>Ga0208881_1000365_pt1 | contig 15945 bp, 9 predicted proteins | sample Knorr_S23_td_AAI_FD_185610 | JGI IMG/M metagenome (GOLD analysis project Ga0208881, IMG submission 185610) | Marine microbial communities from Southern Atlantic Ocean transect - Knorr_S23_td_AAIW_ad_876m_LV_B (SPAdes) (version 2) | ecosystem: Environmental > Aquatic > Marine > Oceanic | place... | reverse complement strand
CATAATTTGACGCAGTAATATCTGTACAACCGGACGGAGGTGTAGGCTCATCACATGCCCACCAAACCAATGGAAGTGAAATCATAAAGATTATTAGTGCTTTTTTGGGGTGTTTTAGAATCATCTTAGGTGTTATTTTGTGGAGCACAAATTTACTTTATTTTTAATGAAAAAAATAATTTGTATCACGTATTTAGTAGGGAAATAAGGGGATTAGGTATTAAATCAAAGCATCATTTATACACTCGAATCCAATCGATTTCCATTGTGGATGGAAAAACTGTATTTACATTGGGTTCGTTGTCTCCTGATATGGCAAGATTTAGGATCAAATACCACTGATTGGAATTAAATGGCCAAACTTGATTTGGATAGCTGTTGGGAGTAACTTCAAAGACTTTTACATCATCGACATACCAGGCAATATAGTCGTATTTCCATTGAACTTCGTAGATGTGAAATTGGTCTGCGTAGGAACCATTAGAACTATTTTTTTCAAAGTTTTTAAAGACGCTATTGCCGGGGCATTTACCAAGGTGTGCAGCTCCTGTAGTTTGTTGGGTAGTAGCATTAGTACCCCATTGCTCCATAATATCAATTTCACCATCACAGGGCCAATCTCCACCGGAGGGTAACATCCAAAATGCCGGCCAAAAGCCCTGACCATCAATTGTTTTTATTCGAGCTTGTATTTTTCCGTATCTAAAGGTAAACTTATCGTCAGTTTTAATTCTTGACGAGGTGTAGTTTTTACCACCAAAAGACTGATTTTTAGCAGTTATTTTTAAAGAGCCATTACTAACCGAGGTGTTTTCTCCTCTGTAATATTGTAGCTCTCCATTCCCCCACCCCCACAAACCGTATTGGGATCCGGTTCCGGTTTCATGAGTCCATTTTGAAAGGTCTAAATGATCTCCATTAAATTCATCTTCAAACAAAAGAACCTCTTCTGGTGGAGCCGGCTGTTCACAGGCCCACCAAGTAAGAGGTAATATCGTAAGCAAGAAAATGACTACTTGCTTAAGTTTTATTTTGTGCATTTATTTGAGTGGTGTAACAGTCATGTCACCCCAAAGCGCAGGCTTCGCATAAAAGCCATCTTTTCCTCCGGAATTCCACTTGTATTGCATCTCTCTTTTACTTCCATCTGCAGAGCTCTTGCCTACTGCAAATTCAATTTGATAATTGACATCTTTTATGAAAGGCTCTGCGTCCAGAGAACTTAAAGGCACCTTGAATTCAAATTGATACGAGTCTCCATCTTTTACTTCAGCGACTGCAATCTCATTAATTACTTTTGAGTCTCTGTAATCCCAGGCGATCTTATTTTGAAGATTTACGACAAAGTGTTTATCGCTAGAGCTCATAAATGGTCTCTTTTTATTGATCTTGTGATTTGTAGAGAGGGCAACTTCAAAAGCGTCTCCATTCCACATACCTCCATCTTCAAATGGATTGATCATAGCTTGATTACTTTCAAAACTTAACAGAAAATAGAGGTTTTCATCATCAGACAAAGATTTCACTTTGTAGGTAGAAAATTCAACTTCTTGCGCATGTCCCCAAGCATCCTCATCACTTTGTCCATCAATGCTAAGGTTTAAGCTTTCTGCATGAGCAATTTCAACTCTTTTGGTGAAACCACCTTTAAAGGGAATTACGTTGATCTCTTTTACGTACAGATCACCCCCTGCTTCAAACTGAACGATCATCTGTTTGATGTTAGACATGTCTATGTTCGGAGCAATGTCCCATTCAAATTCAGCCAGAGGTAAAATGATATTTGTCCATCCCTCATCTCTGATGACTCCATTCTCGATAACGTGAGGATGGAATCCGATCCACAATTGATTATCTCCATAATCTTCAAGACATGCTGCTAAAGGAAGCGATTTCAAGTCTCCTTTTACGGAACGTACTTTTAATTGAATGGCTGCCTTATTGGTGATCTGGCTGAGGTCTTTACCAGACCAACCGTCCCATCCTAAGCCCATTCCCATCCAGGAACAGTCTCCTGCTTTTTTATCCCAGGTCCAACGCATCGCAGATTCAACGATAGCTTCACCGGATTCATCTAATTCGGGAGTAATGAAATAGGCACTGGTAATATCCAAACAAGCTTTTGTCTCGATCTCAGGTGGTTTACTAAACCAGTGTTCACCATTTAGTTTACCCTCAAAAACGTTTAGAGCATAAAAGTTTTCAATTCCCTCGGGGATTTCTTGTTCTGCAGGCGCATCAAAAATCGCTTGCTGTTTCATCTGGATACATGAAGACAAAAAGGTCGTAACAACCAGAAGAGGTATAATTATTTTATCCTTCATGCGCTTACGGATTTAGAGGTTCATTTTCTGTGAAAATCATGTAATCCATATCAACTTGGCTAAATCCGGTTGAAGGATCTGCAAGGAGAAGTATATCAATATAGTTCAGTAAATTTGGATTGTGAACTCCATTTCCTTTTGGCTCAGCAGCATTTTCACCACCAGCGAGCAAGTCAGAATATTTTACAGAGATCTGTTGCCATCCATAATCTAAATCATCAAACCATAGTGTGTACTCATCTTCGATACCATCAGAAAAAACACCGTCGTTATTGTCATCCTCTTTAAATCGAATGAGAAGTTTTGCATTGGTAATTCCTTCCGGAAGGTTAAGTAGTACGTTGAAATAAACCTTGTCCGCATTTTCAGGCAGTTCAACAAATGTTGAACTTCCATATGCAGAAGCAGGGATATTCACCATTCCAATCAACCAGTCCCAACCACATGTTCCAGCCATGTTGTAAAAGCTGTTGCCTTGTGGGGCACCATCTGTTGCTGTACTGAAATTCACGCCAGATTGGAAAAAATGTTCCCAATTAGGATTAAAACCGTCTTCGAAATCAGAGATTAAAAATCCTTCATTGGTTTTAACTGTTTTTACAGCCAACGTTTCAGTAAGTGTTACCGAATCAGATGGGATGAACAATTCTACGGAACAAGCTTCTTCTTTAAACATCGGGAAAATGGTCGTTGACCCATCCCAAAGTGCAGTTTCGTAGTCTAGTTCTTTAGAAAATCCTGTAATTAATTTTTGAGCTCCTGAAGTATTTCCGGTAATGGTTAGCTCCCAATTTACAGATTTAGAAAACTCAGCTGTAAATGTAGTCGTTTCACCTGCGGCAAAATCTACACTTCTATTGCTGACATCTAATGCTTGTTTTACTGAAAAATCTCCATATATATCAAAAAGAGAAGGCCCTTCGGTTGATATATCGCGTTCACAGGAAGATAGAACAGTTGCTAAAATGAGTATTGAAAATATGTGTTTCATGGTCGTAATTTTTTTTGTTAAAACTTCATTTTAAATGCGACTGCAATTCGGTTGAAGCCGTAATCAGGTTTTTCTTCCAATCTAGAATTGTCCAAATTGAAGTATTTTGAATTACTCCAGTTGTATTCTTGCCACAATATCTGCAAGTCATTATTTTCATTGAACATGTATCGAAGACCAACGCCTGTGATCGTTTCTGATAAATCAACCTCGTAAGGGACTAAATTTTTAATCTCATCGAATTGATTTCGATCAGCAATTTGATCATTACCGGTAGAAACAAAGCTTTCATAGCCTGCCATCAAATCTAAGTCTCCAGTCAGCTGAATGGTAATTCCAGCATTTATTCTTTGTGAATTCAAGTCTGAATTAGCTTCAGGAAGTAAACTGCTTGTTCTTTTGGTTTGAGTTTGGATGTATCCCAATTGAACAAGAACTTTACGATCAAATCCTTCGATGAATTGGTGTACATTCACCTCCGACTGGGCAGAAATGGTGTTGTATTTCCGTAAGTCATCAATACCTTGACCAATAACATCTGAAAGCATTCCATAATCCAAGTTTACGGTATAACGTCCTTGGTCATCTACTCGAGCTAAAGAGAAGTCAAATCCTTTTCTGTTTGGCGTTGCCAATCCGTAAGGATCAACATTGTTGTACTGTGGGTAGTAGTTGTCAAGACCTTCTGAAATCTTTGTATTGTAGATAGAAGCGTCGTTGTAAATATCCCACATACCTATTGGACGTACAATTTCATTATTGGTGTATCGTGTATAGAATGAAGATTGAGTTGTATATTTCAGTCTTCTTGCCTGAGCACCTACACTTCTAAATTCAGGACCAACGTTTCGGTAAGCCATGCTTAAGGTTACATCGAATGGTTTGTAATCAGCACTCAATTTAGCATAGTTAAAAAAGTCTTCATTTACAGGTGCTGTAGCGTGATTTTCAATGCTTGATTTTGAGACACCACTTTCTCCTGTAAGCTCCAGATCTACATCATTCAATTCTGTGCTGAATTTGTATGTTCCCGTTACTACAGGATTTTCAAACTGTTCTGTGCTTTTTGAAGTTCCGGCAATATCCATCAGGTTTATGTAGTTTACACCTGCAGAAAAGTGTTTGCTCTGCACCATGGTTACATTACCCCCAAAAAACAATCGGTCATCAGTAGCGCCTCCACCAAAATTAAGTCTGGAGCTGAACATGTTGAATTGCAATTCTTCAATCCCTTCTCTGAAACTTAGAGAAAAGTCGGTTGCAATTCCCTGTTGTCTCCAAGAATTGTTGTTGTCATAGAAGAGGTCGTAATGAAAGATATCTGCATACATATTGAAAATGTCTAGCGAATTTTCATACAACTCCTCTGTGTTGTTATAGAATGTAAAAGGAGTTAGCTTATAGTTGATATCACCAATTTGGTAACGAACCGAGTTAGCGATCAAACCTTTCAAATAAAGCTCACGTACATCGAAGGTAATTCCTGAACCCCAGAAACCACCATATTCGTTTCTAACTCTTAAAGTCGTTCGAATAAATGTGTTTTTGTTCGGACGAATATTAGCAGAAAGGTCTACCAGGGTATGTCCGTATTCAGATTTTGGAGCTGTGGTGCTGTCTCCAACCTGACTGTTTATTTCATCAAGGTTGAACAAGCCACGGGCAGTTCCCGAAACCCAAAATTTCTTTTGGTTCTCCTGCGAAAAAGCAGAAGCTGAAAAAAGTAATAAAAGTGCGGTTAATAGGATATTTTTTGCCATTAGAATGTTAATTTAAGTTCTAAAATCGTTTCTGTTCCCTTGAATTGATCTCTTTCAAAGTTTTTATCTTCAAAGCTAAACCATCGGTGTCTGATAAATAAAGCCGTGTTTTTTGCAATGGTGTAATCAAACCCTAACCCGTAACCGTTTCCATATTGGTTACGTGGACGGTTTGTCTTGATATCTTGTTGCGTATCATAGTTCGCTATGGTTCTTTCCATCCCCACATACCCACTAAGTACAAGTTTACTGTTAAGCGCATAGTAGGCTTCCAGTTCGTTGCTGTATTGACGAACATAAGCTTCGTCTGTAAGCACCGGTATAGGAGACCATGTTTTTTGTACCGAAGAAAATTTACTCAGTGCAAATAAGTATAGTTTTTGTCCGAAGTATTTAGGGTGGTACTTCGCTTGTAGTTCGAATCCACTAAAAGATTTTTTAATTGGAATCGTATCTTGTAGCTTAACGGTTTCATAAACATCACGGTAAGTAACGGAGTAACGCTCATAAGGACCATCTGCTGTAATAGGATTACCTCCCATTGCCCAACGCCAAATACGTGAGCGCGTGAGTGCATTTACCGGATGGCCGTAAGTTATAATTTCGCTTATCGCTTCCAATTCTGTAGAAGAACCGATTCCCATAGATAACTTAAGATCATCAAATTCTGCTTCTGCATTCAGATTGATTCCTTGACGGTTGTTGGTCATCATACCGATAGGTACCATAGAACTCGCAAAAGGAAGATTTAGGTCTTCTGTGCTTGTTCCATCCTTTATCGAGGAATTCATGAATATAGAGTTGTTGTTGATGACTTCAGGTGCAATACGAAACAGGTGCGCTTCTAAAGTAAGCTTGTCATCTGCTAATTTTGGGGTTTTAATTTTTGTGTGTAATGCTTCACCCCAAGCTTTTGAATAGTCAGGAGAAATGTATCTTCCTGCTCCAAGCTCCATTTTCACATTAAATTTCGCAACCGAAAAATGTGACTCAAGCGTCGTGATGTTGAATCCTAAGACATCTTGATTGAGGCTATCAGTGTAGGTGTGGTTGTTAAAGGTGTTTATACCAATAAATCCACCCAGGGTACCTTTTCGAAGCTGTCCACCATAAGCGATGTTTGGAAGATTACTCAAGCCTCCATACAGATCTGTTTTACCCACCATTGCTTTCATGGTTAAGCCTCCGGGTAGGTTACTTCCACTAACGATCAGACCGGTGAAAGGTTTGTGTCCCCAACGAGCATCTTGCGATATATTTCCTCTTTTGTAAAAGTCAAAATAACGTCGTTCAACACTCGAATCTATTGGATCCCAGGGAGCTCTTTCAAAAACATTATACCTGTTGTACCCTTTATAGGATGCCAGGGTAAGATCACTCATAGAGGTCCAGTGGATCCCACCGGCTTGTAGTGCGAAGGAACCTACTTTGGTTTCAAAGCTACCGTATAAGTTTATCCCAAGGTGAACAATTAAACTTGAAGCTAAGCGCTCTCCGTTAATTGGGTCGTAAATGGAAGGACGGTCAATTTCAGCTACTTTAAATCCGTACTGAGGTCTTACATCTCCATGCATAAATTGATACGTGTAGACATCAAATCCCCAAGATGTTTTTTTGGAAGGTCTACCTGAAACACGAAGAGTTAAGGTAGGCATTTGACTATCGTCCCCAATAAATAAGTTATTGGTTGGATTATCACGATAATTTCCCGGATCAATTACTGTATTTTCACTTGATAGTCCAAGTGTGTTATAGTGCGTGTAGGTTCCAAGGAATCGGTATTCTCCATTCACTTTAAAGGTATAAAGTTTGGGAGATTCCGATTTCGGAAACAAACCGATATCACTTGTTTCTTCGCTACTTACATCTTGGTTGTTTTGGGCAAAACCGGAAACACCAAAAAAAGCGAAGTAGGCAAGAAAAAGTATTGTTTTTTTCATTTGCTTGTGCATATGTTTAAAATCTGAGTTTTATTCCGGAATGGCTAATTCGCGGGTTTTTGTTTTAACTGCTGAACTTTGTGGCATATTTTTATCACGTGGATTCACAAAGAAAGGAATGTTTGCGTAAGCCAATCGATCTTCGCTATCATTCACATAGATAAAGAGCCGGTAAGGACCTTCTTCTTTAGGGGCTTTAAATGTAACGGTACCTCCTGATTTCTTTTTTATCAGTCCGGTCATGGCAGGCGGTTCTTTTTCAAGATCTCCTCCGGATTTGGTGTTCGTACTTTCCGGATAAATTTTGTAGGAATATTTGAGTTTTGTGTCCTTGTCGTCCGATACAAAAACATTTGCTGAATACGTTTCTTCGGCAATCAAATAAATGTCCTCACCTTTCTTTTGACCATCCAAGGATAGGCTATCAAGAGATGGGGCTCTGTTTTCGGGCCATTTTCCAGTCCACGATTTTTCCACTACATCAAGTACCTCAGAACTTTGTCCTCCATTGGAGAATAGTCCATACCATGTAGCTGTAGTTTCTTGTTTTTGTCCCCAAAGGAATACGTAGGAACCGATACACATTTCACGATCTGGAGCGATGTGAACATTGTATCTTTCGTAATAACTTTCAGCTTTTTCTCGGCTGGTTTGTTCTATAGGGGCAGACCATTTTGTTTTTGCTACCTCCCAGTGTCCATCAGGGCCCCATTCTGCAATAATGTAAGGTCCTGTCCAACCGGATTTTCTGATTTTATCGCGAATGATACTCACTTCACCGTAGGTGTTAATACCATAGATATCAATATCTGGTGCGTTTTCCATAATCAAGGCCACCTCTTTTTCGTCCAGACCTGCTGTAACGGTATTTGTTGGGTGATTAGGGTCAACTTCGTGGATCATTTCAGCAATGTCTTGAACGACATTCCAAACTTTGGTGTTTGAGTAGAATAAATCCACCTCATTCCCAATAGACCACATTAATAAGGCAGGGTGATCTTTGTACTTTTTCACCATCCTGGTGAAATATTCCAATTGTGCTTTATTTGCGGCTTCGTTGTCATAGTCGTAGCCATGTCTCTCATGTTGCACCCATAGTCCCATCATTACGGTGAGTCCAAGCGCGTGAGCTTCATCAAGAGTTTCCTGTGCATCATCAACACTCCAGGTTCTGATAGAATTCCCACCTCGTTCTACAACTTCTTCCATGTAGCCAAGTCCACCAGCTCCATTAATATAGTAAGGTTCTCCACCCCTAAAAAGAGTCCAATTACCGTCCACCTGCTTTACTTCAACCTTCACTGCTTGTGAAAAACAGGTTGAGCAGGCAAAAAGAACGATTATACTGAGTAGCGCTAGAATAGAACTTTTGTTCTTCATAGTGTTGTTGTTTTTTCGGTCATAAAAAAATCTATCCAAACACATGAAGTGTTTGGATAGATTGTATTTGTTTTTTTTACTCTTTTATCAGCTTACTGTAAGTAAAACCTCCTTTACTATCAGTTACTCTCAGCGTGTAAATACCACTTGAAAGATGGGATACATTTATTTCTTTATCAGAATCGTTAACTGAAAGAACTTGCTGACCGTTAATGTTGAAAACAGTAATATTCTCAGCATCCGTGTTTGAAATACGAATGAAATCAGCTGAAGGATTTGGATAAATATTTGCAGCGTTTAATTCTGTCTCAAATAATCCAACAGTTTCACAAGGTGTTCCACCGTACCCTGAACACTCAGCAGCACCAAAACCTTCGGCATAAACACCAAATGACTCAGCATACATACATCCTGCTTCTGGAACATCATCACATGATGTATAGACACATAATAAATTACCGTATTGATCTACGGCTTGAGTTGTTGCCGTTGCATCGTAGTTTGTAGCATTTGCATCCATACAACCTGAGCCACCAGAAGCTCCACCATCACAAGGTGTTCCACCGTACCCTGAACACTCAGCAGCACCAAAGCCTTCGGCATAAACACCAAATGACTCAGCATACATACATCCTGCTTCTGGAACATCAGCACATGATGCATAAGTACATAATATATTACTATACTGATCTACGGCTTGAGTTGTTGCCGTTGCATCGTAGTTTGAAGCATTTGCATCCATACAACCTGAGCCACCAGAAGCTCCACCATCACATGCTGTTCCACCGTAGCTTACGCATGCTACTGCATCAAACCCTTCGTTGAAGGCACCAAATGAATCAGCATACATACAACCGTTTTCTGGAACATCATCACACGATGTATAAACACATAATAGGTTGCCGTATTGATCAAGTTCTTGTTCTGTTGCAGTTGCGCTATAGTTTGTTGCATTTGAATCCAAACACCCGAGGTGATCCGTAGATGTAGGATCTCCAGCATCGCAACTTCCGTATTTCACTACAGCTAATACGAGGTCAACACTTCCTACGTCAATAAAACGGTCATCATATTGTCCAGTACCACAACCACCTGCAGCTAAGGGAGCTGACTCCTCAAAGCAACACCAATCACCAGGTGAAGGCGCAGCACCATTTCTATATTTAAAAAGATACTGTGTATTCGCAGGAACAGCTGTTGTCAGCGTCCAAACATCATCACCATCAGCATCCGATAGTGCAAGTCCGGCATTATTGTCGGGAGCAACAGACCCACCAGCAATATAAACACCTGTGGGTACCACTTCAATTCCCGTCATATCTACTTGAAAAGTTACATTCACTGTCTGCGCCTGAACAAAGGCCAAACTTGATACGGATAATAAAATAAATAATAATTGTTTCTTCATCATTCCTGGTTTTAGTGGGTTAATGTTTTTTGTTATAAGGTTTAAGTTTCACTCCAATAAATATACAAAAAAGTTAGTTATGTATATGTGGGTTTTATTTACATAAGCGCTTGATTAAATCTATATCATGTTATGGAACTTTGATTTCGTTCAGTTGCTTAGTTTAATTATTTCGGTTCGAATTTAAGAAATTTGCACTTAAATGAAAACAAAAAAGTGTTAATATCACACGATTCATGCAATATTAACACTTTAGTAGACGTTAATTAGTTTAGTTCAGCGTTATATGAATTTTGTTCACTGAATTATTTAGCAACTGTTTGTAGTTGTCTAATGTGATTGATGAGTTGTTTTTGCTTCTTTTCCCAGTCACTTTTATGCCATTGATCTCAATTTCTCCAATACGATATTCACCGTAATTTAAATTGTTTTCATTTAAGTAAGTAACTTCAATAGCATAACCACCAAAGTTTGTTGAGATAAGAGCGCAAGCATTCTGATCAAAATATTCCTTGGATAGTTTTGGCTCAAAGTGAAGATCTCCAAAAACTCCTTTGACCCCAAAAATTTCTGTAATTAGAGTGAGTAGGTACCATGAAGAAGATCCGGTAAGGTAAGCGTAAGCACCTTTATTTTGATTGTCAAAATAAGAAGGAACGCCCGGGAATATTTTTGCTTCAGCTGTGTTGTTAGCAATTTCAAAAACTTCCTTCATAATTTCATTCCCCTGTTCCACAAGGTTATGAGTGTATAAAGCATAGGCAAGCATAATGTTTTGCTGTACCCATTTACTTCCATGTTCTTTGTATCCGTATACAAATCCGGTAATACGCCCTACGTTAAGGTCAATATTTTTAAATTCTGATGTCAGTCGGATGCCGGGGCTACTATTATCTTTCAGAACTTTTTTGATGGATTCATAGACTTCAGCAGACATTTTTTTGTCAGCAATCTTACATAAGATCGGCATCACTTGCGAAGTTAAGTCCATCATGACTCCGTCTTCTTTTTCACCACCTATCTTATTTTCCAGATTGTCGTAGTGTCCATTGAAGAATCGGTCTCCTTCTTTGGTTTCTACGATTTCCTGCTCAAGAATGTGTGCTGAGATGTGTTTTGACTTGCTTTCCAAATCGATGATCAGGTCATCAATCAAAACCATTTTTTTATTTCCGGTTACGGAATGAGCTACACTGTCGAAGTATTTATCTAAGAGCGCTCTTTTGGCTTGAGGTGATTGATAATCAATTCTGTATTGACCCGGAAGGTAATCTAGTAATAGTGTAATTTCTTCTAATATGGCAATCGAATTAACACCTGTAGCTTTAATTTTTTTCAGAATATCCGTCAGGATGATAAAGTTGTAGGCATAGAAGCTAAAGAAACATACACTTGCTCCTTTTTCACGAGCCATATCATATGTATCGTTCCAGTCAGCACCTTCTAACAATAGAATATTTTTGTCACTTACATTGTAAAATGCAGAGAGTTGTTGGATCAACAGGTGTTCAAAAATTGATGCTGTATAAACTTCATTGTTTGAGGTTCTCAGCGAATGACCTTGGTCTTCTTCCCATTTATCATCAATTTTTTTATTTCGATTGATGAATACATCTTTCCAGTAGGTGATCTCTTTATTTAATATGTCTAGATCTCCTGTTTGATTTAGGTAGAAGTTTAACACAAATACCGGCCAGGTACCGTGATCACACCAGGTACGTGGAATGTTATTTCTGTCGGCCTTAAATTCTCCGGGTTGTTCTCCGATAATTGTTGCGTTGGAACCGTCAATACGGATTCCCTTGAAACAGTTTATAATTTCTTCGTGGGCACTTTTAGGGTCAACTAAGAAAATAGAAAGTAAGTCTTGCCACAGGTCTCTCCAACCTCTTCCGCCACGCCCGTATCCATAATCAGGTAGGAAAGAGTTTCCAAAGATCTGTCTGCATTTAACCTGATATTCAATCCACTTTACCCAGTTGTCAAAGTGTTTGTTTCCGGTGTGAATGTCTACACTGTTTAGTTTTTCTTTCCAGAAATTAAGGGTGTCACTAAGAATTTTGTCAACCTTTTTAACTTCGGAATATTTCTTCTTCCAATTTTTCAGATCTTCCAGATGGTCTGTAATCCCGTGCAGAACAATGTATTCTGCTTTTTCGCCCGGTTGTAGCGTTTTTTCCTTAAACTTTAGTCCGGCAATGGCTTCTTTTCCGTGAAGTTCCAATGCACCCAAGTCAGGTGGAGTGAGATTTTTATAGACTGCTTCAGGGTTATCTAGTGAGCCACTTTGTCCGATAAAATCATGAAGTCTTGCCCAGATTCCTTCAGGCTTCGTTCCTTTTTCATCAAAGCCTAAAACCACATAGTTGGTATGGTTAACAGAATGACTACTTTCATCATGCATAATTTTAGGCTTGATGCGAACTCCGTAATCTTCGATGAAGTTTTCCTGGAACATGGTGGTTACCTGCCTGTGGTCTCTAAAATTATCTGCAGAACGACCAAAGAGTGGTAAAGCGTAAGAAGGATTGAAAGTTTGTGCTTTATCTCCGGTATTACACACCGTTATTTTTAGCACCTCAATCAGGTCTTCTCCTTCAGGAATAAAGGTTGTAATTGTAGTTTCCAGACCTGTCTCCTGTTGTCTTCTTTTGGTTGTGAAAGCACCAATTTTTGCTGAAAGTGAATAATCATCTTTTGGACAATCCCACTTGTTGGTTTTCTGAAAAACACTTTGTCCCGTAGCCGACCACGGATCCATGTCTTTCACTTTGATCCAGAAATTTCTACTCGAAACGTTTCGGTGAATTTCTTCCGTTACCGTTGGTGTGGTTAAATAGTGATGAAAATCTTTACAAACATCTCCTTTTAATTCAGGAGTTACAAAAGATTTCATCCCTGCCGTGTTCATTAAGGGGAAATATAAAACAGGTAAATGGCTAGCATTTTCTACGTAAAATGAACCATCATTTTCTTCACAAAATTTCCAACTAACCCCGTTCATAGACGATTTTTTTGTCAACATTACTTAACTAATAATTTTTCGAGTTCTTCTAATGATTTTCCTTTTGTCTCTGGCAGTATTTTAACCATTACAAAAAAGCCGATTAATGCAATGATTCCGAAGATAAAAAACGTGAGTGAATTTCCTAAATTGGACAATTCCCAAGGAAAAACAAGTTGCACAACAGAACTAATAAAAGAATTTATAAAAGCAATACAGCCTATTGCTAGTCCTCTGTATTTTAGAGGATATAATTCAGACAACAACACCCACATTACAGGACCTAGTGAGAAAGCAAAACAAGCAACAAAACCTAAGATCCCTATTAAGATTAAAGTAGAGTTAATAGTGGTTGCTGCTTCTAAAATAGCCCCATCATTTTTACTAAACACTTTTGTACCTAAAATGGTTTTTATCTCATTTTTAAAATCAACATCATTTGTATAGACTTTATCTACTATGGAAACTAAATTATTTGAATTTGAAAACTCAAACTGATTAATATCGTTCTGTTTTAATTGATAAGTAGCTTGATTAAACCCGAAAGCACATACTAATAAACTAACAGAGATACCTGCAACTCCAACTAATAACAAAGGCCTTCTACCCATTCTATCTATTAAATAAATAGCTACAAAAGTAAATAGTACTGAAATAGTACTTAATAAAACACCCGAAGAAAAAGCAGCATCAGTACCAATACCTGTTTGTTTGAAAATAGAAGTTGCATAAAAATAAACTGCATTAATACCCGTAATTTGTTGTAAAACCCCAACAACTAAACCAACTACCAAAATAAATCGCAAGGACGGTTTAAGTAAATCTTTAATTTTTATATTGGATTTCTTTTGATCGGCAGCAGAATTTTCTTCAATAGATTTAATTTCTATGTTTCCTACTTCATCTCCATGAATATTTAACAACACTTTTTTAGCTTCAGCTATTTGCCCATTTAAATACAACCACCTCGGGCTTTTTGGCACAAAAAACAAAAGTAAAAAATACAATAATGCCGGTATAAATTCGACACCCAGCATCCACCTCCAAACATTTTCATCGGCAAGAATAACACTATCTGCAGTATTGTATTTATTAAAGAAGTAATTGCTTAGAAAAGCTGCAAAAAAACCAAAAACAATATTAAGTTGCTGTAAAGAAACTAATTTCCCCCTATTTTCAGCAGTAGAAATTTCGGCAATATACATTGGGGCTAAAACTAGAGCTGCACCAAATGCAAAACCTCCAATCATCCTAGCAATGTAAAGCATTTCGTAAGAAGGTGCCAGCGCTGATAAAACCGCAGAAACAGCATAAAGAAGCGCTACAATAATTAATAACTTCTTTCTTCCTATTGCATCACTTAACCTTCCAGAAAAAAGCATGGCAATCATTGCTGCAAAAGAAGGAGAACTTACCACCCATCCAGATTGAATTTCTGACAAATCAAATTCTGGACCAGCAAAAGTCATAACACCAGAGATGATCCCTGCATCAAATCCAAAAAGAAAACCACCTAGAGCTACGATTAGACTGATAGATATTATCTGTGATTTATTTTTCATTACCAGTAGGTTTTAGTTTGACTTGAGGAGCGCAAATATATTATAAAAAATCTTGTATTCCATATACTGAAGCTATATATTTGCGTCGAAATTACGCTTAATATTTTTTAAGCTAGTTTAATAAGTGTATTCGATACATTTTTATTATCCATTCGAAAATAAAATCCAAAATTAGTCGACAGGCAAGCGCTTTTTAGCTAAAATTACTTAGATGATGAACGAAAAAGACAAACAACATACAGGATCATTAAAAGATGCTGACATTGTAATATTTGGAGGATTAGGTGATTTGGCCATTCGAAAAATATTACCTGCCTTATTTCACCGATTGCAAGCGGGACAGATCAATAAGAATTCTAAGGTCTATGCGATCTCAAGGTCAAAAAAAAGTCAATCAGAATTTAAGGCGCTGCTTAAAGAGAAACTTGGACACAGTTTAAGTGGTCAAAACCCTAAAGAAATTGATCAGATTATAAACATGTGTATTTATGTACAAGCTGATTTAACAGAAGATTCGGCTTTATCTGAATTGAAGGGTTACCTAAGAGATGATAAAGATATCGTACGCGTATTTTATTTCTCTACACCTTCTTCAATTTTTGGAAGTATTACGAAAAACCTTAGTGCAGATAATTTAATTAATGATCAGTCGCGGGTTGTTTTGGAAAAACCTTTAGGGTATGATTCTGCTTCCTCAAAAATTATTAACGACCAGATCTCAGAATTTTTCGATGAGTCTCAAATATTTAGAATAGATCATTACTTAGGTAAAGAGACGGTTCAGAATTTAATGGTATTGCGTTTTGCTAATGATCTTTACGAAAATGCGTGGAACTCTCAAAACATTGAAAATGTTCAAATTACCGTTGCAGAAGAATTAGGAGTAGGTACCCGAGGCGATTATTATGATAAATATGGTGCGCTTTTGGATATGATTCAAAACCACTTACTTCAACTTTTGTGTTTGGTTGCTATGGAGCCACCAAGTGTTCTTGAAGCGGATAATGTAAGGGACGAAAAATTAAAAGTCTTAAAATCGCTGAGATTATTTGATGAAAAAATGGTGAAGGATCAGACTGTTAAAGCTCAATATACACGTGGTGATATTCAGGGCGAGTCCGTTTTATCCTATTTAGAAGATATCAACCAATTTAGCTCTGAGACGGATACATTTGTTGCGATTCGTGCAACGATCGACAACTGGCGTTGGGCGGGTGTACCATTTTATTTAAGAACGGGTAAACGAATGTCGAAACGTCATTCGGAGATCGTGATAAACTTTAAGAATGTTCCTCACAATATCTTCCCGGATCAAAAGCCTATCGTAAATAACAAACTGGTCATCAGCCTTCAGCCGGAAGAGCGAATTGAGCTCGTACAGACTGTTAAAGTTCCCGGACCTGGTGGATACAGATATCAACCAACATCATTAGTTCTTGACTACAGTTCCTCTTTTACGGATCGTTTTCCGGAAGCGTATGAACGATTGATCATGGATGTGATCCGTGGAAATCAAACTTTATTTATGCGTAAAGATGAGGTAGAGGCTTCCTGGGATTGGGTTGATTCTATTACA
>Ga0208881_1000364_pt1 | contig 15955 bp, 22 predicted proteins | sample Knorr_S23_td_AAI_FD_185610 | JGI IMG/M metagenome (GOLD analysis project Ga0208881, IMG submission 185610) | Marine microbial communities from Southern Atlantic Ocean transect - Knorr_S23_td_AAIW_ad_876m_LV_B (SPAdes) (version 2) | ecosystem: Environmental > Aquatic > Marine > Oceanic | place... | reverse complement strand
GTCACGATCCTTTTCATTTAATTCTATCCAAGATTTGCATCCGTGATATTCTGACTTTATGGGAATTTCAAACTCTGGAACTTTGTATGTTCTCAAAAACAGCGCCTTCATTGATTTTTCGGGAAGCCAGTCAATCCTTTCCTTGACGTAAGAGTCACTCAAGATGTGAAATGGCGACAGGGCATTTATTTTATCTTCAGAGTCAATGTCCTTTTGATATAACACATGGGCAAAGGAAGTGATGTTGTTGAACCCGTCTTTTGGTTTGCTTGCTAGAGCGTCTTCCAAGTGTTTGTAGAACTGTGGCTTGAGGTGTCTCGTTTCTTGGTGCTCAAAGGTTGGGAATAAAAAAAACTTTTCACTTTCAACTACAAAGCCGGATGAATCCTCTAGAATTCCTCCCTTTCTCAAAAGTACAGTCTGGTCTCCGTTTTCCAGGGCGTTAACAACAGTTGCCCATTCCTTTAGCGCGTTCATCATCCCAAGCTAGTAATTATAGGAACAATGTCCTTTTTTGTACCTACAATCATGGGTGTATCAACTGCAACATAGGCAGAAACTTTGGTTTGTCTCAAATCCATGATTAGATTTTGAAAATCGCGCAAGTTGTCACACTCGAACGCAAGCATGAAATCCTCATCATGTATCCCAAACGAGTACGTTGTGTTTAGTGTAACTTGAGGGTACTTCTCACTTACATTGATATGCTGATCCATCATTTGCTGCCTTCGCTCTTGTGGTAAGAGGTACCATTCCCTTGTCTTAGTAAATGGGTATACTATCACAAATTTTTTTGGTTCATCCCCTACCACAAATGATGAGAGTGTTCCTTTTCTGGCATACGTGGAAGGTCTTGTACAGGAAAGATAAACATGTGATGGCATAATGTATTTTCCAAATACTGTCAGGTAAAGCTTTGAAATCACATTTTGAATTTCATCTATTGACTGTGATGCAAACCAAAACAAAAAATCAGCATCGTCACGTAAACCCAGAGTTGAATAAGATCTGAATTTTATGCCCGAATTTAGAATTACGTTTTCAACTTCTTTGGCAGACTCTTCCTTGGCTAAATCTGCCATCCATCTCCATTTGGAATCAAGCTTAAAAAATGAAAAATTAAAAAAATACTGTTCGCTATCGTTTCCTTCCAATGTTTAGTCAGTATTCTTTTCTACTACCCAATCATAACCTTTTTCTTCAAGTTCACCTGCAAGAGATGAATCACCACTCTTCAGAATTTTTCCTTTGGCAAAAACATGAACAAAATCTAGTTTGTCCAAATAATTTAAAATTCTCGCATAGTGCGTAATTAGGATTGTTGTTGTGTCTTTATCAAATGTTTTACTGATAGCCTTAGCAACTGCCTGTACAGAATCTATGTCCAAGCCAGAATCTGGCTCATCTAATATCGAAACTTTTGGCTTAAATACGGTCATCTGTAATACCTCAGATCTCTTTTTTTCACCACCGGAAAATCCTTCATTCAAGTATCTTGACAGGAATACGTCATCCAACCCAACATCATTAATATTTTTCTTGAGATATTTTTGAAATTCTCTCACAGTGATGAATACCTCACGGTCGTTGTCTTGAAGTGCTTTGCTTAACGCATTATATGATGTTCTAAGAAAATGAGAAAAACCCACACCAGAAACTTCAGTCGGATACTGAAAGCCCAAAAACAGTCCTTTTTTTGCCCTTTCATCAGTTTTTAATTTTAAAATACTTTCTCCGTCTAACAAGATATCGCCCTTTGTTACTTGGTATTTGGGATGACCAAGCATTGTGTATGCCAAGGTACTTTTTCCTGAACCATTAGGACCCATTATTGCATGAACTTCACCAGGACCTGTTTTCAGATTAACTCCTTTCAGAATCTCTTTACCATCTCTTGTAACGTGGAGGTCTTTAATTTCAAGAGTAGGCATATGATGATACGATATTATTTCTCTATATAATCTCGTGGAATTTTAGCTAATCCTAACCGAAAAATCTTATTTTAATTGAAGATAAAAAAAAGAAAAAAGAGATTATTTTTAGGTGAATGATGGTCTGAGAGTTACGCTCAGCTTATAATTTGTGAGAATTTCTTTGCATCTGTTTCTAATTGTAACCTCAGTTACACCCGAAACGGTAGATGCATCTCTTTGAAGAACGCTTTGTCCTAGTAGAATTGATGCAACATACAAGTATGCAGCTGCAATTCCATTGGGTGCCTTCCCATCAGATAGATTACTGTCCTTTGTTTTCTTTGAAATCTCTAGAGCAAGTCTTTCAACTTTGACGTCAGTATTTGTCATGTTTGCAATTTTTGAAATGTATTTTTCCGTTGTTACTACAGGCACATGGGGTAAGTCAAGCTCCATTACCATAGTTCTGTAGTACTTGGAAGCCAGTTTTGTTTTTGATTTTACGTCTTTTGGCTGACAAAATTCTCTAACGATCTCGTCTAGGGATCGAACTACATCACATCGCTTACATGCTATGTAAACTACCGCAGCAGAAATGCTTACTACAGATTTGCCCTTGACTTTGATATTTTTTCCATCAAGGCCTCGATAAATCAGTGAGGCTGTTTCCAAAACATTTTTTGGAAGAGAGTTTGTCTTACAAATTTCTGAAATTTTTGTCAAGACGTTTGATAATCTCCTTTCTCGTGAAGAAGAGATTCTTACTCTTTTTTGCCATTGTCCTATTCGCTTCATCTGACCCATCATTTCTGAATTTATTTTTTTCCCGCTGTAATCGGTTGATTGCATGGAAATTTCTGTAGTTATTCCCAAATCATGTTGAGAATATGTTGTTTGTCCCGTTGCTCTTGCAAGCTTCGTCTTGTCTTCTAAACTACTACCTGTTGTTTCTGGACCATAATCTTCCATTTGTTCTGAAACTACTATTCCACAGCCAGAACAAATCCTTTCACCATTCTGCGTATCATCAATAACCGATGATTTACAGACTGTACATCTTTCTATTTCTATTGTTTTCATTTTTGTTTTCTCCTTTGCTTTTTGAATTTTTTCGCAGAAGGAGTTTCAAATGTAAACATCTTTTTTCCCACAAATTTTTTGATGTTGTTTGTCAAAGAGATGGCAGACGCATATGGCTTAGCAACAGGTCCAATTAATTCAGTAACCTTTGCTACTTTCACGCTTTTGTCATCACAGAGTATCTGATTGGGACCTACGGTGTTGGAAAGCCTTACAATGACTCTGCCACTGCGGGCAAGATGCATAATTTCCCCTACCTCCTGCAATTACATTCTAAATCATCTAATAGTTATCATAGAGTTTTGTCAAAATTACTTTATCTTAGAGCTAGATAGAATTTTATTTTGACTGTTTGGCTCTTTTGATTACCAGCTTTTCTGAAATTTTATTAAGAATTTTTGTTTTAGAAAATTTTTTTTCTAAGATTATATAACCTGATCTGACATATGCCCTTTTTGGAAATCTAACTTTGTCATCTGTTTCGGTTGGTTTTAATCCTGCGGCATTTGACGATTCAATCAGTTCGTTTAGAGAAGGATCAAAAACGCACTTATCTTTTGGTAGTCTTCTTCCCTTTTTTCTAGACAATGTTTTGTTAAAATAGTCTAACCATATTACGACATGGTCGTAACTTTTCATGAAATCACTTTACTAGTATTGCGTTTACTACACCGTGTTGTCCTGGTCTGGAAACAACACGACATTTACCTTCTGCTGTTTCTAGTATTGCACCTTTCGAAATAACTCCACGTCGTTGATAGTCATTATTTGTGGCATTTTCTAGAACTTTAAGAATTTTTACTTTCTTGACATTTGAGTCAACTGCCAAGTTAACAAAGTTAACCGTCTTTAGTGCTGTCTTGATATTTTTTCCACGAACTTTTCTTGTAACCATTACCGGTTCTCCAAGTAATGCCTCATTAGGAAATCTATTAATTTCATACTTTCTTCTAGAACGTAATGGATGACGACGACCTCCTGTTATTTTACTCGTCGATAAATTTTCCATCGATTTTTTCACAAATTTTGTTCAAACTACTCTAATTTATAGAAACCGCAAATATCACGCTTATTAAATTAATATTCAAAAAATTTTTGGAAATTTGGAATAAAATAACACTAATTTGAAAATTAATTCGAAATTATTTCTGATGATTTCCTTATTTTTTTGAATAATCTCTGTTTAAGAATATTAGTATCACCTGAAATCCCAAAATACTTTTGAAATTTTTCCGTAGTTGAATAAATTTTCATCCTTCCAATATTTTGATTTTCAATAAAATCAAGCTGCCGTAATTCTTTAAGATGCACATAAACGCCGGATCCTCTGATCTCGACAAGCTGTTTTGAGCTAACCGGTTGTTCAAAGGCAATGTATGATAAAGTTTTTTGTGTTGCTTTAGATAAAATGGGTTTTGATGCATACTTCCTAATTGAGGAGCTGTATTCCGGTTTTAATTGAAAGACATAATTTCCATCAGGTAAAATAACAATCTCTATGCTTTTGAATGCATTTTTTGTTTTTTTCATTATTGAATCTAACAAAGCTAACGTTTTCGGCCGTGACTCTGTACCAGATGCTCTGATTAAATCTTCTATAGAAAGTGGTCTACCAGCTGAGTATAATGCAGATTCAATTTTTGCCGTTGCCTCATCATCATTTTCGTTCTTTACCATTTTTTCTACCTTTTAGCCGACTCAATTAATGTAATCTCAATATCATCATCTTGTTGTTCAATCTCAACTTTTTTGTCACGTGCTAAGAACAAAACAGCAAAAAAACATCTTATAGAATCTATAGTTTCCAAATCTGCTACAATCTTCTTTAGCATTCCTTTTCCTTTACCTCTTATTTTGCGAACAATCATGTCCTCATATTTGCTAACTAGATCTTCAAATGGTACAAAGTATTCTTTGAAATCTGGTGGGTCAATAGGCTCAAAGCCTATTTTACCTATTCGAGAGCGTGGATTAGCAATTGACCCAATTAAATTCTCAAGTAAATCCAATAATTCATCGAGAGAAACTGGATATGTAGATTCGTGCCTGTATGGTATGTTCAAAATCTCAATATCTACATCTTGTCTTTGTTTTAACGATTTTTTCTCCATGGCAGATTTTTGAAGGGCAAAAATGCTTTCCACCTTCATCCGATAAATGAGAGACGAAGAAAGTGCTGCCATGCCTGCAACCCTAAAGTCTTTTTTCCCTGCCTGCTCGAGTATTTTTATCAATATATTCAAAATTTCAATAAGATCGATATCCCAAACATCTTTCTTTGAAACAACAGATGGATTAAATAATATATTGACTGGCTCTTGAGAAATTCCAGACACTTGGTTATCTTCAATCATGGTATTTGTTGATTTGTGATTCACTAATACTTGGCACTCTATTTTTTTGCCTCTTCCAGTCAACTCTTATATTATAATAAGCAAAAAACCTCGACATTGAAGGCTGCGCAGATCATTGAACCCAACAAACCATTGAAAATATCTGAGATTGATACTCCATTACCCACGGGTAAGCATGTTCTGGTTAAAGTGAAAGCCGTAGGTGTTTGTCATAGTGATCTCCATCTCTGGGAAGGGGGCTATGACACTGGTGATGGTTTCATGAAAGTTACTGACAGGGGAGTCAAGTTTCCTGTTACCCCAGGTCATGAAATTGTTGGAACAGTATCAGAAATTGGAGATTCTGTAATGGGAATCAAGGTGGGCGACGATGTATTAGTATACCCTTGGATAGGCTGTGGCAGTTGCCCAACTTGCGAGAAAGGCGATACTAATTTGTGCGAGGCTCCACAATCACTTGGAGTCTTTCAAGATGGTGGATATGCTGAATATTCACTAGTTCCAGATTACAAATTCTTGATTAAAATTTCAGGAATTGATTTGGAGGGAGCCGCATCGCTATCTTGTTCTGGTTTAACTGCATACACTGCAGTAAAAAAAGCAATTTTAAATTCACCTGAGAACATTTTGATTGTTGGGGCTGGCGGACTTGGGTTAATGGGAGTTCAAATAGCAAAAGCACTTAGTAATGCGAATATTATCTGCGTCGATTTAGATGATGAGAGATTAAACAAAGCTAAGGAATTTGGTGCTAATAATATTATAAACACTAACGCAATAGGATATGGACAGCCTGGGGCTTCAAAAAATATAATGTCAATATGTAATGAGAAAGGTGTTGACAGTATAATTGATTTTGTCAACGCACCTCCTACAGTTGCGCTGGATCTTTCCGTTATTAGAAAGCGTGGCAATATTATTCTAGTTGGTCTATTTGGGGGTAAGGTGGATTTATCGCTAGTCTCAATCCCTCTAAAAGCAATTACAATTCAGGGAACATACACTGGAAATTATAATGATTTAGTGGAACTTGTTGATTTGGCTAAGAAAGGAATCATAAAACCAATTGTGTCAAAGCGTTATGTTTTAGATGAAGCGAATAATGCTTTAGAGGATCTAAAAAATAGAAAAATTATCGGTCGTGCAGTTATCACTCCTTGAGTTTCTTTTGAAAATTGTGGTCCCAAGTGAAGGAATTGAACCTTCGACAACCCGGTTTCTGTATGCCTGATAGGCTGGAACACGGTTAGCCTTAAGCCAACCACTACAGCCGGAAGCTCTACCAGGCTGAGCTAACTTGGGACAATATTTTCAAAATATTTTAGCATTAAATAACTATCGGACTTGATATGTTGATACAAAAGATGGAAATTATGCTGATAAAATTAAGTATGTGCTGCTTCTAACCTAGATGTTGAACAAAGATACAAAATATCATGGCTATGTTTGTGTACCCTATAACCACGACAAAGCCACACTTGATTTAAAAGATATGTGGAATTTGTCACGAAACATTAAATCAATATATTTTGGAACTGTGACCTTTTCAAATGAAATCAAACCATATTTTCCTACATTAACTAACCATTACATGATGGCAAAATTTGAAGATAGTAAAAAGATTGTAAAAGACGCAGACAAATTTACAAACACTAGTCCTTCGTTCGTTTTTAGCATTGATGAAAAACTTTTTGAAAGGAATATGAACGAGGAACAGAAATTTATCTCAATATATTATCTAGAATATGACGATCTTGATATTGTAACTGATATTGCAGACACCATAGGGAAAAAAGAGAAAATTCAGCAATCTGGATTAGCTCATATGGATTTGTTTTGTCATGATATACCAAAATTCACATTTCCTTACAAAGATAAAATAGTTATTTTAGAAGTTGCAGACAATAGAAGTCATCAAAGTATTTGCAAGTATTGTGACAAGATTAGTTATGATATGTCTAGAAAGGGCATTATAATGCATACTTTTGCCAGTTTTTCTCTTCTTGAGAAACTGAAATAGATAAGTTCAAAAGATGCTTGGCATTATTTTTTTTATGAGTAAACCTACTGAATTGGGATCATTGAAAATTGGATCATACATCTTACTTCCTGTGTCTGATCAACCAACAGGTGATCCATGCAGAATTACAGAATATGATACGAGTAAGCCAGGAAAACATGGTTCAGCAAAAGCAAGAATTGTAGGTATAGGAATATTTGATGGACAAAAGCGTCCACATGTTGGTCCTGTAAGTATGCAGGTTCATGTTCCTTTAATTGACAAAAGGCCTGGCCAAATAATCTCCATGGTAGGTTCTAACATCCAAGTTATGGATTCGGAAACATTCGAAACTATTGATGTTGATATGATTGATGAGGAAGTTGAGGGAAAGTTACAACAGGGTAATGATATTGAGTACTGGAAAGTCATGGATAGAACTAAAATAATGCGCGTGAAATCATCATAAACTGGATGCTAATGATGATTGGAAAAGCCGTCTGAATTTTGATGAGGATTATGAGAATTGAGGCATCCATCATTATAACTTTCACCAAAAAATGAAATATGCTTGATTCAAAGAATCCAATATGAAATTAGCATCATTATTTTCAGGTGGAAAGGATAGCACATACTCAATTTACAAGGCAAAACAAATTGGGCATGATGTTGAATGTTTGGTAACTGTTATTCCCAAGTCTCCTGAAAGCCAACTATTGCATTTTTCCGCTGTAGAATTAACAAAACTGCAGGCAAGAACAATGAAAATTCCACAGATTGTCTCAGAATTAAATTCAGATGAAACCGTTGAACAAATGGACGTTCTTGAAACACTATTAGAAAAAGCCAAAAAAGATTTTCAAATTGAGGGCATAGTACATGGTGGAATCTCTAGTGAATTTCAGAAAAGATGTTTTGAAAACATCTGTAAGGAAAATGACTTGAAAGCAGTTACACCATTGTGGAAGACAGTACCAAAAGAATACATGAATGATCTTATCAATTCTGGTTTCAAATTTATTTTAACTAGCGTATCGTCTGACGGTCTCGATGAAACATGGTTAGGGAAAATTATTTCCATCTCAGATATATCAAGGTTAAGCGGTTTATCTGAAAAACATGGGTTCAACCTAAATTTTGAAGGTGGTGAAGCTGAAACTTTTGTTGTTGACTGTCCTCTTTATTCATATCCTATCAAAATAACTAAATCAGAAAAAATCTGGGATGGCTACAGAGGAAGGTTTGAAATAGAAGTAGCTGGTTTAAATTTTAATGTTAGATAACCTAAAATCTAGCCTAAGGGCAGCGATAAAAAAGATAGTGAATTCTTCAGGCATAGATGAAGATCTTATCAAGGAGTTGTCAAAAGATGTACAACGCTCGTTATTACAATCTGATGTTAATGTTAAGCTAGTATTTGATATAACGAAAAATATTGAAAACCGCTCACTAAATGAGACACCACCACCAGGTTTGTCAAGAAAGGACCATATTGTTAAAATACTGTATGATGAACTTGCAAAACTGTTAGGTAATGACACTGAGTTTCATTTCAAATCTGGGAAAATCAATAAGGTTCTCTTACTAGGAATTCAGGGTAGTGGGAAAACCACAGTGACTTCAAAACTGGCAAAATTTTTGTCAAAACAGGGATATCGAATAGGCGTGATTGGTGCTGATACGTTCAGACCAGGGGCTCTGGTTCAACTACGAACAATGTGTGAAAAATCTGATGTTGAAGTTTATGGAGAAGAAAAAAACAAGGATTCTCCTAAAACTGTGGAGAATGGTTTAAAACATTTTAAAAATTCTAACCTTGATATTATTTTGATCGATACTGCTGGACGTCACAAACAAGAAAAAGATTTGTTAGAAGAGATGAAACAAATCAACAAAGTTGCTAACCCTGATCTAGCCTTGTTAGTTATTGATGGTACAATAGGACAGCAGTGCTTTGCTCAGGCAGAAGCCTTTCACAAAACGGTTCCTGTAGGTGGAATAATAATTACCAAACTTGACAGTTCAGCTAAAGGAGGAGGTGCAATAGCTGCCTCTGCGGCTACTGGTGCACAGGTAATGTATATCGGTACAGGTGAACGTATAGATGACTTGGAGACATTTTCTCCAACCCGCTTTGTAGGCAGATTACTGGGTATGGGTGACATTCAAGCTGTATTAGACTTGGCTAAGAGATTAGAAAGTGAAGCTGACGACGTTCGAATGAAACGGATATCAAGCGGTAAGATGAACATGGAGGACTTCTATTATCAGCTTGAAGAAGTAACTAAGGTAGGATCGTTTCAAGGATTACTTGATAGTATGCCTGGATTGTCAGGTATGGTAAAGGAAGATCAGATAGACCAAATGGAAGAGAAGGTAGACAAGTGGAGGTACATCATTCAAAGTATGAACAAAGATGAGAAGGCTGATCCTGATCTTCTTAACGCATCCAGAGTTAAGAGAATTGCGCGGGGATCTGGTTGGTCTGAACACGATGTTAAGGAATTAATGAAAAATTACAAAAATTCAAAAAGTATGATGAAGGCATCTAAGGGCAGACAGATGCAAGGTTTCCTTCGTAAGCTTGGCATGGGTTAATAGCTTGTTTATTATTTTGAACTAGGCTCTGTTTTTTATGCAAAAATCTGAGATGCTCGAAGATTATGATAAGATTCTATTCAAGTCTAGATCCATCCTTAAAGAATACACTTTATGTGATAATTGCTTAGGACGATTTTTCATAAAACTCACAGGGTTTTCATCATCGAGAAGATTGGGTAGTAGAATAAAGGATTCGTTAAATTTTACAACCATTACAAAATGTTACATCTGTAAAAATCTCCTCACTCCATCAAACATCTACGTAAAAATGATGCAAGACGCGTCAACTGGATACGAATTCTCATCATTTTTGGTTGGTGCAACCCTAAAGCGTTCTGTTGTTGATAGAGATGATAAAATTCGTTCAAAGTTTCGCCTTAGGGGTGTTGACAGTATAAAGACAGAAGTTACAAGGGAGCTTGGAAAAAAATTTGCAAAAAAAACAAAGACCAGTCTTGAACACCTCCTACCTAATATCACATTCACGATGAATTTTAGAACCGAGAAATGTGAAGTAAAAGCAAAGCCAGTTTTTTTGTATGGTAGATATCTCAAAAATAAGGGTGGTATATCTCAAAAACAAGAATCATGCCAAGACTGCAAAGGAACTGGTTGCATATTTTGTAGCAACCATGGGATTGTTCACTTTGACAGCGTTGAAGGTAAGATATCTCAATTTCTCTATAAAAAATTTGGATCAGATCAAGTCAAATTTACATGGATAGGCGGAGAGGATAAAACAAGTCTTGTTAAAGGTGATGGCAGACCTTTTTTTGCAAAACTAATTTCTCCAAAAAGACAAAATATTCAATTACCAAAAAAATCTGTTTTTGACGAAATTACTGTTAATGATCTAAGAAAAATAGATTATATTCCTAGAGGTTCGATTCCCTTTCGTTCCAAAATCACAATATTGGTTATGGCAAAAAAGGGAATTTCATCTAATAAACTGAAAAAGTTGAAACAACTCATAAACATACCAATTACACTTACTGGTACTCATGGAAAACAAACCAAGAAAATAGTTCATAAATTAAGATATAGGAAAAACTCTTTACAATCATTTACTATTGAGATAGATACTGACGGTGGGTTACCAATAAAACGTTTTGTTGAAGGTAATAGTGTTATTCCAAATATTACTGAGATGTTAAATATAAAGTGTTTTTGTAAAAAATTTGACATTAATCAAATCATCTTGTCAAAATAATTAATCAAGCATTAAGATTAACATTTTTTATAATTGAGAATTGATTATTGTTAATGAATCCCTTAGTGAAGGTTAAGGATGCATTTCAGAACCATCTTTTACCTGAAAAAGAATATGCTTTGATAGTAAAACGATTTCCCATCACACTCTCTGGAATTAATAGATTGGAAAAAGCGTCAGGAGTTAATTTTCCAGTAGCATATGTTGAACCATCTGTCATACTAACTTCATCAAATACAAGTTCCTTTGAATACGGTATATTATTTGCAAGAACCATCCCAATTATTGTCAAAAATACTTTCCAAGTTGTTATTCAAATATCTGGTCCATTAGTTGCATATGGTCTTAAAGGTACAGTTCATGCTATTTTGGCGCATGAATTTTTGCATTATTTAGAATTAATGCGTAAAATTTCTAAAATGGAGTTACTTTCTGACGAAATCTCTTCCAATCTTTTCGAAAATGTTTATGCAGATAACGAAAGATTATTCGAACCACGTGCAGTATTTAATGATAAAACATTACTTTTACATATAACAAAAAAATTTCCGTCTGGATTTAGAGATTATAAATTGGAAGACAAGACAATAAAATTTTGGATTGAAAAAAACTTACCCACGACAAAGATTACATTGGATACTAACATCACAAAACTATCAACTGATTTAATTTCAAAAATCCAATTTAATCCAGATTTAAAATCAAAAATTAAAATTTTTGAATTAAAAGGTTCGAAGTTGAGAAAAAAAAGACTTTACTAGAAAAATTCTGTTAAACTACACTTTCCACAAGTTCTTCTGCCTTTATGTTCTGACATGAAAACACCCTTGCCACAACGTGAGCAAATCTTACGTGTTCTAGTTACCTTTTCACCATCTATTTTGAAGTATTTGTAAACATTTGGACTTGTGCCCTTTTTTCCAGCCATTAACTATTATCACCATCATCTTTTTTTACTTCAGTTGATTTATTATCAGAACTTTCAGTATTGGCTGGTTTTTCATCATCTTTTACTTCTTCCTTCTTTTCTTCACTAGTTTTAGCTTTATCTAAACGAGTAAAAATGACAGGATTAACATGTTTTTTTGCTAGTGTTTCATCATCGTAAACATAGAAAATACCAGTGGTTTTCGACAGCCCAGTATGGTTTTGTAATTTAATCGGAATAACAAATTTTTCACCCAATTTGAATTTCTTAGTAATCATTTCAACAGCTTCCAGTTTTTTTAGTTTCCCACCCAAGCCTTGAAAATCACAAATAATTTCTCGTCTAGACAAAAATGAGTTATTTTCATCACTTAGTGTCGTAATTATGGACATATTCCATTCCCTTTGAATATTTCATATAAACCTTCAACAAATTACTAACAAATTTAAGAAATAACGCAGGAAAAAATTTAATGGATCGATTCATGGTACATTTGAAAAATTCTGATTATACTGCAAAAGACGCAAAGTCTATTCTTTTTAATTCACGAGATTTATCCTATGGAATGAATTTAACCATTCGTGATTGTAGAGTGTCAAGTAAATTTATTGAATTAGATGTTTCCGTTCCTAAAACTAATCTTGAATTATTGTTAGAAAAATTACTATCAATTGGAAAAGTTGATCATTCTAGACATATAATTGAAGAACAAATTGAAAAAAACCAGTCAATTAAAGATGGGATTTTTTATTTTAATAATGAAAGATTTTGGGAAAGCCATGAGGCCCTAGAGGGAGCATGGAAACAATGCCAAGGCGATGAAAAAGAACTAATTCAAGGAATAATACTAGTCGCTGCAGCTTTTGTACATTATCAGAAATACGAAAATGAAATATGCCTTTCAGTATTAAACCGAGCATTAAAAAAATTACATGGTAAATCAGGTGAGTACCATGATGTTAGTATTGATTCAATCAAGCAAAATATAATTGAAATGTTAGATAAAAAAGCAATCTCTACTTTTATGATTTAATAAGATCTATCCCAGTTTTAACTACTTGCGCTCCTTCAATCACCCCAATTTTTCCTCTTTTCGCCTCATTTTCCGTAAAACGTTGGGAGTTATCGTTTTGTATCATATCTCCTGAAATTAACAAAGGAACTGGATCATCACTGTGTCCTTTTTTAATACATGGTGTAGAATGATCTGCTGAAATAATAACAGTAACTTTTGATGTATCAATATTATCCAATAAAGTTCCAAAAAACCTTTTATCTATATCTTCGAGATTTTTCATTTTGCCCTGAGCGTCTCCATCATGTCCAAAATCATCAGGTCCCTTCAAATGAACATAGATAGCATTTTGTTCATCCAGTGCTTTTGCAGCAACCTGAGCTTTTTTCTCATAATCAGTTAATCCTCCAGCACTATATGCCTTCATTTTCAAAATATCTGAAATACCAATTTCAACTGGCATGTCAACTATGCAAGAAAATTTCAACGAGTAAAAATCATTAATGGGAGTAACTTTTGGAAATCTGTTTCCTGCATCACGTAAGATTATACTGTTGAGTAATTTCTTTCCTTCTTTTCTCCTTCGCTCATTTACTTTACTTTTTTTCATTATCTTCAAAGAATTTTCTGTAAATTCATTAACCAAATTTGCTGTCACCTTGGAATTAGACTTTTCATCTAGCGGGAGACATTTTTCAATTTTCAAGAAATCAGTTACAGCTTTTGCTATCCCCATTCCTGCAACTCTTACGTAAGAAGGATCCGTGTTAGTGATATTTGATGAAAGATGCACATTGCTTCTGATTCTAATAACCAGTCTATGGTCTATAGTTGGGGCTACTATGACTGACGCATTTTTATCGGAGAATTTGACCCCCTCTTCAACCTCCTTTCCAATCGATTCAGAATCTTGTTTTTCAATACTTCTGCCAGCTCTTCGGTCTATGATTACTCCGTCATCGTTTAATGTTGCAAAATTTCCTCTCAGTGCCAAATCACCATCCTTGAAGTCAATGCCTATACCTATCGCTTCTACAACTCCTCTTCCAACATAATCATCGTGCTTGAATTTGTATCCAAGCATGTTAAAGACCGCTATGTCTGATTCTGGTGCTATTCCCTTTCCTACCGTAATAACTTCTCCCATTGTACCATTACCAGCCAATCGATCAAGATTTGGCGTATTGGCAGCTTCAAGCGGTGTTTTTCCTGCCAAGTCTGGATGTGGCAAGTCACCAACACCATCTAACAGAACATAAACCAATTTCACGTCTAAATTTTCAGTAATTTTTTCCAGCCCCATTTCATTGCTTATTGAGATCACTTTAAAGTTTGTAAACAAAAAAGCGATCTGATAAACAATTTTCCAAAAACCATTTTTGGAAAGATTTTAACTCTCAGAAAAAACAACTATTTCCATGGGGGAGATAAGAAAAGATTATGTTCTTGAGCGATCAGTAATTGTATCTCAAAAAACGAAAAAAATACCTGCTAATAAAAAATGTCCATACTGCCCCGGGAATGAGTCTATGACTAATCCTTCTATACTTTCTCTTGTTGCAAGAGATGGAATGCTACAAAGACTACAGGACAACGAGGATAGTTTTGTAAAAAATTGGTCCGTTCGTGTATTTGAGAGTTCAAACCCAGCAGTTTCAACATCTGCTGAAAATTCATACAGTGATAGACCATTGTATAGCGAACCTGCATATGGATATCACTATGTCGTAGTAGCTTCACCCAAACACAATGAATCATTATCTACCATAGATACTGAACAATGGTCAAATGTCTTGGTAGTAATCCAGGATAGACTTCGATGGTTGTATACACAGAGAGGAGTTTCGTATGTTTCGATTTTTGTTAATCATGGTAAAGAAGCTGGTAGTGCTGTAGATCATGCACATATTAACATTGTAAGTTTTTCAAACACACCTCCGATAATAGAGGCGGAATCCGAGTCTTCCCACAGGCTCCTAAATGAAAAGGGTGTGTGCCCAATGTGTCAAGCTGTTAATACTGAAACCGGTGGGATACGACAAGTCTTACAAACTGAAGGATTCATTGCATTTTGTCCTTGGGCGCCTACCCATCAACTTGAATTTTGGGTTTGTCCTAAAAAACACACTACTAGCTTCTCAAAAATAACTCAAAAAGATATCAACGATTTATCATTAATTCTAAGGTCAACTCTAGGCGGTCTATCAAAACATACTAAAAACATATCATATAATCTAGTATTTCATTTGTCACCTGAAAAGAAAAATAGCAAACAAATTCACTGGCACATTGAAGTATATCCCCTGATAAATTTTTGGTCTGGTCTAGAACGAGGATATGGCATATTTCTAAATACAGACTCCCCAGAACAAGATGCTAAAATATTAGGTGCAGCATGCAGAAAGGAACTTGCTAGTCTTGTTGGAATAGAATAAATAAAATTAACTTACCCGTTTATACGAGCTATAACGCAGTTTCATTCAAGTAAATCAAGAGTTTGTAAAGTCGATTAAGAAAGAATAGAGTTAAGAATTTAACATATCTCTGATTTTTTGAAGCGATTTTTTGAGTTCTTTTGTTGAAAAAGTGTTAACCCTTACGTTATGTGAATCAGCGTATCTTTCTAAATCATCAAGCATTCGTAAAGTTTCTTTAAGTTTTTCCTTATCGTTCATGCTAAATTCTGATGCTTTTTAGCCAAATGTTCTTCTTTTGGGAGTTTAGTATTGCCCTGAAAATGTGGTTGAACTACAATACCACATATTTTACATTTTGAGTTTTCAAAATATTTTTCAACATCTTTAGGTTTCTCTGTCATTTCAATTTCTCACATTTGCATTTGTTATTTTTCAATC
>Ga0208881_1000362_pt1 | contig 15990 bp, 13 predicted proteins | sample Knorr_S23_td_AAI_FD_185610 | JGI IMG/M metagenome (GOLD analysis project Ga0208881, IMG submission 185610) | Marine microbial communities from Southern Atlantic Ocean transect - Knorr_S23_td_AAIW_ad_876m_LV_B (SPAdes) (version 2) | ecosystem: Environmental > Aquatic > Marine > Oceanic | place... | reverse complement strand
CTGGTCATCTCCACCCTGGTCGGTATGCAGGGCTCCAGCGAAGATGTGCGCGCGTCGACGTTGAAGCGGGCCATCACCCGCATCGACCCGACGTTCAACGAGTCCGACCACGGTTTCCGCGGGTTCACCGAACTGCTCCGCCACCTCGCCGAACGCAAGGTCGTCGAGCTGTCCGGGCCGAAGCGTGACCCCGAGGTGGACCTCGTGACCGGCGACGGGCCGGGCCAGGCGGCCTTCGAGTTGCTGGTCACCGTGGTGGCCGACAAGGCAGGGAAAAAGGGTGCGGCCCTGTCCGGCCTCAAAACCGAGATGAACCGCCGGGACGACGGCTTCAACGAGCGGGCGCTGGGCTACGGGGGCTTCCTGCAGTTCTGCAAGGCCGCTGCAGCGCGTGACCTGGTGGCCATGGCGTGGGACGACGCGCGGGGCGACTACCTGCTCTCGCCGGCCGACTAGCGGTCAGCGTTCACGCCGGCCGGAAAGCCAGGTTCAGCGGGCGCCGCACGTAGTTTCCGGTGGCGTACTCCATTGCGGCACCGTCCACCACGTAGTCGGGGCAGCGGGCCAGGAGTTCCTCCAGGGCGACCCGTCCCTGGAGGCGGGCCGCCGCAGCGCCCAGGCAGTGGTGGGCGCCGTAACTGAAGCTGAGGATCCGTGCCGGGTTACGACCCACGTCGAGGCATTCGGCGTCGTCACCGAACTCGCGGTTGTCGCGGTTGGCCGCCGCGTAGCCGAGCAGCACCTTTGACCCGTCGGGGATGGTGCGGCCATGGACCTCTACGTCCCGGGTGGTGGTTCGGGCCAGGTTCTGGACAGGGCTGGTGAGGCGAAGCAGCTCCTCAACGGCGCCCGGGATCATCGACGGGTCGTCGATGAGGCGGCGTCGCTGGTCGGGATGGTCGCAGAGGAGCACGGCTGACCCGCCGAGGAGTCCGGTTGTGGTGTCGTTGCCGCCGGTCACCATGGTGAAGGCGAAGCCGAGGATCCACAGGATCGACACCTCGTCCTCACCGAGGGCGACCAACTGGCTGACCATGTCGTCCCCCGGGTCGGTGCGCCGCCTTTCGATAAGCCGGCCGAAGTAGCCGAGGAGGTCACCGATGCCGGACTCCGGGTCGTCGGTCCGTCCCTGGGCGGCGGCGGCCACGATCTGCTCGGTCCACTGGTCGAACAGGGGCCGGTCCTCGGCGGGAACGCCCAGGTAGTGGGCGACCACGAAGCTGGGGAGGGGCTTGAACAGGTCGGCCACGATGTCGCCGCCCCCCTCGGCGATGAGCCGTTCAAGGCGTTCGACCACGAAGTCCCGGACGTCGTCCTCAATGTCTGTCACCTGTCGGGGGGTGAATTCCGGGCCGACGAGCCGCCGGAACGCCGTGTGGTCGGGCGGGTCGAGGAACACGATCGGGGTGGCCTCACCCATGTCCACCCCGGTTCCCGGCTCGACGGTCAGCCCGCGGGCCGACGAGAAGGTCCCGGTGTCGCGTGCGGCATCGAACACGTCGGTGAACCGAGACAGGAACCAGAAACCGTCGTGGTTGTCTCTGGCGGGCACGTGGTGCACCGGGTCGTGGTCGCGCAGGTCCTGGTACATGGGGAAGGGGTCCCGCCACGACTCACCGGAGCGCAGCCCAAACTCGGCGGTGGACATGGGGCTCAGCCTGCCTTCGGCAGGATGATGAAGGCCATGGCCACGTAGTGGAGGGCCGCAGCGGCGACCGTTAGGCCGTGGAACACCTCGTGGTAGCCGAACGAGTCAGGCCACGGGTCGGGCCGCTGGAAGGCGAAAACCACGGCACCCGCCGTGTACAGCACCCCACCAACTAGCAACAGCATGAACCCAGCCACCCCGAGGTGGTGCCAGGCGTCGGCCACCACGGCCAGCAGGCACCAGCCGACAACTAGATAGGGGAGGGCGACCATCGGCGTGGGAGCGGTAGCGAACCGCAGCCGGAGCGAGATGCCCAGCACCGCGCCACCCCAGACGAGCACCAGCACCAGCTTTGCTGCCCACGGAGACAGGGCAAAAGCGGCCACCGGCGTGTAGGTGGCGGCGATGGCCACAAAGATCGTGGCGTGGTCAAGGCGTTGCATCCGCCGGCCACCGAGCCGCCCCCACGGGATGCGGTGGTAGAGGGCCGATACGCCGAACAGGGCCACGATGGCCAGCGAGTAGAGGGCGATGACGAAGCGGGGCCCGATGCCCGGGGCCCGCACGATCATGATGGGAGCCAAGGTCAGGGAGGCCACAAAGGCCATCCGGTGCGAAACCCCGCGGAACCGGGGCTTGGCGTCGTCGAAGGTCGTGACCACGATCGGTCACCCTACGGGGCGCGTCCGGTGGGCCGGGTCGGGCAGAATCGGGGATCGCCGTGGTGGGCACGGCCGGAGGGCGCATGTCTGATCGCTACGACTTTGTGATCGTCGGGGGCGGCTCCGCGGGCTGCGCGTTGGCCAACCGCCTCAGCGCCGACCCGTCCAACCGGGTGCTCGTGCTGGAGGCTGGGCGCCGCGACTGGAAGGCCGACGTGGTCATCCACATGCCGGCCGCCCTGTCAATGGGTATCGGCAACCGCTTCTACGACTGGATGTACGAATCCGAACCGGAGCCCGAGATGGGCGGCCGCCGGGTGTATCACGCCCGGGGCAAGGTGCTGGGCGGCTCGTCGTCCATCAACGGAATGATCTTCCAGCGCGGCAACCCAATGGACTATGACCGGTGGGCGGCCACTCCGGGCTGCGAAGCGTGGGACTGGGCCCACTGCCTGCCGTACTTCAAGCGTATGGAGACGTGCATTGCTGGGGCCGACGACTGGCGGGGTGGCGACGGGCCGCTGAAGCTGGAGCGGGGACCGGCCACCAGCCCGCTGTTCCGGGCCTTCTTCGAGGCTGTGGAGGAGGCCGGCCATCCGCTGACCGTCGACGGCAACGGCTACCGGCAGGAGGGCTTCAATGCCTTTGACCGCAACGTCTACCGGGGTCGGCGCCTGTCGGCCGCCCGGGCCTACCTCCATCCGGTCCTCCACCGGAAGAACCTGGATCTGGTCACCAAGGCGCACGCCACTCGGCTGGTCATGGACGGCACCCGGGTCACCGGCGTCGAGTACCAGCGCCGGGGGCGACGCCACGTGGTCGCCGCCGCCGAAGTCGTCTTGTGTGGTGGGGCCATCAACACGCCGCAACTGCTGCAACTGTCGGGCATCGGACCGGCCGCCGTGCTCCGCGACGCCGGGGTCTCGCCGGTCGTGGACCTTCCCGGGGTGGGCGAGAACCTCCAGGACCACCTCGAGGTGTACGTGCAGTACGCCTGCACCCAGCCGGTGTCGATGGCCCCCTACCTGGCTCGTTGGCGCAGGCCGTGGATTGGTCTGCAGTGGCTGTTCCGACAGGGCCCCGGGGCGTCGAACCACTTCGAGGCCGGCGGGTTCCTGCGCAGCAACGACGACGTGCGGTGGCCGAATCTGATGTTCCACTTCCTGCCCGTTGCGGTCCGCTACGACGGGTCGGTGCCGGCCGCTGGGCACGGCTACCAGTTCCACATCGGGCCCATGTTCTCCAACAGCCGTGGGTGGGTACGGATCCAGAGCGACGACCCATTCCAGAAACCAAAGCTGCTGTTCAACTACCTGTCGACGCAGGAGGACCGCCAGGAATGGACTGAGGCGATCGCTGTCGCCCGCAACATCATGGACCAGCCGGCGTTCGCGCCGTTCAACGGTGGAGAGGTCTCACCCGGGCGAGACGTCCAGGGAGACATAGCGGTGCTGGACTGGGTGCGTACCGATGCCGAGACAGCACTGCACCCGTCGTGCACGGCCCGCATGGGAACCGACGCCATGGGCGTGGTCGACCCGTCCACCATGCGGGTCCATGGCGCACAGGGATTGCGGGTGGTGGACGCATCGGTGATGCCGACGCTCACCAACGGGAACATCTACGCCCCGGTGATGATGACGGCCGAGAAGTCTGCTGACCTGATCCTCGGGAACACGCCGCTGCCGCCGAGTGACGCCCCGCAATACCGCCACGGCGTGTCCGAACCCGACTGGTAGGAGCACCGTCGTGACGCTTCCCCTGATACAGGAGACCTCCTGATGAGAACCGTCGTCCGCAACGGTGTCGTCTACGAGCCGCTTGCCGGCCAGCACCTCGGCGAGCGCACGGTGGTCATCGAAGACGGCACGATCGTCGAAGTTGTCGAGGGAAAATGGTCCGGTGAGGTTGACGTAGACCTGGACGCGCGGGGCCGACACGTCCTTCCGGGCTTCGTCGACGGGCACGTACACCTGTCGATCCACACCATGGACTTCCGCCGGGCTTCCCGGGAATGGGATTTTGAGAGAGCCCTCGCCGTGGCGGCGCTGTCGGAGGCGACGGTGCGGCGGGGCTTCACCACGGTGCGGGACACCGGCGGCGACCTGCGGGGCCTGAAGCAGTCGATCCGCCGGAACCTGTGCGGTGGGCCGCGAATCGTGTCGGCCGGGCACATGCTCTCCCAGACCGGTGGCCATGGCGACCTGCGGGGTTCAGTAGTCGACCCGCCGGAGTGCGGCTGTCAGATCATCACGTCGCCCTACGCCCACGTGGCCGACGGCCCGTCGGCCGTGCGCAAGGCAGCCCGACAGTCGTTGCGCGACGGGTCGGACTTCATCAAGATCCACACTTCGGGCGGGGTGGCGTCGCCCAGTGATCCCCTTGACAGCGTGCAGTACACGGCAGAGGAGGTCTCGACGATCGTGACCGAGGCCGAGCACCGCCACACCTACGTGACGGCCCACGCCTATTCGCCGGAATCGATGCGCTTGGCCGCCGACAACGGCGTGGCCTGCCTCGAGCACGGCAACCTGGTCGACGCGGCCACCGCCTCCCACCTTGCCGGGTTGGGCACGACGGTCGTGCCGACGCTGGTCACCTACTGGGCATTTCGGGACCACGCCGAGAAGTTCGGGTTCCCGGAACGGAACCAGACCAAGAACGACGGCCTGTTTGAGCAGGGACGGGCAGCTATTGGGCTGTTTCGCGATGCCGGCGTGGAGCTGGGCTTCGGTACTGACCTGCTGGGCGAGGCCCAGCCGTACCAAAACCAGGAGTTCGCCATCCGGGCCGAGCTGGAGCCGGCGGTTGACGTGCTCCGGTCCATGTACGTCACCAACGTCCGCCTCTGTGACCTCGTGGGCAAGATCGGCACGGTGTCGCCGGGGGCGCACGGAGACCTGGTGGTGACCGACGTGGATCCACTGGAGGACCTCGCCGCTCTGGCTGATCCGGAGGCGGCGCTGGCTGCCGTGGTGCAGGGCGGTCGCCCAATCGTTGACCGGCTTGACGGCTGAGGGGCTGGCGAGGATCGTGGGACTGCAGATTGGACTCGGGTCAAGGATCCGGAAGTCCCCCTTCTTCGAGGCCCTGGTTCGCCACGGTCTTACCCATGTCTCCGTCTACAACCACATGTACATGCCAGGGTCGTTCGGCGATCCCGACGAGGAGTACAAGGCGCTCGTCGAACGGGTCTCGCTGTGGGACGTGGCCGCTGAACGCCAGGTCGAGGTGGTCGGTCCGGATGCCTTCGCCCTCTGCCAGTACGTATCGGCCCGGGACCTACGGGGCATGAAAGCCGGTCGGGTGCGGTACGCGCCGATGTGCGACCACGACGGGACACTCATCAACGACCCGATGGTGCTGAAGCTGGCCGAAGACCGGTTCTGGATCTCGATCGCCGACAGCGACGTACTGCTCTGGTGCCGGGCCGTGGCCGCCGAACGGGGCCTGGACTGCCGGGTGTTCGAGCCCGACGTGTCGCCGTTGGGTGTGCAGGGGCCGAGAGCCGACGACACGATGGCAGACCTACTGGGGGAGTGGGTCCGCGACGTCCCGTTCTTCGGATTCGTCGAGACAAGCCACGACAGCATCCCGTTCGTGCTGTGCCGGTCCGGATGGAGCGGCCAGGGCGGATTCGAGCTGTTCCTCCAGGACGGTTCACGGGGCCTGGACCTGTGGGACGCCGTGTGGGCAGCAGGTGAGAAATACGGCATCCACCCCGGTGGGCCGACCCTGAACGAGCGGATCGAGAGCGACCTGTTCTCGTACCGGGCCGATTGCGGTGCGGGGGCGTCACCGTTGGAAGTTGGCCTGAACCGCTACGTGTCGCTGGACCGTGACGACGACTTCATTGGGAAGGTGGCCCTGCTGGCCGAACAGGAAAGGGGGCCGGCGCAACGGCTGGTGAAGGCCCTGCTGACGGGGGAACGGTTTCCGGCGACCAGCGAATCGCCGTGGCCGGCGGTAAGGCCGGACGGAACGCCGTGCGGTCAGGTGAGGGTGGCCGTCTGGTCCCCGAAGTACGGGTCGAACCTCTGCCTGGCCCTCGTGTCAGCCGACGTGGCCGGAGGCCCGTTCAGGACTGTGACACCGTCAGGTGAGACCCTGCACGCCACCCACCACGCATACTTCGCGGAGCAATAGCCGCAGGTTCTCGGCCGCACGGCCGACGGGAACTAGTGGCCGTGCTTTAGTACGGCCCGGACGGCGTCCTCGTCGCCCTCGCGGTGCAGCAACGCCATAGCCCGGTCGACCTCGTCCAGGCCCACTACGACACCCAGCAGGGGAGCAGTCGGAAACCCGCCCTCATTGAGGATCCGGGCCGCTTCGTCCACCGACTGGGCGGTCCCACCCGATCCGCCGTAAACGGTCAGTGACCGCATTACCACCTTGTCGGTCACCACCGGAACTGCCTGGCGGTCCTTCAGACCCGCCCACACCACCCGACCACCGTGGTGCACCAGGTCGAAGCACAAGCTCGGGGTTCCCGGCGCGCTGGCGAGGTCGACGGCCACGTTCGCCCCACCACCCGTCAGGTCCAGTACCGCCTCCACCGGATCGCAGGCCGTCACGTCCACGACATGGTCGGCACCAACCTTGAGTGCTACATCCAACCGAAGGGCATCATCGTTGGTTCCGGTCACGATCACGGTTCCTGCGCCCAGCAATCTCGCATACGCCGCGCAGGTCAGACCCATGTGACCTGGCCCCTGCACCACGATCGACTGGCCTTCCCGGAACCCGACCTTTTCCAGCCACGCCACCATGTTGGACAGGGGTTCGAACAGGGTCAGTTCTTCGGCCGACACGGAGTCGGTCAGCGGGGCTAGGTGCGTGCCAGGCAGCACGGCCATGTACTCGCCGTAGCCGCCCCACAAGCCGGACCCCTCGCTCAGGCCGAACGAGTACCCGTAGCAGCGCACCCCGAACGGGTTGCCCTCGTATGGCGGCCCAAACCAGACAATGTCCACCGCCACCCGGTCACCGACCGCTACCCCCAGATCGGCGTCGTCAGCCAGTGCGTGGACCCGACCCACGATCTCGTGACCGGGCACCACCGGGGATACCTCGCCTGGCACGTGGCGGTGTCCGGCCAACTGGGCCACGTCGCTGTGGCACAACCCGACCGCCTCCACGGCTAGTACAGCGCCCCCAGGTGGGGGTGTCGGCACGGAGAAGTCGTCGCGTAACGCCCAGGTGCCATCACCGTGGAACACCACAGCCCGGCAGGTGTCGGCCATCTCTGGCGTCTCCGGTTGACCCGCCCGACCTAGATCCGTTGGAGCAGGGTGCCGGTGCCGAGGCCACCGCCGCAGCACATTGTTACGAGGGCGTACTCGCCATCGGTGCGCTGCAGTTCGTGGACGGCCTTGGTGGTGAGGATGGCGCCGGTGCCGCCCAGCGGGTGGCCCAGTGCGATGGCGCCACCGTTGGGGTTGACCCGCTCCATGTCGGGGCCAACCTCCTTCTCCCAGCAGAGCACCACCGAAGCGAAGGCCTCGTTGATCTCGACAACGTCGATGTCGTCGATGGCCATACCGTTGTCCGCCAGCAGCTTCTGCGTGGCCCCGATCGGGCCAGTCAGCATGAACTCGGGGTCGGAGCCCACGAGGCAGGTGTCGACCACTCTGGCCAGCGGCTCCACACCAAGTTCCGCTGCTTTGTCGGCGGTCATGAGCAGGACGGCGCCCGCACCGTCGGAGATCTGCGACGACGAAGCGGCCGTGTGTACACCGTCGGGCCGCCCGGACGGCTTGAGTTGAGCCAGCCCCTCCATCGTTGTCTCGCGCAGCCCCTCGTCCCGGGCGACGGTCACCGTCTCGCCGGTGAGGCTCCCCTCGCCGTCAAGCACCGGGGCCTCCACGTTCACCAGCTGGGTTCCGTAGCGGTCCTCCTGCCACGCCCGCGCCGCCCGGTCCTGGGACTGCTTGCCGAAAGCGTCGCAGTCCTCACGGGTGACGCCCCAGTGATCGGCCATGCGCTCAGAGCCCTCGAACTGGGAGGTGAATTCGAAGTGGTCGAAGTAGTTGCGGTTGATCGGGCGCCCCGAGTTGGGCTCCTTGGGTGTGGTGGCGCCAAACCCGACCTGGCTCATCAACTCGATCCCGCAGCCCACGGCGACGTCCACCGTGCCTGATGCGACCAGGGCGTAGGCGAGGTTGGTGGCCTGCTGGGACGAGCCGCACTGGGCGTCGACCGTGGTGGCCGGTGCCTCGATCGGCAACCCGGCGGTCAGCCACGCCGTGCGGGTCACGTTCATGGACTGCATGCCGACCTGGCCGACGCAGCCGCCGACCACCTGGCCGACCTCGAGCGGATCGACCCCGGTGCGGTCAAACAGGGCCCGCTGGACTGTGCCCAGCACGTCAACCGAGTGGCAGGAGGACAGGCCGCCGTTGCGACGGCCGATCGGGGTGCGGACGGCATCGACGATGACGACGGGGTTGTCGGTATTTGCTGTCATGAAATGTGCTCCAGAGAGGGGAAAACTCAGACCACCCTACGATTACCGGACCGGCCACGTGAGGTCGAGCGAGACGGGAGGAGCAGCGACGATGACGCACGACCACGACCATCACGCCAGCCACACCTCGTTGAGCAGCGTCCTGCGCCCTTGAATGCCACCCGTGCCAGGACCCGGAGTCCGGGACTGCTAGCCGACCGGAATCCCTAGATCGGTAACCCACCGGTCGCCGCGGCGGTACTTCCGCTGTCAGAGAACGCCTTGATGGTGCGCTGGGCGATCCGCATCTGGTGGACCTCGTCGGCACCGTCGGCGAAGCGGGCCCAGCGGGCGTGCTGGTACATGTGCGCCAGGGGCGTGTCGGTCGAGTAGCCGAGCGCACCGTGCACCTGGATTGAGCGGTCGATGATGCGACCCAGGGCGTTGGCGACAAAGTGCTTGGCCATCGACACTTCTGACTTGAAGTCCTCACCCCGGTCGATCTTGTAGGCGGCGTGGAGCACCATGAGCTTCGACTGGTAGAGCTCCATCGTCGAGTCGGCGATGAGCCACTGGATGCCCTGCTTTTCGGCCAGCAACGAGCCGTGGCTGAATCGGTCCAGGGAGCGGGCGACCATCATGTCGAGGGCCATCTCTGCCTGGGCGATCCAGCGCATGCAGTGCGCCAGCCGGGCGGGGCCTAACCGGTACTGGCCCAGCAGGTGACCCTGGCCTCGGCCGCCCAGCATTTGGGCATCGTGGAGCCGTAGGTCCTCGATAAGGATCTCGGAGTGGCCGGTGGAGCCGTGCATGGTCTCGATCTGTCGCACCTCGGTCCAGCCGTCGTGCGGAAGGTCCACCAGAAAGGCCGTGTTGGCGGCCTGTGGAAGGTCGGGGTCGTCCTCGGTGCGTGCGATGAGGATGGCGAACGTGGCCCGGTGGGCATTCGAGATGAACCACTTGTGCCCGTTGAGCACCCACTCCTCACCGTCCTGGTAGCCGTTGGTGCGGATCAGGGTGGGGTCGGAGCCGGCCACCTCGGGCTCGGTCATGGCGAAGCACGACCAGGTGCGGCCCTCGCAGAGCGGCTTGAGGTATTTGTCCTTCTGATCGTCGGTTGCCCAGTGAAGCAGCGTGTGCATGTTGCCTTCGTCGGGCGCCTGGCAGTTGAACACCCACGGTCCGTAGTACGACCTGGCCGCCTCGGCTTGCACCATGGCCAACTCGACATGGCCGAGCCCCATGCCGCCCCACTCCTCAGGCATGTGCGGCAGCCAGATGCCCGCGGAGTGGGCCTGCTTGCGCATCTCGATGAGTTCCCTGAGGCGCTCCTCGCCTTCGCCACCGCTTTCCTCGATGCGAGCCTCGGCAGGGGTGATGACGTCGTCGACGAACGTGCGGACCCGGAGACGGATCTCCTCAAGTTCCGGCGACAGGCTGAAGTCGATGGCCATGGTGGTTCCGGTTTCTGTTCTGGGTCCCGGTGCCGGGATCTCCTAGATCGAGTGGCCCGGACGACCCAGGCCCTCGGTTGGGTTCCCGTCCATGGCCGGGTTGAGCTGCGCCTCGGCCATCAGGCCGGCGATCACGTCGGTCATGTCGGCCGGGTCGTCGGTCTGCATGGCAGTGGGGCCGAGGTGCCATTGCTCGGCGATACCGATCCGCTGGCCCATGATGTCAAACACCCGCCCAGTCACATTCTGGGCCGCTTCACTACAAAGCCAGGCGGTAGCGACAGCAATCCAGCGGGGTCCCATCCTCTCCTGGGTCTCTTCGTCCATCCCCGCAAACCCCGGGAGATCCTTGGTCATCCGGGTATAGGCGCCCGGGGCCAGGCAGTTAACGGTCACCCCGTACTTGACGAGCTCCATGGCCGTGATCACGGTGAACGCCGCGATGCCCGCCTTGGCCGCCCCGTAGTTGGACTGTCCGACGTTGCCGTAGATACCGGAGGGCGATGCTGTGTTGACGATCCGACCGAAGGCCTCACCGCCAGCCTTGACTTTCTCTCGCCAGTAGACCGCCGCGTGGTGGGTAGGGGCGAACGTGCCCTTTAGATGCACGTTAATGACGGCGTCCCAGTCGCCCTCCGACATTGAGAACACCATTCGGTCCCGGAGGATGCCGGCGTTGTTGATGAGGATGTCGCAACTACCGAAAGTGTCAACGGCCTGCTGGACCATCTCGCCAGCCGAGTCGAAGTCAGCGACATTGCCGCCGTTGACGATCGCTTCACCACCCATGGCCAGGATCTCGTCGACCACCGACTGGGCCGGCGTGGTATCAGCTCCAGCTCCCGCCGCATCGCCCCCCAGGTCGTTGACGACCACCTTGGCGCCGTTGGAGGCCAGCATCAAGGCATGTTCCCGGCCGATTCCTCGACCGGCGCCGGTCACGATGGCTACACGGCCCTCGACGATATTGCCCATGGGGGGACTCCTGTTCCTGAGATAGCGAGCGGGTCGACATCGATTTGGCCCGACGTCGCGACGGTACCGAGCCTGCCACCGGACGGGTCCGGTTGCCCATGCGGGTACCGCAGTGGCGAGATCTTGGTCATAGAAGAACTATTTGGAGAAGGTTGTACTGGTCGCGCTGGCAATCCGGTTTCTTGCAGACCACTAGCTGTCCTGAATGCCACCTAGGGTCAGTCTGTGGCGACGGGTAATAGCAGGGGTCATGGCACAGCCATCCCCTACGAGACGGGCCTTCACGAGGTAGCTGACGGGGTGTTCGCATACCTGCAGCCAGACGGGGGCTGGGGCTGGTCAAACGCTGGACTATTTGTCACGAGGGACTCCTCGTTACTCGTTGACACCCTGTTTGACCAGGTTCTTACCCGTCAGATGCTCGACGCTATGGAGCCCGTCACCGCTACCCGCCCGATCGATACGGTGGTGAACACCCACGCCAACGGTGATCACTGCTACGGCAACGGGCTCCTCGAAGGTGCAGAGATCGTCACCACCGAAGCTGCCGCTCGCGAGATGGGCGCCGTACCTCCGTCGGCATTGGTCGCTCTTCTCCATGCCGACCTGGACCCGGTCGCTGCCGAATACATCCAAGAAGCCTTCGGGGGCTTTGAGTTCGAAGGGATCACCATCCCAGAGCCGACACGGACGTTCTCCGGTCGGCTCGAACTCAAACTCGGTGACCGCTCCGTTCACCTGGAGCAGGTGGGCCCGGCGCACACGGCGGGCGACTTGATTGTTCACCTGCCCGATGAGTCCACCGTTTTCACCGGAGACATCCTCTTTGTGAACGGCACTCCGATTGTCTGGGACGGACCGATCGCCAACTGGGTGGCAGCTTGCGACCGAATCCTTGAACTCGGTTGTGACGTCATCGTCCCCGGCCACGGGCCGCTCACGGACGCGGACGGCGTGTTGGCCGTCCGCGATTACCTCACCTGGCTGGAAGACGCCTGCCGCTCCCGTCACAAGGAGGGGCTCACCGCAGCTGACACCATCTCTGACCTGGCATCCTCTGACGAGTTCGCTCCCTACCGTGAATGGGGAGAGTGGGAACGGCTAGCCGTCAACGTCCGAGCCGCGTACCGTGAGATCGACGACGACGGGACGATCCCGAGTTCATTCGTGGAGATGGCCACCGAGATGGCAGTGCTCGCTGCGGGTGGTTGACCTGATTCCGTTACCCCTCATGTGAGAGACCGAGGAGAGAACAATGTCCACCTGCAGCTTTGTGGGCCTGGGGGTCATGGGCTATCCCATGGCAGGCCACCTCCAGACCGCTGGCTACGCCACGACCGTCTACAACCGCACCACAGCCAGGGCAGACGATTGGGTCAACCAGCATGGCGGGGCCTCTGCGCCGACTCCCCGAGAGGCCGCCACCGGGGCTGAAGCCGTCATGGTTTGTGTCGGCAACGACGACGACCTGCGCTCGGTCGTTTTCGGCGACGAGGGGGTGCTAGCCGGCATGGCCGCCGGTTCGACGTTGGTCGACCACACCACCGCGTCGGCCAAGGTGGCCCGAGAGATCGCAAGCCACGCCTCCGACCAGGGAGTTGGGTTTGTCGACGCTCCGGTATCCGGAGGCCAGGCCGGCGCTGAGAATGGCCAACTGTCGGTGATGTGCGGCGGCGACCCTGAGGTGTTTGCCCGGATTGAGCCAATGATGCAGGCCTACGCCAAGGCCATCGTCCTCGTCGGCGACGTTGGTTCTGGGCAGCTCACCAAGATGGTCAATCAGGTCTGTATCGCCGGCCTGATCCAGGGCTTATCCGAAGCACTTGATTTCGCTCGTCGGTCCGGCCTTGATGAAGAGAAGGTCCTGGCGGCTATTAGCAAGGGTGCCTCCGGCTCATGGCAGATGGACAACAGGGCCCACACCATGCTTGAGCGCCACTTCGACCACGGGTTCGCCTTGGACTGGATGCGTAAGGACCTTGGCATCGTCTTTGATGAGGCGGAGCGCATCGGCGCCACACTTCCGGTCACGGCCATGGTCGACCAGTTCTATGCCCGTCTCCAGCGGGAGGGACACGGTAGGTGGGACACCAGCGCCCTAATCGAACTGCTCCGCGACGACTGAGGCTTGCCGTCGGGCCGACCGGAAGCGTGGCCTTAGGCCGTCGGCTCTGTCCCGGCGACTGTGGTCCGGTGTAGTTCCCGGCGCTGGCCCTCATAGTCGTTTAGCGCTACGTGTTGCGTAGACCGGTTGTCCCAGAGCACAACGTCACCGTCTGACCATCGGTGGCGGAAGGTAAACCGGACATGGGTACTGAATTCGTGTAGCCAGCTCAGGAGACGCTTCTCCTCGCGGCCGCCCTCCTCGCTGTCGTCGCCAACTCCCGGCCCCTGGAGGCCACGCACGTAGGTTCCGTTGAAGAACAAGCTGCGCCGTCCCGTCTCAGGGTGGGTACACAACAACGGGTGGTTTCGGGTGTCCTCAGCCGACTCCGAGGTACGGATGTCCATACCTGATAGTCCGGAGTGCAGCGCCTGCTGGGCAGGTGAGTATGAGGCGCTAGCCGAGTGCACGCATGTGACTTCCTCAAAGCGTTCCCGCATTTCCTCTGGTAACGCATCGTGGGCAGCCGTCATCGATGCCCAGATCGTGTCGCCTCCGACCTTTGGAACTTCCAGGGCGTGCAGGATCGTGAAGGCGGGTGGAGCATCCAGAAATGAGAAGTCGCTATGCCACACCCCGCCGAAGTTGAACGCCTCCGGTTCAGTGGCCTCTTTGACGACCTTGATGACCTCCGGATGTTCTGGTACCGGCTGGACGAATGGCACCGGTGAGAAGTCACCTAGAAGGTGGCTGAACCCGGCCTGTTGGCCGGCAGACAGGTCCTGTCGGGGAACCACCAGCACCTCATGGTTGCAGAGGGCGTCTCGCAACTCGGTCACAACCGCCGGGTCCATGTCGGGTGCTAGTTGCACCCCATCGACTCGGGCACCAAGCACGCCTGTCAGGCGGGAGACCTCCATTCCCGGACCTTATGTCCGGGAGTCCTGTTGAACCCCACCCCGAAAGGGGGGGTGCGGGGAGGTATCAACCCCTAGGTGTAGATACGCGTAGGTAGAAGTCCCTGAGGCCCTGCACTCGACCTCATTCCGAAATAGCACCTGAGCGAGATAGACGGATGGCGAAGAGAAGCCCCCAGAAGCCGCCACCGATGGCACCGCCAAGCATCTGCTGAAGGACATTGGCCCCTCCCATGCCGATTCCCAATAGCGGAATGGCGAGTGTGAGATAGGCGACGCCCGTCATCCGTCCAGCAAGGCGACGTCGACGTAGCCCGATGGAGACGAGGAGCGCCGCAACCAGGGGAAGCGGAATGAAGGTGGCCAGAGCCTCGGCTCCGCCAAATACTCCGTCCCTCGAGAAGAACTCCTCGGCCAAGGCAACGAACAAGCCAGTGAAGAAGCCGGTGAGTATCGCCGTTAGGAAGATCCGGCCACTGATCCGCACCGAGAAAGTTTGCCAGAGTGTCTTGGTGTAGATACGCGCAGTTGCGTCGGTACACGGGCTGTCAGGTCGTTCGCGAGACTGTGATGTCGACGCAGTAGTACCAATTGAGGACTAACAGGAGGAGGGAGACGTGTCACGGAGCTGGAAACGGCTAATCCTGATCGGTCTTGCTGTGCCGAACATCCTTACAGGGTGCTGGGCCGTACTTTCTCCAGCGAACTGGTACGAGAACTTCCCCGGTTGGTCTCCAAGATTGGTGTCTGCACTACCACCCTTCAACGAGCATCTCGTTTCCGACTCTGGTTCCGGATTCCTCGCTACCGGACTGCTAGTTCTGATAGCAGGGCTGTGTCTCCGCCGCGACATCACAGTCGTCGCCACAGTTGGTTATCTGGCCTTCTCCCTGCCACACGCGGTCTTTCACCTTCAACATTCCGGTGAAGGCCTGTCAACTGCCCAAGATGCTTTGAACGTCGCCACATTGTGGCTAGTGGTGGTTCTAGCCAGCGCTGTTCTTATTGCTGAAGTCAGGCGAAAGGCACCCTCCTGAGCAGAATCCCCTGTGTCGCTCTCCCCTGACGGAGCGATGGGCGCCGACAGCGCCCTCGGTGTACATGCGCGCAGGAGTCTTACTTCGAGGGTTGATTTGTATCTGGGGTATGTAGAGTTACTGGTGAGAGGCGTGACTGCGCCCCAGCGAACGGTGTTTCAGCCCCCGATTTGGGAGTTATCCAACCGCTCAGGGGTAGGCGGAGCGCCTCTCTTCACCGTTTTGGGGTGGGTCGAGTTCGGAGCCCCTCGGTGTAGATACGCGCAGCCGCCGCTCTTCCGGTTCCGATAGCGGTACTTCCGGATCTGATGAGATGATCACCGCATGGACAAGCCTCCAAAGACCGACGATCTGGATCCGGCTGATAGTGGCGGGTTCCTGAAGCGCCTCCTAGAGGCAATGGGGGACATCTGGAAAATGGGTGACCGGTCCGAGAAGGGACGCACCCGAGGCCCGTGGGTGGGCTAGGTCAGGTCAGAGCGAGCCCCCACCCTGCGGGGAGTGAGGCACAAAACCTCTGATACACGCAGCCGTAGGGGCTAAGGCCCACCGGGCAACGACTCGCACGGCTCACCGTCATCATCGCCATCTAGATGGGCGACGTCGCCGTAGTACGGGAGGTAGGTATCGAACCATGCCTTCGCTTCTGGGTAGGTAGAGAAGTCAGAGCAGTTCTTCGTGTTACCCGGGTTGTCAGGTGCTCCGGAGGTCGTAGCCGGTGGGGCAACCGTCGTAGCCGTGGTGGTCG
>Ga0208881_1000361_pt1 | contig 15992 bp, 18 predicted proteins | sample Knorr_S23_td_AAI_FD_185610 | JGI IMG/M metagenome (GOLD analysis project Ga0208881, IMG submission 185610) | Marine microbial communities from Southern Atlantic Ocean transect - Knorr_S23_td_AAIW_ad_876m_LV_B (SPAdes) (version 2) | ecosystem: Environmental > Aquatic > Marine > Oceanic | place... | reverse complement strand
AAAACTTCGGAGTAAAACTTTTGAGATTTCTCTAGGTCGGAAACTGTGATATTAACATGGTTTATTCCATTCATTTTCATTTCAAATCACCATAATTCCTTTTCATATTCTTCCAGATTTGTCATAGTATAGAATACACCTAGATTTAATTAAAAATTACCTAGAATCTTGTAATATGTAAGACATGTGTTAAACCTTATGAGAAAAACTCAGTAGATCATTTCTGAGCTTGCGTTTCGTAATTTTTTTGCAGAAACAAAGAAGCAATGCTTTTGATTCGCCATTTTTGCGTGAAATAATGGGATTAACTGTGAAACAAACGTGTAGTAGCAGATCTGCTCAATTTTTTTTTTAGCGATTGGCACTATATGTATAACATTTAATCCAGCATTCAGAAGATTTTTTCTTAATTTAGTATTATATTTGGAATTTCCATCAAAAATAAAAACTGTGTCGCCTTTCCGAGTTGAAAATAGCCCCATATGTGAAAATTGTTCAATTCGCTCGTATTGCGCATTCATTCCCAAAACTTCGTAAAGCTTGGCTACAAAATACATCGAGACTGGAAAAGTATGCATATTTCCCAGCACAAATATTCTTCCTGTTAACCGAACCTTTTTAGATTCTTTTTGGGCATTTAAGAATAGATCACTAGTTCTTTTTATAGAAAATTTTGTTACAAGTGAGATACATGTCAACATGCTTGCCAAAAATCCAATGCTGCCAGATGTAAAAACACCCGAGCTTGGATAATTCAAAACTATAGTTTTTTTACAGGAAAGTGATAGCTTGCTTTTTGGGTTTGCAGTTACAGCAACTGAATCATTCATAGTTCTTGCAAGCCTAATATTTGATCTGGTGTTTCCTGATATAGAAATGATAAAAATTGTTTTTCTCTGAAAGATATTTTTGTTATTAATTGTATCCAATGGATCAAGTGCCCTAATAGTAAAATTAGAAAATGCTTCCGCAAGCAATGCAGCAGCAAAAGAATCACCGGTTCCGCAAAAAATTGCTTTATTTTGTAAAGTTTTTGAAAGTGGTCTTTCAGGTTTGAACTTTTTTATGAAATTTTCCTGTAACTTGATATCTTGTTCAAACGCCTCGATTGTATTCATATGTTTTTTCATAAGTCACTGTATGACTATAATTCCGTTTGAGATAAGCCATTGAAGTCCTAGAACATAGGAATTTTCGTCTATCTGACCGGTAGCCCACCATCCTGCGTTAGTTTTTATCCATTCCGGAATTATACTAGTTTCAGATTGTATTAGTTGATCTATTACTGGTATCTTTATAATTCCGTTTGAGATAAGCCATTGAAGTCCTAGAACATAGGAATTTTCGTCTATCTGACCGGTAGCCCACCATCCTGCGTTGTTCTTAATCCAGTCAGGTATGGAAGTTTCTGTAGTTTGTATGGGGTAAATCTTGTAAATAGTTCCATCCATCAGAGCTGCAACATACATTACACCATTATGAAATGTAATATCAGATATTCCACCTGGAAAATTATAGGCAAAAAAGAGTTCTTTAGGTTGTGTGTCTATGTCTCCATCTACAACAAGGTCTACTAGTTCCGGATTAGAAAAATTGAATCCAGTTCTGTCAGAATTTAACGGAAATTTGTATATTGTGCCAAAATGATAATCGCTAACAAATAACATGTCAGAGTAACCAAAACTATCATCTGGAAAAGCTATTGCGGTTGGTCCAACTGTTTGATGAAACGAAAATTCAGGGTCGCTGTAAACAAAATTTTTAAAAGTGGGCGGGATTGGTTGAGAACCACGATACTCCACTGGACAGTTGGATTCATTGCCAAGAACTCCGCCTGCACATGGATGCGTATCAGGGTTTTCTCTATCAGCAGGTCCTATCACACTATTCCAGCCGCTGTTGAATCTTGGTTTTACAAGGTTTATTTCATCGAAATAGTTTTCGCCATTTTCAGTATCCCACAGGTATCCCGTAACAGGATCAACAGCCAAGCCAAAGCTGTTTCTTACTCCCATGGCAAATAACTCTATACTGTTTCCACTCCCCGTATCTATTTTGAAAATGCTACTTGTCTCGTAAACTGGTTCATCGGTGCATTCAGTGTGTACAAAGGTTACTTTGTAACAAATATTTTCTACCCTATTTTCAAAAACGCCTGACTGCCCCTCATCGCCAATTACAAAATAAATTTCATTATCCAAGCCCTTTGTCATAGCCCCCCCGTGATGATTATTAGCTAATTGTGCAATTAACTCTTTTATCAAAACAGGATTAGATAGTTTTTCACCATTCCAATCATATTGATAAACTCTATTTTTTGCATCAACAGAGTTTTCGACACCTTTACCCTCCCTTACATCCTCGCCCGAGCCAGATTCAGTATAATACAAAAAAACACGATCAGATAAAGTGGCGATTCCCAACAAACCAGAATAATAATTGAACCTAACAGATACATCTAATACTGGTTCATCGTACAGTGTACCGTCATCGCTAATTCGGATCACTTTTCCAGAATGTTTCTCAAGGACTAGCATATCATCTCCAACAAAATCCATGCTAACTGGAAATTCTAATCCGATAGCAAACTTTTCAATTGTATAATTACTATCAGTGACAAACGGCGTTAAACGCTTCTCTATTAAACAAGATTTGTCTGATTCAGATACGCCCCATCCATGCAATTGACAAAAATATTCTGTAAATTCCGAATCGCCATAAGCAGCCAAAAATGGGAAGAAAGACACTGCTATTATTATAAAAAGAAAAATAGGCATGATGTTCAATTTTATTTATCACCTTCGGTAACCCATGCATAACAAAAAATCTTGTGCACTTTTTCTTTATCCATCTCTATAACTTCACCACATTTTTCACAAGTGTACCATTTACTCATATTTTGGGAAGTATCTGAATATTATTTATATCCAATTTTTAGAGATTTAATATGGAAATCTCCGTTGGTCATACTCCAGATGCCGATGATGCATTCATGTTTTATGCTATGTTTTCCGGAAAAATCACTTCTTCCGATTTTACAGTCACACATGTAATTGAGGATATTGAAAATCTAAACAAAAAGGCGATAAATCCTGAACTTGATGTCACTGCTGTTTCAGTTCATGCATGTGCATATATTCCTGGTTATACAATTTTACGAAGTGGTGGTAGTTTTGGAATTGGCTATGGACCTATTGTAACTGCAACAAAAAAAATGACTGTTCAGGAATTACAGAAAGCAAAAATCGCTATTCCGGGAAAGATGACATCAGCGTTTTTACTTTTGCAACTGATGATTGGAAAATTTGATTACGTAGAAATGAATTTCAGTGATATACCAAATGCAGTAAAAAATGGAGATGTTGATGCTGGGTTAGTCATACATGAAACTCAGCTATCGTATTCTCAAGAAGGCATCATTAAAGTTCTTGATTTGGGTGAATGGTGGAATAAAACTACTAATGGATTGCCGGTTCCATTGGGAATTAATGTTATGAAAGATGATTTTGGTATCGAAACCATAAGAAAATTTGATAAATTCTTGCAAAAATCAATTCAATTTGGTCTTGAACACACAAACGATGCAATTGATTATGCGATGGAATATGGAAGAGGGAAACCACGTGATTTGATAGAAAAGTTTGTAAAAATGTACGTAAATGATGTTACCGTTAACATGGGTATGGATGGTGAAGAATCAATCAGAAAAATTTTTGATATGGCAAGAGAGAAAAACTTGGTCCCAGAGTTTGAACTAAAAATAGCGTAAATAATATAAAAATGGACGATTTGTTCGCGGAGCTTATATTCAAAATCCCTCTTTATAAAACAGTGAAATCAAAATTTAAAAATAGAAATGACCCAACCTATGACTTTTCTGGGCTGCTGTCAATAGTTGATGAAGGTTTTTAATGGCTAGTGTGTGATCTTTAGCAAGATCTTTTCAATAGAGATATTTATTAACAATTTTAAGTTTGAAATTACATGAAATTATTTCTTGACTTTGATCTTTGTAACGAATGTAATTCATTCATAGCCGATCTTACAACTGAAGAGTCTTTAGTTGCGGATGATACCATAAGAAATGATTTGTCTGTTAAATTTATGCGGCATTTAACATACAACCACCCGGAAGTGATACAGGCAATAATCAAAGAGGTCAAAATTCAGCAAAGAAAGCCTGAATTTGATTTGTATAAATAACTTCTATATTTTTTCATTATTTGATTACAAATTAATAATTATAGGTAATTATGCATAAAATACATACTTGCTTATTGATAAAAAAATAATGGCATCTGGTATTTTGATGATTACTGTTGGTGTTATAATCACATCATATCTTGGAGGGGCGACGCCTGTAGGCGAAACGGGTATGACTCCAGACGAAAAACTAGATTTTATTATGGCAGAACGAGAAAATGCAGACTATAAGATACTATCAGGAATACTAATTGGAATAGGATTTTTGTTGCTGTTGATTAGTTTTGGTGCGAGAAGGAAAAGAGGAACTGGTGCAAAGAAAACGGAAAAAAAACCTACAACATAAAATCAGTATGTTTTAAGAATGTTGAAAAATGTATCACGCTGCACCGGCTTTCTCTTTATTTCTTTGACTAAATTTACAAGCTCCCCAAGTGATGAACTGGTTGATTTTCCTGCAGCACGATACACTTCCTCAGAAAATGCCGTGCCAACAAGATCATTCCCACCATGGGCTAATGCAACTTGTGCAAGCTTTTTTCCATCTGCGACCCAATAGACTGAGATATTGTTTAATGCACCTGCCAACATCAGACGTGAAAGTGCGACCACTTTCAAATCATAAATTGATGAGCATTCCTGCGTCATCTTATTCTTTTGTTCAAGTTCAGTATTTTCTAAACTAAATTTAAGTGGAATAAATGTTATAAATCCATTAGTTTTTTTCTGTAATTCTCTAATTTTTATCAAATGATCAATAACGTGTTTTGGCTTTTCAATATGCCCATACAACATTGTTGCGTTACTCATAATGTTGAGATTATGAGCCTGCTCCATTGTGTCCAACCATTCCTGGCCAGAACATTTTCCACGAGCAATTTCAGGACGAATTTCTGGATGAAATAGTTCAGCCCCTCCACCAGGTAATGAATCAAGCCCAGCATCTTTTAATCTAGACAATACTTCTTTCACGGAATTTTTTGTCAGCTTAGCGAAGAAGAAAATTTCTGCAGCGGTAAAAGCTTTGATTTTTAATTCAGAGTGACTATTTTTGATAATTTTCATCATTGATTCATAATAATCAAGTGACAGTTTTGGATGAAAACCACCAACAATATGTATTTCTGTTGCTCCCATACTTTTTGCCGCTGATACTCTTTTTTCAATTTGTTCCGGAGTTAATGTATAAGAATCTTCATCACTTTCTTTTCTATAAAATGCACATATTTGACAGCTTGCAGCACAGACATTAGTATAGTTCAGATATGAGGATGCAGTGAACGTAACGTTGTCTCCAACGAGTTTTTGCCGCGAAATATCAGCAGCTGCACCTAACAAGTGGAGGTTATCATAATCCATTAGTTCCATGCCATCCTGAAAAGATAATTCTTCTCCAGCTACTGCACGCTCTAATGCCTTTGATTCACCGATTAGTGTTTCCAGCATATATCACGTAAACCATCTGTTAATAAATAGATAAGTAGATCAAGTATGAAAATATACCATTTGGTACTTCCATTAATTGACGAGGATAAACCAAAGTGTTTCATATGTCACAAGCTGTTTGAGAGCATGGAAGAATTAAAGATGCACCAAAAATCAACTCATAAAGAATTTTTTGAAAAATATGAAAAGAATGATGTTGAAAATTAATTGTGCTTTCGTATGATTAGTTTGAATGCATTAATTTTTTTGCAGTATCAAGGCTACTTTGTGCCAGATCATAATCACAATCGATTGACAGTGCCTTTGTGAAATATTTTACAGCGATTGAAATGTTACCCAACTCTCCTAGAGAAAGACCCTTGTATGCAAGAGCCAAGGTATTTTTTTCATCCAACCTTAGTACATTATTATAATAAGAAATAGCATCCGTATATTTTCCCAAAGTATGTAAAGCAGAGCCCATGTTTATGAGAGCATCTATGTTTTCTGGCTCTGAATTTAATACCTTTTCATACATTTGTATTGCCTGGCTAAGGCGTTCTAAATTTTGCAGTGTGACACCCTTATCGATATTAGCCTTAGTATTATTGGGTTCAATATGCAAAACTTTATCATAACATTTCAATGCCTCTATAAATTTTCCATCTTCACATAATTCAGATGCAGTATTTAACAGACTGTTAGTTTTGCTTTGCATTAATGCTTCATATTATCTGGAAATAATATGTTTTAAGTTATGCTCATAGCTGACAAAAGCTTCAGAAGGTATAAACCAAACCAAAATTTGAATAATATGGTAGCATTTTATGGTACTTGAATCTTTGATTGAATGGATAACCGTATTAATGACAGACTATCTTTATGCAGGAATATTTCTAGCTGCATTAATTGAGACAGTCATTCCTCCAATACCAACAATGGTAGTGTTTCCTACTGCAGGATTTATTGCATCACAAAACGGTCTTGAATTACCTGAATTAATCTTATTAGGAATTATTGGAGGGATTGGTGCATCGATTGGCTCTACGGTGATTTATTTAATTGCTTTAAAATTAGGTAGGACCGCATTATTGAAATATCTAAAATATGTCAGAGTCTCTGAAAAAAAACTAACCAGAGTAGAAAACTGGTTTCAAAAATATGGTGATAAAGCTGTGTTATTTGGAAGAATGATACCTGTTTTTAGAGAAATGATTTCCATTCCTGCAGGATTACTTAAAATGAAATTTGCAAAATTTTTTGCATATACACTTCTTGGTTCGTGTGGATGGAGCCTTGCCTTAATTTTTAGTGGATATTATTTTGGAATTGCGGCTTTTGAGTTTTGGTAATTTATTATGAAGAATTTTTATCACGGGGATCAATCTCGAGTGATTTGTTAAAACAATCTATAGCTTCATCATAACGCCCAAGGCTTCTTAATGCAATACCCTTCAAGTTCCATAAGTCAGGATTGTTTTGATCAAGAAGTATAGCTTGTTCAAAGGAACTCAACGCATCATTAAAATTTCCCGTTTCAAGTTGAGATTTTCCCAAAGCAATTAATGTGTTAGTTGATTCCAAATTAAATATCCCAAATAATTTACATGGTTTAACTAGATGACAAATTTTGTACATGGACAATGAAGCACAAAACATGTCCCTTGATTTTTAACATGTTCATGTGACATATGGCGACATCTCTTGTCTTTACAAATACGCCGCTGGCTTTCTTTTGTTATTATTTTTTGTGCGATTTCATTAGCTGTTTCCTTGTCGTAGCCTTTTTTATCAATATAATAATGAACTATATGATTATAGAGAAGATCTGGATTAAATGGTTTTTCTAGTTTCAATTATCATACTAAGTGAAAAATATACTTAAATTTTATTAAGAATATCAAGGTTTAACTAACCATATTTCACTAAATTTTTACTGAGCTCTATCAAAAAATTGGTGTGTATAATATGAAAGAGACAAATTTACTTGCTGAACTAATTGAGATTCAAAATTCAGAACCTCTAAGTTTTTCGTTATTTGCCAAAGGAAATAGATACCAACTAAAAAATATCAAAATCTTAGAAAAAAGCACCCCGCTTACGAAAAGAGCGTTGAGAGGTGGTGTGTATATTTCCGATAAATTTGTTTATCAAATCAAAGCTATTATTTTTGATTCTAGTTTAGCAAATTCATTATCTAATTTTATGCTCGGCCCAAATTTTGAATTTGATGATCTTAAGATTAGTGTAGATGATGGAGTTGGGAAATGGAGTTCAGTTTCAATAATAGTTAATTTAGTTAGTAGCATTCAAAAACAATCCAAGACTGAATTAACTATGAATATTATCAAAATATCTCAAGAATAACTAAATATTTATTCAGAAAAATGCTGGTCATACATTTTTCTTCGTTTTGGATTTGACAGAACTTCATACGCCATATTGATTTGCATCATTTTCCTTTCAGCACCAGGACTTTTTTCCCTGTCTGGATGCCATTTTTTTGCGAGATGCCTGTATTGGTTTTTTATCTCAGCCTGACTTGTATTTTTTTGAATTTGCAGAATTTCGTAATAATTAGGAAGGTTATTAGCTAATAGTGATTTTCTAAACTCTTCATCGGTGAGTTTCTTTTTTCCATCGCGCTCAAAATTAACTTCGTCACTCATCCAATCAGAATGGTATTTTTCATAATCACGATTTTTTTTTGAATCCCATTCACCAGTATCGTATTCAGTTTTCTTTCTAATAATTGAATGGCGAGCAAGAAAAATAACCGTGCCAATAATTACTATACCACTTATTGAAAATATGAATAGCTGATCAGACTCGCTAATGGTATCGTGTTCATTACTCACATCCATTGGGTTTACGTTATAACCAGAATCATAAAAAAATTCATTTTCAAGCTGGTTGCCATCATACATAACAGAAATTACATGTACTCCACTTCTTTCTAGATCATAATCACTTAAGATGACACTATGTGAAAAATCACTTGGTGGTATCAAAACAGATTCGTCCGCAACGATCTCGCCATCCGGTCCAATGATAGAAATTTGTAATGTTATTTCAGAAGTAATAGAGCCATAAATTGTAATAATATCAGACTTTGTGTATATAGGAAGATCGACTGACATACTCACAGACTCTGCATTAGCATTAAACGGTAAAAACAACAAAAATAATATGCCGCATAAAACTCCATATTTGTAATTCATTTAATATTCGTGATAGACACTTGTATTTTATTTGGTTATCTAGATCCATAAAATACTTTAAAAAGCAAATGTGATCTAAATCCTAATTAGTGTAAATCATAGTCACAAAAATGTGAAATCTCCTTAACAAACTCCCGCTAATATGGGTTCATACTTGATGTTCGTATGACAACAGGCTATTGTGTAAAATGTAGAACAAAGAGGGAAATACAAGGTGCAACTGCTGTAACACTCAAAAACGGCAGACCTGCCACAAAAGGGACTTGCCCTGAATGTAATACAAACATGTTCCGAATTGGTAAAGCTTAGGAACATATTTCACTTTTTTTAAAAAATTATCAACTTATGGTTGTTTGGAACGAACCTTATCGTGAATTTGTGCAAGAATCAACTTTGCCTTTTCCTTATTTTCAAATGATTCATGCACTTCATCCATTATAGTATCAATCTCATAGCTTTTATCGACTAAAATATTAGCAACATGCTCATCTAGAGTTCCATTGCCGATTAAGTAGTAAGCAAAAACTGTGTTTTTTTGACCTATTCGATGTAGTCTGTCCTCAGCCTGGCGATGTATTGCAGGACTCCAATCCAATTCACCAAATATTACATATTTAGCCCGAGTAAGATTTATTCCAAGATTGCCGGCACGTAAACCAGCAATCATTAATTTTGTATCACCGTTTTGAAAACGATCTATGTTTGCTTGCCGATCTTTATCTGTTTGACCTCCAATAATTGAGCTTGGGTGAAATTCTTGCAAGCTTTCGTGAAGTAATCTATGAATAGCTTTATGATGGCAGAAAACTACTACACTTTCTTCAATTTCCATAATATTTTTTACAAACTCAATGATACTGGGAAGTTTTGCAACGCCTGCAGCTTGTCTTTCGCTTTGGATTGCTCTTTGATATGAGGCATGCTTGAGAAACTCAGTTTCTGCGGTTTTTTGTTCATTCTCCAGTTTACTCCAGATTTTATTTAGTTCATCTTGATAGTAATTTGCATCAGCATCAATTATCTCTGTATATCTGACTTTTGCCTTTAATTCTTTTAAGACATCAGATTTTTTTCTACGCAACATTATATGATCCGTCAGTAGGTGACGCAAACCATTACGCTTACTTGGAACAACAATTGCTTTACCCTTTTCATCTAGATAGCAAAAATATTCACAAAACTCCTTAAAATTTCCTAAAAGTCCTGGTTTTAAAATGTCCACAATTGGCCATATTTCAGAACCGCGATTGTATATGGGTGTACCAGAAAGACCAACTCTGTATTTTACCGATTTCATTGCTGCAATCTTTTTAACTGCCGCATATTTTTGAGTGGTTTTAGAACGTAAATGCTGTACCTCATCACATACAAGTGTTCTAATATTTAGTTTAGACAGATCATTAAATCGTTTACGAAGCATTTCATAATTAATAATATAGAAATCAAAATCACCAAGTGGTTCCTGTTTTCCTTTGCGTATCATTGTTGATGTTGGAATTCCATCCTCAATAATTCGCCCATTTCTGCTCTTTTTTTTCATGAACTTTCCAATTTCACGTTGCCAGTTATTTAGTGTGACAAGTGGTGCTATTACAAGTGTGGGCGACGATTGCTTTTCTGATGCAATATAAGCAAGCGTTTGCACTGTTTTGCCAAGACCCATTTCATCAGCAAGCAGTGCATTACCTGTAGATTTCAAAAGAAAATCTAATCCTTCTTTTTGAAAGTTTAACAGCTTACCACGAAATTGTTTAGCAGGAGTAACTTTTGAGAGTTTTTCAGTTTTTGTTTGTATTGGTTTGCTTAGAATTTTTGGTGTGATCTTTCTTTGCCAAATAGATTTTGATAAAATTTCCAATGGGTAACTATCCATAATCCATTTCAGATGTTTTACATTATTTGGATTATCTGGAACAATTGCCTCATTTGGACCATCGCCATACCACGTCTCCTGTATTATTTTTGAAGCCATCATTACGGCACGTGCGCCAGTAACTTTCCAAGCCCATGTCCCCGAGTATTTGTCTAATACATATTCAAGTGTTCCAAATGTTTTCATAGTTAATTCGTGATTTCTCGTAAATCATTTTAGTAGTTTATGAATCTTATTTTTAACGCGAGATCAGCTAAAAATACGAAATAGTGATAAGGGGGTTAAAACTTTCCATTTGGCTCTAATTTTACCTGTCATGAATCATGTTTATGCACGGTTTGATGACAGTCACAATCACAAAGATGTGTGTTATGATCATTTAGACAATCAATACATTCGTAGTGTTTATGATTTTCACAATTAGCGCATATCATGTATATAATCTAGATTTTACTCTTTGAAAAGTTTTTGTTAAATAACAAAATTTTTAATAATTAACCTCGCTTTTATCCAATAATTTTTTAGTAAGATCAACATAATTTTGTGGATCTAATTGCTTCGCAAACACTTTGTCTGTGTTTATTAGATATATAGAATGTAAATGCGCATTTAAAATACTATCAAATTCTATGGGCGGGTTCTTATAGAATCTATTACAAAATGCTTGATTCTTTTTAACATCATTTGGATTTCTTGCCAAAGGTGGTATAAGAAAAATTGATGGGATTGGCAGCAAGCCAACTACGGGAGTAGCTAGGCAAAATTTTGAACAGTGTTTACTATATCTAGCTATCTTACTCATGATCCTTGCAGCGTAATAATCAACAGTGTTCAGAGCGTGTGCTGGTGGTGTAAAACCAGTCTCAATTTCAATTATTACACTACCATCACCCTTGGTGGCAAAAATATCACATACCAATATATCAGATAATCGCTCCTCAACATTCACTAAATACCCATCTCTAATGAGCTCTGAGGCACAGATTATCTCAAGAACTGAATGGTTAATTTTTACCAAATTCTGCTGATACAATTCTACTAGTCGCTCCCGAACAAAACTCAGTTTTTTAATTTGTTCATCAGTTAGTCTTTCAGATAACTTGTCAGTAATCTTGAAAACATCGTCGCGAAATTTTTCTAAATCCAATAACAAAAATGTTCTATAATACAGTCTAAAGAAGGTTTAGAATTAATTTTTTTAGAAATAGGTTATATGGCAACTTTCCCAAATTGGAATATTGGGTCTAAAAAGATACATAGCTACAAGAGGTCTAACTATGTTTGGTGTTTTGCTGGTAACACTACTGCTGACAATATCACTGGTAGGATCTAACATGGATATTATTTTAAAACAAGGAATAGTATACCAAGTAAGAACCGAAATCACTGAAAATACAGCAATTGCTGCTAGCTTTTCTAGCGTAGAAGAATTTGAAAAATATGTTCAGGAACAAATAGATAAACGAACTAAGGCTCTTGGACTTGATACCCCATGGTATTCACCGCAAAGAATGGGATTTGCTATGTACAAACTGTTAATTCTTGATTTTGGACATGCCACTTTTCTTACAAGTGATTCTGGTTCTTCGAATGTTAGTGACATACTTTTAGAAAAGATCCCAAGAACTGTTCTGCTTTTCACTACAGCCACAATAATCATATCTATAATCGGAATATTTTTGGGTGCACTTTCAGGGAGCAAAGTTGGTTCTGTGACTGATCGAATCACGTCAATGTTTGCAGTCATAAGTAGTAGCTTCCCTGTATGGTGGGTTGGCATGCTAATGATTTTTTTATTTGCATTTACGTATCAGCTTTTCCCTGCAAGAGCAACACCGATTTTACCATCTACAGATCCAGGTTACATCGGTGCTTTACTGTATCATATGACTTTGCCACTGATTACAATCGTGTTGATTGGGTTTGGTTCATGGGCGTATCTAGTACGAAATTTTATGGTTGGAACAATGCAGGAAGATTTTATCACTGCAAAAAAAATTATTGGTATAGATAAAAAAAAGATTGTCTATAAACACGCTTTAAAAAATGCGGCGCCGCCAATTATAACTATTCTTGCATTAAGTTTATCTGGTTCACTAGGTGGTGCAATAATTACAGAAGCTGTGTTTGATTGGCCTGGGATGGGACGACTTTATTTTGAAGCTATCAGTGTAATGGATTTGCCAGTAATTATTGGTGCGACATACGTGCTTACGGTATTATTTTTGATCAGTATCTTTGTTGCAGATTTACTTTATGGCTATTTTGATCCAAGAGTGAAAACAGAATGAATGACATACTTTCCTCAGATCTAATCAAAGAGTTTACTAAAAATAAAACTGGTCTTATTGGTATCGGGATTTTGTTAACACTTGTGATGATATCATTAATAGCAGCAGTGACAGTTCCCATTGACACATTTAAGCAATGGAATAACCCAAGTAACTGGATTTCAAATCCAAAAACATCAATGCCAATATGGGTAAATTATTTTGTAGCTGAGAAAATACCTGAACATGTTATAATAGAAAATCCTGCAACAATATCTAAAGAGGGTGAAATATCAGTTACATCTCATCAATTTGAAGTAGAATTTTTGTCTGATGATTTTCCAAACGGCTTCATCTACGAGTTTACTGCAGAGTATTCTGGTTCGCCATTGCTTCAAATTCATGTGGTTCGACCTGATCAGGCTAAAATACTTCTTTTGTCTACCTCATTACCAAATTCAGAGACAAAAATTGTACATAGTGAAAGAATTTTTTCAACTGATGATACCATTAGGAAAAATATTCAAATACAATCTGCAGCGATGGGGTTCTATAGGGAAGGCATACCAAATGAGGATTTAATTTTCGCAGGTAATGAAGAAAAAATACTCAAAGGAAATTACTTGTTTTTGGTAAATCTTTACGATGTTAATGAACATATGAATATTATTAATTCTAAACTGATTCTAGGTGGGAAAGTATTCGGAATTATGGGAACAGATGAGCTGCGAAGGGATATTATGGTTGGTCTCTTATGGGGAACTCCACTTGCACTGTTTATTGGTATAGCAGTAGCGGTAGGTTCCGTCATGATGGGACTAATTTATGGAGTTTATGCGGCTTTCAAAGGGAAAAAAACTGATGAGGGCATGATGAGATTTAATGATGTCATTTATGCGCTTCCTGCGCTTCCTTTTTTGATCATACTTGCTGTGACTATTAGTAATAGTATATTTTTGATTATTGGCTTTCTAATGATCTTTAGCTGGGTTGGGGTTGCTAAAGTTTCACGAAGCATGGCACTTCAAATCAAGACAAGGCAGTACGTTGAAGCATCAAAAATTATGGGGCAAAAAGATTCCAGGATAATTTTCAAGCATATAATACCTCAATTATTACCCTACACTTTTGCAAGCATTGCAATTTCTGTGCCTGCAGCAATTACAACTGAGGCTGGTCTCAGTTTTCTAGGTCTAGGTGATCCAACTTTCCCCACATGGGGGCAAATATTACATGATGCAAATACATTTGGTGCTGCAGCTAGAGGATTGTGGTGGTGGATAGTCCCACCTGGTCTAATGATTGCCATCACAGGTCTTGCATTCGTATTCATTGGTAACGCACTGGATACCATCATAAACCCGAGACTAAAAAGATAGAATTCGTGAAATCATGCCAACAACTTTAAAAAAACTTTAGTCAGAATTCAAATTTTCTGATAACATTCATAGCATTATCATTTAGTTTTATAGTATAGGCTGCACTGTTTTCATCATTTGATTCTGAAAGCTTTTCACCAAAGGTTGTCTTGTCTTGTCCGCGCTCATAATTTCCCCCAGATTCCTTAATGCAGAGAGGAAATTTTTTCATCTGTAGATTGCCTTTTAGTAGATATTGGATGAATTTTTTATATTTTTCAGTATCATGCCATTCAATATCCTGCTCATGGCACACAGCAATCCATATATCAACAGTATTCTGATAAATTACTTTTTTTCTAATTTCATCGAGTGCGAGTCCTTGCATTTAATCACTATTACTAAAAATCTGCACGCTTCATCTTAGAACCACACCGAGGACAAGCACCGCCCTTGAATCTATGATTACAGGTAAGGCATACATATTTTACACCAGTGCTTTGACCCTGACCGAAGAATCCTCCCCCGCCAAGTCCAAAACCAGAACCACCAGAACCTCTCATTCTTGCCATATACCTCTTTCTCAAAAGTAGCGGAAAAATAATAAAAATTGCCAATGCAGCACCAAGACCATAAGGAAATGGTAGAACTAGTTGTAAGCCAATACTTACAGCCAACGATGCAAACAAAAACATCAAATACATCTTATAATTAATCAAATTGAATTTTTTTAGTCAAGAAACCATATAAAGTTTTGTAAGAATTTTTTCATTTTTCCAAATCTTTCTATAAAAATAATAACACGATAATTCTATTTGTTGTTGAATGTATTGAAACGTCTCATAATTTTTCTTATTATCACATTGACTGCTACAATTTTCTCGCTTTCAGAAGTTTACGGTGAACCAATCATTTTTGATGATGATTATCTAGTTGAAATCTTTGTTGGTGGATTACATTATCCAACTACCATGGATTTTGTTGGAGATGATATACTAGTTCTTGAAAAAAACACTGGAAAAGTGATTAGAATTATGAACAATGGAATAATGTATAATGAGCCTGTTTTGGATGTACCAGTTAGATCCAATTTTTATTCAGGCTTGCTGGGAATTGCTACTCTATCTGACCGTGTTTTTTTATACTATACAGAATCTGAATCTGGTTCTGATGCATATGATCCTGGACCTGACGCAAAAAACAGAGTTTATCAATACGATTGGGATGGAGAGAAGCTAACTAATCCTATTCTGATAAAAGAACTGATAGCACAGCAACGAGACGATCACCATGGTGGAGTAATGACCAAAGGTCAAAACGATGAAATCTATTTTGCAATAGGCGACCAAAATCAGTCGGGTGTTTTTGAAAATGTGGTAGAAAATATTTGTTACATAATACACTTTGTGAACGATAAATGTTCCAGTGAACCAATTTACGAAACCGCTAGTATTTTTAAGATACATACGAACGATAACAATCGCGTTGAATTATTTGCGATGGGAATAAGAAACAGTTTTGGATTAGGTGTTGATCCTGTTACAGGATATTTATGGGATACTGAAAATGGTAAAGATCATTTTGATGAAATAAACCTTGTAAAACCAAGATTCAACAGCGGTTGGAATAGTGTTATGGGACC
>Ga0208881_1000356_pt1 | contig 16075 bp, 15 predicted proteins | sample Knorr_S23_td_AAI_FD_185610 | JGI IMG/M metagenome (GOLD analysis project Ga0208881, IMG submission 185610) | Marine microbial communities from Southern Atlantic Ocean transect - Knorr_S23_td_AAIW_ad_876m_LV_B (SPAdes) (version 2) | ecosystem: Environmental > Aquatic > Marine > Oceanic | place... | reverse complement strand
GTTGTCTCAAACGCATGGTACGTCGCCACATAAGAAAGGTGAAAATGGGCGTTAAGACAATGATCGCTGCGGTGAATGGTCGTTCGACAAAAATATATCCCGGAAGATTGCCGGCCGATAAGATGATCGTCTGGCCAAACGAGTATTCAAGCGTTGGACCTAAAATGAATCCCATGGCCATCGGTGTCACATCAAAATGCAGTTTGCGGGCGATGTAGCCAAAACCACCAAAGAAAACCAGCACGGCAAGGTCGAACGGTTGCGATCGAAACACCCATGATCCAGCAAAGGCAAAGATCAAGGTTAATGGCAATAGGAGCGACTTTCTAATGGTTACCACTTTAGCAAAAAACGGGATGCACACCTTGCCGATAAATAAAAACATGATATTGGCGAATATCATGGCAATCAGGATCGCGAATACCAGATCTCCCTGCTGTTGCATCAGTTGCGGTCCAGGCCGAAGCCCATGTGCAATGAATGCACCGACCAGGATGACGGTTAAATTGTCTCCGGGGATGCCGAGCGTTAACAGTGGCACTAAAGTCGGCCCGTTGACTGCATTATTTGCAGCCTCGGCCGCAGCAACTCCTTCAAGCTCGCCTTTGCCGAATTTCTCGGGAGTCTTGGAGGCACTTTTGGCTGCGGCGTAACCCATGAAGGCGGCAACGACTTGCCCTACGCCAGGGATCATGCCGATCCCAGTTCCAATGAATGTCGATCGAATAATCGTTCGAATACAACTTTTGAACTCAGCGAACGTGAGAGGGTCACCGGTGACACGCAGGTTGTTGGACTGAATAAAATGGGCTGCCCGTCGCTCAATGCCAATAAAGATCTCTGGCAGCGCGAACACACCGATCAGCATCGGCAGCAACGGAATTCCTGACTCGATGTTCATCATGCCGAATGAAAATCGTGACAATGCACCAATTGGATCCTGCCCAATCATGCCAAAGAACAGCCCCAGGGCGAGCATCAGCAATCCTTTAACGAACACACCGCTAGATGTTGCTGAGATCACAATAAGCGCCAGAAACAGGATGGCTGCAAGCTCAGGAGGCCCCATGAAAAGTGCAACTGCCGCAATAGGGCCAATTAACGCGATGGTAATAATGTCGCTGGTCAAATCACCGCTGACGGAAGAGTAGAGCGCAATCTCGAGTGCCTTGCGGGCTTGCCCTTTCTTGGTTAGCGGTGGCCCGTCAAATGTGGTTGCCACGGCGGCGCCCGTGCCCGGCATTGATATCAGGATTGCGGGAATACTGCCGCCATAGATGCCCCCCTTATAAATACCGATCAGAAATGGAATGCCAAGAAGGGGATGGATGAAAAAGGAGATAGGCAGGAGAATGGCCATCGCCATCAGCGTAGTGAATCCGGGCAGCGCACCTACAAACATGCCCAGAAACAATCCGCCCGCCATCCACACGAATGTCATGACCACGGTCTCGGGGTTGAACAGGATTGCAAAGCCGCCAAGAAATGATTCGAACATTATTGGGATGGGAACTCAGATAATTGAATGATTGCTGATGTACTTGATGGGATCGTAAATGATCCAATGTGACGGGATTACGTCATCAACAGGAAAAGGGGGCAGTGAGGTGATGAGAACTTTGGTGAATAAGACGAAAATAATTACCGGAACAGCGACGGCCACTATCCCAGCTAAGAAAAAATTACGATTACCGAAATACGTTGACATGGCCAGAATCATAAGCACACTCCCGACTACGAAGCCAAGATAGACCATCACGTACACGTATCCGGCCATTAGGATCAGGGTAACGATTACATTGGTAATGGCCTCCCGATCGAGTTCGCGCAATTGGTTTCGTTGCCGAATTCGAAAACTGGCGAGTAAGAACCATATGCCGAGCCCAAAAAACGAAACAGCTACCAGTCGTGGGAATAATTCTGGAGAAAGATTAGTGCCATATCCGATTTTGATCAGTGGCTCGTCAATTTGTGAAGGCGCAATGAAGAAGAGCACGGCACCGATTGCCGTGAATACAATTGCAGCGACTGAGTTAAAGTTAAACTGGCGGCTAGAGACTGTTTGATTCACGTGAAATTGGCCGTCAGATTCAAAGAATAAGGTCCGTCAATGCGCCTTATCAGATCAATCTGGCCTATTAACGGATAAATTCTGGCAGCCTTTCTGGCTACTTGGTGCAATATCTACTGGATCCAGCGAACGAGCCCAGCCACTCCGTCTACACCCACCTGGGCACCATCCGGTATTACACTGGTGACATCAAGCGCGCCGAGAACCATGGGAATGCCTCGCTCACGGGCGAGTGACGCGAGATGGGATGTGCTGCCGCCGAGTTCCGCAACAACGCCGGAAACACGCGGTAGAACCTGACTTAATGCTGGGCCCGCCACTTTTGTAACAAGCACATCACCGGGCGCAACGCGACCGAGTTCACACTCACAACTGATAACACAGGCTCTGCCCGTTCCCCAGCCGATGCCGCCTGGCTGTCCGCGCAGACTAGGATGTTGCAACCAGATTTCATCGGGAACGTTTACCGGTCCAAGATGTAAAGGACGCGCCTGTAAGACCTTGAACCCCGCAGCATCGAGCGCCCATTCGATTTCTACGGGCCGCTCCATCAACTTTTCGGCTTTTTTCATGATGAAGCTGAGATCTTGGAGTTGCTCGTCATCGAGGCAGCGCTTCGACACATGTTCACTGTCAACCTTTGTTGGTGACGGCGATCCATGGTGCCGGGCACAGTGAATACTGTGCGTCTTACGCCCAGGAAGGGTTTCAATCGGCACGCCGTCAGCGTCGAGTCCGTATAAATCTGGCACCACCTCCCCTTGCGCGATCGATTCACCAAAGCCCCAGGTAGCAGTGACACTCATACCGCCACCGGCGGCCTGGCTCATACCGCCACCGGAGCAAATGGCATCGACTAGAGGCTGTACAAGTACTGCCATAGCAGTATCAACAGGCGTTATCTTTTTGCTTTCCATGTACCGAAGTGCGCGCGATGACCACAGTGCCCCCCAACAGGCGCGAACGGCCGTCAAGAAATCGTCTTTTTTATCGATACCTAGAAAGCTCTGGAACTGTCCAGCAAATGAAGCGTCCTGAGTGTCCTCCATAATCGATGAAGAGCGAACTGCGACGGATGTTCCTGATTCCAAGACTAAACGCTCATAAGCCTGCAACAGCGGTTCTTGAATATCTGAACTCATAGACTCACCAAAGAGGGCAACACGTATTTGAGAGATCTGTTGCCTTTCATCGAAAAAACTCGATGAAACAGCCTTGTCCGCAATCTCGGTTAAGCCAAGGTGGTCGAGTTGGGCTCGGTAGGCCTCCGAACTGAGACAGAATCCGCCGGGGGTGCACAGGCCAGACTGGCCGAGCAACGCTTGGTTGGCGGCCTTTGGTCCAAAACGTCGAGGATCCTTGGCCTCCCGATTGGATAACGGAGTGACAAATTGAGTATTGGTCATACTTACGTGAACAGGGTTGTGATAAAAAATAATTACATTGCTTGAGGGAGTATCGCTTTAGATATTTTCTTAGTATGGGATTAGAAACAATGTCAATTCACATGACCTCAACCGCCGTAATCTCTTTCACAGGAAAGTTGGAAATAATTTCAACTTGATCGTCATCGTCATGGACGATCAGCATTTCCTCAATACGAACGCCGTATCGATGGGTTTTTCCGTGCTGGGTCTCAAGGGCAAAAACCATGCCTGCTTTGATCTCAATCGGATGGTCTAAAGACCAAATGCGGGAGATTACTGGCGGATCGTATTGAGCAAGCCCGAGACCGTGCCCCCATAGGTTGGCGGCTGCTTGGTCTTCCTCTTCATAGCCCCATGCCTCTTTCGCCGACGGCCATTTAAGCGCGATGTCCCGGGTCGTCGCGCCGACTTTTACCGCACCAATCGAATCATATAGCCAGTCGTACGCTTCCTGGTACGTATTTTTCATCTCTTGGGTGGGTTCTCTCCCAACACAGTAGGTGCGGTAGTAACAGGACTTGTAACCATTCCAGGTCAACGCCGCCAAGTCCATAAAAACCATGTCACCCGGCTGAATAATGCGGTCAGTAAAGTTACGCCAGTTTGGCCAGGTATTCGGACCTGAAGAGACGATTACATCTTCAACATCTTCCATGCCGGGGATCGAATAGAGATAATGCATGATATGTGCAGTAACCTGGTTTTCTGTTAAACCTGGCTTTAAAAATTTCATACATTCATAGTGTGCTGCATCACCGATGGCGCCAACGATACGCATACATTCTTGTTCGTCTTCGTTTTTTACGGCACGCGCTTCCATCATTGGGCTCATTCCATCAGTCCATTGGATGCCGGCTTCTTCAAATGCCTTCATCATGTTGATGTCGATGAAGTCAACGCCAAGCTTTTCCCCTCCGACCCCGTGGCGCTTCATTTCTTCTATGATTGCCGCAGTAAATTTTTTTACCTGTTGCGCAGAAGCGGTCCCAGCGGCGCCCTTGATCCAGGCATACGAGTAGCGAACATTTTCTTCAGGTATCCAGGGAGAATGTCTTAATATCTGTGCGCCAATATCACCTTGTTCAAATAACACGGGAGCGCCATCTCCACACAGTATTGCGTAGCGCAAGCCCGGTTTGAGTCGGTTCCAGCCTGGTGTCAGCGTGCTCGTGATGTATCGTACATTTTCATCGTACATGCACAGCACTGCTCCTAAACCATGGGCCTTCATCCGCGCCCGCGCACTTTCTAATCTGTAAGTACGTAACCGATCCCAGTTGATTTTCTGTTGCCAATCAGTTCCCGTAACGCCGAAATTAGCCGTACCGTATCTCATGATCGTTTCCTCGCCTCCAGTTAATCTACATATAGTATATAAGACGTCTTAAGGGTAAACGTGTAACAGAACCCGAGCTAGAAAACAATCTCTATCGCTGTTTTTGGGCAGATGTACTATTAAGATCAATTTGCCTAGTATCGGGCAGGTATCTCAGATGTGGTTGCTAAAAATTTGACTCGGCCAGTTCAATCCTTAGACGGGCAAGATGAAATTTACCAACTGGCCCCGTACATCAATCTCGGCTAACACCTCAACATTTTCGCAGGAGAATTTCAGCATGGCGTTGTTACCTTACGTTCAAGATGACACAGATTCCAAAGCGGCGCAGCTTCTTTTTGAGCATTGCCGATCCCTTCTGGGTAGAGTTTCAAATGCCATTCGGGTGGCTGCCCATTCACCGAAAGTTGCTCAACCTCTCGTCGGATTTATGGTTTCTGCTCTTCGCACAGAGGTCAGTGGCATTCTTGAGATGCGTGTCAAGGCGCTCGTTATTCTTAAGACATCGATGCTGAACGGTTGCGCCTATTGTATTGGGCACAACTCTGCGCTTGGTCGATCATTAGGATTCGAAGAGGACGAGATTGACGCAATTTCGAAAGACTACTCGTCGTCTGATTACTTTTCACCTGCAGAGAAGGCGGCAATCCACTGGGCCGAATGTCTGACGGAAAGAACTTATAGGAAACATCCTGAGGCTATGGCACAACTGAAACTGTATTTTAGCGATGCTCAAATTGTCGAAATTACGATGGTTTCTGGTTTTTTTAACTTCTGGAATCGATTTACTGACGCGTTGGAAATTGATATCGAATCAAGCGATTCCGTGGGTAATATCCAAAGATCAAAGACAGTTGATGTAAATGTCTACGTAAAATACATGCGTAGTTGCTGGTGGAATGACGACATCTGATTAAGAGACGCGCCAGGATAATATCAGTTGCGAAATAGAGGAAAGTTGGCAGTTAGATCAAATACCCATTCACTTTGTTTCATTCAGATGGCAGCGTTAATTAGAGGTAGAGGACAATAAACTATGGAGAAACTACTATGTCTGCTTATTGGGTAGCACGTGCGAAAATCAACGATCCAGTCCAATACAAGAAATACACCGACCCCATTGCGCCAGTTATAGATGAGTACGGTGGTCGTATTTTGGTGAGGGGCGGACGTTATGAGGTTCTTGAAGGGACTACGAAATTTGAGCGTCATGCTGTGATCGAATTTCCGTCCATGGAAGCGGTATTAGCCTGTTATAACTCCAAAGAATATCAAGCCGCCCGACATTTTCGCCTTGGGGGTGTTGGAGAAAACGAATTGGTCATCGTGGAAGGGGTAACGGGATAGTCGAGCCCGCTTGAATTGGCGTGAGGATAATTATTTATAGATCGGATCACAGGATTGTCATGATGCGGTCTGGCTAGACCTTGAAATCAACCAGGGACTTTTCCCGATAATTGTGGAGCGAGAGAAATGGACATAACAGTTGGGATAGTTGGTCTAGGCCCTATGGGTGGCAACATCGCCCGTATCCTTCTCGAGAAGAGTTTCTCGGTAGCAGGCTTTGACATAAAGGCTGAGCGAATGAAGCCTTTGGGCGAAGTCGGTATGGTCATGACGCAATCAACAATCGAAGTAGCTGATAAGGCAGATGTCTTGATTACGTCGTTACCCAATATGGCCGCTCTCGAGGTAGTGGCAGTTGAAATAGCTAAGAGTCAAAAAAAGAACCAGATTATCGCTGAGACCAGCACCTTGGCACTGGAAGACAAATTAAGCATCTATCAGAAGCTAAAAGCTAGAAGCAAAATCATGTTGGATTGTCCAATTAGCGGTACACCCTCGATGCTAGTTGGAATGACGGCCTCTATTTATGGCAGTGGCGACGAAGACGCATACAGAACATGTCTTCCTGTCTTCGAAGAATTTACCGCGACCAACTACTTTGTTGGTGAGGTTGGCAACGGCACAAAAATGAAATTGCTGGCTAATTATCTGGTCCATGTTCACACGACAGCTGCGGCTGAGTGTATGGTCATGGGTCAAAAAGCTGGCCTTGATCCGGAGTTGATCTATAGAGCCCTTAAGCCTGGCGCCGGCGGTTCAAAAATGTTTGATATTCGTGGTGCTATGATGGCGAAGTCAGATTACAGAGAGGGTGGTGGCACCATGTTTGCCATCTACGAGAAGGATGCAGACATCATTACCAATTTTGCCGCGAGCATAAAAGCGCCGATTGATTTGTACGCTTCTTCATTGCAAAAGATGAATTCTGCGATATCGCTTGGCTTAGGGCATTTAGATACCTCAGCGGTTTGTAAAGCAATAGAAGTCGCAGTGGGAATTGACCGAAAGTTGGCAGAATGAACTGATTTTTCTTGCACCCTTGGATGCTGTGACTGCCTTATGACGGATTATAACTACAAGCGTTTCAGTCCTTTAAATTATGAATACGGTAGCTTTTCCGGTCCGAAGCCTGGAGAAGAAATGCTGGATTTCGCGTTGTGCTCCCTCGATGGAAAGGAGGTAAAGCTCACTGATTTCAGGGGGCAGTGGGTTGTTTTGGAGACAGGAAGTCTGACTTGCCCTATGTATGTGAAAAATATTAATCCAATAAAGCAGGTGGTGCAGAAGTATCCAGATGTTCAGTTTCTCGTCATTTATATTCGTGAGGCGCATCCGGGGGCTCGTCGGGGGTCTCATCAGACTATGGAAGAAAAAATTTCGCTCGCTCGGGAAATGCAGCAGGAGTACGACGAGATCAGACCAGTCTTAGTGGATGATCTGGATGGCAGCATGCATCAGGCATACGGGTCGTTTCCGAACATGGTGTATGTGATTAATCCGCAGGGTGAAGTGGTTTACCGGTGCGACTGGGCATTTTCTCATCTGATTGATAAGGTGCTAGAGGATCGGCCGAAACTGAATTTTGTGGAGAGAAAGCGAATTGTCACGGCAGCTCCCTGGATTATGGTGCCTGTCACATTGAAGGGAGGGTGGGATGCGTTGTGGGACATATTAATTGCGTTACCGGGCATTCTCTGGGGGCACCTGAAAGTTGATGTTTACAAACTTTTCGGGAAGCAAAGCGGTTAGTGGTTTGGTGAGATTAATGGACATATAGACCTAAAATGCATACTGATTTCTTCGCTTCCGATTGAGTCTGTCCGATTTACCAGTCAACCTGCGATCCGTTGACATAGCGGATTCATTTCCTTTGGGAATAACCGGGCAGTTAAGGGCGGGACGCACCTTGGGCGATTATTAGCTCGAATGCTCTTGAATTGTGGAACCGAGATGGCGATATGAGTGAAGTATTTGTAAAGACAGATGAGCAAAGATTGATTCTGGAAACAGTGCGCAAGTTTGTTGCGGAAGCAATTACGCCGGTAGCAATTGAGCTGGATCGACAGGTAGATCCCGCTGATTGTTTTTCTTGGGAAATCGTTGACCAGACGGACCGCGTTGGGATTCGCACGATGACGCTTTCCGAGGAGTGGGGTGGTATGGGCGCCGATTCGTTGACGACTGCAATGGTCATTGAAGAAATTGCGAAGGGTGATATGGGGATCGCGGTGGTTATAGCGCAGACCTTAAAACTTGCTCAGATTTTTCAGAAAGCGATGACGGAGCAGCAGAGAGAAAAATATCTGCCTCGTTTTCGAGACGATCCTCGCTGTTTGCTGGCAATTGGAATTACTGAGCCCGAGACAGGCTCCAATTACTTCATACCGAATCCGGCGTCGTTCCAGACGCGGGCTGAGCGGAGTGACGGAGGATGGCTCATAAACGGGATGAAGCACTTCATCTCGAATGGAAACCGGGCAGGACTTTATCTTGTTTTCGCACAAACCGAAAAAGGCGAGAGTCTGTTCGACGGATCAACATGTTTTCTTCTCGAGCGTGAGGCGCCTGGGTTCTCGATTGGCCGCGTTCATGACAAGATGGGTGAACGACTGGCCAATAATGCTGAACTGATCTTTGAGGATTGTTTTGTTCCTGACGAGAACGTTGTGGGTGAGGTAGGGCGGGGCTTTCAGGTTTTGGTTGATTTTTTTCCACAAAGCAACGCCTATGCAGCAGCCACGGTATTAGGCGTTTCCGTTGCCGCATATGAACGTGCCGTCGAGTGGGCCAAGACGCGGAACCAGGGCGGCAGCCTTCTTATCGATCATGATGGTATTCGTGCTCAATTAGCCGAAATGCGAATGCTCAACGACGCGGCTCGAAGCTATATTCACCACGCAGCCTGGTCGGCAGATCACCAGGATCAGGGATGGGATCGAACATTGGGTGCATTGCCTAAGGTTTTTGCGACGCAAGCCGCATGGAAGATCGTAACCTGGGCTTCCGAAATTCATGGTGGCTCCGGTTACATGCGGGACATTGGCTTGGAGAAATTGGTGCGTGACGCAGCAGGATTCTTACATTCGGATGGTGTCAATCGAACCTTGTTGTTGAAGGCCGCCAGTTTCATGTTCTAAGGAGTCAGCAGCGGAGAACGCCAGTGAAGGCCATGGTATTAAAGGCAGCGAACACTTCGTTCGTGCTTGATACGGTTCCTGACCCGATTTCAGGTCCAGGCGAGGCCGTCGCCAGGGTTTTGGCTTGCGGATCCGGTTTAACCATTCAGCATGTGAAGGCTGGGCGATTGCCGGCAAGGTTTCCGAGAATTATCGGACACGAGATTACCGGGGAAATCGTAGAAGTGGGCCCGGGAGTGACCAATCTCGCAGTAGGTGCCCCAGTGACTGCGTATTACTATCTTAACTGCGGCCATTGTCGGTGGTGTCTTTCTGATTTAGAGCCTCTTTGTGATGCGAGTGGAGGGAACGTCGGAAAGGATTGTGACGGCGGGTATGCTGAATACATCAAGTTACCGAGTTCGAACTTTATTTCACTCCCCGAGGGGCTCGATTACAAGACTTACCCTGCCGAGATTGGTGTGATTACCGATGCTTTGGCCACACCCCTCAAGGTACTTAAGCGGGGTCGCGTTAAGGCTGGTGAGACAATCGCTGTGTTTGGGGCGGGTGGTGGACTTGGAATTCACATGTTGATGATGGCGCATTGGGCGCACGCGCGAGTCATCGCGATTGATCTTGCTGCCAGCAAGTTCAATGCTTGTCGAGCCGCCGGCGCAGACGAGATAGTGGACGCGACCACTGAAAACGTTACTGACGCTCTTTTGGAGTTGACCGGCGGTGACGGCGTTGATGTGGCTATCGATTTTGTTTCGTCTTCATCAACTCTTGAAGCGGCGGCAAAAGCTTTGGGTCGACGTGGCAGGCTCATCACGTTGGGCGGGAGCGGCGAACCGTTTGAGGCAGATTCACAAGTCATGTTGATGAAAGAGCAGGACTTGCTTGGCAGCCGCTATGTCACGCATAGTGAGGTGGTCGCTGCTTTGTCACTTGTGGCCGCCGGTGATGTCTGGCCTGTGGTCACGGAGATCCGTCCACTCGAAGAGGCCAACGAACTGCATGATCGAATTGAAGCGGGGGATGTGATCGGGCGGGCCGCGGTTCTCATCAATTGCAAGTAAGTATTACCGGCTATCGTTGGCCGCAGGCGGGTATTCAGTGTCGAATGTGGTCTGGCCGACGACCGATGTGGTGGTATGGCTTTCTCGAATTCTCCAGCCCGATTGAAACGACCGATCTACGTAATAAAATATTATATATCAACTACTTGTGATATATGTTAAGTGTAAATACTCGATAATAGAGCGTGGGATGGTACTTCGCTTGAATATCACCCACCCTCACGAGGCGGTCGAGAAACAAGACGTAGACAACATAATCGGGTACTGTTTGAGTAGAGAACCGCCACTTTGACGGTCAAATTTGCTTTACCTGCGTTTGACGTGCCATAGCGGCTGTTTTGTGGTTTGAGACGATGTTGTATAGCATCGTCGGGAAGTACGCCTGGGAGGAACAATTGGGTTTGTTTCAGGCATAACCAAAAGACTTAGGAGGATTCACGATGAAAAGTACGAGGAAGAATTTTTTCCGCACGTCGTTCAAGGCGATCGCAGTATCGATAGGTATCGCTGTTTCCATGGTGTTGATGCCCGTTGCCAAGGCTGCCGATCCGGTCAAGATTGGATTCAGCATGACCTTGACGGGCGGTTTGGCCGGTGCGGGCCAGGCAGCACTGATCGCAATGAACATTTGGAAGGATGATGTCAATGCAGCCGGCGGATTGTTAGGACGCCAGGTTGAATTCGTCTATTACGACGATGCGACGAATCCATCCAAGGTCCCAGGTATTTATACGAAACTGATCAATGTCGACAAGGTTGACTTGATTGTCTCGAGTTACGGGACTAACTTGATAGCGCCGGCAATGCCTATTGTTATGAAGAAAAAAATGGTCTACGTGGCACTGTTTGGATTGGCGGTCAACGATCGGTTTAACTACAACAATTATTTCCAGATCATGCCCGCCGGTCCTGACCCGAAGGCCGATTGGTCAAGGGGCTTTTTCAATCTGGCGATGAGTCAGAATCCAAAGCCGCAATCGATCGCGCTTCTGGCTGCTGACTCTGAATTTGCAAAAAATGCAGTCGCCGGTGCGCGCGGTCACGCCGAGTCGCTCGGCATGAATATCGTTTACGACAAGACCTATCCACCGGGAACGGCTGATTTTACGCCGGTTGTTCGCGCCATCATGGCATCCAATCCCGATCTGGTGTACGTCGGCTCCTATCCCCCAGGTTCTGTTGGGATTACGAATGCTGCCAACGAACTGGGCCTGAAGGCAAAAATGTTTGGCGGCGGAATGGTTGGCCTGCAATATGCCGGAATACAGAAAACCCTCGGCTCAAAACTGAATGGCATCGTCAACTATGATTTTTGGGTGCCTGCCTCGACCTTGAAATTTGAAGGTGTTGAAGCATTTCTGGCCAAGTATCAAGCTGCCGCGGCAGGTGGGAAAGTGGACCCTCTCGGACACTATTTGCCGCCCTATGCGTATGCCTACCTGCAGGTATTGGGGAGTGCAGTGAACGCAGTCGGCGAAATAGATCATGCGGCGATCGGAGAGCACATCCGCAACAACACGTTTGATACGGTAGTTGGTCCGGTGTCATTTGCGCCGAATGGTGAATGGGCCAAAACGCGTACCCTTCAAGTACAGTTCCGGGATATCAAGGATAACGATATGTCCCAATTTGAAAATGAGGGCACCCGTGTCGTCCTGTATCCGGATTCAGTCAAGAACGGCGAAATCGCCTATCCGTACAAATAATTATTCGAAAAATTTCTCTAATACTTGATGGCTTAATCAGGGGCCCCGCGTCGCAGTGAGCGTGAAGTTCGCGAAGACTGCGAATTCGGGGCCTCCTCTTTAATGTTTTGACTCACGACGACGTACGATTAGGCAGCCTGATACGACCGTGATTGAATTATTTATAAACGCAGTAGTAGCCGGTGTACTTCTCGGCGGATTTTATGCCGCGGTTGCGCTCGGCCTCTCCATTGTTTTTGGGCGACTTGATATCGTCAACATTGCGCACCCCGCTTTCGTGATCATCGGATCGTATATCGCATTCTATGTCAATGAGAATTTTGGACTCGATCCAATTGTGACGAGTTTTCTTTTCCTCCCCATCTTCTTTCTTCTTGGAATCGGGATGTACCGCTTTTATTATGTTTGTTTTGAGCGCACCGGTCAGGAAAGCCTAAGCGGTTTGGCCTATTTTTTTGGCATCATGTTTATCATCGAAGTGTTAATAATTTTGGTCTACGGCGTGGACTACCGCAATGTGCAGGCACCTTACATCGGTTATTCTTTATGGATAAATGATTGGATACCATTGGGGGGTTTTAGAGTTTCTCTACCCTACCGGATGTTGGTCCCATTTGTCGTTGCCGCTGTGGTCACAGGCGGGGTTTATTTGTATCTTTCGAAAACCTATTTGGGGCGGGCCATTTTGGCCGTGTCACAAGATCGCGTAGCGCTGCAACTTATGGGCGCTAACCCCATCAAGGTAAAGCAATGGGCTTTTGGCATCGCGATTGCCACCGCAGCCATCGCTGGGGCTTTGCTGATTGTGATTCATCCGGTTGAACCCTCAGTCGGGCGTCTTTATATCGGCCGCGTCTTTGCCATCGTGATTCTGGGCGGGATGGGATCGATCAGCGGCACATTTTTCGCCGCGTTGATGATTGGTATTGCAGAGACTCTCATTTCGACCTTCATCGGACCTTCCTGGGCGCCCGCAGCAGCATACGGGATACTGTTAGTGACACTTGCCGTGAGGCCGCAGGGGTTGTTTGGACGCGCGTGATGAAACTGAATAAATTCTGGTTCATTATCGCCGCCGTCTTTCTGATTGGCATCGCCTTTACGATGGTGGCAGACAACGAGTTCTATTTTTATGCAACGTATGCCGTGATGCAGTTGATGATCATGGGCATCGCATGGAACATTCTTGGTGGATTTACCGGCTACGTAAATTTTGGCAGTGGTGGATTTTTCGCCGCTGGCGCCTATACCACCGTGTTTTTGCATAGGGCGTTTGATGCGCCGCCGTTGCTCATTGCGGTGTTGGTGGCGCCGATGGTCTGCGGTTTGATTGGTCTGGGTGTCGGATATTTTACGTTGCGCTTAAAAGGTGTTTATTTTGCAATCGCAACTTTGGCGGTGGCGATTATTCTTGAAACTATTGTCGTCAACTGGGAATTTGTTGGTGGTGCCGGCGGTTACTATCTCTTAATTCCTGAGAATGTAGTGTTCTTTGATTCCTACATTGAATGGTTGTTCGTATTAATTCTTGCAATCACACTGATTGCCATCATTGTTTCTCGTTACCTGAATTCATCAAAGATTGGCCAAGGATTGGCCGCGATCCGAGATGACGAATTGGCAGCAGAATCTATGGGTGTTCCAACACTCAAACTCAAATTGATCTCAACAACGGTGATGGGTGGGCTGATGGGCGCAGCGGGCGCTCCTTTTCCTTATTTCATCACGTTTGTCGAGCCGGCTTCAGCCTTTAATCTTCTAGTTGCAGTCATGGCTATTGCCGTACCGATGATTGGCGGCACCGCATCGTGGATCGGTCCCGTCATTGGTGGTTTGCTTCTCGGCACAATCCAGGAAACTGTTACGGTCAATATCTCCTCGGAGCTGAATTTACTGATCGTAGGTGTTGTACTGGTCGGTTTTATTTCCCTGGCGCCACAGGGGATTACAGGTTTGTATCAGGATTTCATGCGTAAGAGGCGAAAGGGAAATGACTGAGCCGATTCTTTCTGTTACGAACCTGACAAAACGATTTGGTGGCTTTGTGGCGCTGGATGGAGTCAACGTTTCTCTAGGCGACAAGGAAAGACTTGGGTTGATTGGACCGAATGGGTCCGGCAAGACAACTTTGATTAACTGCATTTCGGGCGCATTGTTTAACGAGCAGGGAAAAGTGAATTTTGCGGGCAGTGATGTCACAGGAACGACCGCAAGCAGGCGTGCCAAACTTGGGATTATTCGGACTTTCCAGATTCCCCGACCCTTTCGCAGTATGACCATTATCGAAAATCTCCTAATACCGATGGAATACGCAGCTTCGGGTCGCATGGAAAGTAGGAATCTTCGAGATCAGGCCATGGAATCTCTTGAAATTGTAGGATTACAAGATCGGGCCGACGAGAATTCAGCCAATCTTACCCAGATTGATATGCGGCGATTAGAGCTGGCTCGGGCGCTGTCGGCAAAACCATCATTGTTGCTTTCCGATGAAACCATGGCGGGTTTGTCGAGTTCCGAAGTCGACGAGGTTCTCGATATGCTTTTTGCACTGAACGAACGTGGTGTTGCGGTGATCATGATTGAACATATTATGCGCGCGGTCATGAAATATTCGGAGCGTATCGTGGTGCTTGATGCCGGAAAGAAAATCGCCGATGGGTCACCGGATGAAATTGTCAATAATCGCGACGTAGAGAGGGCTTACCTTGGCGAGTAGCCTTACAGTAAATAACATTGACGGTGGATACGGTTCGGTTCGCGTACTGCACGACCTGTCTATAACCGTCGACTTTGGAGAGACCGTTGTCTTACTGGGTTCCAATGGCAACGGCAAGAGCACGTTGTTGAAATGCATCACCGGGCTGATCAAACCAGACCGCGGAGAGATCATTCTTAACGTTGACGGTGAGAAAACTGATCTTGTCGGTAAAACACCGGAAGAAGTAGTGACAGCGGGGATTTCGATGGTGCCAGAGGGCCGTCGTTTATTTCCCGCTTTGACCGTAGAGGAAAATCTTTATCTTGGCGCATACCGGAAATTTGCACGGAAAAAGATAAGCGAAAACCTTGATTTTGTTTATGAGATATTTCCGCGTCTTAAGGAACGCCGCAATCAATTGGCGGGCAGCATGAGCGGAGGAGAGCAGCAGATGGTGGCAGTTGCGCGTGGCATTATGTCCGATCCCACTATTTTGCTGGTGGATGAACCGTCTGTGGGGCTGGCGCCTAACCTCGTGAGTCACATGATCGGCAAGATTCGGGAACTCAAGGAGAAAAAGAACCTTACGGTGTTAATGGCAGAACAAAACTTTAACCAAGCCATTAAGATTGCCGACCGGGGCTACATAATTGTTCACGGTGAGATCGAGTTTACAGCCGCCAGCGCGGACGAATTGGCTAACAACGAAATGATCAAGCAGTACTACCTTGGGGCGTGAAGGCAGGTAGAGTGGATGCCACTATTTAATACAAATTGAACTGGCAATCAATTCGAGCTCATCTGCTCGTCTATATTATGGGCGGCTGATCGTCCAGTGTTCATTAACTTTGGTGCCGGACTCCCGTAAGATTTTTGAGATCGGGCAGTATTTAGAGAGATCCGTTTGCAGCACCGTTACGTCGTCGCTGTTGGTTGTCAGTTCGATTTTCAGGTCGATTTCTGAGAAGGGAACTTTAATCTCATCTTCTAGGCTAACGCCTCTACGGTCAAATTGTGCGGTGACGCCAATCTTAAGCTCTAATACGTCGATACCGTGTTTGGTAGCAATTTTTTGGGTAATAACATTGGTACATCCGATAAGGGAAGCGAGCATCGTTTCCGTCGGCGAGGGCGCATTGTTAGTTCCACCACGTTCAACAGGCTCGTCGGTTAATATCGATAGGTCTCTGACTTTCATTTTCGTAAGTGCGTGAGTATTGGCTTCGCCTTCCATTTTCATGGTAATTACGGGTTTTATCTGAATAGCCATCGGTTTTCCTTTGCAGACTATC
>Ga0208881_1000349_pt1 | contig 16157 bp, 15 predicted proteins | sample Knorr_S23_td_AAI_FD_185610 | JGI IMG/M metagenome (GOLD analysis project Ga0208881, IMG submission 185610) | Marine microbial communities from Southern Atlantic Ocean transect - Knorr_S23_td_AAIW_ad_876m_LV_B (SPAdes) (version 2) | ecosystem: Environmental > Aquatic > Marine > Oceanic | place... | reverse complement strand
AAGTTAAACAGGTAACAGCATCTTTTCTTGGTCGGCATGAGGAAATTGAAATATTAAGATGTGGAGGTGAGACTTTCAAAGATATCAGACCTCTGATTAGATTTGATGTTTCGGTGATGGTTGAAAAAAATGGTCGAAAAGAAATGGGAACATCCGGTACAGGTGGGCGAATGTCTTATGATGATTATCTTAAAGATGAGAATTGGAAAAAAATATGTGATGAAGCTTTAAGGCAAGCACAAGTAAATCTTGGTAGTAAGCCAGCTCCAGCAGGCGAGATGAAAGTGGTATTAGGGCCAGGTTGGCCGGGAATATTATTACATGAAGCAATAGGTCATGGTTTAGAAGGAGACTTTAATAGAAAAAAAACTTCAGCCTTTCATAATCTTATGAACCAAAAAGTTGCAAGAGAAGATATTACTATTGTTGATGACGGGACAATTGCAAATAGAAGAGGCTCACTTACAATTGATGATGAAGGAACTCCAACGTCAAGAACAGTATTAATAGAAAATGGTATTTTAAAAAATTATATACAGGATAGATTAAATGCAAGGTTGATGAATATGAAATCAACAGGTAATGGAAGAAGAGAAAGTTTTAGACACATGCCAATGCCAAGAATGACGAATACATATATGATTAATGGAAGACACACACAAGAAGAAATGATCAAGTCAGTCGATAAAGGAATTTTTGCTGTGTCCTTTGGTGGTGGGCAGGTAGATATTACCTCGGGCAAATTTGTATTTAACTGCACGGAAGCTTATCAAATTGAAAATGGCAAAATTACATTTCCTGTTAAAGGAGCAACTTTAATTGGAAATGGTCCAGATATTCTTACAAAAGTTTCAATGGTTGGAAATGATATGAAGCTTGATCCTGGAATTGGAACGTGTGGAAAAAATGGGCAAACGGTTCCAGTAGGAGTTGGACAACCCTCAATGTTAGTTGATCAAATTATTGTTGGTGGGACTAAACTTTAGAATATTCAATGAAGTATTATGATTAAAGATAAAAAATTTTTAGAAAAGATCGCCTCTAATTGCATTGATAAAGCTAAAAAATTAGGCGCTACAGATTGCGAGGTGATAGTATCAAATAGTATTTCTGAGACCGTTAATTTTAGAAATAAAAATATAGACGAGTCTAAACGGTCAGATGGCATTGGTATGGGGATCAGTACCTATATTCAAAAGAAAAAGTCAAATATTTCATCATCTAATATCAGTGAAGGTAATCTAGATAGTTTAATTACAAGATGCATTGAAATGACAAAAATCACTCCAGAGGATGAATATAATTCTTTACCGGATAAAGATTTACTTGCAACCAAGCACAAAGATCTCGAACTTTATGATGAGACTAGTATCAGCAATGAAAAAAAAATAGATTATTTAAAACAAGCAGAAGAAAGTGCATTTCAAGATAAAAGAATAACTAACACCGAGGGATCATCTTTTACCCAAGTTAAAGACAATTTTGTACTTGCTAATAGTTTAGGGTTTTCCATGGGTTATCAATCATCTATTTATTCTGCTTCCTGCGAGATTATTGCAAAAAGCAACGGAAGTATGGAAAGAGATTATGAATATACTCAAAAAAGATTTTTTAGCGATCTGAAACCACCAGGGACGTTAGGAAACAAAGCAGCCGAACGAGCCATTAAAAAATTAAATCCTAAAAAAATAAAAAGTGAAAAAATTCCTATAATTTTTGAACAACGAGTGGCTAAAAGTTTATTAGATCCGTTCGCAGACGCTATATCAGCTTCATCATTTGCAAGAGGTACTTCATTTTTAAAAGATAAATTAAATAAAAATATTTTTTCAAAAGATATCAACATCATTGATGATCCTTTAATTTCAAAAGCTTTAGGTTCGCAGATCTTTGATTCAGAAGGAGTTAAATCAAGTAAAGTTACTTTAGTGAAAGAGGGTTCTCTTGAAAATTTATTACTAGATACGTATTATGGAAAAATCCTAAAGATGAAATCTAATGGCAGAAGCGGTGGTACAACCAATTTATATTTCGAAAATGGTACTAAATCTTTTAAAGAATTATTAAACACACATACAAAGGCACTTTATATAAATGAATTAATAGGAAGAGGAGCAAATATTATCACAGGCGATTATAGTGTTGGAGCTTCTGGAATGTTAATAGAAAATGGAGAATTTTCTTATCCTATTAATGAAATAACGATTGCTGGAAACTTATCAGAAATGTTCAATAATATTACCTTAGCAAATGATCTGGAATTTTCTTACGCAACAAATTCACCAACACTAATGATCGAAGGTATGGTAGTTGCTGGAAAATAAAAGCTAGAGGTGTGGGAGTGCACTTAAGGAAAAAAAATTTAGAAAAAACTTTCAACAGGCTGGAACGCCTAATAGCAGCCTGATATGCATTTACTTGTTTACTTTAATCAGAATGGAGAATATTTAGAATGAACATGCAGGAATCAGTTTTATATATAGTTTTGGCTCTTCTTGGAGTTGTTATTTATCTTTTGCTCAGTCAAAGAAAGCATAAGGATGATGACAAAAATAAAGAAGGAATAGATAAGTTAAAGGAAACGTTAAATAATTCCATAAACACCATGTCCTCTTCCTTTAATGCTTTATCAAAAGACGTAACCCGGGACATGACGCAGGCACTTACCAAAGTAGATGAAAAGGTGGGTGTCTTTAATCAGCAGGTTGAAGCGATAAACAAAAGTCAGGACAGCTTCAGCAGAATTTTGGCCGGGGTAAAGCAATACGGGGGTCTTGCAGAATTTTCTTTAGCTGGCCTGTTAAAGGATTTATTGCCGGCAGCACAATATATTGCAAACGTGAAAATGAAACCTGACGAAACAGGCGATGTAGTCGAATTTGCAGTTAAACTACAAAATGATGTTCTGTGTCCAATCGACAGCCATTGGCCAATAGAAAAATACAAAAACATTGATGAAGCTTTTCAAGCAAAAGATAAGGACGCACTTGCTAATGCAAGGAATGATTTGGCTTCGGCGTTTAGAGCCAAGTCAAAAAGTGTAAGTACAAAATATATTAATCCACCAAAATCTACTGATTTTGCAATTGTTTATGCTCCAACCGAGGGTTTATACGCCGAGCTGGCGAGTTATAGAGATCCTAAAACAAAAGAATTGTTGTTAGAGGAACTAAGAAAAAAATATAAAATTACAATTGCGGGACCAAATACTCTTTGTGCAATACTGCAGGCCTATCATTTGGGATTTCAAACCCTTAAGGTTCAAAAGCATGCAACTCAAATTCATGATGATTTGAAGAATATCACTTCCAGATTTGTGAAACATTTCGATGGAATAAAGAATCTCCGCAAAAAATTGGAAGATGCCATGAAGGTAACGGATGACTTTGGAAGAGACGCAAGATCTATTACAAGAACTTTAGAAAATATAGGAGATCCTGAACAAATTGAAAAAGCCGCAAAAGAAGAAAACGTAGAAAAAGTAGATTTTAAAGATAAAACGAACGTTTCTTGAATACAATATACTTATTTTTTAAAGGGCCGAACCTGGTTCTGCCAAATACAGTTGGAACAGTACTTTCCTGAAGAGGGTGGTTTTTCCAATTTTAAGCATCTTTCTAGCTCTACTAAGATATCTTCAATATAATCAGTTTTTAAATCATAGGATAACAAAGTGATTTTAAAAGATAATTTACCTTCAAAGGTTTTCTGATTTTTGTCTGTTGCATTGCATATTAGCCAGTAACCTGTTTTAAAAATCTTATAATTATTTAATTTAAGAAGATATGCGTAGAAATCCAACTGTCGCTTATAGGATTTATGGTATTCCTGAGATGAATTTACATAATCTGGATCATTTTTGTTTGATGTTGCCTTGTAGTCCAAAACGACGATTTCATCTGTATCTTTATTAAGCCACAAGTCATCTAAAGCTCCAAATAAAGTAAATTCTGTTTTTGTTGATTTTGCTTCAATTCCTTTTCTATTATTTCTGTAATCTTTTAGTTTTTGAGGATCTAGGTTGTATGGAACAAAATTTAAATTGTATTTTTTAAAAATAGGATGTGGTTGTTGATTCGCTCTATATTGATCAAATTCTTCTTTCAACAAACTGTCAACCCTCATATTAATATTAAACCTAGGAGTTGAAGGAGGATCAATATTATGTTTTTCTTTTATATAAAAACAAAAAGGACAGCGAATAAAATTTTCCCATCTTGATCTGCTTAATTTCATAAATGCGTTTGACTTTTATACCAGAAATACCTATATAACAAATTAACTAAATATTAGTTATCATATTGTTTTGTCGCTGTGTTTAGGATTTCATCTAAAAAAACTAAATCCTCACATTTGCAATAATTAGATACGGTAAATAGTTTAACTATGAAAAATATTGCAATAATAGATATTGAAAGCCAAGGAGCATCTACATCTTATTCTAGTATTATCTCCATAGCAGGAATTTTAGTTAATCCTGATTTAAAAGAAATAGAACGTTTTGAATTGAATTGTAGAAATAAAGCAGGTCACGTGCCGGATCCGTATTCCTTGTGGGTAAATAAAGGGTTCTATCAAATGAAAAAATCAAATTCTAGTCATTATCAACTAATGAAAGAACTTCATAAAATAATAAAAAAATGGTCACCCTGTATTTGGATTGGCTGGAACTCCATAGGCTTTGATTTTATTATGATTCAAAAAGAAAACTATAAAAGTCTATTTCCGGCCTATGTACTGAATACAAATTCTAATGAACAAGCCGATTTTCTACCGGTTGCAAGAAGCAGTAAACTTTTTTTTCCAAAATCAATAAACACAACTTTTTCAGAAAAAAAAAATCCCGTTTTCCAACTTGAGGGATTAAGTACCATAAATGATATAAAAGTTGACCAATTTCATACAGCCATTTCAGATTGTGAGGCGTGCTTGGGCATAATGCGTTTAATTCGAAAAAGTGCCAAACAGATTTATGACCAATCGTTTCATACAACTTCCAAACACAAAGTATCAAATATTCTAGAGAAAGAGAGGATATTTACCACCACATTTTACTATTATGGCAAGGCAAGACCCTTCCTGGTAACTTACTTGTGTGATCATGGTGAATATAACTGGCCAATAGTTTTTTGCTTAGAACAGGACCCTGACAATTTTATAAAGTTAGACGTTAATTCCTTAAAGGAAGAACTTAAAAAACCTGGCAAATGGGCGAGGGCTTTACCTGCCAACAAACATCCTATTATTTTAGATAAAAACTTGGGGTTAGAACTGGATATTTATAAAAATATTGGGTTAAAAAAATTGAAAGAAAGAGCGGATAAAATATACCAAAACAAGCAATTTTCTGAAAAGATCAGCTTTGCATTGGGTGAAATAGCCAGAGAAAAGAAAAAATCACAAGAAAAAAAGGAATTAGCATATGAAGACAGACTGGTTTCGGATGGATTTCCCGATGAGCAAGACAAGAACACGATGGAAGAATTTCAGTCGATAGATGAGTGGAGTAAAAAAAATCGAACAATATCTAAGATAAAAGATCCAAGGTACAAGCATTTTGGGAAAAGACTAATCTATCAAAATCATCCAGAAGCTTTAAATAAAGATGAATACAAAGAAATTCAACAAGATATTGCAAAAAAGATACTTAGCATCGAAGAAACAAATTTTACAACCATTCCAATGGCCGAAAGCTTGATTGATAATATGCGAAATGAAAAAGGAATAACAAAAGAAAAATTAGACTATGTCAATGATATTGATGCCTATATTTCAGATATACGAAAGGTTTATGAGAAAGCTTTATAAGATATACAAATATCAAAAAATAAAATGTACAATTGACATTATTTATCGAAACAAATAAAGATTACTAATATGGCAACTAAGAACGTTACGGATGATAACTTTGATGCAGAAGTTATAAAATCAACAAAACCTATCCTGGTAGATTTTTGGGCTGAGTGGTGTGGACCTTGTAAACAAATTGGGCCAGTACTTGAAGAAATTTCAAACGAAATGACAAATCAAATAACAATTGCAAAACATAACATTGACAATGAACCGAATACGCCAACAAAATATGGAGTAAGAGGAATTCCAACTATGTTGTTATTTAAAAATGGTGAACTAAAATCAACTAAGGTTGGAGCTACTACAAAATCAAATATAGTATCCTGGATCAAAGAAAATATTTAATTAAGACTTAAAATTTTTCCAACTAAATATAAACTACCAAAACAAGTTATCACTTTTTCTTTTTTACTAGAAAATTTTTTTATCGCTGATTTAATATCAGAAGCTATATAACATTCGATATCTTGTTGATTGGCTATTTTTTTAAGTTCTTGAGTATTACATGTATTAGGTTCATCAGGTATTTTAATTACAACAATTTTTTTGAAAATTTTTTTGAAATGTCTAATAAAAAATTCTGGTTGTTTATGCGATTGCATTCCCCAAATACCATAAATATCTTTATTCAGAGTTTTTAAATAAGAAGCTAAATTTTTTGCACTAGTTTCGGAATGGCATCCATCAACCAAAAGTTCCTCTTGGGGATATAACAGTTTTTTTAATTTACCACTTCTAACATATTGTAATCTTCCTTCGAAATTAATCTTAGGCATGGCTCTCAAGATAGTTTTACGAGGTATATTTAAATCAAGAGCAATTTTAATTGCTAATCCAACATTATTCCAAATGCCATCACTGAAAATATTTTTAGAGCTTAAGACTATTTTATTTTTATTGTCACTGAAGATCCTTTTGTTTCCTAATTTTTTAATGGTCCAAGAACTTCCATAAATAATTTTTTTACTAGGATTTTTTTTTAATAAATTTTTTATTATTTTGAGAGTTTGTGGTTCCTGTTTGCCTATATAAATGGTTGTTTTTTTACTCAAATAACCAACCTTTTGTTGACATATTGCTTTTAAACTTTTTGGTTTAACCCATTCTAAATGCTGTTTATTTATATGGGTTACAATCTGAATTTTTGGTCTATTCCATACTCGCGTGGAATCTTTTGCAAAAAGTAGTCCAGCTTCAACCAAGGCATAGGAAGCATCTTTTAGTTTGGATGCTGATATTAAATAAACCAGTGTTAGTAATTCAAATAATGTTAAACGTACTTTAAGTTTGTCGATAATTTTAATATTTTTTTCTAATTCTTTTGTGCTAATAAAATTGTCTTTAAGCCAAAAACGATGCCTAACGTCATACAAGTGTGGACTAGTATAGGCTGAAACTTTTTCACCATTTTCTTGAATAAAATATTGAAGAGATTTAAGTGTTGAATATTTTCCATCGCTACCAATTATATTAATGGGATTTTTAATTTTTTCTTGAACGTAACCTAACTTTTTTAAAGCTATATTTATTCTTTTTAGGTCAAGATTAATTTTACGGCTATACTGCTTCTGAAGTTTTTTGTAAAGGTTCTGCGACCTCATCGATATTGGCATTTTCAGTTGTAACTTCAGATTTGTTTTTCTTCAATAAGATTGACAACAATGTTCCAATAGTATCTCTCAAATCTTTTCTTGATACAACTAAATCAATTCCACCATGATTTTTAATGTACTCTGCCGTTTGAAATCCTTCAGGTAGTGTTTCACCAATTGTTTGCTCGATTACACGAGCACCAGCGAAGCCACATTTTGATTTAGGCTCTGCAATTTGAATATCTCCAAGCATTCCTAATGAGGCGGTCGCTCCACCAAAACTCGGATTAGTTAAGACTACGATATATGGTAAATTTTCTTTTTTGAGTTCGTTTACTGCTAATACAGTCCGAGGCATTTGTTGAAGGCTGATCGCTGATTCCTGCATTCGAATTCCGCCTGATGCGACGAAAAAAATAAAAGGCATTCGATTGTCTATTGCATGCTGGACTGCGCAAATAAAAGCCTCTCCCGAAGCAGAACCAACCGATCCTCCAATGAATGAAAAGTTTTGGGCTCCAACTGTTACATTGATTCCTTTTAATTTTCCACTAGCAATCATAATAGCATCATCTTGCCCGGTTAGTTTTCTTGCAGCAGCTAATCGAGCAGTATATTTTTTTGTGTCAACAAAATTTAATGGATCATCGGGTGGTGAAGGAGTTTTTATAATCTCATATTCACTATTATCCAAGAAAATTTTGAATCGATCTCGACACGAGATTTTTTGGTGTGTTTCACACTTAGGACATACAAAAAAATTGTTATGGAGATCTTCTTTATAAATTAATTGCTGGCAAACACATGTAGTCCACAGACCAGTCTCACTAGATTTTGGTTGTCTTTTTTTAAGTAGGGTTTTAAGTCTAGGTTTTATAAATTTTGTAATCCAATTCATGACAATTTTGCTCTTAGATTTTTTACCATATTACTTACATTTGTGACAGGATTTTGTCTATTTTTGATTGATTTTGAAATTTCTTTGCATAATGCGCTTCCGACTACTAGGCCGTCAGCCTTTTTTAATGAAGAAATGGTTTTAATTGTAATTCCAAAACCAATTACTAAATTTTTAGACTTATTTATTTTTTTAATTTTATTATAATTTTCCAAAATTTTCTTTGAAGAAACTTTAAGTCTGCCTCCAGTGGTTGATAACATGCTGATATAGTAAATCATATCATGAGAATCATTTATGATTCTTTTCATTCTATAACTAGATGTAGTAGGAGAAACAAGTTGTACAAAATTAATAGAATTTTTTTTACATTTTTTTGAAAAGTTTTTATTTTCCGGCCATGGCAGGTCAACAACAATTAGTCCGTCAACTCCAACCTGCTTGCATTTTTTGATAAATCGATTTTCACCATATTGAACGACCGAATTGTAATAACCCATAAGAATACAAGGTTTTGCACTTTTGGTTTTTTTAAATCTTTTTACGATTGCAAATGTATCTTTAATTTTTATACCATTTTTGATTGCTCTATATGTACTATTCTGAATTTGCTTTCCATCACCAGTGTTGCAATTGTGTCCAACTCCAATTTCACAAATATCTGCATGTGAAGAAATAGCTTTTAGGATTTCAAAAGATTTTTTTTTATTAGGGTCTCCTGAAACTGTATAAGTTAAAAGTGCTGGTCTGTGTTCTTGCCTGCATTTTTTAAATGTTGATGCTATATTAGAAAGTCTCATAAATTATGGCCCAATCTTTCTTTTATTATTTGCTTGTCTTTTTTTTGATCTCCACAACTATCAACGCAAATAATAGTATCCTTACTCAATTTTGGAGCTATTTTAATAGCTTCAGAAAACGCGTGTGCTGGCTCCAGCGATGGTCTTATTTTTCCTTTCTCTAATTTTGAAATTAGCTTTAAAGCTTCAAGTGATTCTTCATCAGTGGCAGAAGTGTATCTGGCTCTTTTTGAATCTTTTAAGAGACAATGTAATGGAGAAACTCCAGGGTAATCTAAACCTGCACTAATTGATTCTGTTTCTTCTATCTGACCTTCTGCATCTTGAATTACATATTGTAAAGCTCCATGCAAAACACCAATTTTAGCTCCATTGGTTAGTGGAGCCGCATGTCTTTTACTATTTTTTGGCCCACCTGCCTCAACACCAATAAGCTCAACTTGATTTCTGTCGTAACCTATAAATTCATTCCAAAAACCCATAGCCGAACTTCCTCCGCCCACACAATTTATTAACTTTAATTTTTTTGGAACTCTTCCAAATTCTTTTTTTACTTGAACCATGAGTTCTCTAGAAATTTGAGCAGTACTCCATGCGCAAATTTTTATAAATATATTAGGTCCAACAGTTGACCCTACGCACATATGTGTTGTGTCACAGTTAGAAACCCAATATCTCATACATTCGCTAACAGCATCAACTAGAGTTTTGCTTCCTGAATCTACAGGAACGACTTCCGCTCCATTTTTTCTCATGGCACGACAGTTAACTGCTTGGCGTACAATATCTTTAGTTCCCATAAATATTTTACATTTAAGACCGAATTTTTTCGCAGCCATACTCAGCATTTTGCCCGCATAACCGGCGCCTGTATCGCCTATTATAAAACGCTTTTTTGCTTTGCGAGCTATTAAAGCATGTACGGTTGCATTGTAAATTTTATGAGCTCCTCCATTGGCTTTCGATACTTGCTTGCACCAAATTTGAGCACCGCCTAAATGTTTAGTTAAATTTTTTAATTTAAAAAAAGGTGTTGGTGCACCCACATAATTTTTAAAATAGTAATCCCTTTCATTTAAAAATTTTTTGTCTCTACGGAGTTTTTCAAAAAGATTAGCTAGGTCTTCAATTGGTTTTTTTAACGTTTCCGGCACATAATTACCACCGAATTTTCCACCATATAAATAATCTTTGTTATGTTGATCGATTAAAAGTTTACCTTTTTTTAATTTCATCATAATTTTTTTGCCTTCAGTAAAAAATCAGAAACCTTTTTAGAAGATTTTACTCCAGGATTATCTTCCAAACTTGAAGAAATATCAATTTTTTTTGAAATTTTTGATGCTTTTTCAAGATTGTTTATATTGATTCCACCAGCAAGAAACCATTCATTAATTTCAATATTTTTTAAGTAACTCCAATCAAAAATAGAACTTTTTTCCATAGCGGATGAATCAAATAAAAACTCATCCGCAACACCTATGTATTGTTTATATAAATTTATATCTTCTTTTTTTTTTATTTTGATAGCTTGAATAATTTTTTTGTTAGATATTAGTTTTAATGCTTTGCTTTTCGATGGAGAAGTTTCATACACCTGAAGATAGTCAAATTGATCTTTAATTTTTTCAACAAAACTATTTTCTGGTTTTACTAAAACAGCAACTTTCTTAATATGATTAGGTACAATCGAGGTAAGTTTTTTGGATTCTGCGATTGATAAGTTTCTTGGGGAAGGAGGATAAAAAACAAATCCTAAATATTGGCATCCTCCGTTTTGAACAATTGTTTTGATGATATTATTAGAGTTTATGCCGCAGATTTTTAACTCTATTGGCATATATTTATGTTTTTATTGATTCTGCTACTTGATTTAAGTTTTCTTCAATATTTCCTTTTATCAAGCTTCTTCCCATAATTATTTTATCAGATCCATTTTTTATACTTTCCAAAGGAGTGCAGACTCTTTGTTGATCATCACTATTATCGTTAGGCATACGTACCCCTGGAGTAAATATTTGGAGATTGGAACCAATAATTTTTCTAACTGTTTTCGCTTCATGCCCAGAACAAACTACACCAACTCCCATTTCCTTGGCCATTTTTGCGAAATGTTCAACCTGCTGCATGACACCACTGTCGTTGCCCATAATTTTTAAGTCATTATCATTTAAAGAAGTTAAAATAGTTACCATTAAAATTTTAGGTTGAGATTTAATTTCACTAGCTGCTTCTTTAGCTTTTTCTATCATTGCTTTACCGCCTTGAGCGTGAATTGTTAAGAAACCAAATTTAATATCGTCCAGCGCTTTTATTGCTTTGTAAACAGTTTGAGGTATATCTTTCAATTTAAGATCTAACATTAAATTGTTGACTCCTATGTTATTAAATTTTTGAATTCCACTTTTTCCATTTGCATTAAAAAATTCTAAACCTAATTTTACCGTAAAAATTTTATCTATTATTTTTTTTGTGGTTTCCAAAGCTTGATGAACGTCCGTTGTATCCAAAGCGAGAATAATTTTATTCATCTTGATTTGTGTCTTGATTTAATTTTTGAAAAAGTTCTTTGCTTATTTTCCAATGCACACCTTGTTTGGCAGGGATCTCTATTCTTGATCCATCTTTGGGATTTCTGCCGATTCTAGTTTTTAGCTGCCTGTTTTTAAAGGAACCAAACCCTCTAATTTGAACATTCTCACCTTTAGCAATTGCTTTGATTATTTCATCCAATACAAGGTTTAAGGCTTTTTCTAGATCTCGTCTAAGAAAATTGGGATAGGAATTAGCTAATTGGTCTAATATTCGATTTTTAACAAAACTCAATTTTATTTTTCTTTTGTCTTATTTTTTTTCTTGAGAGCTTTTGGAAGCTCAGCAAAGGGCAGCGATTTGCCACTATCTATGCTGCCGTATCTTTTAATTGCTTCCTTAGTTTGTTCTTCCTCAAGTATTTTAATTGATAAAGATACTTTTCTTTTTTTTAAATCTAAATCTAGCAACATACAATCTACTTTGTCGCCTTTATTAAAACGATTAGTTCTTTGATCTTCCTTATTTATTGCAATTTGGTTTTTTTTAATTAATATTTTCATCGGACAACCGTCTGGTTTAACTTTGATACCATTATCTAAAGTTTCAAGGACAATAACGGTTATAATATCTTTCTCCTTTTTGTCTTTGAAATAATCTATTGGATCTGGCAAGAGTTGTTTCAAACCCAATCTTATTTTTTCTTGATCGTGTTCCAAAACTTTAGTTGTTATCGGGTCATTTTTTTTATATTTCTCAAGTTCCTCTACTGATTCTTCATAAGAAATATCTTTATAGTGAATCATTCCATCTAAATCGAAATCATTGATATTAATGAAGAGAGCAAACTCTGTAATATTTTTTATTGTTCCCTCAACTTTGGAACCAACTGGAAATTCTTTTTCAAATTTTTTCCAAGGATTAGGTTGGGTGTTTTTATATGATAAAGATATTCTTCTTTTTTTAACATCAATTTCCATGATCATCACCTCAATCTTTTGAGAAAGGGATAAAAGTTTTTTTGCTGAAATATTCTTTTTAATGTGGGTTAGTTCTGATTGGTGGCATAAGCCTTCCAATCCTTCTTCAAGAGATAGGAAAACTCCGTAATCAGTTATCTTACGTACTTCTGCTGGATAAATTTTTCCAACTTTATAATTGTTTATTTTAGTATTAAATGGATCAGGTGTTAACATCTTTACTGAAGTTGAAATTTTTTTATTTTCAGTATCAATTTTAATGATTTTTAATTTCTGTTTTTGACCGATCGTAAATAATTCTTCTGGATGACCAATTCGACTCCAAGAACACTCATTAATATGTGTCATGCAATCAATCCCGTTTAAATCAAAAAAAACACCGTAATCAGTTATTCCTTTAACTGTTCCCTCAACAATATCACCCTCATTAAATTTGCTTAGCACTTCTTCTTTGCTGGCGTTCTTCATATTTTCTAGGACCGCCCTTCTAGACACTACGATATTGCCTCGAATCTTATCGCATTTTACAATCATGAATTTTAAGGGTTCTTTCATTAAGTGATTAATATTTTTTTGAGGTTTGAGATCGACTTGACTTCCTGGTAAAAAACACATAGAGGACTGAATATCAACCACAAAACCACCTTTTATTTTAGAAATAATCCGCCCCTGAACTTCTTCATTATTTTCAAAGGCTTTTTCAAGTTGTTTCCAGCTTTTTATTTTTTTAGCTTTTTCTCTGCTGATTATTAAGTCACCTTTTTTATCTTCTAGTTTTACGACTAAGACAGATATTTTTGAACCCACTTTTAAGTTTCCTTCTTCTTTTAAAAGCTTCATTTCATTAATATCTAAAGTTCCTTCAGACTTGGCTCCTGGCAATTCTAGAAAAATAAGTTTGTTTGTAATTTTTGTAATTGTACCATCCGCAATTTTTCCTTCGGAAATTTGTGATTTTGAAAATTCGGTATTTAATAATTTTTCAAATTCCTTACTTTTTGGTGAGCTTAAATCTTTATAAATTTCTTCCATACATTTCTTTTAATTTTTCTTCTATAATCTTCGAAAGTTTTGTTATCATTTGTTTTTTATTTATTTTCGAGGTGTCAACAATTACAGCATCTTTTGCGGGTTTTAAAGGGCTTATTTTTCTTTTTGAATCATTTGAATCTCGCAATTTTATTGCCTTTTTGACCTCATTAAAAGAAATCCTTTTATTTGTTTTTCTATATTCTTCAAATCTTCTTTTTGCCCTGGTATTTAAAGAACATTTAAAAAATAGTTTTAAGTCTGCTTTTGGAATTATAATGGTGCCGATGTCACGACCCTCTATAATACAAAGTCTATTTTTAGCAAAATTTATTTGATAACTTTTTAAAAGATTTCGAATTCTTTTAATTTTTGCGATTTTTGAAGTATATTTGGTTACTTCGGTGTCAAATAAATTTCTATTTTTTAAATCTTTCGAGGCAATTTTTTTTGTAATTTTCTTTAAAAATAAATTTCTAGATTTTATTTTTTTAGTTTTAAGAAGTTTATAGGCAACAAAACGATACAAAAGACCAGAAGTTAGAAGTTTAAGACCATATTTTTTTGCAATTAATTTACTGGCCGTTGTTTTTCCTGAACCTGCTCCTCCATCCGCAGCAATTAATAATTTAATATTATTTTTTAAATTCATACTTTGCACCTAATCGTTTCATTAAATTTAAAAAATTTGGAAAACTTGTAGCAATAGAGTGGCAATCTTCCACTATAATTTTTCCTCCCAATGTTAATCCCAAAACGATACCGACCATGCTTAATCTATGATCATAACTTGTCTTTATTCTGTAAATTCTATTATTCAAATTTAAATTAGGGTTGCCATATATTTTTATAGAGTCACGATCTTTTAATTTTGTTCTAATTCCAATTTGAATTAACATTTTGTTCATCAGACTTAATCTCGGCGACTCCTTCTTTTCTAATTCACCGCAAGCTCTGAAACTTGATATCCCATTTGCAAACGAAGCCGCCAAGAATATCAGAGGCATTTCATCGATAGCAAGAGGAACAATAGAAGCTGGGCAATTAATTGATTTTAAATTGCTACTTTTTACTGTTATATCTCCAATTCTTTCTCCACATTGAAACTTTATATTTTGAAGAGTAATTTTGCCTCCCATCTTTTTCAAAATTTTTAATGCTCCAAGACGTGTGGGGTTTAGGTTTACAGATTTGATTTTAAGTCGAGAATTTTTACTTAACAAAGTTAGTAAAATAAAAAATGAAGCGGAGGAAAAATCGCCGCCCACATTTAAATTAAATGCTTTAAAATCTTTTTGCCCTTTAATGGAGATTAGATTGTAATTTTTAAATTTTTTAACTTTGATAATTCCAGGTCCTGCAAACTTTAGCATTTTTTCGGTATGGTTCCTCGATTGTTTTTTTCTGAATTCCTTGATCGTTGAGATTCCCGGGCATCCAAGTGACGCGAGAATCAGCCCTCCTTTAATTTGACCGCTACCAATTTTTTCTTCATGGTCAATTTTAATCGGCATCTCGCTTCCGGTTATATAGCAAGGGAGAGTTCTATTTACTTTTTTTTTAGTTTGAAAAAAAGCGCCCAATTTTTCCAAAGGATTCATTATTCGATCCATGGGTCTCTTGTTGAGCGAATGGTCCCCGTATACTTTAATTTTTTGGGGATAGGTAGATAAAATTGATAATATAAATCTAGAAAGTGTGCCTGAATTCCCGCAATCTATTGAAATATTATCTTTAGTCGTTAAAGAATTCAAGCCATTTCCCCATACAAACCAAGCATTATTTTTTTTAACTATGCGAACACCAAGCTTGGTTAAAGCTTTTATAGTTGAAAATATGTCCTCCGATTCAAGAATTCCTTTTGCTTTAGAAAGACCATAAGCTTGTGAAGCTAAAAAAAAATATCTAATCGAACAGGATTTATCGCCGGGAACAAATATAGATTTATTAAATCTGTTTATTTTTTTTTCAACTATAATTGAAAAAGATTTCATCTAAGTTTAATACTGTAATTATATATTTTAAATTACCAGTTTTCCCCGAAGTAAAATTTTCGTGCTTGCCGATTCTTAACTATTTCATGTGGTCGGCCATTACAAATAATTTCTCCATCTACAATTAAACTGCAATAATCCACAATGCTTAAAACATTCTGTGCGTTATGATCAGTTATCAGAACGCTAACACCACGTTTAACTTGGAGATCAACAATTATCTTTTTAATCATATCTATTGATATTGGATCGACAGCGCCGAGAGGCTCGTCTAATAATAATAGTTTTGGATTGTTAATCAAAGCGCGAGCAATAATACATTTTTTGCGTTGACCACCACTCAAGACGTCGGCCTTTAGTTTTCTTACGTGATTTAAATTAAATTCTGACATCAACTCTTGAACGATAGTTTCTTGCTTTGCTTTATCTTTTATTATTATCTCAGCAACTGCTCTCAGGTTATCTTCACACGAGAGGCC
>Ga0208881_1000346_pt1 | contig 16198 bp, 10 predicted proteins | sample Knorr_S23_td_AAI_FD_185610 | JGI IMG/M metagenome (GOLD analysis project Ga0208881, IMG submission 185610) | Marine microbial communities from Southern Atlantic Ocean transect - Knorr_S23_td_AAIW_ad_876m_LV_B (SPAdes) (version 2) | ecosystem: Environmental > Aquatic > Marine > Oceanic | place... | reverse complement strand
GCCCAAGGCACCCATAGGTCAACACTAAAGAGTATTTTTATGATCCAGGGCGGATTTATTGGCCTTATGGGTGGAATCATTGGTGGATTACTTTCCATGTCCATCATTTGGGTTCAATTGAAATTCGAGATTCTAAAAATTCCTGCAGAGATCTATTTCATGGACCAAATCCCATTTTCATTTGATTATCCAGCATTTGGACTCATTCTGATCATTACTTTTATCTTTTGCATGGTAGCTTCGTGGTGGCCAACAAAAGTTGTCACCACCTTAAACCCTGCGGTTGCATTGAGATACAAATGAATTGGGAGAAAAAAGTCTCAAAGAGGTTTTCTGAATCATCGAGAAGGCAGGTATGGTTCTCCGGGTTATTTTCCATGATCGGAATGGGCGTGGGGTGCTTTGCCATGATTGTTTCTCTATCGGTCATGAATGGATTCGAAACGCTCGTCCATTCCAAATTAAAGGGATTTGAAGGTGATCTTCGCGTTTCGGGTCAAGTTTCTGAAAATGATATTTCTGAATTAGATGGAATTGAAATAGTAATGCCATTTATGGAGCGTCGAGGTGTGGTTGAAGACGGGAATGATCAAAAGGTGGTCTCCCTAAAAGCTGTAGATGTGGCAAAAATGACAGAGTTCTACAATTTTCCACTTCGTGGAAAGTCTCCCGAAATAAGTGAAGTAGTGATTGGTCAGGATCTAGCCTACCGATTGGGAAAAGATGTTGGTGATGAGATCATGGTTTATAGTCCCATTGATCAGTCCTTTGGATTTGGTTTAACACCAAAAACGAAAATGACAATAAGTGGTATTTTTTCAACAAGAATTCTGGATTACGATGATAGATTTGTTTTTTTATCACTTCATGATGGGAAAAAATTGTTCAAGCGAAAATCCGGTTTGGATGGAATCGATATTCGCGTTTTGAAAAATTTCAATGTATCATCGCTAAAATACAATTTGGCACAAAAATTGAGTGATTCCGTAACTATACAATCTTGGGAAGATTTAAATCGGTCTCTGGTGGAAGCCATGAAAATGGAACGATTGGGCACCATCGTGATTTTAAGTCTCATATTTCTGGTGGCAGCCTTCAATTTGGCTGCTGCATTATCGCTGATTTCTATCCAGAAAATAAAAGAAGTGGGGATACTGAAAGCAATGGGTGCACCGACTGAATCCATCCAAAAGATTATAATTCGTATGGGCTTTAACAGAGCAGGGAAAGGTGCCATCTGCGGATTTATTTTGGGCATTTTACTTACACTAGTTCAAAACCAATTCAGGTTGATACCGATTCCATCAGATATCTATTTTATTGACGCGTTGCCCATGGTACTTTTTCCAAAAGATCTATATACTGTGATCTTTATCTCATTTATGTTTATTTTATTGGCCTCGTTTATAGCAGGACGAAAACTGGCTCACACACAAATCAAGGATGCGCTCCAATGGGCGAAATAATTTTACAGGCAAAAAATATTGATAAATCTTTTTCTAATGGAAAAACCAAACTATCTGTTCTTAAGGATTTTTCCTTGGATGTGGATGTGGGCCAAATTATAACAATAATGGGGCAATCGGGTTCGGGGAAAACAACCGCATTAAATATTCTGGGCACATTGGATCAGGCCGATGCTGGGGAATTAAGTATCAATGGGAAACAAGTTCATGATATGAATGAAACTGAATTATCAACAATTCGGAACCGTGAAATCGGTTTTGTTTTCCAATTTCATCATTTATTACCAGAATTTTCAGCAATTGAAAATATACTAATGCCAACATGGATAAATGGAGCGGATGACAGAAGAGATCATGCTTTAGACTTAATTGAAAAAATGGGATTATCAGAAAGGAAAGATCATTTCCCAAGCCAATTATCTGGAGGTGAAAGATCCCGAGTGGCAGTGGCCCGTGCATTAATGAATAAGCCCAAGTTAGTTTTGGCAGATGAACCAACTGGGAATTTGGATGAAAAAAATGCAAATAAACTCATTGACCTTTTAGGTAAAATTAATAAAGATTTTCATCAGGCGATCGTGCTTACAACGCACAATCCGAAAATCGCACGAATCGGCCACAAACAATTCTTCTTAGAAAACGGATCCTTATCCGAAAAAGCATAACCGAATCATGAAAGAAAATTTTTCAAAGCGCGTCCAATTGATCATTAAACTGTCTAAGGAAGAAGCGATTCGTCTGGGTCACAGTTATGTAGGCTCGGAACATCTACTATTGGGTTTATTGAAGGAAGGCTCAGGGTTAGGTAAGAAGGTTCTGGACGTGTACGACATTGATCCAAATGAAATGGTGTCTATGATCGAGGATATGATCAAAACTTCCGGCGGCACCATGACCCTTGGGCATTTACCTTTAACCCGTCGTGCGGAACGGATCCTTCGAAATGCATTCAGTGAAGCATCATCTCGTGGTGAAACCATTGCAGATGATGAACATTTACTCTTGGCTATGCTCAGGGAATCTGAAGGTATAGCCTTTGAAATATTGAAATCATTTTCATTGGATTATGATACAGTTGGTGACCTGATTAAAACCACCGAAGATGAATCGGATTTAGATACACCCATGTCATCGAAACCATCTTCCAAAAGCAAAACACCAACATTGGACCACTTTTCCCGTGATATTACCCAACTTGCCAAAAAAGGGAAATTGGATCCTGTGATCGGGCGAGAAAGTGAAATCGAACGTGTGGCTCAAATACTGACCCGGCGGAAGAAAAATAATCCTGTTTTAATTGGTGAACCCGGCGTTGGAAAAACGGCCATTATTGAAGGATTGGCTCAAATGATCATACGGAAAACAGTTCCTAGGATTCTTCACAATCAACGAATTTTATCTCTAGACCTGGCTGCTATAGTTGCTGGAACGAAATATAGAGGGCAATTTGAAGAACGTCTAAAAAGTGTCATGGTGGAATTAGAGATGAGTGAGAATGTGATTATTTTTATTGATGAGATTCATACTCTGGTTGGTGCTGGTGGTGCTTCAGGTTCTTTGGATGCATCTAATATGTTTAAACCGTCCTTGGCTCGGGGAGATATTCATTGCATAGGTGCCACAACAATGGATGAATATCGGAAGTATATTGAAAAAGATGGGGCGTTGGATAGACGATTCCAAAAGATTACTATTAGCCCGCCTTCAGTCGAAGAATCCACAGCTATTCTCCATGGGTTGAAAGAAAAGTATGCAGAGCACCATAAGGTGAATTATACCGATAATGCAATTGAAGCTTGCGTCCATTTGTCTGAACGGTATATTTCAGACAAATTCTTGCCGGATAAGGCCATTGATGTAATGGATGAAGCGGGTGCCAAGGCACATATGTACAATCTTGAAGTACCAAAAAGTATTTTAGAAATTGAAGATGATCTTCAACAAATAAGAGATCAAAAAGAGACAAAGGTCTCAAACCAGTTATTTGAAGAAGCGGCGGTCTTAAGAGATCAGGAAAGGAAATTGCTCCATCGGTTGGGTATCGCACAAAAACAGTGGCAGAATGAAGAAGATGATAAATCAGTCCTGATTAATGCTGAACATATTGCAGATGTAGTTTCGCTCATGACAGGCATTCCACTATCAAAGGTAGCAGAATCTGAAAGTCAACGATTGTTGCACTTGAATCACGAATTAAGTAATTATATAATAGGGCAGGAAGAAGCAATTGTGAGTTTAACTAAGGCAATTCGCAGATCTAGAACAGGATTAAAAAATCCAAACAGGCCTATAGGTGTTTTTCTCTTCCTCGGACCCACTGGCGTTGGGAAAACAGAATTAGCTAAATCATTAGCGAAATACTTATTCCCCCATAACCAGGCTTTGGTGAAATTGGATATGTCTGAATTCACGGAACGGTTTTCCATTTCAAGATTAATCGGTGCACCTCCCGGGTATGTTGGATATGAGGAAGGTGGTGAACTTACTGAAAAGGTGCGACGCAATCCGTACTCTGTCGTTTTGTTGGATGAAATTGAAAAAGCTCATCCAGATATATATAATGTATTACTTCAAGTATTTGATGAAGGTGTATTAACAGATGGTCTTGGAAGAAAAATAGATTTCAAAAACTCGATTATTATCATGACATCAAATCTGGGAACAAAGGATTTGAAAAATGATGGATTTGGTTTTGGTGGAAGTAAAGCTGAAGAGAAATATCAAAATATGAAAGAGCGAGTTATGGATAATGTTCAGGATCTTTTTTCTCCGGAACTAATGAATCGAATCGATGAATCTATTGTATTTCATTCTCTCTCTGAACAGAATGTGTATGACATAATTGATCTCCAGTTGTTTGACCTGGTCCAAAACCTTTCCAAACTGGGACTAAGACTTAAAATGACAAAAACTGCAAAGAAACTCTTGGCGAAGAATGGATATGATGCAAAATATGGTGTTCGACCACTTCGAAGAGAGATTCAAAAGTCATTAGAAGATCCCATTTCCGAAATGATACTTAAACATGCATTTACCAAAGGGACAACCATTACAGTCAAAGCATTGAAAAAAGACCTGTATTTCGATTATAAGTCCAGTAAGAAATCCCAAGGGAAAAGGTCTAAATCATCGTCTGAATAAACTCTAGTCCGCCATATAGGTGGACTAATCAATCCCATCTGTCAAATTGTACCACCATTGTCGGTGGTACATTCCTTGCCTAAATAAACCAGTATTTTAACACAATTTTTGTTTTTCGATTAAAAGGAGAAAGAATGGGCAAGATTATTGGAATTGACCTAGGAACCACAAACTCGTGTGTTGCCGTCTTAGAAGGCGGGGAACCTACAGTAATCACTAATCCGGAAGGCGGCCGGACGACACCGTCCGTTGTAGGATTTACAAAAGACGGGGATCGACTTATTGGACAGGCCGCAAAACGCCAGGCAGTTACAAATCCTGAAAACACTATTTTTTCTATAAAACGGTTCATGGGCAGGATGCATGATGAAGTTGGGACTGAATTGACTGAAGTTCCTTATAAAGTTGAGAAAAATTCAAATGGTGCATGTGTGGTGAATGCAGGTGATAATGAGTACACTCCACCAGAAATTTCTGCTATGATTTTACAAAAACTCAAACAACAAGCAGAAGAATATCTTGGGACAAAAGTCTCCGATGCGGTTATAACAGTTCCTGCTTATTTTAATGATTCTCAGCGTCAGGCAACGAAGGATGCAGGGAAGATCGCCGGATTGAATGTTCGCCGAATTATTAATGAACCTACTGCAGCATCTCTCGCTTATGGTTTGGATAAAAAGAAAGATGAAAAGATCGCTGTTTTTGATCTCGGTGGTGGAACATTTGACATTTCCATCCTCGAATTAGGAGATGGTGTGTTTGAAGTAAAATCGTCCAATGGAGACGGGCATCTTGGTGGTGATGATTTTGACCAGAAAGTGATTGATTGGATAGCGGATGAATTCAACAAATCAGATGGGATCGATCTTCGAAAAGATGCAATGGCGCTTCAGCGTTTGAAAGAAGCAGCGGAAACGGCAAAGAAAGAATTGTCTTCATCAAAGCAAACCGATATAAATCTCCCTTTTGTTACGGCTGATGCATCCGGTCCTAAACATTTAAACCTGACACTTTCACGCGCAAAATTTGAGGACTTAGTGAATGACCTTGTTGAGCGAACGATTCAACCTTGTATGCAAGCTATTAAAGATGCTGGTGTATCCAAAAGTGAAATTGATGAAGTAATCCTGGTGGGTGGTTCAACACGGATTCCAAAGATTCAAGAAAAGGTAAAAGAGATCTTTGGTAAAGAGCCGAATAAGAGTGTGAACCCTGATGAAGTTGTTGCTCTGGGTGCTGCAATTCAGGGAGGTGTTCTTTCCGGTGATGTGGATGATATCCTACTATTAGATGTGACACCTCTTTCTCTGGGGATTGAAACATTGGGCGGCGTTTCCACAAAACTCATTGAACGAAACACAACTATTCCCACTAAGAAATCGCAGGTATTCAGTACGGCTGCTGATAATCAAACCACTGTTGAGATTCATGTGCTACAAGGTGAACGAGAAATGGCTCTAGATAATAAGACCATTGGTCGTTTCCATTTGGCGGACATTCCGCCTTCTCCTCGCGGCATTCCACAAATTGAAGTTTCCTTCGATATCGATGCCAATGGTATTCTGAATGTAAATGCAAAAGATAAAGCCACGGGTAAAGAGCAAAGTATTCGAATAGAATCATCCAGTGGATTATCCGATACCGAGATCGATAAATTGGTGAATGATGCCAAGAAACACGAAAGTGAAGATAAAGAAAAGCGCGAAAAGATTGATTTGGTTAATCAAGCAGAACATTTAATCTACGAAACAGAGAAAAATGTGAAGGAACATGGTGAGAAATTAGATGATCCGGAAAAAGAGAGTTTAACTGAAAAAGTTGAAGAATTGAAAAAAGCCATAGAGAGTGGTAGTGTAGATAATATTAAATCTGCCATGGAATCTTTAAATGCATTCTGGAGTACCGTAGCATCAAAAATGTATGATTCTGCAAAGCAGGAAGAGGATGCTTCAGGTGGTGAGTCAACGGATGGCACGGATACAAAAAAGAAAAAAGAGAGTGAGATCGAAGACGCTGATTTTGAAGTTGTCGATTAATCTTTTTTCTTAAGATTGAAAAAAGCTTTCGGCCAGTTGGTTGAGAGCTTTTTTTATATATGAAACTCACTTCCAAAATTAGAGTTCACATTGTAACCTTTCCATGGTGCAAAACAAGAAAAAATACATACTCGGCATTAGTGCCGCCTTAATCCTGTTTTTAATGATACTGCTACGAGCAGCAGTCTGGGGAGAGTTCATTCAAAAAAAGCTTAATGAAAAGATAGCATCAACCGGTTGGTCTATCGATGTTGGATCATCATCCGGTACCCTATTTGGAACAATGCATCTTCAGAATATTTCTTTAAGTCATCAGGATGGTCCCCAAATCCAGATAAAAAAATCATCGATTAATTTTGGACATCTTGCATCCTTCTTCGGAGAAATAACTTTCGATATCTTGAGTATTGAAGGACTGTCAACTGAATTCGATAAAACTTGGACAAAAATGGATTCATCAAAAGTTGGAAGACAATCCATCAATATTCCATTTCATGTAAAATCATTTTTTGTTTCAGGACAAATTATGTCAGCCTTCAATGAACAATTCTACAAAATAAATTTGAAAATTGGAGGTGAATTTGAAGGTGGGACTCGACCAATATTAGTTTGTGATCTATTTCAAATATCCATTGAAGAGAATCCAAATATGCTTGTAAACCTTCGTAGTCTAGCTTTGGGATTTGATGGATCAGCCTTTTATCTTAATAAGGTCACTGGTGATATTTTGGGGGTTCCTACCCAGGGTGAGATGATTTTTGATGATCAGCGCTCCTTATTGACTGGAAATATGCATATAAGTGAAATCAAAATTCCTGAAGAACTATTCAACAAATTACCTCTTCAAAATAAATTTTCTACTTTTTCAGGTAATTTTGATTTTGAATCTGATTTGAAATATTTCTCCGGATCTTTGGTTCTTGAAAATGACCTTGGATTGGATATGATGGGAGAATTTTTAATAGAAAGACAAAAACAAGCGTGGGTTATAAAGAAACTTCAATTAGCGGGAGAGATGTCCCAACTAAACATGAATGGTATTTGGCAGGCGGGTGAAGAAGTAAATTGCACTCTGAATCTTATGAAATTGGATCTGAGTCGATGGATGACTGATCAGCCCCCAACTCAATTATCAGGATTAGCTATAATTGACGCTGGATTAACAAAATCCGGTTCATTGGATCAAATTGATTTGATACTGGAAATAATCGAATCCAAATTATTTGATGAGGGTGAAATATCCATTCAGGGGCAAATATCCTACCAAGATAGTATAGTTACAACTGTAGATCCTGTAATGGTTATGGTGGGAGACAGTTATCTTACCGTCAATGGGGAAGGCAATTTTAAGGATAATACTATCGATATTATGGCTGAATTGGAACAGGCTAAGATTGAATTAGTGAATCAATTTCTACCAGGTAATTTTATGTCGGGCCGTGCAACAGGTAGGCTCAAGGTTCAAGGTGATTTTTATTCGCCATCCGCTAATGCAGAATTGATTTGTAATGATATAAAATTCGATGATTTTGAATTGAAATCACTTGAATTAAATTCTCAAATGTCTATTTCAGATTCTTTGACATCCGGATTTGTTGATATGAAAGCAGGTGCGGGATCATGGAGAGATAGATTCTTTGAAAATGGAACAGCCTATGCGACTCTTCGAAATGGTGAAGTAGATGTTGAAAATTGCCATTTTACATCAGGGGAAGATTATTTCCAAGCGTCCGGAAAATATGATGGAATTAAACAGTATTCAATCAACCGATTACAAGCGGTGTATCACAACCATTTTCTTGTAAATGCCCGTCCTGTGACTTTTTCATTCCAAGACTCGATCTTGATAGTAGACCCGTTTGAATTGCATATTAATGACGGCATGATGGAAGGAGTCATTACCGGAGGTGACAAACCGGAAGGACGTTTCAAAATGTCTAATTTTGACGCAGAGATCCTGACACAATTCCTTAAAGATAAGCGCTTCCAAGTATCCGGAATAGTTTTTGGTGAGGTTTGGTTACAATGGGTAAAAGATGGACTAGATATTGATGCGGACCTATCATTGAAAAATGGTCGATATATGGATGAACCCTTTGATGAAATGACTCTTTCTTTCTTATTTAATAAAGGCATGCTTCATATGGATGATATTTCAATGACACGGGGTGAATCCATGGGACTTCAAGCCAATGGGATTCTACCCTTGGGTAAAAACCGTGTGGGGAAAACACCCATTTCCTTGAGATCAACTTTCTCTAATCTCTCCTTACAATTTATCCACAAATTTATTCCAAAATTTTTTACGCTGGGTGGTGAATTATCGGGTTCTTTTCATTTAAAGGGTATTCCTGCCAATACTCAATTCACTTATGATTTTGATATTCAAAATGGATTATTTGATAGTATTGAATTAGGTAATGTATTCGGAAATGGATCATATGATGGTCGCAGACTTTTTGTGAAAAAAGTTGAAGCCACCCATCCTGATGGAAAAATAACCGCTCAGGGGTCAGTTCCTTTTGATTTTAATATCAATTCACCCAGTATTGGCCGGTTTTTCCCAGGAGATTCATTGGATTTTCATGCATTGGCGCAAATGGGATCACTGCCATTTCTAACGCCATATATCGCGGATTTGGATTCAGTGCGTGGAGACATGGACATATCTTTATCCTTAACTGGCCCTGTAGAATCGATTCAAAGAAGCGGTCATATTAAAGTGAAAAATGGAAAAATCTATACGCTCTTGACCGCTGATCCGGCAACATCGGTTGAAGGTGAAGCCTTTATGAACCATAATCAATTAGTAGTACAAGACCTGGTAACAACACTTTATCATTCAAATGGGAAATATCCAAAACCAAAAAAGCAGAATACAACTTTGTCAGGCTCTATAGATTTCACCCAGTTTTTTAATCCTGGTTACGATTTGCATCTAAAAGGGAAAGAAGCATCTTTTAAGGCGCTTTACTTGGATATCACAGGACAAAGTAATGTGGATGTAACTATTTCCGGGCGGGACACAATCACAATCGCCGGTACAATTGAATCTTTGGATGCAAATATTTTTTATGAATTCACTACAGAAGAAATGGGTACAGCTCTTCCTCAAGAGACTGGTACTATCATGTCCTATCAACTCAACATTCCTATCCGGGGAACGGCATTATTCCAGAATTCCCAGATCGATGCAGTGGTGACCGGTGAAATAAGTTTATCCCAAATTGGACATCAGGAAATGGATTTTGGGGGTGAAATCTTTGTAGAAGATGGGAGTGTTTTCTCTTATAAGGATAATTTCAAGGGGCTTCAGGGATATGTGAGTTTTGACAACAAAGGATTCAATCCATTATTTGATGTAAATGCCTTCACAATGATTGACGATGAACGGATAAATCTCCGTATCAATGGTGGGATAGATGATTTAGATATAATGTTGGAATCCGCCAGTGGATTTTCTGAAAGTGATATTTTAGAATTATTGACTTGGGGAAAACGATTTGAAGATCAGGAATTAACATCAACGGGTTTCGGGAATCAAACTGTATCCATTCTTGGATCATTATTAGAGCATCAATTTGAAAAAAACTTGAAAGATTCTGAATTTGGTAAATTGGGGTTGGTGGATGATATTGCTATATCGGGTGCTGCCGGATTACTTCAAGGTGCTGATGAAGATTTTAAAGTCACAGCGAAAAGACAAATAGGTGATAAAACTTTCTTAAATTTATCGTATAAAAGGTCATTTTCATTAAACCAATCACAGATTGGTGTAGAGTATAAATTAAACCGACATTTTTCTGTGGTAGGGAACATAGATGAGTATGGAAATTTAAACCTAAAATATCGTTACCGATACGCTTATTAAGTAATACGTGAAATCACTAAACACAATTCTTTTATGCCTTCTGGCATGGACGGGTGCTGTGCGCTCGCAATCCGATGATATTTTAATCAAAACAGTCAATATGATAGGAAATGACCACGTTTCCATGAATGAAGTAATGTATATCATTCGTCAACGTCCACCTAATTGGTTTGTCCGCCAACCTGAATTTGATTCTCGTCTTTTAAAACTCGATGCGCTGACTTTAAAAAGTTTTTACCATTCTAAGGGTTTCCTGGATGTCAAATTGGAAGAATCTTATTCCATTGAAAACAATTTTGCTCATATTGTTTATAAAATAGAAGAGGGAAAACAGTATTTCATTAGCAAAATTTCTATTACTGGCAATCATTCAATTTCAGAGAAAAAAATAATAAAACTGCTGGGTCTAGACAAAAGAAAACCATACAACCCAGTTTTCATTAATGATAATTTATACGCTGTTGAAAATGAGTATCATCAAATTGGGAAATTATTTTTTACTATCAATGTTCTGGATGATATTACTGATTCAGTAAAAGTAGCTATCCAAATCTCGGAGGGCAAGGATGTCAGGATCAAAAATACATATTTAGAGAAACTAGGAGGAATAGATAGTGCATTAGTTTGGCGAGAATTGGCTTATAAACCTGGAAGTATTTATTCAAAAAATACCATGGATAATACAACACGGCGACTTCGTGAAATGGGCATATTTTCAATGGTAAATATGATTCCTATTAAAGTTGCAGATACAGATTCTTTGGTGAATATGGTTATAGAATTCCGCCGATATAAACAACGGGAATGGATTTCAGATGGCGGATATGATCCTATTCAATTTGCTGAAGGTGCCGAACCTTTACCCGCCATAAGTGGAACAGTAGAATGGCGGAATCGATCCTTTTTTAACACACCAACTCAATTCTCCACGAAACTATTAGCCGGTGTGCCGATGGAAGAACAATTTGTACTTCCCCGTCTCAGATATGATGTGAGTTTCGCCAGTAGTTGGTTTATGGGAATACGTTTCCCATCGAAGCTCACTGGATTTTATGAAACATTCATTGAATACAAAGACAAGATTGAAACGATAGAACGATTTGGTCTCAACCTTTCACAACTTATCCGATTTGACAAACGCTCCTTTTTTGAAACTAAATCAGTATGGGAATCTTTTAGTGACCAATCAGCAAAAGAGAAAAATATTGAGCAAAGATCCTTTGCATTAAAGATTAATATTGATAAAAAAGATGATCCTCTTTTTACTCGAAAAGGATATTTGTTATCCGGATTATTCAAATCAGCAGGGTATGTCTTCGGGGGTAATCGGGATTACCTTAAAGTAGATCTTGCAATTCAGACCTATATGCCAATTGGTAAAAAATCAGTTTTTGCGACCCGCATTAAACTTGGCCGGTTATGGGGCTGGGATTCAACCAATACGGATTATAGTTATGAAAAATTTTATCTTGGAGGAAGTACATCTATGCGGGGATGGGAAGTTCTAAAGTTTAAAAAAAATGAAAATGATAAACCCATCGGGGAGATTATTCGCTTTATGACCAATGTGGAATACAGATTCCCTTTCTATAAATCGTTTGGGTTTACTATTTTTGCTGATGGTGGTTTATTGGCAAACCATACGAAGAATATTTCTTCAGATCTGCTGAAATGGGACTCAGGAATTGGTCTCACTATACTAACTCCCTTAGGTCCTGCTCGTTTGGATTATGCAATTCAAGTAAATGATTCGGGAAAAAGAAAAATACAATTAGGCGTTCAAAATTTATTTTGATAAAAAAGATAAAATTGGAACAGAAATTGGCTAGATGCATTAAATCATGACCAAACACTTTTCAGGATGATAAACAGGTATTAATTTCCGCCGCTTAAAAACTACAGGAACACAATGAAAACTAAACTTATTCTATCATTATTAGGATTATTACTAATCACAGGTTGCTCTAAAACAGCTGGGGAACTTTTTGAATTATCAAATGAAAACTTAAAAGATAAAAAAACAGATCAGGCCATTGAGGACTTAGAAACACTCGTGACCAAATATCCACAAGATAGTTTGGCATCCCAAGCTCAATATAAGCTGGCTTCCATTAATTTGAATTGGAAAAACGAGCTTGCATCTGGGTATGTAGCACTCCAAGCTACTGTAAATAATTATGGGGGTTCAATTCAAGCCATCCAAGCTCAAAAAGAGATTGACCAGTTCCCTGAATATATCCTGAATAAGGCTGAATCACTTAGGAAACGGAAAATGGTGAAAGAAGCGGTGGAACACCTCATGTATATGACAGAGAAATATACCCAGCATGAACTAGCTCCAAAAGGGCAGTATATGTTGGGTGACCTCTATATGAATGAATTCCGTGATTTTCCAACAGCAATCCAGGAATATCGGAAAGTTATCGAGAATTTTGCAGGTTCATCGCAGGAAGCACATGCCCTTTTCATGATAGGTTATATTTATGCGAATGTTGTGAATGACCCTAAAAGTGCGGAAATTGAATATGGCGAATTTTTAAAAAGATTTCCAAACCATGAGTTGGCTCCCTCGGTCAAATTTGAAATTGAATTTCTTGGTAAGGGGATTGAAGAAATTCCAGCCTTGAAGCACATTACATCGTAATCCAAGCAAGATTATGAGCGATTTTAGTTTAACAGAGATTAATGAAAAGATCTCAAAAACGTCAGTATTTGTAGATGAATTAAAAAAGAGTATGGCCCAAGTGGTCGTTGGTCAGGATGTATTAATCAACAAAATTCTGATAGCGATGCTAGCAAATGGACATATTCTTTTGGAAGGTGTTCCAGGTTTGGCAAAAACACTTACAGTCAACACCTTAGCAAAACTCATTTCTACCAAATTTCAACGCATCCAATTTACACCGGATATGTTGCCAGCTGATTTATTAGGAACTTTAATTTATAATCAGAAGACAGGGGAATTTGATACGCGAAAAGGCCCCATTTTTTCTAATATTATTTTAGCAGATGAAATTAATCGGTCACCTGCAAAAGTTCAAAGTGCCTTACTCGAAGCTATGCAGGAACGGCAAGTAACCATCGGTGAAAATACATTTAAACTAGATTCACCATTCCTCGTTATGGGAACTCAAAATCCGATCGAGCAGGAAGGGACTTACCCATTACCAGAAGCACAAGTAGATCGTTTTATGTTTAAACTTATTGTGGATTATCCTGATCATGATTCTGAAAGAATGATTTTACGCCAAAATACTAAAAAGGTGAATATTGATAATTTGGCGGCAGTTGTTTCCAGCCAAGAAATCCTGGATGCGCAATCTGTGATTCTTGACATATATGTAGATGAAAAAGTCGAAGATTATGTTTTAAACCTAGTTTTCGCTACACGGAATCCCGCCGAAAACGGCTTAAATGATTTGGAAGGTATAATCGATTATGGAGCTTCACCGAGAGCAACCATCAATTTAATTCGTGCAGCAAAAGCACGGGCATTTACTGAACATCGTGGTTACATCACACCTGAAGATATTCGTTATATTGGTGCTGATGTTTTGCGCCACCGCGTAATCTTGACCTATGAAGCAGAAGCGGAAGAATTGACATCGGAAGATGTGATACAACGATTGTTTGAAGTTGTAGAAGTTCCTTAAACATCCATGATTCCCCGTCAGATCCTGAAAAAGGTGAAGCAGATCGAGATCCGCACTCGGGGTCTTGTGAATGATTTATTTGGCGGTGAATACCATTCCGTATTTAAAGGGCGTGGTATGACATTTTCTGAAGTCCGTGAATATCAGCCCGGCGATGATATCCGCCTTATCGATTGGAATGTAACTGCACGAACCGGGTCTCCATTCATTAAAGTATTTGAAGAAGAACGGGAATTGACCGTATACCTCTTGGTGGATATTTCTGCATCGGGCGAATTTGGATCAGGCCAACAATTAAAGCGAGAAGTGGGTGCTGAAATTGCCGCTGTCTTGGGATTTTCAGCTATAAAGAATAATGATAAAGTTGGATTAATCCTTTTTTCAGACGAAATAGAAAAATATGTTGTCCCGAAAAAAGGAAAAAGCCATGTACTCCGCGTTGTTAGGGAACTCCTTTATACTGAACCACAGCGAACAGGTACATCTATAAAATGTGCCTTGGATTATCTCTTGAAAGTTGCAAAACGGAAAAGTGTAGTTTTCATCATTTCTGACTTTTTAGATCAAGATTATTGGTCATCCTTGAAAGTGGTAAACAGAAAACATGATGTAATTGGCATTCGGCTCTATGATCATGCAGAAACAGACATGCCCGATATGGGATTGGCAAAAGTGGAAGATCCGGAAACGGGAGAGTCCTTTTGGGTGGATACATCGTCCAAAGATGCGCGAACGCGGTTGAAAAAAGAGATCCAGGTTCGTCAGGAGATATTTCAAAAAGATACTCGTAAAATTGGATTCGATCTGATTCCAATTTCAACAAATCAAGATTTTGTTGAACCACTCATGTCATTTTTTCGAATGAGAGAAAAACGATACTGATGCGTACATTTTTTATTTTTCTCTTTTCATCAATTCTTTTTTCTCAAAGTCTTTCCATCGTTTCTGAGTTGGATACAACTCAAGGATTTATTGGTGATATATTTCAATGGACAATTAAAGTAGAAGGCCAGAATGATCAAGCCATTCGTTTTCCGGAATTAGAAGTGACTAATGATACAATTTCGATTCGGAATCAAACACTGATACATGAGAATGGGAAATTAATTGGAATTAAATTTGAGATGGTGGCTTGGGATACTGGAGACTTTATCACGCCAGATTATGCTTTAGAAATCTTAAAAATAGATGGAACAAGAGATTATTATATTTCAGCAAATCCAATCCATTATTTTGTTGGATCAGTCTTGAATCTATCAGAAAATACAGAATACCGTCCTTTAAAAGGACCCGTTTCTGTAAAAGGCGTTTTCCCTCTAAAAACCGTATTATTGAGCATTGCATTATTTGTTATGTTGGGAAGTATGATTTGGACCTGGAAGCAAAGACAAGACATCCAATTTCAGAAACTAGATTATACAATTAATGAATCTCCTGAAGATCGTGCAAAGCGCCGTTTAAGGGATTTGGATATGAATGGTCTATCCAAAGATTATTATGCGGACCTTTCTCATATATCACGGGAATTTATAGAAACAAAATACTTCATCCGGACTATGGAAATGACCACGGAAGAGATCAATCAATTTCGATTCTTGATTCCCTTGAAAGATGAGATATTTTCCGAATGGGCCCAGTTTCTTTCAGAGGCAGATATGGTGAAATATGCTCGGGAAATTCCATCTCCGGAGAAAATGTCTACCGATAAAAAATTGATTTCTTCTCTAATCTCTCAAGTATAACAACTTTTTGGCTCATTAAATCTCATTTCCTATTGTTTAGTACTTTATGTATAATTAGAGTAGCCTTTTAGGGAGAATCTTAGGGAAGATAAAATCCGTTCATTTGAACACAAGAAGTCCCATCGTAAATTTCAGGCTAAGTTTTATAATTAATTAAGGAGAACCATGGCAACCACATCAGATATTCGAAACGGAGCTGTCATCATACACAAGCACAAACGCATGAAAGTTATGGAATTCCAGCATGTAAAACCGGGCAAAGGCGGTGCCTTTGTTCGCACTAAATTAA
>Ga0208881_1000342_pt1 | contig 16228 bp, 12 predicted proteins | sample Knorr_S23_td_AAI_FD_185610 | JGI IMG/M metagenome (GOLD analysis project Ga0208881, IMG submission 185610) | Marine microbial communities from Southern Atlantic Ocean transect - Knorr_S23_td_AAIW_ad_876m_LV_B (SPAdes) (version 2) | ecosystem: Environmental > Aquatic > Marine > Oceanic | place... | reverse complement strand
TTGTCACCGTGGCTTTTTCTTGCTCCAGGCATCTTCATATTTCTTCTTTATGTCATACTCCCGATATTTCAATCTGTTGCTTTAAGTTTCTATGAGTGGGATGGGCTAGGTTTAAAAACCTATATTGGCCTGAGTAATTATGTTGAGCTTTTAGATGATTACGCATTCCATACATCTCTAAAAAATAATGTTATTTGGTTGCTATTGTGTCTGTTAGCTATTCCAGCAGGATTGTTTACAGCTCTTTTCTTGAACCAAACAGTTCACGGTATTCGTATTTATAAGTCCCTATTTTTCTTTCCATTTGTAATTTCTCAAGTAGTAGTAGGTCTAGTTTTTACTTGGTTCTATGACCCTTCAAATGGCTTGTTAAATGTAATTCTTGAAGCCTTCGGATTTAATCCTGTAGCAATCTTGGCTGATGAAGATTATGTTACTTATGGGATTATTGCTGCAGGTTTGTGGCCGCAAACTGCCTACTGCATGATTATTTATCTCACAGGCTTAAATTCCGTTGACCCTGAGCTAATAGAGGCTGGACGCATTGACAACGCCAGAGGATGGCGATTATTATGGTACGTTATCTTACCTCAACTAAAGCCTGCAACCTTTATTGCAATTGTCGTGACAGTTGTTGGCGCTCTAAGATCATTTGATTTGATTTCTATTATGACTAGGGGCGGACCATGGGGTTCTAGTCGAGTTTTGGCTTACTATATGTACGAGAAGGCACTCTCAGAGTATGGCTATCGAATGGGTTACGCTGCCGCTATTGCTGTTATTCTGTTGGCTATTATGATGATTTATATTGCAGTTATCCTTTATAGGCTATACCGCGATGAGAGGGGTGTTTAGTTATGTTTCCTACTCCAATAGAAAAAACCAAACCACTAACTCGGCGACTATACAAAGTCGCTTTGCCCATTTCTATTATTATTTGGCTGCTCCCTCTACTGGCAGTGGCATTAACTTCAATACGCACTGGTGCAGACATTAATTCTGGCAACTACTGGGGTATGCCAACTTCATTTAATTTAACTGAAAACTATACCGCTATATTTAATAATTCTCCGATAGGGTATTACATCCTAAATAGCTTTAAAGTGACCATTCCAACTGTGATTGGCGCAATAGCTCTTTCAAGCCTTACAGGCTTTGCATTGGGCGTTTATAAATTTAAGCTTAATTTATTCGTATTTTTTATGTTTATTGCGGGCAACTTTGTGCCTTTTCAGATATTAATGGTTCCTGTGAGGGATCTTTCGCTTTCCCTTGGTCTATATAATACGATAACCGGTCTAGTGGCCTTTCATATCGCATTTCAAACCGGTTTCTGTACTTTTTTTATGCGTAATTTTATTCGCGCTTTACCATTCGAGTTGATTGAAGCTGCCAGAGTTGAAGGCGTTTCTGAATTCAGAATTTTCTGGTATGTCGTAGTCCCACTAATGCGCCCTGCAATGGCAGCATTATCTGTACTTATATTTACCTTTATATGGAATGACTATTTCTGGGCATTGGTATTAACTCAAGGCGCTGATACTATGCCTGTTACCGCTGGTTTAAACTCTCTAAATGGTCAATGGATTTCTAATCAACACTTGGTATCAGCTGGATCAATAATTGCAGCCCTTCCTCCAGTTTTAATGTTTTTTTTAATGCAAAAACACTTTATAGCTGGACTAACCCTAGGAGCCGTTAAATAATGAATCAATGGCGTCTTGATACTCTTGATCAGACGCTGGTGTTGTCATCTATTGATGACAGGCTACCTTCTGTCATCTATTGGGGTAAGCGTTTACCCGATAATGAAAACCTCAGAAGCTTGTCTGAATCAGTGATTAAAGATTGGTGTGATAACTTGCTGGATAAGGTTCCTGAAATGTCTATCTTGCCAGAACAATCTGCCAATTTTTCTGGACAACTTGGCTGCAAAATGAGAAGCCTGGATGGTAATCTTCTTTCTAGTCAATTTGTTTATTCAAGTAGCGACAATAAAAAAAATAGCTTGAGATTAATATACAGAGATCCAACTTTAGAATTAACTTATACGGCTACAATGATAGCATTTAAAGCTAGTAATATGTTTAGCTTGATGGCAAGAATTGATAGTAAAAATTCAATATTTATGGACTGGCTTTCGGCTCCTGTATTGCCTGCACCTCAAAACAGCGATGAAATGATTGACTATGGCGGACAGTGGTGTGGCGAATTTCAGAGCCAAATTAATCGTTGGACTATGGGGGCTCGGCTTCGAGAATCTCGTACAGGCACTACTGGCCATGCCAACTTTCCAGGTTTGCTTATCCCTACTATTGGAAGTTCAGAAAACTCGGGTTCATGCTATGGCTTTCATTACGGTTGGTCTGGCGGTCACCGCATGATTGCCGAACAGCTGCAAGATGGCCTCCGACAGATTCAATTCGGTAACACAGAGCGTAGCGAACTGGTTTCAGGAAAAAGCTTTGAGACAGCCCAACTTTTCGCCTGTCATTCAAGCCAAGGTCTGGGCGGTGTTGGAAGATCATTTAGAGACCATGCAAGCTTGTCGATTATTAAAATTCCTGATGGAAAGAGCCATAGGCCTGTTCACTACAATTGCTGGGAGGCTGTCTATTTTGATCATGATGTTAACCAACTCAAGGAAATAGCAAGTCAAGCTGCGGAAATTGGAGCAGAGAGATTTGTGCTCGACGATGGCTGGTTTAAAGGGCGAAATAATGATAAATCTAGTCTTGGTGACTGGCAAGTTGATGAGAAGAAATATCCAAATGGACTGCATCCTTTAATAAGCCATATTCATTCACTTGGTATGTCTTTTGGCTTGTGGTTTGAACCTGAAATGGTTAGTCCAGATAGCGACCTATATCGTCTGCACCCTGATTGGATAATGGGCCATAAAGATCAAGCTTTAGGTAGAAATCAGCTAGTTCTTGACATCTCTCTAATAGAGGTCCAAACTTATCTATTCGAACAGATTTCAGCTTTGTTAAGTGAATATCCCATAGAATATATAAAGTGGGATCACAATCGAGTATTGCCATATCCTGATGCTGGGCAAACGCGAAGCTTATACACTTTGCTCAAGCGAATTAGAGACGCATATCCATCATTAGAAATAGAGTCATGCTCGTCGGGCGGTGGTCGAATAGATTTTGGCATTCTTCAGCATACACAAAGAGTGTGGTTATCAGATAGTAATGATGCAATTGAGAGATTGCGTATGCAGAATGAGGCTATTTTGTGGTTGCCAACATATATCACTGGAAGTCATGTTGGTCCTAAAGTTTGTCATACCTCTGGCCGTGAATTGCCTATAGCCTTCAGGGCTTGGGTGGCCGCACAAAGACACATGGGCTTTGAAATGGATCCACGAGAATTATCGCCTTCAGATAAAACAAAGCTTAAGAATATTACAAGTTGGTGGAAAGAGAATCGCCAATGGATGAAGGATGCTAGTATTTTGCGCTTACCTTGCATCGATAAAAGCATTATTGCTGAGATTCAGATTAATACTGATGCTGATCACTTTGTGGTTTTTGCGGGTCAAAATTCAACATCAGATTTCAGTTCACCAGTACCTTTGGTGTTGGCAGGTCTTGATCCAGAGTGCATGTATAATATTTTTTTACGTAACAAAGATGAGGTCAATTCACTTGGCAAGAGTGAATTTGGTATTTCGCAAAAAACATTGGAACTTAGTGGGTATTTTTTAATGAATCATGGATTGCGATTACCTAAAGCTTTCCCAGCAAGTATGTTCGTTATTGAAGGAGATAAGGCAGCATGAGTAAATCTAATAAACGCCGATCTTCTCACTGGTATGGAAAGATAGATATAAATGGTTTTATTCATCGAAGCTGGATGAAAAGTCAAGGCTTCCCAGATCACGTTTTTGATGGTCGTCCTATTATTGGTATATGCAACACTTGGTCTGAGCTAACACCATGTAATTTAGGTCTAAGAACTCTGGCTGAAGGAGTAAAGCGCGGCGTTTGGGAGGCTGGTGGTCTTCCGCTTGAATTCCCGGTGATGTCTTTAGGCGAAACTCAAATGAAACCTACAGCAATGCTCTTCCGTAATCTTCTATCTATGGATGTTGAAGAAAGCATTCGCGCATATGGAATAGATGGCGTTGTATTGTTAGGGGGTTGTGATAAAACAACACCTGGTCAACTAATGGGTGCTGCAAGCGTTGATTTGCCAACAATAGTTGTGTCTTCTGGCCCAATGCTAAATGGCAAATATAAAGGCAAAGATATAGGTTCCGGAACTGATGTTTGGCGTTTTTCTGAAGATGTCAGAGCTGGAGATATGACTTTACAAGACTTTATGTCTGCTGAAACTGGAATGAGTCGCTCATCTGGCGTCTGTATGACTATGGGGACCGCCTCTACCATGGCAAGTCTGGTTGAAGGAATGGGGCTAAGTTTGCCAACTAATGCAGCTCTACCTGCAGTTGATGCAAGAAGAATGGCTCTTGCCCACATGTCAGGTAAAAGAATCGTGGAGATGGTTGAAGAAGACTTAAATCTATCCAAAATCTTAACCAAAGAAAGCTTTCAAAATGCCATTACATTAAACAGTGCGGTAGGTGGCTCAACTAACTCTGTAGTTCACTTGCTTGCATTGGCAGGAAGAGCCGAAATTGATATCACTTTAGAAGATTTTGAAAAAGCAGTGGACATTCCATTATTAGTCAATTGTATGCCGGCAGGTAAGTACTTAATGGAAGATTTTTGCTATGCTGGCGGAATTCCTGCAGTATTGGCACAGATAAAGAGCCATCTTAAACCTGCTAATACAGTTCTAAATAAAGACATATCGACTTATTATAAGGGTGCAAAAACTTTTGATGAAGATGTAATTCGACCAATAAACAATCCTCTGAAGCTATCATCAGGCTTGAGAGTATTAAGAGGAAATTTGGCTCCAAATGGAGCTATTATTAAACCTGCTGCGGCTTCTGAACACTTATTAAATCACGAAGGTTTAGCTTATGTCTTTGAGGATATTGAGGATTTGAAGGCTAATATTGATAGACCCGATTTGCCAGTAACTAAAGACACTATATTGGTTCTAAAAGGGTGCGGTCCAAAGGGTTATCCTGGAATGCCTGAAGTTGGCAATATGCCAATACCTAAGGTTTTAGTTGAGAAAGGCATTCGAGACATGGTACGTATTTCAGATGCGCGTATGTCGGGTACGGCTTTTGGAACAGTAGTACTGCATGTTTCACCTGAAGCAAATGTAGGAGGCCCGATCTCAATAGTTGAAACAGGTGATCGTATTCGCCTAGATGTTGATAATGGGGTACTAGAATTATTAGTTCCAGATTCTGAAATAATGAAGCGCTCTAAGAGCAGACCAAAGCCAAAAGAAAATTACACTCGTGGCTATGCAAAACTTTATGTTGATCACGTTATGCAGGCTGATAAGGGTGCAGACTTTGACTTTTTAGTAGGTAAAGACACACGCCTTGTAACCCGAGAATCGCACTAATGAGTAATAATGTAACTTTCCATGACTTAAAAAATGCCTCAGTATTTATTACTGGAGGAGGTTCGGGTATAGGCGCTGCGATAACTGAAGGCTTTTTAGCGCAGGGAGCAAAGGTTGCCTTTGTTCAGAGGTCAGAATGTGAAGAGTTTATAGAAACAATGTCTTCAAAATATAATCACAAACCACTATTTATTAAGTGCGATATTACAGATACTAAAGCTCTACAAAAAGCCATATTTAAGGCTAATGAGGCCCATGGCGGAATTAATGCTCTTGTAAACAATGCTGCCAATGACTCTCGTCACAGTCTTGATGAAATGACAACCGAAGAATGGGATCAATCAATCAACATTAATCTGAGGCCACACTTTTTTACTGCACAAGCGGTTTCACCGATAATGAGGAGTCAGGGTGGTGGTAGTATCATCAACTTCTCTTCTGCATCTTATTTGATGGGTAACGCTGGATACCCAGCATATGTAGCTTCAAAGGCTGGAATTACTGGTTTGACTCGAAGCTTAGCTCGTGAACTTGGTAGTGATAATATTAGAGTTAATAGCCTTATTCCAGGATGGGTTTTGACTAAAAAGCAGCTAAAACTTTGGGCTAATGAGGCTGATTTAGCGAGCCATTTAGAAAAACAATGCATTAAGGAGCATTTAATACCTAACGATTTAATTGACTCCACCTTATTTTTAGCTTCTGACGCTTCTAGAATGATTACTGGCCAAGCATTAGTAATAGATGGCGGTGTCGTTGTTACAGGATAAAAAAATAATGAAAGAAGCTAAGGCTACATGGATTGCTGCGGACTGGGGGACTACTCATATGCGTGCATGGGCTATTGATGGGAAAGACGAAGTGCTCGCATATAGTGAATCTGATGAAGGCATGAAAGACCTGCAGCAGAACGAATTCGAGCCAGTATTGCTGCGTCTGATTGAAAACTGGATTGATAATGAAAAAGTTACACCAGTCATAGCTTGCGGAATGGTTGGGGCTCGACAGGGATGGGTTGAGACGCCTTACCAGAAGACACCATGTGTGCCGATAAATATAAACCAACTTACAATTGCAAGTACAAAAGATTCCAGGATACAGGTAAATCTCGTTCCTGGAGTAATGCAGCATAAACCCGCTGATATTATGAGAGGTGAAGAAACTCAAATAGCTGGATTTCTTAAATCTAAGCCTGACTTTGATGGAATAGTTTGCCTTCCAGGCACCCATGTCAAGTGGGTTAAAATAATCAAAGGAAAGATAGAAAATTTTACTACCTTTATGACGGGTGAATTGTTTGGTGTAATTTCTAATAACACTTTACTAAGTCACGAAATTGATGGCGATGGTTGGCATCAACCTAGCTTTGAAAAAGGACTTATGTATGGTTTTGAAAATCCTAGTTTAATTGCTTCAGGGCTTTTTTCATTGCGAGCTGAATCAATACTTGATGGACTTGATAGTGAATCTGCTAGAGCCAGACTTTCTGGCCTTCTGCTTGGTGTTGAGCTTCATGGTTCTCAAAATTATTGGCAAAAGAATAACGTCACATTTATTGGTTCAGAGTTATTAACTAAAAACTATCAGAGTGCTTTGGAATTAATGGGTGGTGAAAGTGAGTTGTTTAATATGGAAGCTGCAACCTTAGCGGGATTAAGTTCGGTTTATAAGGACTTACACTCAAACTGAAGCTAATATGAATAGAAACTTGATTGCTATATTGCGTGGTATCGAGCCTCAAGAAGTTCTTGAGGTAGCTCATGTTATTGTTAAAGCTGGTATTACGCAAGTAGAAGTCCCGTTGAATTCACCTAGCGCATTTGAAAGTATTAAGCTGCTTCATGATGTATTTAATCATCCTATTCAAATTGGTGCTGGAACAGTTGTAAATGTCAAGCAGGTAGAAATTTTAGCTGAGATAGGGGTAGACTTTGTAGTTTCCCCTAATTTTGACCCTGCTGTTGTTAGAGCTACTAAAGATTCAGAAATATTAAGCTATCCTGGTGTCATAACACCCTCAGAATGTTTTTCAGCGATTAATTGTGGAGCAGATGGTTTAAAATTTTTCCCAGCTTCTCTATTAGGAGAAGAAAACTTAATTGCATTAACAGCAGTTTTACCTGCTGATATCCCTCTATATATGGTGGGTGGTGTTGGCCCTAAAAACTTTGAGTCATGGATAAAAGCAGGTGCGCATGGCTTTGGTATAGGGACAGGAATCTATAAGGCTGGTGATAGTTCTAAGTTGGTTGCTAAGAAAGCTAAATCAATTGTTTTGTCATACGATCAAGCAAAATATGATAAATGAATATCTACCAGCAGAGTCTTGTGATTTAGGGGAGGGTCCATTGTGGCACCCAAAAAGACAGTCACTATTTTGGTTTGATATTAATGCATTTAAAATGTTTAACTGGCACGAGGGAAAATTAGAAACTTGGACATTTTCTGAGCCAGTTTCTGCTGCCGGTTGGATAGATGAGGATAGTTTAGTGGTTGCCAGTGCAACTGCATTAATTAAACTGTCATTATCAACAGGCAACAAGGAGACTTTAGTTCTATTAGAGGATGACATGCCACACACACGCTCAAATGATGGGCGAGCCGACCCTTGGGGTGGTTTTTGGGTGGGAACTATGGGTTTAAAGGCCGAGCTTAATGCAGGATCTATTTATCGCTTTTACAAAGGTGAGTTAAGGAAATTACATCAAAATATTACTATACCCAATAGCATTTGTTTTTCTCCAAATCAAAGTTTTGGGTATTTTGCTGACACAAGAAAAGAGAAAATATGGAAGCAACATTTAGACTCAGAAACAGGTTGGCCGATAGATGAACCAATTGTTTTTGTTGATCTTGAGCCCCTTGGTCTTCATCCAGATGGCTCTGTTTGTGATAGTGAGGGCTATTTATGGAACGCTCAGTTTGGTGCATCAAGATTAGCTCGATATAATCCTAATGGCTTATTAGATCGCGTTGTTGATCTTCCAGTATCACAAATTACTTGTCCTGCTTTTGGTGGAGAGTCATTGAATACTGTCTTTGCTACAACGGCCTATAAGGGTTTAGATAGCGATGATTTAATAGCTCAACCTCTTGCAGGAAAAGTATTTTATTTTCAATCTGAGATAGTCGGATTAGCCGAATATCAAGTTAAGTTATGAGTTTGTTATGTTGCCTGAATTAGGAAGTTGTTATTATCCAGAGCATTGGCCTGAAGACCAATGGAAGAGCGATGCAGAACAAATGGTTGCATCAGGGTTGACTTGGGTTCGTATTGGTGAGTTTGCATGGAGTCGAATTGAACCTAAAGAAGGAGAATATAACTTTCAGTGGCTTGATCATGCTATTTCTATACTAGGTGAGGCAGGTTTAAATATAGTAATGAGCACGCCTACAGCTGCACCTCCAAGATGGTTGCTCGATAAATGGCCCGACATGTCGATTGTTGATTCACAAGGCAAAACCCGTAAATTTGGTTCACGAAGGCATTACTGCTTCTCTCACGAGGGTTATCTTCAAGAGTCATTAAGAATTACAAAGATGTTGGCTGAGCGTTACGGTAAGAATACTTATATTAAGGCCTGGCAGTTAGACAATGAATACGGTTGCCATAACACTACTTTATCATATAGCAAGTCAGCTACAATAGCTTTTAAGGACTGGCTTTTTGCTAAATACAAATCTATAGATGTTTTAAATGAGGCCTGGGGTAATGTCTTTTGGTCGATGGAATATAATAATTTTGAACAAATAGATTTGCCTTATCTAACGGTTACTAATGCGAACCCAAGTCATGAGTTAGACTTTAAGCGATTCAGTTCTGATCAAGTGATTAATTTTAATCACTCCCAAGCATCGTTAATGCGAATATATACTGATAAGCCTCTCATTCATAACTATATGGGTCGAATTACAGACTTTGATCACTATGCTGTAGGCCAAGATTTAGATATTGCTGGCTGGGACAGTTATCCATTAGGATTTCTTGAGGATCGATCTAACCAAGATGAGGACTTTAAGAAACAATTTATGCGTTTTGGCGACCCTGATTTTCAAGCTTTCCATCATGACTTATATAGAACTGTTGGCAAAGGTCGATGGTGGGTAATGGAGCAGCAGCCTGGCCCTGTAAATTGGGCGCCTTATAACCCTGAGCCTGCAGCGGGAATGGTTAGGCTTTGGTCTTGGGAGGCTATAGCGCATGGAGCTGAAGTAGTAAGTTACTTTCGATGGCGCCAAGCTCCTTTCGCTCAAGAGCAAATGCACGCTGGACTTCAGAGACCAGATGGAATAGCTGCTCCAGGATTAGCAGAAGCAACTCAAGTCGATAAAGAATTAAAAGAATTCAAAGGCATTCATCAAGTTCAATCAAAAGTTGCTCTAGTTTTTGATTATGAAAGTTGTTGGGCTTGGGAAATTCAACCACAAGGAAAGGACTTTAGTTACTTTGAGTTGGTTTATGATTACTACAAAGCGCTAAGAAGTCTAGGGTTGTCAGTTGATATATTACCACCAACCCAAAAAGATCTGAGTGACTATAAAGTTGTTGTTATGCCTGGCTTAATGCACATAGATAAAGCACTTGAATTGGCAATAGAGTCTTTTAAAGGTGTTTTAATTGCAGGTCCAAGAACTGGATCAAAAACTGCAAATATGAATATACCTAAACAATTACCACCAATTGTCCCAGGTATTGAGGGTACAGTTGCTAGCGTTGAGACACTTAGACCAAATACCTCTATAGCAATTGAAGCTGGTGGAAAGTTTAACTGTTGGATGGAAAATTTGATTAATTGCAATAATATTATTGAGCGTTGCAATGATGGCCGACCAGCTATTATTGGGCAAAAGAATAGGCAATATTTGGCGGGCTGGCCAGACCAGGAGGTATTAAAACGAATATTAAGTGATGTGTGTTTGGCTCAAAATGTTTCTATAACTCGACTACCCGACTGTGTAAGGGTTCGTGACACGCTAAAACATCGATTTTGGTTCAACTATAGTGAAACTGAATCCATTGTTGGAGGAATTAAGTTGCCACCATCTGGAGTTATTTGGGAGTCATTGTAAGACAATAAAAGTCTTATTATCTGACTCGCTGTTCAGTTGTTGGGTCAAAAAACAGAGCCTTGTTGGGGGTTGAAGTAATACCGACTTTAGATCCAGTGCTTGGCAATTTTTCTTCTCTAGACTCTACAACAACTCTATCTCCGCTTTGGGTCTTTAGGTAGACATAAGAGATATCCCCAAGTGCTTCAGTAAATTCAACTTCTAGGTCTCCAGACTTTGCAAGTTTCAAATGTTGTGGTCTAAGGCCGATAATCAATTCAGACATAGAGGAGGTTATCGTATCACTTACATCAAGTTTTAAGGTTTCAAGATGTGGTATTGATAGCTTTCCATCAGTAATACTTCCTTTTAAAAGGTTGATAGTTGGAGAGCCTATGAAGCCTGCTACAAAGATATTCTGAGGATCATCATAAAGTGATAATGGAGTACCTACCTGTTGAATTCGACCTTCTTTAAGGACTACAATTTTGTCGGCCAGAGTCATTGCCTCGACTTGGTCATGAGTAACATAAACGATAGTTGTTCCCAGTTCACGGTGTAAACGAGTGATTTCAACCCGCATCTCAACTCTAAGCTCAGCATCGAGATTAGACAATGGCTCATCGAACAAAAAAACTTCAGGCCCACGAACAATTGCGCGACCAATAGCTACTCGCTGTCTTTGGCCACCTGATAAGGTTTTAGGCTTTCGATCTAAGTAAGATTCTAGGTGCAAAATACCAGCCGCTTCATAAACTTTTTGATTAATTTCAGCAGAAGGAACTTTTGTCATTTTAAGGCCAAATGCCATATTTTCTCTTACAGTCATATGAGGATAAAGAGCATAAGATTGAAAGACCATAGCAATACCCCTGTCAGCTGGTTGCATTTTGGTAACATTTTTGTCACCAATATGAATCTCTCCACTTGTGACCTCTTCAAGTCCAGAGATCATTCTAAGGAGGGTTGATTTTCCGCAACCAGATGGGCCAACAAATACACAAAATTCTCCATCTTTTATATCTAAATCAATTCCATGAATAACTTGTATGTCACCATATTTTTTAGTTGCATTGATTATTTTTACCGCTGACATAGCTAATATATCCTTTTAATGATTAGTTGCTTTTTTGGAAATTACAATAATAGTTCAGTATAGATTGTTCGTTTATAGCCTAATTATTGGAGCTACTAACAACAATAATTTCGACGTTATTATTATTACATATGTTGATTATTTCTGGAGATGGCTGAATATTTGTGACCAGTATATCGATTTCAGATATATTGCCAATTAGCATTGGTGCAGTACGATCAAACTTAAAATTATCTGCAACAAGTATCAATTTTCGACAGTGTTCAAATATAGCTTTTGAAACAATAACTTCTTCATAATCAAAGTCCATCAATGAGCCATCGTTGTCTATAGCTGAGACTCCTACAACCGCATAATCTACTTTGAATTGCTTAATAAAATCAGCTGTACTTTTTCCAATGACAGCAGAATCAAGATTTCGAACCTTGCCTCCCGCTAACCAAACTTCAGCGTCATTAGATTGAGCAAAGATTTGAACGATATTAATATTATTTGTAATTATTTTAAGCCCTTGATGAGAAAGAAGTGATTGTGCCACTTGCTCTGTTGTTGTTCCAATGTTTATAACAATAGAAGAATTGTCTGGAATAATTGCAGCAACGGCATTTGCAATTTCCTTTTTTTCATCACTGGCTAAAGATTTTCTAGAGCTGTAAGCAACATTGTGCACCCCGGAAGAGTAAAAAGCGCCACCATGAGTGCGCGTCAATAATTCTTGATCACACAAATTATTTATATCGCGTCGTATGGTTTGTTGAGTGACTGCAAATGTTTCAGCTAAATTTTCAACGCTTACATAACCTTCTTGTGATGCAAGAGAAAGTAAGTCATGTTGGCGTTTGTTCAGTATTTCCATATTCATGTATAGAAAAGAAAGATAACACTAATTATAGTATAAATTTAATCTTTTTTTCCTTTTTTTTCCTTTTTTTTCATAATAGTTGACAAACGAACATACTTCGTATATATTTACCTTAAGTTTTGATATGATAAGAAAAATATCGAGCTTAGTAAAATGCCACCAGTTGTTAATGGTGGAATCTACAAAGAAGTACAATTTGAAGCATAAATTTCGCAGTATTGGTTTTTGTTACAAGGCTTACAAGTGAAGTTTTTCCAATAACGAAATTTATTTTATATACTGTTAATTAATTGAATTCATATATATCAATTCATGTATACTTGAACTCGATAAGTTTTTCAAAAAAAATTAGTTTTTAATTTTTTATGTAATTATCAGTGTAATTTTTTTATTAAATTGATTATTGGAGTGATATATGAAAAAAATTATTTTATTGGCATTTTTTCTTATCGTTTCCTCATTCAGTGTCAACGCGGCAGAGATAAAATTTGTTTGCTATCAAGACTCTAATGAGTGTGATGTTATTAAAGAAATGTCTGTCGTGTGGGAATCTTCCACCGGTAATACGGTCAACATTGAGACGGTCGGATACCAGGTTGTAAGAGAGCAACTCGAAAACCTTCTAGAATCTGATGCAGCACCTGACGTCGCAAGAGTCACAAATCTGGGTGGACTGAATAAGTTCTACTTAGATTTAACGCCTTACGTAGATGCTTCATACTGGGAGAAAAATTATGGTGCTACTTTGCCTTGGTACAGAAAACCTTCGGGTGATAATGGTATCTATGGCTGGCAAACACAGTTAACTGTAACTGGCCCCTATGTCAATGTAACAATGTTTGAAGATGCTGACGTTGAGATGCCTGAAGAGGGTGCGACTTGGGATGATTGGGCTGAGGCTTTGAGACAGGTTAAATCTGAGCTTGGTCTTACAGCTGGTCTTGCACTGGATAGAACGGCACATAGATGGGCAGGTCCTGCCTTCTCATATGGAGCAAAATTCCATAAAGACGGTGTACCAATCCTAGTTGATGAAGGATTTAGAAAGTTTGCTGAGGTCTTTGTTGGTTGGCACGAGGAAGGCTTGATGCCTGCAGAAGGCTGGCCGGCAGGAGCAGGTACTGCGTATAAAAATGCTGCGCCTCTGTTCTTAGACGGCACTGTAGCGATGCACATGTCGGGATCATGGATGTTAGGCAATTATGACAAAAACATCACTGACTTTGAATGGAAGGTTGTGCCAATTCCTTGCGGTCCAGGTGGATGTGGTGCGATGCCAGGAGGTTCTGGTGTAGTTGCATTCAGTTCATCCAAGCATCCAGAAGTGGCTGCTTCTTATGTTGACTTCCTAGCGCAGACCGGTAGTGCTGGACATTTTGCTTCAAGCACAAGCAATATTACAGCGCATCAAGGTCTGCAAAAGTTAGGTATCGACTATTCAGGTGTTAGCCCTGTTGTTTCAGCAGGTCTTTCAACCTTTGCAGCCAATGCAGGAAAGGCGGCCGAATCAACTCCGCAAGCATACTGGTTCCAAGGTTACAACAAAAACTTTGCCATTTATGGCATTGTTCCTGACTACATAACTAAAGCTATTACGGGTGAAATGAGCCTAGATGATGCTTTAGATGCAATAGATGCAGATGTAGCAGCCAAGATTGCTGAATAGAGTATATTAAGTTAATATTGGTTACAATAAGGCCGTCTTTCATGGCGGCCTTTTTTTTATGTTAATGCTTAACTTTCAAAATGCTGGATAACTTTTTAAATATTAATAATTGGTATCTTGTTTCTTTTTTCTATCTTTTAATTGGCTTTCTCCTATCAAGGGACGTTGTTGGACTGACGCCAAAACTGATGGCCATAGTAGGATGGCCGATTGAACTTTCACAGAAGGTGGCAGGAACGAAGGTCTTGCCTTACTTGTTCTTATTTCCAAATTTATTAATTTTTGGCCTCTTCACTTTCATGCCATTATTTATGAATTTTGGCTTTTCTTTGACGGACGGCGCAAGTATCAATTTTTCATCTAGAGATTATTCCGGACTAGATAACCTTGCCAGGATCGTATCAGAAACACAAATAGATGTTGGAATTCAAAATATGGAGGATGATAAATTTATGGCTGCAGCAGCAGACACATTTATCTTTGTCATTTTTCAAGTCCCAATCATGATTCTAATCGCTCTTTTTACTGCCATTGTTCTGAACAGGGAAATTGTTGGCAGGGGTTTTTGGAGGGCGGTATTCTTTTATCCTGTAATGCTAAGTCCAGTTGTAGTCGCTTTTTTGTGGACTTTAATTCTCAAGAGGCAGGGGCTTTTGTCTCAAACACTTATTGATTGGAATTGGATTAGCGAGCCTATTCAGTGGCTGGTTGATCCGTCCTGGACCATGTTTTGGTCTGTTTTTGTATACACTTGGGCTCATCTGGGTTTCTATATGTTGATATTGCTTGCAGGGCTGCAGTCCATCCCGAGGGATCTGTATGAAGCCGCAGAGATGGACGGTACATCAGATCGGCGTGTTTTTTGGAGGATTACGTTGCCCTTATTGATGCCAATTTTATTGGTAGTAACGGTTTTATCTTTGATAAAGGCAGTTCAAGCTTTTGAGGAATTGTTCGCCTTGCAAGTTGGTTGGGTGTCTCTTGTTTCTTACATTTTTGAGACCTCAGGTTTAAGGGGTCAAAAGACCGAATTCGGCTTAGGGATCGCGGCAATGGCGTCACTAATTGTGGCGCTAGTACTGATCATTCTTTCTTTACTGCAATTCTATCTTACTAGGAGGCAAGTGAAGTTATGACTGCAGTTATTAATTTCTTTACTAGAACTCAGGGCAAAAAGAAGCTAAGTCTTGTCGATTGGGTATCATATATTTTTCTATTTCTTGGCTTTTTAATTATTTTTCTGCCAGTCTTGTGGTTGGTGTTGAATTCAATTAAGTCGCAATTCTTGTTACAAAAGTTAGACACAAATTTGTTGCCAATGGACTATGAGAGGATTGGAAGGGCGACTGTTTATGGTCCCGAGGGTAAAGAGATATTTATGATGAAAGATTTACCTTCTTGGGTCTTGTATTGGAGCGATTTGAGTGAAGATGAAAGATCTCAGCACGATGTTGAGTCATTTATTTCTCAATATGGTGACAAAGAGTTTTATGCGCTGAGAAGCCATTTTGGACTAGTTCCTGGACAATCCAAAGAGCTAATAAATAATAAAAATTTACCAGAATGGCTAATTAAATATCCAAGCATGTTCCCAAGCGCTAAAAAGGAATACGACCCCGAATCCGTAATCAGTGTGTTAAACATTGAAGAGGTTAGGTTGTTGTCAGAATACTTAGGGCTCAAACCCTATAAGCCTAATGGCTTTACATCGCAAATTTTCGTCACTACAGTTGATCCTGAAACCAGTGAAGTTATAGAGTACTCAGTAAGTAGAATTAACACTAATAACGACACAGTGAATGCTAGATTAATTAGCAATCCGCAGGCTGGGATAGTGAAATTACCAAAAAATGAAATCATTCTAAACAGAAGCTTGAAGCCGTCTTGGATTAACTATACCGACCCATTAACTCAAAACGTTCCTAACATGGACTTTAATGCGGTTAGGTGTCTCAATAATTCTGTTTTTGTCACTATCGTGGCAACCATCATCACTGTTCTTATAAATTCGATGGCGGCCTTTGCTCTTTCAAAATACCGGTTCAATGGTCAA
>Ga0208881_1000340_pt1 | contig 16266 bp, 17 predicted proteins | sample Knorr_S23_td_AAI_FD_185610 | JGI IMG/M metagenome (GOLD analysis project Ga0208881, IMG submission 185610) | Marine microbial communities from Southern Atlantic Ocean transect - Knorr_S23_td_AAIW_ad_876m_LV_B (SPAdes) (version 2) | ecosystem: Environmental > Aquatic > Marine > Oceanic | place... | reverse complement strand
TTTAACTGGTAGGCAAAAAGAACCTCTTTTACCAATAAATTATCATAATGAACCATCAAATCTATTTGCACGACCGCCAAAATAATACAAAACTTCTTTCACTTTAAGCTACATATGTGAAGGCTTAAAAGTTACCTTGTTCAAATCTTAATAACAAGAAATGTGGTGGATTTTAAATTAATGTACAACCATTTTGGTGGTCTTAAAATTTTTGTGGTGATATCATGCAATTAGAATATGAGATATTAGTATTAATTATTTTAATTGGTCTATCCGGATTTTTTAGTGGACTAGAAGTTGCGTTAGTTGGAACCACACGTTCAAAAGTTCAACAAATGCTTCATAAAAAGTTACCAGGTTCAACTTCGCTTCATAAATTAAAATCTAACCCCAGCAGAATGATGGCAAGCGTTAACCTAGGAAATAATTTAGTTAACGTAGCTGCAACTGCCCTTGCAACTTCAATTGCATTAAAAATATTTGAAGATGGTGGATTAGCAATCGCAATTGGTGCAATGACATTTTTAATCCTAGTTTTTGGTGAAATAACTCCAAAAACCTATTGTAATGCAAACGCTGCAAAAATTGCGCTAAGATACAGCAGAATTTTACTTGTATTTAGTTATGTATTTTATCCATTAGTTTGGTTTTTTGAACGAATAACTAAAGGAATTATCAAACTAACTGGTAGTAGTGAAGAACCGCCAAGATTAACTGAAGAAGAAATTAAAGGTGTGATCGAGCAAGGACTACAAGATAAAGCAATAGAAAAACAAGAAAGTGAATTAGTTCATGGAGCATTAAATTTCGATGATATCGTAATTCGCTCAGTAATGACTCCAAGAACTAAAATGTTTACCTTAAATTCAAAGATGTTTCTTTTCGAAGCTCTGCCATTAATCAACAAAAGTGGATTTTCTAGAATACCGATATACGGAAAAGATCATGATGAAATTATTGGTATTGTCAATGTGAGAGATGTTCTAAAATGTTTAGAAAAAGAACAAAAAATTATTAGTTTGCAAAAATTGGCACGAAAACCAATTTTTGTGTCACAAGAAAAAAAAGTCAGTGATTTGTTAAGAGAAATGCAAGGCAGAAAATCACACATGGCTATAGTTTTGGATGAATTTGATGGTGTTGAAGGTTGTGTCACCCTAGAAGATTTGGTAGAGGAGATTGTTGGTGAAATACATGATGAAACCGATATAACAAAATCTAATTTTGAGAGAGAAGATAGTAACACGATAATCACTAACGGTGATATAGAAATTGATGAAATCAATGAAATTTTTAGAACTGAGATACCACAAGGTGATGATTATGCTTCACTTAACGGTTTATTACACGAAAAGCTAGCCGATATACCAAAAGAAGGTGACAGAATAGTGATAGGACCGCTTCGGATTGTTGTAGAAAAAGTTTTAGGAAACAAACCAGAAAAAATCAGAATTGAAAAAATTAGAATTTAATCTTTTTTAGCAAAATATTCTTCAAGCAATCGTTTCTTTTCGTCCATATGAAATAATTTCTCGGTATGATTAAGCGCATCATCATATTCACGTTGGAATAACATTGCCTGCAACAACATATAATTTTCTGGGATTACAATGCCTGTTTGATCATCAGAATACATCAATTGAACTGTATCTCTATTGATTTGAGTCATATTAGCATGAATATGTAGCATATTTGTATCCTTAAAACTGAATTTGGTTGATTCAGCAAAATCACGAACATCTTTCGTTCCTTTCGCAGTCCAGAGAATTGCAATTCCGTATTCATTCTTAAACAATTCATTGACTTCATCCAGAGTCGGTGGATTATTTTTAAATCTAATATCAATTATGTGCAAATGCATTTGTCTAGTTGGAACTTTAATTGCTCTAACAAATAGCGGCACATCTTTTCCAAAATATGCTTTTACATCATCTCCATGATGAGGTTGTTCTGTCATTTCAATAGTATCAACAATTTGTTTATCAGTTTGTTCAAGATCTGCCCATCTTCTTACTAGTGTTACGCTAAAACTATCCAATTTATCAGAATATTTTTCTCTCAATGGATTTAGAATTCTGCCCATGCCAGTTACATTACAACTACCCTGCATCACATATTTTTTATTAAATGCCTCAGCATAGTTTACCCTAGAATTAAAAAGAATATCTGCTACTGCCTTATCATTAAAAATAGTTTCACCGCCCTGAAAAATGGCCTTAACACCTTTCGGTTCATACATGTTTTTCTTATTAAGAAGCCCTTTACCTTCTGGTGAAGCATCAATTACTAGATCACAATCATCCAAAATAGATTCGATTGTACCTGAAATATCATAATTCTTAAAACTATCAATTTTCTTCTCAGGAACAAAAACAGAAAATCCATCATCAATAACATGTTGCACTTTCTCATTTGAGGAATGTTTCCCAATTCCTGTTATAGTTATGTCAGGATCATCTTTGATAAATTTTGCAATTCGGCTTCCAATTGTTCCATAACCATTTACAAAAACTTTCTTCACAATTGTTTTCAAAGATTGTCATTTATTTACATACTGTATGTTTAACGATCTGTATAACCAACAAAGATTAATTTTACATATTTTGATGTATAATATACTACAAAGACCTAAATCTATATGATTATTTATCGCTATATTGGAATCAGATTCGGACGATAAATTACCAAGTTTTTTTCTGAATGATAGTAAAAATGACCAAGAAAGTCTGGATGCTCAAAAAAGAATCAACAAAACAGAATCAAATGAAACTTTGTCAGACATACATACAACAAAAGTAGTTAGATCAACTAATAGAATCCATTTACCATCACTTGCAATTGGTGCTGGGATTGCGGTAGCGTGTATATTTTGTGGTGTGTTAATGGTTAACATGATCAACAGTGAAACAACACCAGTTTTAGCTGAAACACCGCAAAAACAAACAGAAATAACAAAAATACAATCACTTTCCGTATTTACTGATAACGCATCACCTATTTTGGGTAATCCAAATGCGCCAATAACCATGGTTGAATTTGGAGACTATCAATGTACATTTTGCAGCAAATTTTTTCATGAAACAGAAAATTCAATTATAACAAATTACATCAAAACGGGAAAAGTTAAGGTGTTGTTTAAGGATTACATAATACTCGGACAGGATTCAATAAATGCAGCAAATGCTGCTCATTGTGCAAATGACCAAAAATTGTTTTGGGAATATCATTCAATGTTATACAATAATTGGGCCGGCGAAAATACTGGATGGGCAGATCTCGCACATCTTCATGAATTTGCAAATACGTTAGGTTTGGATATGGATGTATTTTCAACATGTATGTCTGATTTAAAATGGAATGAATTAGTTAATTTAAGCAGTAAAGATGGGCAAAAATTAGGTGTATCAGGCACACCAACATTTTTCGTTATCGATCAAAATAATGATGTGATAAAAATTGTTGGCGCTCAACATTATGATGTTTTTAAACAAATCTTTGATTCAGTGTTAGATGAATAGTAAATTGTTAGGTTTTATTCTAATTATACAATAATTTGTTAATTAGATCGGAATAAATGAACTGGAAATGTATATATTCTAATTTTGAAAGGCTAGCTCATGGCAGCCGGTATAGATGATATTGCAATATACATTCCCCAGCTATATCTTGATGCAACTGATTTTGCCAAAGCCAGAGGATTAGATCCAGTAAAGTTGTCACGTGGTTTGGGTATTGAACAAATGGCAATTGTTGACACAAATCAGGATCCTGCATGCCTCGCTTCAAATGCATGCCTTAAGGTTATGCAAAAAAATAAACTTACACCAGACCAAATTGGTAGACTCTATGTTGCAACCGAATCGTCATTTGATGAATCAAAAGCTATGAATTCCTATGTTATAGGAATGCTGGAACAAGTGTATGGCCAGGAAACTTTTGGGCACTGTGGCGGGATTGAATGTAAATTTGCTTGTGTTAGTGGCTCATATGCATTATATGATAATACTAATTGGATTAGAGCTGGTGAGGCCGATGATAAGTATGCGTTAGTAGTCGTTTCAGATATTGCAAAATATGACATGGGTTCTAGTGGTGAAGTAACTCAAGGAGCAGGTGCGATTGCAATGTTATTGAATGATAACCCAAGATTATTAGCATTTGACCGAAAGGTAACATCAACATCTATAAAAAATGAATATGATTTTTACAGACCTTTTGGAAAAGAAACACCAATTGTACACGGGCAATATTCCAATCTTCTCTATCTGATCCAAGTAAAAAATGCGTTAAGAGATTATAAAAAGAAAGTAAAGGATACAGGACTAATCAAGCTAAAGGAAGATGAAACTATTCTCGACCATGTTGATTATCTGAACATGCATCTTCCATATAGCAACATGGGCAAAAAGGCTCTTGCTTATCTTGTTAGACATGAGTGGAGAACGTTACCAAGATGGAAAAATATAATTAAAAAGATTGGCATGGATGAACCGGTTCCAAAAGATCCACGTGGAACTATTGAGTCAGTTCTTGCAGATTCAGAATTTATGGCAAAAGATCACCAATTTACGAAACTATTTACAAAAACTGATGAGTATGCTGAACTTTATGAATCAAAATTAGCAAGTTCATTGATTGCTTCTAAAATGATTGGCAATCTATACACTGCGTCATTATATCTTGGATTTAGAAGTAGTTTGGAGTTTGAATACCAAAAGGGTGTAAATTTGGATGGTAAACGTGTAGGATTTTGCTCATATGGAAGCGGAGCTAGTGCTATGATATTTAGCGGTATAATTCAGCCTGAATATGAACAAATTGTAAAGGATATGAATCTTGAAACAGAGATCGGACCTAGAACTAAACTAACATTAGAAGAATATGAAGATTTACATGAAAATAAACGTGGTCCAGAAAAAAATATTCGTTCAGCCAACAAAGAGTTTATTCTAACTCAAGTTCAGACATCATCTGAAAGTAAAGGTGAACGTTATTACACTTTTGTTGAATAATTTTTTTTAATTACTATCATGTAAACAATGATAAAATATCCAACTGTTCCTCAATAATTCGTGAAAGATTATCCAGCCTCAAATTATCTATATGCGGTAACGAACATAACACAGGTAAACCAGTTAAATCATTAAGATCTCTTTCTAATTGTGGAATTGGGTATCCAGTAGAATCAAAATTATTTATAATTAAACCCTTAACTGGAACATGTAACATTTCACACATTTTACATGTCATAATTGTATGATTAACTGTACCAATTTTTGAACTCGTTACAATTATTGTACTAATACGTAGAGCTTTTATTAGATCTATAACGGCAAAATTTTTTAAAATCGGTGTCATAATACCGCCAATACCTTCCACTAACATTAGATCATGTAATTGACTTAATTTGTTAAAAGAAGCCAAAATAAAATCAATATCAATTTTAGCACCAGAATTTTGTGCTGCTGTATAAGGAGATGCAGAAATATCTGCAAAAAATGGATTCACAAGTTCTCGTGGATCATTTACTTTTGCTGCCTTAGTAAGTATACTAACATCATCAGACGAAAAATTATTTTTGGCATTATCACAACAAAGAAATGGTTTCATAACACCAACGTTAATATCAGATTTTTTTAATGCAAAAGCTATAGCTGCTGTAATACATGTTTTCCCAATATCAGTATCAGTACCAGTAACAAAAAGCGATTTCATTTCAATGACTTTGATATGCCTTTGATTGTATTAATTGTCCCATCGATCAGAATATCAACTTCATTTTGTGAAATTGCAAGTGGTGGAACCAGCATGATAATATTACCTAATGTTCTAAAAAAAATGTTATGTTTCCTACCTTCATCAAAAACAATTTTATTAATTGATTTTTCTGATTTAATAGGAGTTTTACTATCTTTATTGTCAACCAATTCTATACCTGTTAACATACCCTTATGTCTAACATCACCAACTAATTCCAAATCATTAAATTCAGAAATTCTATTTTTAAAAATTTTTGAGGTTTTTTGGATTTTTTTAATTAGCTTTGTTTTTTCATACAATCGCAGATTTTCGTTAGCAAGTGATGCGGCGATAGGATTACCAGTATATGTATGCCCATGAAATAAATGCTTCATTTCTGAAAAACTACCCAAAAATGCATCTGAAATTTTTTTTGTTGTTAAGGTTGCTGCCAATGTCAAATATCCACCAGTTAACATTTTTCCAAAAGATACAATATCTGGACTACATCCTTGGCTTTTGTATTCAATCATTGAACCAAGTCTACCAAATCCGGTAGCAATTTCATCCAAGACAAATAAAACATCATATTTTTTACAAATTGTATCAATTTGTTTTTGAAATTTATCTGGATAAATATTTACACCACCTGCTACCTGTGCACCACTTTCCATAACAAATGCAGCAATTGCCTCATCTTCACGTAATTTTTTTTCAATTTTCTCTAAACAATAACTTGTGAATTCATCAATTGTATAATTTGCAGGTAAATGATACGAATTAGGAACACTAAATCTAGTTGTTGAGAATAATTTAGAATTAAACTTTGAAAAAAATTCAGGTAAATAACCTACAGACATGGCACCGAATGTGTCACCATGATAACCATTTTCAAGTGAAGCGATTTTTATCTTATTTTTTTGACCTAGATTATCCCAATATTGTAATGCAATTTTTATAGAAATTTCCATAGCAGTTGAACCATTATCTGAAAAGAATACCTTTGACATGCCTGGAGTAAGTTTTGTTAATTTTTTTGCTAAAATTTCAATAGGTTCGTTTGTAAAATTAAACAAAGGAGAATGCTGTAATTTTTTTGTCTGGTTTACTATTACATTAATTAATTCCTTTTTAGAATGACCCCAAACATTGCACCACATACTTGCAACAGCATCAAGAAATTTATTCCCATCTTCATCAATTAACCATATACCATTACCACTAACAATCTTAGGAAATTTTGACCATTCCAACATTTGTGTATTTGGATGCCAAACAAAACTTTCGCTTTTCACTATTGCATTAGCACAAATTACTATTAATTAATAGTTAACTTCAAAAAATATGCTGGTTAACGCTTAATTATAGACATATTACAAAAAAAATATGGAAAGTGTTCAAAATTATATTTTAAAATGTAAAAATAATGTAATTAATGGTAATGGTGTTACAAAAGATGAGGCATCAATACTGTTTAATTTAGATAACCAATTTATGGATAAATTGATAAATGCTGCTAATTCCATAACAAGGAATTTTCATGGTTCAAAAGTGGATATTGAAGAATTGGCTAATATTAAAAAAAATTTTTGTAGTGAGGATTGTGTATATTGTGCACAATCTTCATTCTTTAATACAAAAATTAATGATTACCAACTCCCACCTCCTGATCAAATTGTTAAGCAGGCCATTAATGCAAAAAATGATGGTGCAGATTCATTTTGCTTAGTTGCCGCGTGGCGTGAACCAAATAACAAAGATTTTGAGAATGTATGCAAAATCATTCATGAGATTAATAAGAAAGTTGGAATTTCGATTGAATGCAGCCTCGGATTTCTAACTTTTCAACAAGCCAAAAAACTAAAAGAATTAGGTGTAAAAAGATATAATCATAATTTAGAAACAGCTCGCAGTAAATTCTCAGAAATCTGTTCAACACATACTTACCAGGATAGAGTCAACACACTACAAATTGCTAGAAGTGCTGGATTAGAGCTTTGTACAGGTGGTATAATTGGTCTAGGTGAAACCAGAAAGCAACGTGAAGAACTAATTTTTGAAATTATAAAATTTGCACCTGAAGAAGTTACGATTAATTTACTAGTTCCTATGCCTGGAACACCGTTAGAACTCCAAAAACCATTAAAAAACGTAGAAATTTTGAAGGTGTTTACAACACTACGATTTCTTTTACCAAATTCAATAATCAAAATCTCAGGAGGTAGAGAACTTAATCTTGATGACGATGGAAAAAAATTATTACTTGCTGGTGCAAATGGGATTATTAGTGCTGGTTATCTAACAATGGATGGAAATCCAATACAAAAAGACTTGGAAATGATTAAAGAGATAAATCTTGAAGTCTAAACTAGACTATGTAAATTCTCAATTAAGAAGTATCAAAAATAATAATCTCTACAGAAAAATGTATGATGTAAAACTTGATGGTCCCTATATTACGATTAATTCTAAAAAGCTTGTTAATTTTTGTTCAAATGATTATTTGGGTATAAAACTACCAAAAATTCCAAGTATACAAAATCAATCTAGCTCAAGATTAATAGCCGGAAATGATGAATTATTTAAAATTTTTGAAGATAAGCTTGCAAAACATAAATCACAAGACAATTCATTAATTTTTCCTACTGGATACATGGCAAACCTCGGTGCTATATCTACACTGATCAACAAACATGATCTTGTATTAAGTGATGAACTTAATCATGCAAGCCTTATTGAAGCCTGCAAGATATGTGGAGCAAAACTATCTATTTTCAAACATAATAACATAGATGATTTATCTAAGAAAATAAAACAGCGTGCAAAACGAAAATTCATAATTACTGAGGGAGTTTTTAGCATGGATGGAGATTTTTCAGACCTAAAAACAATTTCCGAGATTTCACAGAAAAATAATGCTATTATTATACTTGATGATGCGCATGGTGATTTTACTATTGGGAATGATGGTAAAGGAACAGCTAACCACTTTAAAGTTTCAAAGAAAATCGATGTTTACATTAGTAGCTTAAGTAAGGGATTAGGATCATTTGGTGGTTACGTTTCATCAAAAAAAAATGTGATTGATCTATGTATCAATAGGTCAAAGTCGTTTATCTATACATCTGCGTTACCAACAGTAATCATAAATGATGGAATCAAAAGGTTTGATTCAAACAGAGAAGTAAAAAGAAAAATGTTATGGAAAAACGTTAAATATTTTTCAGCAGGACTAAAAAAAATAGGGTTTAATATTAAATCACCATCACATATAATTCCAATAATAGTTGGAAAAGAAAAACTGGTAATAGAATTCAGCAAGTACCTTTTCAGAAACGGAATTTATGCACAGGCGATTAGATACCCAACAGTTTCTCATAATAAAGCAAGAATCAGGATTTCAATCACCGCAAGTTTAACAAAAAAACACATAACAGACGCATTAATTGTATTTGAAAAAGCGAAAAAGAAATTTCAGTTAATGTGATTATTTACCAATATCAAAGCCACCGAACATTGGTGAACCAACAAAAAATGCTATTGAAATAAGAATTCCTAAAGCAATTCCCACAACGATAAAACGTTTATTCATGATTCAACCCGAAATTCCTAAAATAAAAAGCAATACACTAGTACACAATTCAAATTGTGCGCAGATTTATCATACATGAAAAAAGTTGATCCATTTAGATCATTTTTTTTTAGTTTGGCTACAAAATGCTGATTTTTTGATTTAATTTTACAATTGGGATACATATCTAAAAATTGGAATGGGTTTAAAAATGGTCTAAGTTTATCAGAAAAATTATTAGATAAAGTAAAACCAGGTTTGTCTTTAAAAAATAGAATAGAAAGCTCACAAAAACAGCTACAATTACAAATTAGCAGACTTGAGGGAACACAAAAAAAACTGCAGATAAATCATGAACAAATTTTCAAGAAGATTGTTGATGCAAAAATGTTACGAGATGAATCAAGAGCAAGGTCATATGCAATAGAATTACAGGAACTTAGAAAAGTAAAAAATGCTATTGGAGGAGCAAAATTAGCAATGGAACAAATTCAGCTTAGATTAAACACAGTTTCTGAATTAGGCGATATTGTTGTAACTCTTAGTCCATGCATGTCATTAATCAAAGGATTAACTCCATCAATTTCAAACATTATGCCAAATCTCAATTCATCAATGCAAGATTTATCAAACATGCTAGGTGGTATGATTTCAGATTCTTCGTTTTCAGCTGAACCGATATTTACACCTGACCAGAACAGTGAAGATGCTACAGCCATATTGAATGAAGCACATGATATTATTGAAGGAAAAACAAAATCAAGTATGCCAGAACCTCCATCCACACCACAGAATCTTACAAAAGAAAGTGAATCTATTATTTAGAATTTTTTGTTATCTTAACAAGAAGTTTTTTAATCCGAGAAATAGTTGGGTAACTATATCCTCTCCTTCTATAATTTGCAATCATCATCTTCCAGTTTTTTAATCTCCATTGAGCTTGCTCTGCAGTAACTGAATGGATTTCTTTCTGTAATATGCTCTTTCTGCCAACTTTTAACACACCAGCATCCTTAGCAGCCCAGCGATTTTTTGCAAATTTCAGGCCAGATAATATTTCCTCAAGTGGCATTTCATTAAAATAATTTTTTAATTTTTTAATATGAATACCGGTAGGAGTTTCAGAAAGATTCAATGTGATTTCAAATTCTTTCATGCTAACAAATAATTAACATTATTTAATAAAAATATGATAAATTAGAATTAACAACATAAAGAAAATAACACAAGTAAATCAACAAGTAAATCAACAAGTAAATCAACAATTAAATGGAATATTGCCGTTACAAATTATATTATAAACTGTGGGTATAAAAAATGCAGAGATAAAGATCGCAATTGATGCTACAATTAATTTTTGTATTATCCGCATATTAAATTATAATACAACTAAACATTATTTGTTTATATGTAAATTGGATCTATATTGCCATTTAAGATCATCTAGCAGAAATTTATTCGTGAACCATTTGTTTAATTAACGCTTTTCAGCAAAGTGCTTAACTTAAATTAAACTTTGAATGCATTTTGAATTAAATTGATGCCATCTCAACAAGGTTATGATAGAGCGATTACTGTTTTCTCACCGGATGGTAGGCTTTATCAAGTTGAATATGCTATTGAAACGGTAAAAAGAGGAACCCTAGCTTTGGGCATCAAAACGAAAGAGGGAATTATTATTGCAGTTGAAGAAAAACCAAGACGATTACAAATATCTGAAAAACCACAAAAATTATTTCAAGTTGATCATCATATGGGAATTGCAGCTGCCGGTTATATTCCAGATGCTCGCGGACAAGTAAATGATATTAGATTTTTTTCACAGAGTAGCAAATTGGTTTACGATGAACCGGTTGATGTTGGGACAGTTGCAAAGTATGCGGCTGATGAATTTCAGCACTATACCCAATATGCAGGAGTACGACCAATGGGTGTAGCATTAATCATCGGTGGAGTGGATAATAATGGTAATGCGTTATTCTTAGTTGATCCTAGTGGAACATATGTTGAATATAATGCAGTTGCAATAGGTGCTAATTCAGATATAGTCACAGAATTTTTAAAAAAAGAATACAAACCTGATATTACTATTGATGAAGGAATCGTGTTAGCTATAGCAGCAATTTATCTGGCAAGTGAAATTAAAGAAGGAACCAAACATATTAAAATTTCTCAGATTAGAAGTGACACTAAACAGTTTGAAATCATAACTGATGAACATCTTACTAAGCTAGCACAATCTACGGCAGAAAAATATCCTACTGAACATAAATAATCAGTATGGTTTTATAATTATACATACGATATTGTTTATTGGATTTATCAATCGCTATACCTGATTCATCATTAATAGATGAATCATCTAAAATAGATAAAACTAGAAAAGTGTCTAATATTGCAAGAGCATGCGCAATTTTTAAGGTTAAAGAAATTTTTATCTATCAAGATAAAAATAAAAACAAAAATGATTCAATACTTCTTACAACAATATTAAGATATTTAGAAACACCACAGTATTTTCGTAAACAACTTTTTCCAAAAACAGAACTGCTAAAATACGCCGGTGTATTACATCCTCTAAAAATACCTAATCATTTAACAACCTCTAATCCAAAAATGTTAAAAATAAATGATATACGAGACGGGTTGATAATAAACTATAAAGGAAAAAAATTTGTAGATATTGGAATTAACAAACTTATACCATATTTTGGAAAAGAAAAACCTGCTTCAAGAATTATCTTACAAATAAAATCAACAAAGCCAAGACTCTCTATTAAAGAAATCTCAAGAGAACAGATACAAAATTATTGGGGATATAAAGTCAAAGAAAGAACCAGTTTATTCACACTTTTATCATATTGGAACGGCAATATTATTTTTACATCGAAAAAAGGAAAAAATTTTACTTGTTCGATCGCTGAAAAATATAACAAACTAAGTAAACCTATACTTGTAGTATTTGGATCGCCTGAAAGAGGGATTCATGAAATTTTAAATGAAAATATTAACAAAGTTCAAAATTCTAACACTTTTAATTTCTTCCCAAACCAAGCTACTGAAACTGTTCGGCTTGAGGAAGCTATCTTAGGAGTGTTATCAACACTCAATATTCTCAGCATATAATACACTTAATATTAAAAAAAAATATAAAAATTAATGGCAGTAAAAAAAAAATTTTTATTACTTGCAATAATTGTTGGGTCTGGAGGAATTGCTTTGGGAATTTTTACAATGTTTTTATCAATTAGTGATATACTTCATCCGTAACATTATTAGCTTAAAATTTTTTTGAAAAATTTAGTAGGTATATAATGGGGTTAACGACTTTTTTCGTTTATTATGGGTCATAGAAGACATAGTTCACCACATAGAGGTAGTCTGGCATACCTTCCTAGATGTAGAGCTAAAAGTATGGAAGCTAGAATTAGAGCATGGCCAAAAGTAAATTCTGATGAACCTAAATTATTGGCACATGCAGGATTCAAGGCTGGCTGTGTTCAAATAGTCAATATTGACGATCGTGAAAAAACACCTAATCATGGAAAACAACTTGTTAGCTTGGGAACTGTAATTGTTACACCGCCAATTCTTATAATTGGAATTAGGGGATATTCAATAGATCCGCGTGGAAGACATGCTGAATTTGATTATCATGCAGATAATTTACCAAAATATATCTCACGATTCATCAAAACAAAAGAAAATTCATTAGACAGTTCTGAAAAATTACTAAAAAGAGTTAAGGAGATTTATGCTATAATTGCTGTTACACCAAAAAATGCTGGTTTATCACAGAAAAAACCCTATATTTTTGAGGTGTCTGTAAAAGGTGGAAATGTTAAAAAACAATTTACATTTCTGCAAGGACTTTTAGGTAAAGATGTAAAAATTGACCAGGTATTTGAGGTTGGTACAACTGTAGATGCAGCTGCCATTACTAAGGGCAAAGGATGGGAGGGTCCTATCACAAGATGGGGTGTAAAAAGAAAACAACATAAATCAAGAAAAAGTGTGAGAGAAGTTGGTTCTCTTGGTCCTATATCACCACAATATGTTATGTATACTGTTCCCAGAGCAGGTCAACGTGGATTTCATCAAAGAATTGAATATAACAAACGAATTATGCTAATGGATAATACTGAAAACAGTAAATTTAAGATAAATCCGGATGGAGGATTCAAACATTTTGGAAATGTTAATGGGGATTTTGTCATTGTACGTGGTTCTGTACCTGGAACTTATAACAGGTTGATAAAATTAAGATCACAGATTAGAAAAGTGCCATCGAAGATAAACAAACCTAATGTGCTACAGGTGGTTATTTAATGCAAGTCCCATTACTAACAATAAATGGCACAGAGGAAGGTAAAGTAGAATTATCTACAATATTTTTAACAGATTTTAGAAAAGATTTAATTCATAAGGCATTCACAAATTTATACTCTCATAAATTTCAACCACAGGGTAGACATCCAACTGCAGGTATGGATGTTGTTGCAAGATCAAATGATCCGCCTACCGGTCAAGGAACATCAAGAATTGCAAAGATGCGTGGTGGTGGTGGTGGACGACAAGGCGAAGCTGGCGGTGTTGCCTCAGTAAGAGGTGGAAGACAGGCACATCCACCTAAAGTGCAAAAAGTAATTTTTAAAAAATTGAATAAAAAAGAAAATAAGCTTGCGTTGTGTTCAGCAATCTCTGCTACAAAATCAAAGCAAATAATAGAATCTAGGGGACATAAAATTAGTAAGATAAACACATTTCCAATTGTTGTATCTGATGAAATAGAATCTGTAACAAAGACTAAAAACATGATAAAAATCTTAGATTCTTTAAACTTGTTACAAGATGTTCGGCGTTTGGATGCACGGAAGCCACGTACTGGTAAGTCTTCACTTAGGGGAAGAGGAACAAAAATTGGTAAGAGTATACTATTTGTAGTAGCAAAGTCAGAAAAACTATCAAAAGCTTGTAAAGGAATTCCGGGAATTGATGTTAAATTGGCTAAGGATTTAAGTGTCTTAGATTTAGCGCCTGGAGGTGCCCCAATTAGATTAACTGTATATTCAAAAAGCGCGATAGAAGAAATTGCCAGAATAAAATCTCCTCATTTAGAATTAATGGTGACTATCAAATGAAAGTATCACAAGCAAATAAAATAATTATAAATCCACATATTACAGAAAAGACATTTGAGCTGGTTGAAACCCAAAAAAGGATTTGCTTCATAGTAGAAAAAACAGCCTCAAAGACAGCTATAAAGGAAGCCATAAAAACACTTTTTGAAGAAAATCCTATCAATGTTAATACCGCAAGAACTATTGTTGGGAAAAAAGCCTTTATAGAATTCGAATCTATTGAAACGGCAAGAAATCTAGCTACTAAGATAGGAATGCTATAATATGGTTCAAAAATCCTCTTTAGATAAAATGATGGTGAAAAATATTGGTTAAGAAATTTACATATCGCGGTTTGACAAACGAGGAATTAGAAGGGCTATCCATGGAAAATATCTTAAAACTTTTTCCCGCAAGAGTCAGAAGATCTTTGACCAGAGGAATAGATGAAAATAAAAGAAAATTGGTTGAGGATATAAAGGCTTCAAAGGCTGGAAAAAATATTACTATCAGAACACATTATCGTGATCTTATTATATTACCATATATGGTAGGAGTAACCCTCAGTATTTTTTCAGGTAAAGAATTTGTTCCTGTAACCATAACATCAGAAATGATTGGTCATTATCTAGGTGAATATGTAATTACAAATAAACGCGTTAGCCATGGTGCGCCTGGAGTTGGCTCATCTAGATCAAGCTTGTATGTACCACTAAAGTGAGAAGATATGCCAGAATATCATTATGCGTTTCAAAATTTTGATCCAACAAGACATGTCCGTGCTGCATTAAGAGAAAAAACAATTTCGCATAAACATGCTAGAGAAATAGCTGTTGCAATAAAAGGGCTGAACGTAGAAAAAGCTAGAGAATATCTAATTTATGTAACACAATTAAAACGAAGTGTTCCATTTAGAAGATTTAAGAATCAAGTTGGTCATAAATCTGATCCTGGAACAATGTCTGGTAGATACCCGCAAAAGGCAGCAACAGAAGTTTTGAAATTATTAGACAATTTAGAATCAAATGCAGAGTATAAAGGAATGGATTTGGATAGACTGAAGATAATTAATGCAACTGTCCATAAGGGACGAATCCTTAAACGGTTTATCCCACGCGCACAGGGTCGTGCAACACCGAAAAATAATATCTATACACATATGGAATTAGTAGCGAAAGAGACATAAAAAAAATGACACAATTAAGTAATCTAATAAAAGATAATTACAATATAATGCTACTAAACGATTATCTTAGAAAAGAAATTAAAGAGGCGGGTTTTTCACGTGTTGAAATTTCAAAGACGCCAGTTGGGACAAAAATAACATTGTATGTTACTAGACCAGGAATTGTCATTGGTAGAAAAGGTGGAAACATTAAGTCACTAACAGATAAACTTGAATCAGATTTTGGATTAAAAAATCCTCAGATTGCTGTTGAAGAAGTTTCAAATCCAGACTTATCACCAAGTGTCATGTGTAACAGAATGGCTGTTCATATTGAACGTGGTATTGCATTTAGAAGAGCAACAATGTGGACCATTCAACAAATAATGGATAACAATGCTATGGGAGTACAAATAACCATATCTGGAAAATTACGCGGAGACAGATCTGCTTTTGAAAAACACTCTGCAGGAATTCTTCCAAGAGCTGGCCATCATGCAAAGATAATCGTTAACGAAGACATAGTTCACGTCAAGACCCCAATGGGTTTAATTGGTATAAGAATTAGAATTGCAATTAAAGAAAAATTCTCTCCTGAGTTTAAGTTAAATGCAGACGATAAAACTAACCCTGAAGCCTCAAGTACAAAAAAGAAAATAAGTTCAGAGCCG
>Ga0208881_1000339_pt1 | contig 16284 bp, 12 predicted proteins | sample Knorr_S23_td_AAI_FD_185610 | JGI IMG/M metagenome (GOLD analysis project Ga0208881, IMG submission 185610) | Marine microbial communities from Southern Atlantic Ocean transect - Knorr_S23_td_AAIW_ad_876m_LV_B (SPAdes) (version 2) | ecosystem: Environmental > Aquatic > Marine > Oceanic | place... | reverse complement strand
GGCCCCGACGCTCCCGTATTTCCCGGAGCTAGAAGACCCAGACCTGAAGACGGGCCACCTTGCTTACAAAGGCCGTTTGGCCCGCCCGGGGTATCTAGGGGTCAATATGTACCGGCGATACGCTACTTCGGCACAGCCAAGGCCGGGGTTGATCATCGCGTTGCATGCGACCCTACAAGGGCATTGCCAGCTCGAATACCCGGACGGAGAACGAAAGATACTCGACTCCCTCGGGATGCACGATGCCGGAGATGCCATCTCGACCAATAACGGCCAGGCGAGTGCGGTGTTCGAAGACATCATCACTCGTACACATTCAGAAGTGGTGGTCTTCGGTGTCAGCACACGGGGGTGCAGCCTATTGAACCTCCCTGGAGTGAATGAGCTCTCGTGGTCCTGGCCTAGAGAACCCTTGGACGCTGGGGGAAAAGCCGGCCTTTCTATTACCAGACAGGGCCCAACGAGACCGATGTAAGACGTATCCTGCTGGAGTCCTTCAGAGTGGAAGGTAAGCTCCTACCCGAATACCTAGATATATCCGGTGTGACGGTACCGGTATCGCCGGTCGAGCGTAACAGCCTGTACGTCATGTCGGCGCCTGTTTGTAGGGCGACGGTCTTCGTCTCGCCTGCTACTTCGAGTCAGCGTCCCTTGTAGGCTGCTTCCCGCTTTTCTGTGAATGCTAGCGGACCTTCTTTCGCGTCCTCAGTGGTACTGATCCGGTCAGACAGCAATTTCTCAAAGGCAATGCCCTGACCAAGCTCCATATCCATTCCCTTGTATGCTAACTCTTTGATGGCCCTCACCGCTAAAGGTCCATTGCGGTTGATTTTGTTTGCTAGCTCATCGCAGGTCGACATTAAATCCGAGTGCTGTACTACGTGGTTTACCAGTCCAATGTTGTATGCCTCCTCGGCGTCGATACGCTCTCCTGTGAGTAGCATCTCCAGCGCCTTGCGGAAGTGGACTACCCTAGGAAGCCTCTGGGTGCCACCGCCAACTGGAATTATCGCCCTACTCACCTCTGGGAGCCCGAACGAGGCACTTTCTGAGGCGATTATAAAATCGCAAGCCAACGCTAATTCCAGACCGCCAGCCAGGCAATAACCGTTTACCGCAGCGATGATGGGTTTCCAAACTTCCAGGGACTTCCAAAGAAGCTGTGGTTGCAGCTTTTTTGCCGCTTGCAGGTCACCCGAATCGGCGATCTGCGCAATATCCGAAATCTCCTGGAGGTCGACTCCAGCAGAGAAGGCTTTATCTCCCTCGCTGTTGATTATGGCGCACCAAATCTCGGCATCGTCCCTTATCTGGATCCATGCGTCATCCAACCCATTCAGGATCTCTAGATTCATCGCATTCATTTTTTCTGGCCGATTAATGGTTAAGTAAGCAATATGGCCTGTTTTCTTGAAAATAAGGTCAGGCATGCGATCTCCTAAAGTAGCAATTGCGGTATTCCACTGCCAATTCAGTACCCAGGAGGAGGATGAAATCCACCGAATTCTGATTCGATCAACGCAGCGAATCGAATCGTAGTTCTGTCTTCTAGATACGGGCCGATCGCCTGCAATCCAACTGGAAGACCAGAATCGTTCAGACTGACCGGGAAGGCTGTAGCTGGCTGGCCGCTAAGAGTAGCAACCGCCGGATAGACATTTTGTAGTCCATATTGGACCCGGTGGCCATTTACATTTAGCCAACGGTCTGGCCATGGAGCTTTTGTATGAGGGAACGGTGGAACGATATTGTTTGGGGCCAGCATCACATCCCACTCGCTGAAAAACTCCCGAAAAGAGCGGCGAAGATCCTCCCGTTCTGCATGCCAGACGAGGTATTCGGAAGCACTAGCTAAGAGACCTCGGGCGTAGAATTCCCCAAACTCGTCGCTTTTACGCATATTCTCAGCAAGATGTTGTTTTCTGGACTCTGAGGAATTTATAGAAGACCATACAGATAACAAACAACAGTATAATTCGTGGTGCCGGCGTAAATCCCCAAATCCATCGGGCTGAATGATTTTGATCTGGGCACCTGCTTTGCTAAGTTCTGCAGCAAGATTTTCTACCGTAGCAGTTATTTCATCGTCTACAGGCAGCCATGGGATGGTCGGCAGAATCGCAACTCTAAACGCAGCCAAATGATCGTGGCGCGGTGGCGGAACAGCTAGGTTCCACGCCGCATCCTCTCCAACGTCTGGCCCAGATACAACGTCGAAGGCTAGCTCCAAATCTCCTACAGTTCTGGCAAGAGGGCCTTGAACACACATCACTGCTGCAGCATTTGGATGTGGTGATCCAGGGAAATGACCGCTTCTAGGTATGGCGGTCTCGCTCGGCTTGTGCCCGAAAACACCACAAAATGCTGCTGGAATGCGTATTGAACCTCCAATATCACTTCCAAACTCCAACGGAGTCAAACCGGCAGCCAACGCGGCTGCGCCTCCACCTGTACTTCCTCCAGGAGAGCATCCCAGATTCCATGGATTGTTGGTTCGTCCAAATATAGGATTATCGGACTGCCAATCTGCAGCATTGGGAGGCACGTTAGTTTTGCCCATGATTACGCCACCCGCTGCACGAACCCTCGCTGCCAACCGGGAATCGTCGTCCGGAACGCGGTGCGCAAACTGCTCAACTCCTCCAGTTCCGATGAGGCCGTGGACGTCGATGCAGTCCTTGATAGTTAGCGGCAGTCCAGTCAACTCGTGATGATCTCCGCGAGCCAATGCATCGTCGGCTTGTTTGGCGGCTCTTAGTGCGGCTTCAACATCTAGGGTCACGATAGAATTCAATGTGGGGTTATGGAGTTCGATGCGGCGCAAATGCGACTCTAGTAACTCTACGGAAGAGATCTCTTTCTTTTGCATGGCCCGTAGCATATCGGTCGCAGAAGCGAATGGGTTAAAAGTCATAAATCATCCATTACACCGAAAGATCTATGCCGTCCTAGATTCCTCGGTTAGCTTTTCGGTAATCAACTGCTTCAGCGCATATCTTTGAACTTTCCCAGTAGGCGTCATAGGAAGTTCGGTTAATATCTCCAATCGCTCTGGCCACTTCTGCTTCGCTAACCCAGATCTTTCGGCCAGATCAGCCAAATCCTCCAACGTTAATTCCGCGCCGCTTTTAGGAACTACAAACGCGCATATCCGCTCGCCTAATCGTTCATCGGGCATACCGGCGAGGGCAATGGTAGTTATCCTAGAGTCTCCCGACAGTATCTCCTCTACTTCGACAGGGGAGATGTTTAACCCTCCTCTTATGATTAAATCCTTGACTCGGCCTGTGATCTTGACATAACCATCGGAGTCCATCTGGGCCAAGTCTCCGGTGCGAAGGAAACCGTCGGACAAGAAAGCGGCATCAGTGAGGTCTGGTCGATGAAGGTAACCAGCGAAAAGTTGAGGGCCGCGCATCGCTAGCTCTCCCTCATCTCCGAAGGGTATCTCCTCACCTTCGGGAGAAACTATCTTTAACTCCGTGCCCGGGAATGCACGGCCGTCAGTCGTTTGCACTTTACTTACAGGAGTATCGTCATTGCAGCAACTGCCGATTCCTTCGCTCATTCCCCAACCGGGACTGATGAGTGTGTGGGGGAGATTAGCATGGGCGCGCTGCACCAGACTTGGAGACACAAATGCACCTCCAACCCAGACCAACCGGAGTGATGGAAGGCTTTCATGATCTAATAGTTTAGGGCTGGTCACGATGTCTTGGAGCATGGTTGGAACGACAACGGTTAAAGTCGCGCGTTCTTGCGAAATCAGATGGATAGATTTCTCGGGTTCCCATCGTTCCTGTAACAAAAGCGTCGCGCCTGTAAAAACTGCGAGCCGCACGCCATGCATCAACCCAACTGAGAGACCTAACGGAGCAGGCATGAAGATCACATCATCACTGCTTACTCCATACTCTTTGACATAGGTTGCGTTAATAGCAGCCAAGGTGTTGGAGGTGTGCATCACCCCCTTCGGCTCACCGGTGCTGCCCGAGGTGAAGACCACGAAGGTAACGTCGTCAGGACGAGGTTTTGTCGCTCCAAATCCTCTATTGCTGTCCGCCACCATTTGTGGACCAGACATGAGGTCTTGATAACTAAGCGTTCCGGCGGCGGCGTGCTCTCCGATCACCAGAACTATCGCCAGGTTGGCTAACTCGCCTCGCAAGTCACCCATCATTTCCACAAAGTTGAAATCCTGGTAATCGTCAGGAATAGCGATACCCTTGGCCCCGGTAGCTCGTGCAACAAATTCCACTTCGTGATGGCGGAACGTCACAGGGACACTCACCGAAATAGCACCAAGATAAGTCAGAGCCAAATGGATCACTGAAAATTCGTACCAATTGGGAATTTGGATGATGAAGAAATCACCCTCTCTGACGCCGGCCTCGTGCAGCCCAAGCGCTAGTCTCGTTGCTCGTTCGCCAAGCTGAGAGTAAGTGACGCTCCCGGACCGTTCATCAAGCACTGCTACCCGCTCTGGCTGCTTAACTATGCAGGATTCCAGATAATCAGTCAGCACCTTATCGGTCCAGAAACCCTGTTGCCTGTACTGGGTTTCTAAGTGAGGCGGTGTTTCTCGGCGTCCTTTCAGCATACTACCTGCATTAATGACCATCCGGTCAATGAGAGATGATCATTGAAATAATGGAACGACCATGTTCGCACGATACGTACGACCTAGATGATATATCCGCCATTCACGCTAATCGTCTGACCGGTGATAAAACTGGCTAAGTCTGAGGCAAGGAAAACGACCATGGGGGATACATCGTTAGCGTTGCCGATCCTGCGTAAGGGGTACGCTTTGGCGATCCGTTCTCGGACCGCCGGATCCCCAAAAACCTTTGCTTGAGAGCTGGATTCATGCCACAGGCTCAATTCGCCGACTTCGTCTTGGCTATCGGGCAGCGTCAGCGATGGAGACACGGCGTTAACATTTATGTTGAATCGCCCAAGCTCCTTTGCCAGACCTTTCGTTAAACCAATCGCGCCAGCCTTGGCCGCGCCGTAAACTACTTCTCGAACTTCACCCGATCTACCAGCGTCAGAATCAACGCTGATGATCTTGCCGTAGCGACGTTCTATCATGTGATCGACTACAGCTCGGATGCAATTTATCGGGCCCCAGAGATTGATATTTATCTCCTTCTCCCATTCATGGCGCGGCTTTTCTACGAACAGGCGATCTGCGGTCCAACCAGCGTTATTCACCAATATATCTACTTGGCCAAACCCATCTAAAGTCTTTTTGATCATCCCCTCGACCGACTCAACGGATGTGACATCACATCGTATCGGCTCGACTTTCCAGCCGTTTTTTTTAGCCTCGTCAGAGACCTGATGACTTTGTTTATCGTCAACATCGGCGATGACGACGGTGGCGCCTTCACTAGCCAGATCGAGGGCTATCCGCCTCCCGATATGAGATGCTCCGCCTGTAACGATTGCAGTTTTTCCAACTAAATCAAGTTCCATTATCGCCTCCTGAAATGGAGTTAATCAGAAGAGAATTTGTCAGCCGTTCCCATTACCAGACAAAAAATCTAAAGCAATGTCGTTTATAGTGTCCGCTTGCTCCCAATGGGCGCAGTGTCCTGCTCCGGGGAGGATGCGCAGAATCGATCCAGGGATCCCGTCGTGGATAATGCCCGATGCTTTGGGCGGGCAAAACATATCTAGATCACCCGTGATAACCAAAGTGGGCGATTTTATGTTCGGCAATTCATGCGTCAAAGGATATTCGAAAAGGGTAGACATCGCAGCGCAGGCATTCGCATAACCCTTAAGGTCTTGAATAGCGCTAGTTCTCAAGTCTACGTACTTTTGGATTAAATCAGGCCGATCAATGCTAATGCATGCTTTGGCGTCTTCGGTGTTGAGGTCTATAAGCTCATCAGGTTTATCGCTTGTAGTGAGTCCTGTTCGAATCTTGAAGAACTCCAATGCCTGCCGATTTATCAGGCAGGAACTGGACCCCAAAATCAAGGATTCAACCATGTCGGGATAATCGATAGCGAAGCGCATGGAGATGACACCACCCATCGAAAACCCCCATAATCGCGCCCGATCAACACCAAGATTCGACAACAACCCAGCCAAGTCTCTAGCGAATTGCTGGGGCGTGCCCTCGGCTACTCCAATCTCTGATTCACCAAATCCTCGGACATCGTAGCTAATAACCCGAAAGTGCTTGCTGAGCTCTTGAGATTGATGCTGCCAAGCAGCTCGTGATTCCGAAAGCCCATGAATCAATACAAGAGGGTCACCAATTTCAGAGTCGTCCCAAGCAGCTATTGCTCCGTTTATCTCGTCTTTCACGCATATCTCCGGATCAGATGTTTAAACCAAGGCCGGAATTATGGTTTCGGACATCATACGCAATCTATCCTTCCTATCGCCCGGAAGAAGTGCGGTCGTTATTCCATGGATTCCTAAGCTGGTTATTTCTTCGATTCTCTCAACACATTCTTGGGCGCTGCCGGCGACGGCCAAATAATTTGCCAGATCGTCGCTCACTAGCTCTTTGTGAACCGCATGTCGTGATACGTGATGCGTCTTATCATATGCTGCTCCGATTCTGGCACACTCGTCTCTGTATGGTTCAAGAAAATCCGGGAGATCTTTCCAGAAGCTGAAGGTTTCTGCCTGTGAAGCTACCCAAGGTCTAATGTCCGTAAGGGCTTGCTCTTTGTCATCACTGATGGACATGGGGAACCACAGATCAAGCTGAATATCATCCAGGGTTCTTCCTGCACTTTCGGCGCCCTCACGGACATGGGCCATCTGCCATTTGATGAATTCTACATTCGCGCCACCCATGAGAATCACGCCGTCGCAAAGTTTGCCTGCTAATCTAAGCATGTTCGGTTGATTCGCAGCAAGGAAGATTGGGATTGGATCATAGTCCACCGGAAGCTGTAGATCCATCCCGTAATTCGTGATCTTTTCACCACGGAACAATTTTTGGAGAAGAGTTATCGCCTCCTCAACATCTTTGATCCTGCCTGGTTTCCTGCCGAGCATATGAACATCCGTATGTCCGGTGCCAAGACCCACCAAACACCGCCCCTGACTCAACTCTTGGACGGCAGCAAGGCCTCGTCCAGACACAGCAGGATGCCTGGTGATCGGGTTGATTACTCCGCTGCCCAGCCTAATTGTTTTTGTGTTAATAGCAGCAAGAGCCATCGAAATAAAACAATCCTTAGATGTAGGGATATCAATGAGCCAGGCGCTGTCGAACCCATACTCTTCGGCGTTCTTTATTAGGTCAATCATGTTCTCAAACGTATCTCTGGGGCTTACGCCTAAAGAAATTCCAATCTCGACGGCCTTCCGAACCATTGCGACCTCTCATGCATAATTAGAATCGAGCGAAGACTATACCCCGATCAGATGGTTGCAGCGATACCGATCTTGACCTGCCCCTGATCTTTGTACCACCGGCCATGTCAGGCCGGCAAGCGCTGGGCCATTCTAGCACCAGGTTAACTATGGGTACTTACCATCTGTTCTGCCCGATCTGCAGGTTTGTGCGATAGCTGGAATCAACCCTAACTAATCGGGCCGTCCCTTCAAGCCAGAAGATAGTCTAGTAAGTACTATACAACCCAAAAATCATTGGGGATCAACAGTGCTGGGACCCCAGAACAGTGCATCCAGCAACTATCAAAATATGTAGGCTAGGGAATCCACTCTTTCTTCTTGCTATTCCCAAACCCCATCCCCGTGAAAGCCTGGAGCTCTTCTCCAGCGAAGTCATGTACCACTTTACATAATCCAAGACTGAATCATGCTAGGCCGGGGATTGGGGTTAGGAAATTCAGTGCCCGTGAATCCCACTAGGCCTCTAGGCAGACAACCGCCTTAACCCGGCAGCGTCACGCTGGCCGAGATACGTTCACCCACAGACCGCGTAGTGTGGCCTTGTCCAGTCAAGTCTTCCACCTGCAATATGTCGCCCGGGTTAAACATCCGTTAGGATCCGTCTCCGATTCCAATCTCCATCTGTCCGGAGAGGGCCACCTTTAGTTCTCTATACATCTTTATTAAGTTATATCCTGCATACGCAACATAGTGACCATTATCGCCACTGTATCAAGGGTCGATATTGGTTTTACTATGATATGTATTGAGTAATCAAAGGGTGATTTGTGTATCAGCAATACCGTTAAGTTCAGTCAATGCCTATCGTTTGGCGATACTCATCGAGGGAAAAAGAGGCAGATAAGAATTGATGGCAGTTATAAGTCTTTTAATCCTCGTAATTGTTGTACTGGTTATCTTTGGAGGTTGGCGAATTGCCTTGGCCTACAAAGAAGGCAGGAGAGCAAAAGCGCTTGGGGAGAGGGCCGTTACTGAAATGCGTTTACGGGAGGCCCTAGAAGACCAATTAGCTGAAGAACGAGAAAGAAGGATTCAGTTAGAAAATGAATTGGCAGAATTTAAAGAAGACCACTGAGAAAGGCTCTGAGCTTTAGCGGTGCCGTTAATTACCGCGAATACAATGTGGTTCTGCGGACCCTTCCAGTGAGAATGTGATGGCAATTTGGTTGGCGCTCCTTTCAGCAGCGATTTTCGGACTTGTTACTGTCGCAGATAAACGTCTGATAGCAGTAAACATGCCAGATCTTTCTAGCTTTTATCTAATAATTGTAATAAGTCTGTACGGCCACACTGGGCTTGCGCTGGCCGTGTTTGGGATTCCGGAACAACTACCTTTAGGTCATCTCTTGTTGGCTGGATTAGCTGGGTTATTTTGGGGAGCCGCACTTTGGACGATGTTCATAAGCTATAGGCTTGAGGAAGCTTCGCGGGCATCCGCAGTCATTCACACGTTCCCGGTTTTTGTGGCCTTACTGGCCATGCCGTTCTTGGGAGAACTTCTCTCACTCTCCCAATGGTTTGCGATTCTTATCGTCGTAATCGGAGCGTTTTCCATATCAATAAGAAGCTCATCAGGTAATCTGTTCGCCTTTAACAGAGCTTTCCCAATATTAATGGCGGCAAGCATGTTTACCGCCTTAGCTCATATCAGCGGTAAATACGCCCTCGAACGAATCGAGGTGGAATTCGTATACGCCTTGAGAAATTTCTGTATGGCTAGTTTCCTTGCGATGTTTTGCCGACCTAAAGATGTGCTCACCGTTATTCACGCATTGAAACATCCTCAAACGCTCGCTTTTATCGTTATCGGAGAAATGATATTGTCACCGATCGCCATATTCTTGAACGTTGCAGCTTCTAGTCTCGGTGCAATCTCCATCGTATCTACTATTACTGCATCAAGGCCATTTTTCGTATTTCTCTACGGTAGTATCCTGAGCGTTCCACCATTCCGATTGCTAGACGAGACGATTGACAGAAGAACGCTTACTACCAAGGCGGTCTCCATAGCTTTGATAATTGGGGGAATAGCCCTACTAACTTTCGGATAATTAGGGTCTAAAAGGAGGAATCGGACTCGTCGCTAGATCCCGCTCTTTGGAGACTGAAGTAATGAATAGGCTCTCCAGCTTGGACGTAACCAACAACCCTGGACCTGGGGAACATTCAGGACCAGTACTCCATCTCGGTCCACTAGGCCACCTCGGACAACTTACGTACCCATGATTCGATTCTGGAAACACTGATGCCAGAAGGTAACAAAAGTAGGGTATCGGGAGATGGACTAGGGTTGAACTACATCCGCACCTAACTCACATTCAAATCAACTAGTACAACCCCTTTTCGTGAAACGTTGTCCAGGATCTTCGAGCGAGTGTATAATCCCGTTCGCTCGTTGAACCGGGATGGAATGAGTTAAAAGTGTAAGTCTCTTTGTCTTATAACCGGCAGACGGACCAGTAAGGACAGCGTAATGAAACCGGCAAAGTTTGAATATCTCGTGCCCGACGATGTGGAAGGTGCCCTGGATCTCCTCAGAACTCATAGCGATGATGCTAAGGTTTTGGCAGGAGGCCAAAGTTTGATGCCGTTACTTAATATGAGATTAGCTCGACCAAAAGTCCTCGTCGATATCAACAGGATCTCTGGACTTGATTACATCTCCGAAACAAATGACGGCAACATCTCAATAGGCGCCCTTACCCGGCAACGGCTCATAGAAAAATCCACTTTGGTGAAAGACAATCTGCCGGTGTTATCCACTGCTTTAGGTTCTGTAGGCCATGTGCAGATCCGTAATCGGGGCACCATCGGGGGCAGTATCTCCCACGCCGACCCGGCAGCAGAAATATCTGCTTTATGCCTGGCCCTGGAAGCAGAATTCGTCCTAAAGAGCCACTCTAGTGAACGGATAATGAACTCAGAATCTTTCTTCCTAGGCCAGCTGACCACAGCTTTAGAGCCTGAGGAACTCTTGACCGAGATCCGTTTACCTTCACTCAGCGATGGGTGGAGATGGGGTTTTCAAGAGGTTTGCAGACGACGAGGAGACTTCGCACTGGTCGGCTGTGTAGCCTTGATCAGGTTGGATGACAGCGGGATGTGCCTAGATGCCCGAATCAGTATGTTCGGTGCCGGGGAGACCCCCGTACGTATGCGTGAAGCCGAAACGAGGATGTTCGGTTCGCCCGTTGATTCCTCTGCGCTAGATGACGTGGCAAGATTAGTTTCGGAAAAATTGGACCCTGTTTCGGATATACACGCCTCAGCGGCTTATCGCAAGCAGGTTGGTGGTGCGATCGCCCGAAGGAGTTTGGAGGCGGCAACTAACCAAGGTAAAGGAGCCTAATCATGACAGAAGGCATGCGGAACGTGAAGCTTACTGTAAATGGTCATGAGTACGAATCAAACGTCGAAGTCAGGAAAACCCTTGCTGATTTCCTGAGAGAGAATCTGCAGCTAACCGGCACTCATCTGGGATGTGAGCATGGAGTCTGTGGGGCATGCACTATTTTGTTAAACGGCGATTCCATTCGATCTTGCTTACTACTCGCCGTACAGGCTGACGGTAGCGCAGTAACCACCGTTGAGGGATTAGCTGATGAGACCGACCTGCATCCTTTACAACGATCGTTTCAAGAAAACCATGCTCTTCAATGTGGGTTTTGCACACCTGGAATGTTGATGACTGCGTATGCCTTCCTTCAAGAGACCCCTCATCCGACCGAAGAGGAGACCAAGGATGCGATCTCCGGAAATATATGCCGTTGCACTGGATATGCGCCTATTATCCAAGCAATAGTACGGGCGAACGACAAGAGTGACTAGAACGAAGTCGGGATTCATTCGCGGTGAACTTCGAATGTGGGTTCCAAACTTCTCGGATTTTCACTACGGCAGATAAGGGGGTAGTAAAATTGGCGCATCCGAAAGAAGAGGTACGAGGACCACAAATATCTCGAATGGTCGAGGGCCGGGGCATGTTCTTAGATGACATAAAATTGCCAGACATGTGTTATGCCGCTTTCGTCCGTAGCTTACACCCGCACGCGAAGATAACCAGGATACATGTCGACGAGGCGATGGCGATCCCAGGTGCGATCGGCATAGTGACGCCGGATGAGGTAGTGCCTTTCGTGAACCCGGTACGGCCGGCAGCTCCAGGTTCTAGCGACTTCGCACGACCCTACGATAGATTCCCGTTGCCTCCAGGCAAGGTAACCTTCGTAGGGGAGCCTATATTGGTGGTCGCCGCAGAAACCCCTCATATAGCTGAAGATATGGTCGACGCCATCACCATCGAATACGAACCCATCCAAGCTCTGACGGGAGTGGACGAGAGTCTGGCCCCGGGCGCCCCAGTCATACATGAGGGAATGTCTGACAACGTATTGTTCTACCGCGAGTTTGGCGGAGGAGACGTTGACAAAGCGTTTCAGCAAGCAGACGTATTTCTAGATAAGACCTTCAATTTCCCCAGGCAGACTGCGGTTCCATTAGAAGGCCGTGGCATCATCTCGAGTTACGACCGAGCTGAAGACCGTACAACCATCTGGACTTCCACACGGATGCCACATACAGCACGGGCATCGTTCTCCGCTGTTCTAGGCATACCAGAACATACCCTCAGGGTCATATCACCAGATGTAGGGGGAGAGTTTGGCATCAAAGCCACTGGCTATCCCGAAGCAATATCTTTGGCCATCCTGTCGAAAAAGATAGAACGTCCGGTAAAGTGGGCTGAAGACAGGATGGAGAACCTAATCGCATGTGCCCAAGCACATGAGCAACGAGTACACGTATCGGTAGCAGCAGCCAGCAACGGTAAGATATTGGGTATTCGATCAGAGGTCCTAGTCGACCAAGGAGCCCACGCACTCGGTCCCACCGGTGCAGGTCTTGAACCGATGACTACTGGCCAGTCGATGATCGGCTGCTATCGAATCGAGAACTATCTGTGCCAAGCCTCCAATATACTTACCAACAAGTGTCCAGGTGGGGCTTATCGTGGTGTCGGAACGGTACAGGGGATATTTGTCATAGAGCGCATAATGGATATGCTGGCACAAACCCTCAACCTTGACCCCGCCGAAGTCCGAAATCGAAATTTCATCCAGCCTGAAGATATGCCCTACAACACAGCCGGTGGTCGCTTGTACGATAGCGGAGATTATCCCGGCTCTCTAGAAAAGTTACTAGCTCTATCCGACTATGAGCAGCTTCGGGAGCTTCAAAAGGATGCCAGATCGAACGGTGAGCTATTTGGTATCGGTATCGCTTGTTTTGTGGAACACACCAGCACTGGTTCTCAAGATTACATAAAAAGAGGCGTACATGGCTTACCAGCTTTTGACTCTGCCACGATAAGAGTGGATCCGAGAGGCAACGTCACCGTAGGTATCAGTGCGCGGTCGACCGGACAGAGTCATGACAGGGTATTTGCCAACTTAACAGCCCAGACGTTGGGAGTGCCATATGAAACGATCAGGATCGTAGAAGGTGATACGGATTCCACTCCGTTCGGGTCAGGCACGGGAGTAAGTAGGAGCGCAGTAAGTTCCGGTGGCGCCATCAGGAGAGCTGCAAACGATATCAAGTCGAAGATCTTGGAGTTGGCCCGATTTTTCTTGAATGACGAAGAAGGGGACTTAGACATCATTGACGGGGAGGTATTCGTAGTTTCGGACCCAACGCGCCGAGTATCATTCTCCAGAGTAGCAGCCGCTGCCTATGACGCGTCTAGGGAGATTTCCCTTCCAGATAATATTGAACGTGGATTACACATCACCCGGACCTTCGATCCTCCTCATCAAGTGTTTGGAAATGGGGCTCATCTAGCGGTGGTTCGTATCAACCCGGAGTCCGGGCTGGTGGAAATCGAAAAGTATTTTGTCGTTGAAGATTGCGGCACCATCCTAGACCATGGAATTGTCGATAGTCAGGTCATAGGAGGGGTGGCCATGGGTATCGGTAACGCCCTGTACGAGGAACTCAAATATGACGACGACGGGCAATTTATCACGGGTTCTTTAATGGATTACCTTCTTCCAACATCGCTAGACATCCCTGAGATTCAAACGCTGCACACTGAGACACCTTCCCCGTTCACAGAAGGCGGCGTAAAAGGGGTTGGGGAGGCGGGCACCGTGGGAGCGTACTCGGCTGTATCGAATGCGGTTGCCGATGCCTTAGTCCCTTTGAACGTGGACTTGACTGAGCCTCCAGTAGGCCCCGAAAGGGTATGGCGATTGATCAATTCTTCCAGGAACAGTTGAACATAGCCCCACCTTTCTGCTCATCTGCATCGATAAGGTTTCAACATGGCCCAAAAATATATCGGAGCTCCAATCCGGCGTAAGGAAGATAAAAGGTTCTTAACGGGCCAAGGGCAATTCGTGGATGATGTCACATTGCCCAATTTACATCACGCAGCCATCTTGCGGAGTCCACATGCCCACGCCCAGGTCTTATCCATCGATACCAGTTCTGCTCTTGAGGCGGAAGGCGTCTTAGATGTTATTACGTACAAAGATATTGAAGCCGCCGTGGAACCCAAACCCATACCTATCAGGATGCGGACCTATGTTGGGATAGAGCGTTTCCTACAGTACCCATTGGCAAACGACAAGGTAAGGTATGTCGGTGAGCCCGTTGCGGTAGTGGTTGCTAAAAACAGATATCTGGCAGAGGACGCCCTCGACGCCATCGTAGTGGATTACCATCTTTTGCCCCCAGTCATGGATGTTTGGCAATCGATGAAGGGAGACTCTCTACTTTTTGAAGAACACGGCACTAATCTGGCTTACGAGTATGCCTCTAGTTTGGGAGATGTAGAGCGAGCATTTAATGAGGCGGACTATACACGCAAAGAGGAGTTTCGTTGCCATCGTCACACTGCGAATCCTCTGGAAACTCGGGGGCTCGTGGCTTCGTATTCTTCCGGCAGAGAGGAATTGACAGTCTGGGGCGAGACGAAGGTCCCGCATTTCAACCGGGGAGTATTGTCTTCATTGTTGCAGATGCCCGAACATCGAATCCACTATATCGAACCTGATGTCGGTGGAGGATTCGGAGTTCGAGGAGAATTCTATCCTGAAAATTTCTTGGTTCCGTTCGCCGCGAAAAAGTGTAAGGTGCCAGTCAAGTGGATAGAGGATCGGTTAGAGCACCTGATTTCCGCCAATCATTCTCGTGAGCACATCTGCGAATTGGAGATAGCTGCAAAGAAAGACGGCACCATCTTGGGGATGCGCACAAAGATCTATGGTGCATTAGGTGGATATGTAAGAACGCACGGTGCGTCAGTCCCGGTGTCCACAGCAGCTATGCTCAAGGGCCCATATCACATCCCCAACTACGCGTGGGACGTTAAATGCTTGCTTACCAATAAGGTGGGAATGGGTACGTTCAGCGCACCAGGCCGCTACGAGTCCTGCTTTTTCCGGGAGCGTCTGTTGGACATCATGGCGTCGGACTTGGGAATAGATCCGGCTGAACTTCGGTTGAAAAACTTCATCCCTCAATCTGCCATGCCTTATGAGCTAGGGAAGACGCGGCCGGAAGAACCCTCAATCTTCTACGATAGCGGAGATTACCCAGCGGTATTCAAAAAGGCTCTAGAACTGATCGACTACGAGACTACCAAGCATCTCAACGGTCAAAATCACAGCGGTAAACTTCATGGCGTTGGTCTCGCGTCTTTTGTTAAGAGCACTGGGACTGGAACTCCCTACGAAGGCGCAAGGATAGCGATCACAGGACCGGAGGCAATAGCGGTATATCTGGGGATCGCAACGCTAGGCCAAGGGCATGAGACAGTGATGGCCCAGATCTGCGCCGATGGCCTAGGGGTCCCGATCGAATATATATCGGTGTACCACGGGAGCACCGATCTGTTCCCGTTTAGCGGAGGAACCTTTGCAAGTCGAGGCACAACTTTGGCGGGTAACGCCGTCTTCGGGGCTGCACAGATATTGAAGGAAAGGATCCTTCAAATAAGCGCTGGACATCTCGACGTCAATCCAAGTGAGATCCAATTCGTACGCGGACACGTTTATCGGAATAATTCCCCGAATGCCGACCCTGTCATGACATTAGGTGATGTCCTGGATCTGGCCACTCTGACCAACCAGGACAACCAATATGAAGTGGGACTGGAGACAACTCATGTCTTCCAGTCTTCTCAGCCATGTTATCCATGTGGATCACACGCAGTCCACCTCACCGTGGACCCCGAGACTGGAGAGATAGAGATACTGAAATACGTGATTGCAGAAGATGTTGGTCGAGTGGTTAATCCACTACTCTTGACCGGCCAAGTAGTAGGAGCAGCAGCGCAAGGAGTAGGGGCTACCATCCTTGAAGAATTAGTCTACGACAACGATGGGCAGCCTTTATCAGGCAGCTTTATGGACTATCTATTACCCACAAGTGTAGATGTACCCAAATTCGAAGTTGCGATTCTTGATTTGGATCCATCTCCGATCAACCCATTGGGCGTAAAAGGAGCAGGCGAAATCGGGATCGTTGCCACGGGTGCCGCATTGTCAAATGCTGTATCCAATGCTCTAGGAATCTCGGTCAAAGGACTGCCACTTAGCCCCAGTAATCTAAAGGCTCTTATAGAGGAAAAAGCCACTTAAAGGTTCCGAGATAAGATAAGTTATGGGTATCCGAGGCCCAACGGCAAGCCATACCAAAACCTACCGCCGGTAATGCTGGCCCCGGACTGACCCAATGCAATCCCCGCGAATCACGGGCCTTATTGCTTTCGGGTCTTTTCAGCTAGGCGAACCAGGCCCGCGTAAACATAGGAATCTTGGTTGGTTGAAGTCATGGGTCCTGTCTCCTCTTAAATCGTTCGCTCGACGTCCTAGGGAAGATTGGGATTGT
>Ga0208881_1000336_pt1 | contig 16331 bp, 15 predicted proteins | sample Knorr_S23_td_AAI_FD_185610 | JGI IMG/M metagenome (GOLD analysis project Ga0208881, IMG submission 185610) | Marine microbial communities from Southern Atlantic Ocean transect - Knorr_S23_td_AAIW_ad_876m_LV_B (SPAdes) (version 2) | ecosystem: Environmental > Aquatic > Marine > Oceanic | place... | reverse complement strand
GGGCAGGATGCTGGCTAGCGGCCAGTCGGGGCGACCCGCAGGAAAGTGCCACAGAGAACAGACCGCCGATGGCCCGGTCCCCTCGGGGAATGGGCACAGGTGAGGGTGAAACGGTGCGGTAAGAGCGCACCAGCGACCGGGGTGATCCGGTCGGCTCGGCAAACCCCATCCGGAGCAAGGCCGAACAGGGAGAGGGCTGCCCGCCCGCCGACACTCCCAGGTGGGCCGCACAGATGGATGGTCACCCATCCGGACCCCCGCAAGGGGCCGGTGGACAGAACCCCGCCTACAGGTCGGCTCACCGTCACCCCCGGCCTCCGGTCGGTCAGACCCCCAGGGTGAAGGCCACCACGGACGCCACGCCGAAGGCACCTCCCAGCGCCTGGAGTGGCGCCACCCGCTCGCCGAGGAACCGCCAGGCGATGCCGACGCTCACCCCCGGGCTGAGGGCGATCAGGGCCGTCACCACGGCCGCCGATCCCCGAAGGTAGGCCGCCGTGCTGAGCACGATAGCCACGCCACTGGTGCAGCCGAGCACCAGCCCGAACCGTCGGACCACAGGATCCGGCCACACCGATTCCGACCGGGCCCGAGCGAAGGCAGGCAGCACCACCAGACCCGTCAACAGGACCAGCAGGGCCGGTACCTCGCCGGCCGCCGGATCGGCCTGGGTGAGGAGGATCCCGGCCACGCCGATGCTGCACCCCACCACCAAGGCCAAGCCCAACACCCGGCTCCGGACGACGTCGCGGATCCGGGGCAGGCCACCTTCGCCGGACAACAGCACAACGGCCGGGACGGCCAGCACCACCCCGAGCACCTCGACACCGGTCAGGCGCTGGCCGATAAACGGACCCACGAGTACCGGCACGGCGATCATGGTCAGGCCGTAGCCGGGAGCAAAGACGGCGATCGGGCCACGGGCCATGCCGAGGTAGAGCAACGGCCGGGTGACGGCCATCAACAGGCCGGCCATCACCGGCCACACCACGTCGGCCACGCCCACCGCCTCCGGTGGCCGCACCACCAGTACCAGCCCGACGACCACCGCTCCGACAGCGGTGGCCGTCATGGCCACCGCGATGGCCGCCCCGGGACGGCCCGAGCGGCGGATGGCAACGCCCCCCAGGAGGTCGCCGACACCGAAGAAGACCGCCGACGCGGCAGCCAGTAGGACGGTCACAGGGGAATGCTGCCCGATCACCGGCACGGGGCCCACCCCGGGCCGGCGCCCGGACACGCCGACGGGCTTACTGCCCTAGCCTCGGTCCGATGGAGGTCCGCGGATACGAGCTCGGGATCGGAGCCGACCTGGCGGGCGCCGACCTGACCGACGCCGACCTGAGGTCGGTGGACCTCAGCGGGTCCTGGCTGGGGGGCGCCGTGCTGAGCGGATCCGACCTGTCCGACGCCCGCCTCGTCGGTGCCGACCTCCGACACGCCATCTGCCAGGGCACCGTATTCGCCGACGCGGACCTCCACCACGCGAACCTCTGGAGCGCCGACCTGAGCGATGCGCGGATGGGTGGCGCCATGCTCAGCCGCGCCTGGCTGGGCAGCGCCCGCCTCACCGGCACGGACCTCCGGAGCACAGACCTGGGCGGTGCCTGGCTCATCGCCGCGGACCTCACCGGCGCCCTACTGGGTGCCTCGACCCTCGCAGGAGCCTCTCTAACCCGGACCTGCATGCGTGACGCCGACCTGACCGGGGCGTTCGCCGGAGGCGCCGACTTTCGTAGTGCGGTCCTGAACGGGGCCACCATCAGGGCGGCGAACCTGTCGGGCGCCATCCTCCGGAGCGCCTCGCTGATCGAGGCCGACCTGAGCCTCACCGACCTGGTCGGCGCCGACCTCACCGGTGCCCAGCTCGACGGCGTCGTCCTGGACGGCATCCGGCACGACGACACGACGCTCTGGCCGGAAGGCTTCGACCCGCCCTCGTCGGGCGGCCTCGACGACCACGACTGAGCGGCCTTTCGTCGGCTCCGCCCGGGCTCCGGACAACCCTGCTGCCCACATCCGGACCGGGTCCGCCGCCGTCCGCTGAACCCGCCCGAGGCGACTGCTACCGTCCGTCGCCGGGTGGCAGATCGACGGGATGCACCGTCGGAGATCGGGGGTCACAGATGCCGGAGCACGGAATACCGACGACCGTCGAAGAGGTCACACCGACCTGGCTGACCGACGCCCTCCGGGGCAGCGGGGTACTCGACAGCGGCACGGTGACCGGCTTCGGGGCCGAGCCGATAGGTCAGGGAATCGGACTCATGGGCCTGCTCCATCGCCTGACGCCCACCTACGACGGTGGATCGGGCCCGGCGACGGTCGTGCTCAAGACGCCGGTCGACCACGAGATGACCCGGTTCGTGGCCCGCACCTTCCAGTTCTACGGCAAGGAGGTCGCCTTCTACCGCACCGCCGCCGACCGCAGCCCGCTGACGACCCCGCGTTGCCACGCCTCGGCCCACGACCCCGAGAGCGACGACTTCGTGCTCCTCCTCGAGGACCTGGGGGAGGCCGAGGTACACAACCAGCTGGACGGCTGCCCTCCCGACCTGGCCGAGGCGGCGGTGCGTGCCCTGGCTCGCCACCACACGGAGTTCTGGGAGTCACCCACCTTCGACGCCGAGCTCTCCTGGCTTCCGTTCGGCTGGGACCCACCCATGCCCCAGGGCGTGCAGCACGGGGTGTCGACCGCCTGGGAGCCGTTCCTGGCCGGCTTCGGCGACCGTGTGGACGACGACATCAGGGCCATTGGCGAGAGGTTCCCGACCGTCGTCGAGGAGATGATGTACTTCCCGAACAAGGCGACAACGCTGGCCCACGGCGACTACCGGCTGGACAACCTCTTCTTCCGTCGCCACCACGACGGCCCGGAGGTGATCGCCATCGACTGGCAGATCTGCGTCAAGACGGTCGGCGCCTACGACCTCGGCTACTTCATCAGCCAGAGCCTCACCGTCGAGGACCGGCGGTCGCACGAGGAACGCCTGCTGGACGTCTACCGTGCGACCCTGGCCGAGGCCGGCATCGACTACCCAGCCGACGAGCTCGTCGAGGACTACCGGCGGACGGTCCTGTTCTGCCTCTGCTATCCGATCCAGGCGGGAGGCAGCATTGAGCTGGTGAACGACCGGGCCGTCCAGTTGGTGGGTCTCATGCTGGACCGCGTCGTGGCCGCCATCAGGGACCTCGACGCAGCGTCCCTGATGCCCTGACCGTCCGGCCTTCAGACCTCCGACAGGTGGGCCACGTCGTTGAAGCCGCGTAGGGACGGGCCGGCGCCGACGGTCATCACCGAGGCGGGGGCTACGAAGGTCCTCCACGCCACCTCGTCGGTGACGCCCAGGGTCCAGGCCAGGGCCGCCTTCACCGGCGATACGTGGGTTACCACGACTACATCGGACGTCCGGGAGGCCTCGAAGAGGTCCTCGAGGGCGGAGCGGACCCGGCGGCCGAGCTGCCGATGCGACTCCCCGCCCGATGGCGCCCAGTCCAGGTCACGGCGCCATTCCCTCCACGTCGCGGCAGGGACGTCGGCCACCGGCCGGCCGTCGAACTCGCCGTAGTCCATCTCGATCCACCGATCGTCCACCTCCACGTCCATTCCGAACGCCTCGGCGGTCCGCCGGGTCCGGAGCAGCGGGCTGGACACCACCAGGTCAACCGGACCGAGGGTCGCTGCGGTGGCCGCCGCCTGCCTGACGCCGAGCTCGTCCAGGTCAGGGTCGAGGTGCCCCAGGAGCAGCCCCGATGCGTTGGCCGCAGTCCGTCCGTGCCGTACGACGAAAAGCATCAGCGACACCGGACTGCTTCCAGGCGCCCCCGCCGAACGAACTCGGTCCGGCGGACGGAATCGGCTAGGCCGAAGCGGCGCCAGGCCCAGGCTCCAAGCATCAGGCCCAGCAACTCCAGAATGACGCCTCCCCAGCCACGGCTGAACTCCGGGACCGGCGGAGAGCCGAGGGTGTCGACCCCGGCGAACGGCCACCAGAAGATCCCCGTATCGGCCCATGTGGCGTCCAAGACCAGGTGGGCCAGCATCCCGATCGGCACACCCAACCAGCGGCGCTGCGTCAGGCGACGACCGCGGGCCCCGAGCATGACGGCAGCCAGGAGGGCCACGCCGAGGATCGGGGTGTGCAGGATCCAGGGGCCACCGACAAGGCCCTCCGCCACCGGCAGGACGGCTCCGAGGACGACGAACCGGTGGTCCATCGACGGGCTGTCGAACACCAGGGCGACCCCCACGAGCGCCGCTACGGCGAACCAGACCAGCACGTGATGTCGGTCCGGATCAGCGGACCACAAGCCGACCGCACTCGCTGCAGTCCGTCAGCGTGCCGGTGGCCAGTCCCTTCACCCGGTCGGCCTCGACGGCCGGCATGGAATACGGACACCCGCTGCAGTCAGCTCCCGAGAATCGGACCACGGTGCTCGACCCGAAGGATGGCATGTTGCGCTCGTAGCGGGCGAGCACCTCGGCGGGGAGCGACCCGATAGCCGCCTCCCGACGGGTCGCCGACTCGACCAGCTCGCCGTCTATGAGGGCCTCGGCATCGACGAGGGCGGCACGGGCGTCTTCGATCTCGGCGTCGCCGGCAAGCCCTGCGGCGGCCAGCTCGTCCAGACGGGACTCGACGGGCTCGAGGGCCTCCATGATCTCAAGGACCTCGCCCTCCAGGTCGTCCTGGCGACGACGGAGGCCTTCTATCTCGTTCTGGAGCGCGGTCGCCTCCTTGGGCGACGTGATGGCGCTGCCGTAGAGCCTCTGATCGAGCTCGCCCAGGCGGACCTCTATGGCCGCCACGTCGCCCTCGAGGCGGTGCTGTCGGCTGGCCTGGTCCAGGCGTTGGACCTGGAGGCCCTCGACCTCGGCGGTCGTGGCGGTCCGCGCGGCCCGGACCGCCACCAGGGCGTCTCCCTCCGGAAGCCTGGCCCTCCGATGTTCCAGCTGCCCTCGGAGGACGTCCTCCTCCTGGAGGGCGAAGAGGGCTTCCATGCCGCTCATGCTAGGCGTCGTCGGCCGGCATCCCGGGCCGGTTCACCGAGGGTCAGTAGACGCCGTCCAACTTGGTGTGGTCCCACGAGATGACGGTCTCCGGTTCGACCACCACCGCCGTGCGCTTGGCCGCCCAGACCGCCGCGGCAGCCTCGAGATGCTCCTCGGGGACGCCCATCTGGTTGCGCTTCATGACAGCGCGTGCCACCCGGCGCACCTCCTCGACATCGTCCGACCCGTGGAGGATCGCCCTACCCTTGATCATCACCCCGCGGAGCGTCTCGTACGTCAGCCCGTCCTCCAGCAGCAGGGTGATCCCGTCGTTGCGCTGGAGGTTCAAGATCTTCTGCGACCTCGTATAGGTGCCGAAGGCCAGCCGGCCCTCCATCACGGCGAACCAGAGGGTCGACAGGTGGATCGATCCGTCCCGGTCGTGGCAGGCCACCTGGAGGCTCTTCTGCTCCTCGATGAACGCCGCCATCTCGTCGTCGGTCATCCGGATTAGGTCGCGGCGGTTGCTGGACATGTCTTTTCCTTCCTCCGGGCATCTTGGGCGGGTCGACTGATCGTAGGCACCTGAAAACGTCGGCCATGAAGCCAGGAGCGGAAGCGATGGGTCGAAAACGTCGCACTCCCCACCGGGGAGGTGGGGAGTGCGGTCGCTCTCGGCTGCAGAACCGGGGGGTGGTTCCGGCCGGAGGTCGTCGGTTCCCGAGGGGTTCAGGAATCGGTATGGGGATCAACCTACCGGTCGATAACTTTCCGGCACGGTCGGACACCGGTGACATGGGGCACCTGTGACCGCTGGCCTGCTTCACCACCGCCGCTAGGGTCGACGAGGTGACGCGACCGTCGGATGACCAGCTCCGGTCGATGTTCGTCGACATGGTGTCGGCCCGTACCCAGGCTGGTCGCCTCTGGAACCTCCAGCGCCAGGGGCAGGTGGGAACCCTCGCTCCGATCGATGGCCACGAGGCCACGATCGCCGCCACCGCCCATGCCCTGGACCCGGCGCACGACTGGATCCTCCCCCAGTACCGGGAGCCGCTGGCGCTCCAGCGCTACGGTCCGGAGGTCCTCGATCGGTACATGCTCTACAACATCGGCCACCCTGCCGGCAGCTGTCTCCCGGAATCGGTACGCGTAGCGCCGCTGCAGATCTCGCTGGCCACCCAGATACCCCATGCCGTGGGACTGGCATGGGGTATGACGCTGCGCGACGAACTCGGCGTGGTCACCGTGTTCTTCGGAGACGGCTCCAGTTCCGAGGGCGACTTCTACGAGGCAGGCAACCTTGCCGGCGTCCTGGGTGCTCCGGTGATCTTCCTCTGCATGAACAACCGGTGGGCCATCTCCACCCCGCTCCACCAGCAGACTGCGGCCGAGACGATCGCCGACAAGGCGGCTGCGTTCGGAATCGGTGGAGTGGTCGTCGACGGCAACGACGCAGCCGAGGTGTACGACGCGGTCGACGAGGCCCGGCAGCGGGCACTGGCCGGCCGGGGGCCGACGCTGATCGAGGCCCGGCTCTACCGACTGGGTCCGCACACCACGGCTGACGATCCCAGCCGCTACGTGCCCCCCGAGGAGATCGAGGCGGCGCGGCGCGACGACCCGGTCCAGCGGCTAGGTGCGCACCTCACCGACCTGGGCCTCTGGGACGACGACGCGCAGGTGGCCACCGAGACCGCCGCCATGGCCCGCATCGACGAGGCCTTCGAGATGGCGCTGGCGACGCCGATTGCACCGGACGCCGTCCTCGACCACTGCTTCGCTCAGGACACCCAGCGAATGGCCCGCCAGCGGGACTCATTGCTGGGGGCCCCCGAGGCGGGACGGTGACCGGCACCTCGGAGATCACGATGCTCCAGGCCATCAACGAGTCGCTCCACGCCGAGATGGCCCGTGACGAACGGGTCGTGGTCCTGGGCCAGGACGTCGGCCGGAACGGGGGTGTATTCCGTGCCACAGAGGGGCTCTTCGAGAAGTTCGGCGAGAGCCGCGTGGTCGACACCCCGCTGGCGGAGGGCATGATCGCCGGCGCCGCGGTGGGCCTGGCCATGGCCGGGATGGTGCCGGTGGCTGAGATCCAGTTTCTCGGCTTCTCCTACCAGGCCATGCACCAGGTGGCCGGCCAGATCGCCCGACTCCGGTACCGGAGCCAGGGCAGGTTCGAACCTGCCATCACCATCCGATCGCCGTTCGGCGGAGGCGTCCGCACGCCGGAACTCCATTCCGACTCCCTGGAGGGCCAGCTGGCCAACCTGCCCGGCCTCAAGGTCGTCATGCCGGCGACCGCGTCGGACGCCAAGGGGCTGCTGGCATCGGCCATCCGGGACCCGGACCCGGTCCTGTTCCTGGAGCCGTTGCGGGGCTACCGGGGCATCCGTGGCGATGTCCCGGACGGTGAGCACCTCGTGCCGCTGGGGCAGGCCCGGACGGCCCGGGCTGGTGACGACCTGGTCGTGATCGCCTGGAGCTACCAGGTGGAGGTGGCCTGCCGGGTGGCCGATTCGATGGCCGCCGAGGGCCTGTCCGTCGGGGTCCTTGACCTCCGAAGCCTCGTCCCGTTGGACATCGCCGCCATCGCCGGGGCCGTCGACCACTGCGGACGGGCCGTGGTGGTCGAGGAGGCCGCCCAGACGGGTGGCTTCGCCGGCGAGGTGGTGGCCACCATCGTGGAGGAGTGCTTCTGGTCGCTGGAGGCTCCGGTCACCCGCGTCTCGGGCTTCGACGTGCCCTACCCGGTCGGGATGCTGGAGGGCGCCTACGTGCCGGATGAGGCCCGGATCGCCACAGCCGTACACCGCACGCTCGAGATGGCCTGAGCCCGGACAGGACCATGCCCCACCGCTTCCACCTGCCCGACATCGGCGAGGGCCTCGAGGAGGCCGAGGTCGTGGAGTGGCTGGTGGCCCCCGGCGACGTGGTCGTCCGTGACCAGCCGCTGGTCGAGGTGCTCACGGATAAGGCCAGTTCCGAGTTGCCGTCACCCGTGGCCGGCACCATCCTCCGGCTGGGAGCATCCGAGGGTGAACGGATCAGGGTCGGCGCCCTGCTCATCGAGATCGACGATGGATCCGTGGACGGCGCTGCCGGGGCCCTCGACCAGGAGATGCCACCGGTCGACGAAGGCGTCGCCACCGCAGACCCGCCGACACCCGACCGGCCGAACACGGGTCGCGCCAAGGCCGCGCCGGCCACCCGACGGCTGGCCATCGAGTCCGGCGTGGACCTGGCGACGGTCACGGGGTCCGGACCGGGTGGTCGGATCACCACAGACGACGTCCGGGCGGCCGCAGCAGCGGACCGCACCACTACCGCTGCAGGCGCGACGGCCCCACCCGCACCGACCGCTCCGCCCATCAGGCCGGACCTGGGACAGATGCCAGTAGGCAGGCACCCGCTGCGCGGCATCCGCGGCGTGGTGGCCAGGAACATGGCCGCCTCCTGGTCGGAGATCCCCCACATCCACACCATGGACGAGCTGGACGCCAGCCTCCTGGTCGACTTCCGGAACCGCATGCGGTCGATGGGCCGTCCCGGCGCGGAGTTGGTCACCCACCTGTCGGTCGCCGCGGTGGCCGCCGCCCGGGCACTCCGACGCTTCCCGATGGTCAACGGCCACGTGGAGGGCCACCCCGGCGAGGACATCGTCATCCCCGAATCGGTGAACCTGGGCATCGCCGTGGCCACCGACAGCGGGCTGATGGTGCCCGTCGTGGCCGACGCCGACCGACTCGACCTGTTCACAATGTCGTCGGCGATCGCGAGGGTGGCCGACCGGGCCCGACAGGGCGACCTCTCGGCCAGCGACCTCTCCGGTGCGACCTTCACGATCACTAACTACGGCTCGCTGGGGGGTCGGTTCGCCACCCCGATCATCCCACCGGGTCAGGGAGCCATCCTGGGGCTGGGAGCCGTCGCCGAGCGGCCGATCGTGGTGGACGGAGCCGTCGTGGCCAGGCCCACGCTTCCGGTCGTCCTCGGGGCCGACCACCGCCTGATCGACGGGGACCTCGCAGAGGCCTTCCGCCGCTCGATCGTCGACGACCTGTCCGAACCGCTGCACCTCCTCATGGGAAGCTGAGAACCGGTGGTGGTCGGCGAGATGGCCACGGTTGTCGACCTGCTGGTCATCGGCGGAGGACCAGGGGGATATGCGGCGGCACTGCACGGGGCGCGCATGGGACGCTCGGTCACGCTCGTGGAACGCGGGTCCGTGGGCGGCACCTGCCTGAACGTGGGCTGCATCCCGTCCAAGGCTCTGATCGAGGTGGCTGAGGCACACGCCCTGCCAGACCGGGCTCGATCCTGGGGCGTCGACGCCACTACGAGCGTAGACATGGCCAGGGTCGCCGAGCACCTCGGTGAGGTCGTCGACGGCCTCACCAGAGGCGTGGCCCGCCTGTTGGCCGATGCCGGCGTTCGGGTCCTGGAGGGCCACGCCCGCTTCTCCCGACCGGGTCGCGTGGCCGTCGAACACGGCGACACCGTGGAGTTCCTCGACTACGCGCAGGCCGTCACGGCCACGGGCTCCCGGCCGATCCAGCTGCCAGACATCCCGGTCGACGGGAACCGTGTCGTCGGATCCGATTCCCTGCTGTTCACCGACCGGCTGCCCGAACACCTGGTGCTGGTCGGAGGGGGCTACATCGGCGTCGAGCTGGGCTGCGCCTTCGCCAAGCTGGGGAGCCGGGTGACCATCGTGGAGGCGGAGGACCGGATCCTCCCAGGCTTCGAGGCCCGCACCGGTCGGCTCGTCGCCAGGGGGCTCCGCCGACTCGGCGTGGGCCTCTGCCTCGAGCATCGGGCGGTCGGAACCGACGAGCACGGCCTGGTGGTGGCCGGTCCGGATGGAAAGGCAACCCTTCCCGCCGACCGGATCGCCGTCGTGGTGGGTAGGCGTCCCAACTCCGACACCGTGGCCATCGAGATGGCGGGCGCCACGGTGGACGGGACCGGCCTGGTCTCCGTGGACCCGGGTAGGCGGGCGACCGACGCAGTGTTCGCCATCGGCGACCTGACCGAAGGGCCGGCGCTGGCCCACAAGGCCACCGCCGAGGCCGAGGTGGCCGCCGACGTGGCCTGCGGCCGCCCGGCGGCCTTCGACCCCACGTGCGTACCCATGGTGGTGTTCTCCGACCCTCAGGTGATGGTCGTCGGGATGGACCTCGACGAGGCCACCGAGGCGGGCCTCCGGCCGGCGGCGTTCAGGTTCCCGCTGGCCGCCTCGGGACGGGCCTGGACCCTCGGTGGGGCCGAGGGCACGGTGACGGTGGTAGCCGACGCGGAGGGAACCGTCGTCGGCGTACAGGCGGTCGGCCCGCACGTTGCGGAGTTGGCCGGCGAGGCCGCCCTCGCCGTCGAGACGGCGGTAACCGTCGAGGACCTAGCCGGCACCATCCACGCCCATCCCACCCTCGGAGAATCGCTCATGGAGGCGGCACTTGGGCTGGCGGGGAGGCCGGTCCACACCGGCCGGTAGGCGTACTCGGTTCAGGCAGCGGCTTCGCTTCCGGCCATCAGGAGGCCGATGCGCTGGATGGTCGCCTCGGAGCGGTCCATGACCGCCAGTATCCGGCCTTCGGACATCACGGCGATCCGGTCGCTGAGGGCCAGGACCTCGTCGAGGTCCTCGGAGATGACGAGCACCGCGGCACCTCGCAGGCGTTCCTCGATGAGGCGGCGATGGATGTACTCGGCGGCACCGATGTCGACCCCCCGGGTCGGCTGGGAGGCCAGCAGGACACCCGGTTCACTGGAGAGTTCCCTGGCCAGGATCAGCTTTTGGATGTTCCCGCCGGAGAGGTTGCCGGCAGGGGTTTCCAGCGTGGGCGTCTTCACCGTGAACCGCTCGACGAGGTCCCTGCAGCGATCGGCGATCGCTCCGAGGCGAAGCAGTCCCCATCGGCAAAACGGCGGATGATTGTGGTCCACCAGGATGAGGTTCTCGGCCACCGAGAACTCAGCGACCACGCCGTCTCGCATCCGCTCCTCGGGGACGTAGGCCAGGCCTGCGGCCCGCACCTCGCTCGGATGCAGGCCCGTCACGTCGACGTCGTCGATGTCCACCCGACCAGCAACGACTGGTCGCAGTCCTGCCACCGCCTCAGCCAGCTCCCGCTGCCCGTTTCCCGAGACCCCCGCGATCCCCACGACCTCTCCGGAACGGACCTCCAGGCTGCAGTCGGTGACCGCCTCGGTTCCCCGGTCGCCGTCGACACGGAGCCCGTCGATGGCCAGCCGAACGGGTCCCACCTCCACCGTCGGTCGGTCGGGAGCCAGCTGGACCGGGCGACCCACCATCATGTTGGCCAGCTCCTCCTTGGAGGTCGCCGACGGAGTCGTCTCGCCGGTGACCCGCCCATCGCGCATCACGGTGATCCGGTCGGCCAGGGCCAGCACCTCGTCCAGCTTGTGGGAGATGAAGATCAGGCCCACGCCGTCGGTGGCCATGGTCCTCAGCGTGACGAACAGCTCATCCACCTCGATCGGGGTGAGGACGGCCGTCGGCTCGTCCAGGACCAGGAGTCGGCAGTCCCGGTAGAGGGCCTTCACGATCTCCACCCGCTGTCGCTCCCCCACCGCCAGCTGCCACACGTAAGCCGCCGGATCCACCGAGAGCCCGTACCGGGACGACAGCTCGCCGACCCGCTCCGCAACCCCACTGGTGTCCAGCAGGACGCCGTTGTCGGCCAGGCCAAGGGCCACGTTCTCGGCGACGGTCAGGGTGGGCACCAGCATGAAGTGCTGGTGGATCATCGCCACCCCGGCCCTGATGGCGTCGGCCGGCGCCGTGATCCCACTCGGTTCCCCGTTCAGGCGCACCTCGCCCGCGTCGGGCCGGTACAGCCCGTACAGGACCTTCATGAGCGTGCTCTTGCCGGCTCCATTCTCTCCCAGGAGCGCGTGGATCTCGCCGGCCGCGACCTCCAGATTGACGTCGTCGTTGGCAAGCACGCCGGGAAACCGCTTGGTGATCCCCGTCAGCGCTAACAGTGTCGTGGTGTCGGCCATGGTTGCTGGATCGCTCCGTTGGTGCCGGGCGACCGACCCGGGGGCGGCCGCCCGGCACCGAGGGAGGAAATGGGATCAGGCTCCGGTGTCCACCATCCGGGCCTTGATGTCGGCGATCAGGCCCTCACCGATTGCCCGGGCGTCTCCGGCGTCCACGCCGTCGTTGAACTCGATGACGATGCCGCCGTTCTCCAGGTTGATGGTGTGGGAATTGCCACCCAGGTCGCCGTTCTTCACGCCGTTCACGATGCCCTGGAGGGCCTTCTCCCACTTGTAGACCTGTGAGGCCACCACCATGTCCTCGCCCAGCAAGGTCTGGTTGGACTGGGTGCCGAACCACCTGGCGCCGTTCTCGGCCGCCACGCCCGTCGCACCGACCACCATCTGGGCCGTACCCGTCAGGATGTCGGCACCGTTGGCGATGTGGCCTTCGGCGGCCTCGGCGGCCAGCGCCACGTCGCTGAACGACTCGATGTAGTTGACGTTCACCGTCACGCCCGGATCCTGTGCCGCGGCGCCGTTGACGAAGCCGTCCACGTAGAGCTTGGCGTCGCCTACGGCGATCGGTCCGATGACGCCGATGACGCCGCTTGAGGTCATGGCGGCCGCCATGGCGCCCATCACGTAGCCACCCTGGTCGGAGGCAGCCGTGTAGGCCGACACGTTGTCGAGACCGAAGGTGTCATTCGAGGTGCCCCAGGCAAACGCCGTGTCCGGGAAGTCTCCGGCGATCTCCTGCAGCGACCCGCCGTACTGCGAGCCGTGGGCGATGACCAGGTCGTAGCCGTCCTTGGCGTAGCCGCGGACTGCCGCAGCGGCATCGTCCACGATGAACGTGCCGTCGGTGATGTCGATGGCGTCCACGCCGTCGAGTGCGTGGACTGCGTCCACGATGCTCTGGGTGAATGCAAGGTCGTTGCTGGCGCTGGGCGCCACGACGGCGATCTTGAACAGGCCGTCGTCGGCTGCCTCCTCATCGGAGCCGCAGGCTCCTGCGACAAGGGCCAGCACAGCCAGCATGGCCGTGAGGCCCAGCCACTTGCGGTTCCTACGTGTGTACATGGTGTCCCTCCCTAGGGGATTCTCCTGCGACCGGTGGTCCCGGCCCAGATCTGTGTTGTTCTTAGTCGCTGTCACCGCCCACGGTCGAATGGTCGGGTTAGTGCCGCCGGCTGGCCAACGGTTCGGCTGATCACCACCAGGGCGACGATGGTCAGGACGGCCGGCGCCATGGCGGTAAGGCTGGACGTGGCGCCCGACACCAGGCCGAGGGTCTTCCACTGGAGCACGGTGGCCGAGACCATCCCGAACAGCAGGGCTCCGCCCATGACCCCCACGGGCCTCCACGCCCCGAAGTAAACGAGAGCGATGGCGATGAACCCCTGGCCATTGGTGAGGTTCTGCTGGAAGATACCCAACTCGATCGCCAGCACCGCGCCGGCCAGGCCGGCCAGTCCGTTGGCGAGCAGGATCGTCGTGTAGCGCACCCGGGCGACGCTCACGCCGAGGCTGTCGGCGGCCGCCGGATTCTCGCCCACGGCCCTGACGTTCAACCCGAAGGTCGTCCGGTTCAGCAGGAAGGCCACCACGGGTACGAGCAGGAATGCCAGGTACACCAGTACGGAATGCTGGAAGAACATCTCGCCGACCTTCGGGATGTCGGAAAGCACCGGCACGTGCCAGTCGGCGAAGCCCCGGATGGGGAGGGGCGTACCAACCTTCTTCTGGAAGAGCAGGTCGCTCATGCCCAGGCCGAAGAGGAAGATCCCGATACCGCTAACCCCCTGCTCGGCCCGCAGGGTCACCGTGACGACGCCGTACACGATGCCCATCACCAGTCCGACGGCCAGCCCGACCAGGACGCCGGTGACCGGACTCCTGGTCTCGAGGATGGTCCAGTAGGCGCCGAAGGCACCCAGCAGCATGACGCCGTCGACGCCGAGGTTCAGGACCCCGCTGCGCTGGCCGATCGTCTCACCCAGACCTGCCAGCAGGAACGGGGTTGCCAGCCGGATCCCCGAGCCGACCACGAACACCAGGGAGGCCATGGTGAAGAAGTCGGTCATGACCGCGCCTCCACGTCCCCGCCGGCCGAGGGCTTCCGCTCACGACCCAGGCTCTCCCCCACGGCCCGCCGGAGCCGATCGCTGCTGACCACGAACACGACCACCAGGCCGTTCAGGGCCACGATCAGGGCGGCCGGTACCTGCACCGCCCGCTGCATGGCGTTGGCTCCGAACAGGAGGCCACCAAAGAAGAACGAGGACGGGATGGTCCAGAGTGGATGTAGGCCGCCGAACAGCGCCGTCACGATGCCGTTGAAGCCAGCCGAGCCTGTGAAGCCGACGCTGGAACCGTCGGTCACAAACCGGTGGGACTCGCTGCCGAAGACCAGGATCGCCCCGGCCAGGCCGCACATGGCGCCGCTGAAGGTGAGAGCCGCCACGATGGTCCTCTTGACCGGCATACCGGCGTAGCGGGCGGCCGCCGAGTTGTGGCCCACGGCGCGGAGGCGAAAGCCGAGCGAGGTCCTCCAGAGGAGCACCCACGCCAGGACCGCCATGGCCAGGGCGACCAGCACGCCGATGTGGAGGCGGGTGTCGCCGGGCAGGAGGGGAAGGTCGGAGTTGTCGGACAGCCTCTGGGTCTGGGGGATCCGGCCGCCATCCTTCTCGTAGGGGTCCATGATCATGTCCCTGAGCAGGAAGTTCATTAGCTGTACGGCGACGATGTTGAGCATGATCGTGGAGAGGATCTCGTTGACCCCGCTGTAGGCCTTCAACGCTCCCGGTATGGCCCCCCAGATGGCGCCGCCGACCAGGCCACCCAGCAGTACGAGCGGCACGAGGAGCACCCGGTGCACGTCGGGTAGGCCCAGTGCGACCAGCGTGGACACGATCGCCCCCGCGATCATCTGTCCCTCGCCACCGATGTTGATGACGGATGCCCGGAAGGCGATGCAGATTCCGATGCCCACCAGCAGAAGGGGCATGGACTTGAGCGCCGTGTCGGCCAGGGCGTCGGCATCGCCGAATGCCCCGTCCAGGAGCGCGCCGTAGCCCTCGATCGGGTTGGCGCCGAGCATCAGGAGCATGACCCCGCCGACCAGGAAAGCCGCCATGACGGCCACGACGGGCACGAGCGGACCCGCCAGCCGTGGTCCCGCGATCCGAGCCAGTCGAGATCGCAGCCTGTCTCCCATCGGGGCGGCAGTCTCTCCCGTGCCCACAACGCCGTCAACAGTTTGTCGAACCGACGGGCCACCCGTACCGGAGCGACGGGTAACATCGGCGACCGTGCCGATCAGCCCCGACGACCTCGACCACGTCGACGTCGCCAGAAAGGTCGCCGGAGGCGGCTACAAGTGGGCAGGCCACGACGGATCCGTGTACCCGTCATTCGTCGCCGAGCACGACCTGGGTCCGGTGCCGGCCATGACCGACCGCCTGGCCGAGCTCGTGGAGCTGGGCGCCTTCGGTTACCACGACGCCGTAGCCCGCCTCGGCCCCGCCTTCTCCGGGTGGATGACGCGCCGTCACTGCTGGACACCGGACCCCGACCTCGTCCTCCCCACGGTGTCGGTCTTGCAGGGCGTCTGGGCGGTCGTCGAGGCATTCACCGACCCCGGCGACGGCGTGCTCCTCACCCCGCCCATCTACTTTCCGTTCAACGAGATCGGGCCCACCACCGGACGACGCACCGTCGACTGGCCCCTGGTCCGCGACGCCGACGGCTGGCACTACGACCTGGACCACCTGGCACGGCTGCTGGCCGACGACAAGGGGATCCGCCTGCTAGTGCTCTGCCATCCCCACAATCCGACCGGCCGCGTCCTCACGGACGACCAGCTGGCCCGGATCGTTGATCTGGCCAACGAGCACGACCTGGTCATCGCATCGGACGAAATCCACTCCGACTTCGTCTACCCGGGGGCCATCCACCGGCCCCTGCCCCTCATCGACGGCGCCACCGAACGCACGGTCGTCCTGACGTCGGGGGTCAAGACGTTCGCCATGGGCGGCCTCAGGTGCGCCGTAGCCTCGTTCGCCGACGAGCACCTCCACGCCAGGTTCGCCGAGGTCCCGGCGGAACTGCTCGGGGGCGTCAACCGCCTGGGCTGCGAGGCGGTCATCGCCGGCTGGGACACCGCCGACGAGTGGGTCGACGCCCTGGTCGCCCTGTTCGACTGCCACCGCCACCACCTGGTGGAGCGACTGGCCGACGAGCTGCCCGAGGTCCGGGTGCACCTTCCCGAGTCCACCTTCCTGGCGTGGTTGGATCTCTCGGCGTTCGAGCCCGGCGACCGGCC
>Ga0208881_1000333_pt1 | contig 16356 bp, 12 predicted proteins | sample Knorr_S23_td_AAI_FD_185610 | JGI IMG/M metagenome (GOLD analysis project Ga0208881, IMG submission 185610) | Marine microbial communities from Southern Atlantic Ocean transect - Knorr_S23_td_AAIW_ad_876m_LV_B (SPAdes) (version 2) | ecosystem: Environmental > Aquatic > Marine > Oceanic | place... | reverse complement strand
GCGTAGATGCCTTGGCCATTGCCTGTGGCACTTCCCGCGGTGCCTACAAATTTAGTCGCCCACCCACTGGGGATATTTTGGCCATTGATCGTATTAGGGAAATTAACCAAAGTATCCCAGACACCCATTTGGTAATGCATGGATCCTCCTCGGTGCCGCAAAATTGGTTGGCTATTATCAATGAATATGGTGGCGCAATCCCCGAAACCTACGGTGTGCCCGTGGAGCAGATCTGCGAGGGCATTAGGCACGGGGTGCGCAAGATCAATATAGACACTGATCTGCGCTTGGCGTCCACTGGGTCTATACGTCGTTTTATGGCGGTCAATAAGTCGGTATTTGATCCCCGCGCCTATTTAAAGGAAACCATAGCGGCGATGAAAGATATTGCAGTTGCCCGCTATGAAGCCTTTGGTACCGCGGGCAATGCCCCCAAGATAAGACCGCTGGGGCTGGATAAGATGACCAGCCGCTATGCCAGTGGTGAGTTGGATCCGAAAATCAGCTGTATGGTTTAGTGGCGGGAAAACAATGCCCCAACTGGCAAAGACAGAGTCTGATATGGAAAAATGCTTTGATGTCATGCATGAATTGCGGCCGCACTTGCTAAGAGATAAGTTTGTGAAAACGGTGCGCAATATGCAGAAGGAGGGTTTTAACCTGACCTTTTTGCAGGTGGACAGCCAAGTGGTTGCGGTTGCGGGCTATCGAATCTACAGTAATTTGCATATGGGCAAACACTGCTATGTAGATGATTTGGTAACTGCCTCAGCTCACAGGTCAAAAGGATATGGCGAGAAAATGATCACTTGGTTGCGCGCTCAGGCTCTACAGGCTGGATGCGGAGTTTTCCATTTAGATTCTGGCACCCATAGAGGCAGAGCCCATAAATTCTACTTTGAGCAGGGCTTGACCATTGCAAGCTACCGTTTTTCCGAGGATCTAAAATAGCTAGGCTAATGCTTACCCCTCCAACATATTGATCGCCCAGGAAACCAGCGTGAAATTGTTAGCTGGTTCCTGAGTATCGCCCTAATGCAATGCGCTCTAGTGGGTATCGGGCACTACACCCACCTGCGGCATATTGGCCAGACCGGTATCCCGTGCATGCTGTTCAAACCCCTTGTTGCGCCAGAAAAACGCGCCGGGCATGGTGGTTGGAATCACCAGCACATAAAAGAGCGCCCGTCCGATTAGGCTGCTGCCAATTAGCATAAGGGCTACTAGCCCCCAGCAACCAAGCGCCCAGATATTGCTGTAACCAGAGATAACCAGAGCCACCGCGGCTAGACTAAGGGTGCCCAGCAGCAGATTTCTGAGCAGGTAGCTTTTGCCAAAGGTGGTGCGTTGCACATAGTGGGAGGCGCCGCCCTCGTGTTCCGCGCTACTCATATCCCGATGATGGACGTACAGGCCGATGCCTTCGAGCACAGCTCCCAAGGCGAGAATGCTGCCGAGTATCTGTAGCGCCGGACCGATTGGGCTTGCGCTCATTATCAGTGTGGGGATAGCAACTAGGCCGGTCACCAAGGCGCCGAGCGATAGGCTGCTGCCGAAGAAAGTGGCAGATGCCTGCCAGTGGTCCCAGAATGGACGCGCCGGAATGCGATAGCAACGGGTCATGTAGTAGAGGCCGGCAATCGCGGAAATCAGCGCCAGATATCCCAGTACAGCGGCACTGCCCGCCGTGAGTGCGGGGCTTAGCAATTGCGATATTTCTATTCCAAATAAATACTGACAGGCGTCGGCAAATAGGGCGTTTGCGGGCAGACTGCAGAGGATATGCAGGGCCAGAAAACCCATAAAGGCGGCGATACCCAGCCCTTCACGAGATACCGGAGAATGGCGCAAATTGTTAAACCCGCGATAGAAGCGCAGGGGTTTGCCCAGATGCATAGTGGACATAAAGAGTCCGTAGCCGACCAGTAAAAAACACAGCATGCCGAAGGGCGCGTACATGGATGATCCGGCAAATTCGACGAACCCATCCAGTCCAAATTGCGTGCCGAGGAAGATACTGGCGAAGGCGCCGATTGCCGCTTGCGACATCAGTGTAAAGAGCACCAAGGGGTTTTCCTTTGAGCTCAAGCGGCGCAGATTCCAGAATTTTTTTGCGCCGGTTTTCTGATCGATGCTCGGCTTGTAGTTGCCGTGACTATCTTTGTGATATTTGACCGGTTGCGAGTCCGGGCGCGTCATTTCATCCGGCAGTTTCTTCACCTGCTGGAAGCGGATATTGGGTTGGGTGATCGATGGGTCCGGAAAGCCGGGGATACTGACCTTGGCTTCCTCGCGGTTCTCTGGAATATTTTCAACCACGCCAAAATCTAGGGCGTTGCCCACACAGGCCGAGACACAGGCGGGCTTCAGGCCCACTTCGAGGCGGTCCACACACATATTACACTTGGAGACATGACCCTCGACAGGATCGAGCTGAGGTGCGTTATAGGGGCACACCCAGGTGCAGTAACCACAGCCGAAACAGGTTTCGGGGTCCTGTAGCACGGCGCCGTACTCGGCGTGCTTGGTGTAGGCACCGGTAGGGCAGCCCTTGAGGCAAACCGGGTCGTCGCAATGGTTGCAGGCCATAGAAATATTCAGGCGCTGATAGTCGGGATAGCTGCCGCCCTCCACGTAACCGACCGAGCGAAACGCCAGATGCGCCGGGGTTTCGTTCTTCTCCGCACAGGCGGATTCACAGGCGTGGCAGCCGATACAGTTGTCGGCGGTAAAGAAAAACGCATGCTGCTTGTTGCGGTTGGGGTTGCTGCCAACCTCGGGATTTTCGTTGATGTAGAGCGGGCGGTCCTTCGGAAGGGCACCTTCGGTCAGCTCTAGCAGATCAATTTTTTGACCGTAGCAATTTTGGTCCTTGATTTCTTGGTCGGGCAGCAAGGCGTAGGACTGTTCCTCAGTGCGCATTTCCCACAGGGTACTGCCGTCGGCCTGTGCGGTTTCATTGGCTGCCCCTGCGAGGGTCTGGGCTTTACTGAGATCGTTCATATCACAATTCCTAATGGGTGCGGCGTTTAGTAGGTGCGGCGCTCAACGTTTAAGCGAGCGGCCTCCTGCTGGTCGACTTTTTCGATGCGCACTGCGCACTGCTTAAATGCGGGCTGCCGCGAGATGGGATCGAGCAGGCCCAGAGTCAGCCGGTTCACGCAGTCGTAAAAATGGAAGGGGATAAATATCATGTCGCGCGGTACCCGATGGGTAAGCTGGGCCAGCACCACCGCATCACCACGTCTGGACACTAGGCGCACATAGGACAGGTGCTCGACACCGAGCTCCTCTGCCGCGTCTGGATTAATTTCCATATAGGGCGTGGGGCTAAACTTGTTTTGGTTGCCGATCTTTCCGGTCTTGGTGCGGGTGTGGAAATGTTCGACCACGCGGCCGCTGTTGCACCAGAAGGGGTAGCTGTCGTCCGGCTTCTCGTTGTTGTCGCGGAATTTGACCGCAATCAGATTGGCCTTGCCGTCTGGAGTCTGGAATTTGCCGTCGGTATAGAGGCGAGCATCCCCTTTGAGCCCCTGTGCATCCTCGCGATAGGGCCACTGAATACCCTTGGCCTGTTCAATCTTGCTGTAGGTCATCCCCGAGATGTCCAGCGTGCGGTCTGCGCCAACCGATAGCTCTTTCATCTCTTCAAAGGTGGCTTCAGTGGTTTCTGGGAAATTGATTACTTGGCCGTTTTCGAAGCGCTTGGCCATTTCGCGGAAGATCCAGAAATCCGCCTTGCAATCGCCCATGGGTTCAATCACCTTGCGGACTAGGTTGACGCGGCGCTCGGTGTTGGTTTGACAGCCCTCTTTCTCCGCCCAGACCGCGGCGGGGAAAAATACATGGGAATACTGATTGGTTTCCACATCCTCGTACACGTCCTGCACAATCAGAAAATCCAGTTTTTCGAACATCTTGCGCATGCGCGCCTGATTGGGCATGGACGTGAGCGGGTTGGTGGCGATCAGCCACAGCCCCTTGATCTGACCGGCCTCGATAGCTGGGAAGATATCAGTTTGCGCCAAACCGCGCTGTTTGGGGAAAAACTCGGGATCGATTCCCCAAAAATCGGCGATTTCCTCGCGGTGCGCCGCTTCTTCCAGTTTGCGGTAACCGGGCAATCCAGAGCAGGACGACCACTCGCGGGTGCCCATGGCATTACACTGGCCGGTAATGGACAGGGAGGTGCCGCCGGGCTTGCCGATATTTCCCGTTATCAAATTTAGATTGTTGATATTGCATACGCCGTCGGTGCCGTGGGTACTCTGATTGATGCCCATGGTCCAGATTGACATGGCCGCATCGGCTTTGGCGTAAAGCCGTGCCACATGGCGGATCATGTCCTCGTCAATACCGCATATATGCTGGGCCTGAACCGGGTCATAGTCTGCCACCGTGGCTTTGAGTTCCTCGAAACCATTGGTGTGGGCGCGGATGTACTCCTCGTCATGCAGGCCCTCAGAGATAATCACATGCAGCATGGCGTTGATCAGAACGCAATCGGTGCCTGGTGTAATCGGCAGGTGAATATCTGCGAACTGCGCCAGCATGGTCACCCGCGGGTCGACACAGATAATCGGAAAGGCGCGTTTTTCATGCGCTTCTTTCAGGCGCCAGTAAATAATCGGGTGTTGCTCTGGAAGGTTGGAGCCGAATGCCATAAAGCACTGTGTATGCTCAAAGTCTTCGTAGCACCCCGGCGGGCCATCCGAGCCGAAGGAGCGCTTATAGCCGGCTACCGCGGACGCCATGCACAGCGTGGTATTGCCATCGTAATTGTTGGTGCCGATACAGCCGCGCACCAACTTGCCCAGCGTGTAAAACTCTTCGGTGTACAGCTGGCCCGTGGACACCACGGCAAAACTGTCGCGGCCGTACTTCTGTTGGATTTCCTTGATCTTGGCGGCGCTGTGGTCCAGAGCTGTATCCCAGTCGGTTGGCTGAAATTCTTCTTGGAAGCGGTTGCGCATCAGGGGTTGGGTGCCGCGGCCGGCCGATTGAAATAGATCGTGCTCGAGAATTCCCTTGATGCAGAGCTTGCCGCGGTTTACATCCGCGCCCGCATGGCCGCGACTGGAGACGATTTTGCCCTCTTCGCTCAAGCCAACTTCAATCGCGCAGCCGGTCGAGCAATAGTTACAGGTGGTGTATTTCCACTCAGCGACTGGCTTGGTAGGAATGACGATTGGTTTGCGCTTTTTCCGTCCAAAAATCATATTATTAGGTCCCAAATCTGGTACATATCTACGTTTAAAGTGCGATCAGCACTTGATCGCCATCTAGGCTGACGCGGTAGCAGGGCACATTGGCCGTTGCGTCTTCTAGGCAATCGCCGGTGTGAAGATCGAAGTGCTGCTTATAGAGTGGCGAGGCGACAACGATGCGCCCGTCAATATCTCCGACTATGCCTCGGGATAACACATTGGCTTTGCCAATGGGGTCCCAGTCGCCAATGGCATACACCTGAGGCGTTTCCTTGGGCAGATAGAATAGGGCAATCTGTTGATCTCCTACGCGTGCACAAATGCCTGAGTTGGGTATAAGGTCGGACTGTTTGCACAGAGCCACTAGTTTGTTATCTTGGGTCATATCAATTCCTACGCAGTTTCTTTCAGTAGTGTCTGGCGCTCTTCTTCTGTAGCCGGTCGCGGCTGTCCGCGTTCCTGCACAAAGATAATCTTCTCGTCGTCTTCGTCAGTATTAACAAACTGCACAAAACGCTTGAGACGCTCAGGATCTTCAATGGTGGTTTTCCACTCACATTGATAGGTGCCGACAATATTGTTCATCTGTTCTTCAAGTTCGGCGGCGATACCCAGAGAATCTTCGATCACTACCTGCTTGAGATAATCCAGACCGCCCTCTAGGTTGTCCATCCACACAGAAGTGCGCTGCAGGCGGTCAGCGGTGCGCACATAGAACATTAAAAAGCGATCTATGTATTTAATCAGAGTTTCATCATCCAAATCAGTGGCGAACAGGTCGGCATGGCGTGGTTTCATACCGCCGTTGCCGCAAACAAATAGATTCCAGCCATTTTCTGTGGCTATCACACCAAAGTCTTTAGACTGGGCCTCGGCGCATTCCCGAGTACAGCCCGACACTGCGGATTTTAGCTTGTGCGGTGAGCGCAGGCCTTTGTAGCGGTTTTCTACATACAGAGCCATAGCGACACTGTCTTGCACGCCGTATCTACACCAGGTGCTGCCCACACAGGATTTCACTGTGCGCAATGCTTTGCCGTAGGCGTGACCCGTTTCAAAACCGGCCTCGACCAATTCTTTCCAGATAGCCGGCAGGTGCTGCACTCGCGCACCGAATAAATCAATGCGCTGACCTCCAGTAATCTTTGTATAGAGGTTATATTTCTTCGCCACCTGACCCAGCACAATCAGTTTGTCGGGAGTGATTTCACCACCGGCAATTCGCGGAACTACAGAGTAGGTCCCGTTTTTTTGCATATTGGCTAAAAATGTATCGTTGGTATCCTGCAAGCCCACATGTTTTTCTTCTAAGACATAGTCATTCCACAGTGAGGCGAGGATAGATCCGGTCGCTGGCTTGCAGATATCACAGCCGCGCCCCGTGCCATGTTTGTCGAGTAGCTCATCAAAGCTTTTGATACTGCCCACTTTGATCAGATGGAACAACTCTTGGCGGGTGTGGGCAAAGTGTTCGCAGATCGAGGTATCAACTTCAAGTCCGCGCTCGGCCATTTCGGTATCGACAATATTTTTCAGCAGTGCGGTACAGCCACCGCAACCGGTGCTGGCGGCGGTTTCAGATTTTACCGCGGCAAGGGAGCAGTGTCCCGCCTCCATCGCATCGACAATATCGCCTTTGCTGACATTGTGGCAGGAGCAGATAGTGGCGGTGGCAGGCAGTGCCGCGGCGCCCAAAGTGGGTGCAGAGCCGGCGTTATAAGGCAGAATTAAGGTTTCAGGGTCTGCGGGCAGCTCAATGTCATTTAAAAAGTACTGGAGCAAGCTGTCATAGTCTGAGCAGTCACCGACTAAAACAGCGCCCAGTAGTTTTTTGCCATCTGCGCTGACGATAATACGTTTGTAGATTTCGATACGCTCATCGCTAAAAGTATAGGCAATGGAGCCTTCACACTTGCCGTGAGCATCGCCAATGGAACCCACATCTACACCGAGCAATTTTAGCTTGGTGCTCATATCTGCACCCTGAAAAGGTATGGGATCGTTGCCGAGTTGGCTGACTGCGGCCTCAGCCATGCGGTAACCTGGCGCTACCAAACCGAAGATACGACCGCCAAACAGAGCGCATTCGCCTATAGCAAAAATATCTGAATCACTGGTTTTACAATGGTAATCGACGTCAATTCCACCGCGTTCGCCAACCTTGAGATCTGCATCCCGTGCCAGTTGATCATAGGGGCGAATTCCCGCAGAAAATACAATAACATCTGTGGCCAGCGACTCGCCATCGGCAAACTTCATCTCTAGGCGGGTTTCGCCCTGTACATTTTCTTCAATGACCTCTGTGGCCTTTCTAGTGTGTACTTGCACCCCTAGGGCCTCAATCTTGCGGCGCAACATGGCGCTGCCACCAGTATCTAATTGCACGCCCATTAGCCCGGGTGCGAATTCGACTACATGGGTTTCCAGGCCGAGATTTTGCAGTGCATTGGCTGCTTCTAGACCCAGCAGACCGCCGCCCACGACAACCCCTACTTTTGCACCTTTGGACTGTGCTTGAATATTGCCTAAATCATCGATGGTTCGGTACACCGCACAGGCTTGGTGGTCAGAGCCCGCTATTGGGGGCACAAAGGGATAGGAGCCGGTGGCCAGCACTAGCTTGTCGTAGGAGAAGCTGCGGCCAGCGTTAGTAATGACCGTTTTATTGTCGCGATCTATGCGCTCGACAGGATCGCCAAAATGAGCATCGACTCCCAATTCAGCGTAATGCTCTCTAGTTGTAAGTGCCAGTTCTTCTGGCGACCGGCCGGCAAAAAACTCCGAGAGGTGAACCCGATCATAAGCGGGTCGGGGCTCGCCACCAATAACGGTAATTTTGGCATCAATGCCGGAATCGACCAGCTGCGCCACATAATGGTGACCCACCATGCCGTTACCTACTACAACTACATTTAACATTATTTTTTCCTTCACTTATCTTGAGACCTTTGCGCAAATGATCTTTTGCCCTCATACGGCGTTAAAATCGTACTCATTCGGTCATTTATGATCTATAAACTCCCTTATTCCGTGCGATTTTGCCTTGTCTGAGAACAAAATCTCTATCCGTGCAAAGGTCTCATCTTATGATGCACTAGGCTGCTGCCCTTAAAAGAGTGGGTTGACAACCTAGCGCCTTTCTACCCTACCATATACAAAATTCGTGCCAAACTAGAAAAGTTTCCTGACAAGAGTTTTAAGTCGGCGGTTATTGGCGTGGCACAGTATTGGTGCGTAGAGCAGTGGCTAGAATCTGTCAATTGCACAGTTATCGCGCTTAAATTGATTTCGTTGACAGTTCAACTGCGAAATTAGGATTATCCAAATACCCCTTTAAAGAAAAAGAAGAAAAGGATTGAGAGTGCGGCGCCGGCGGGAAGGGTAACCACCCAAGATACAAAAATTGCCCCTACCATACGCAAATTGAGAGCGCCAATACCACGCGCCATTCCAACCCCTAATACAGCTCCCACCAAGGTGTGGGTGGTGGATATGGGTAAGCCGGTTCCCGATGCCAATACCACGGTGGCCGCAGCACCCAACTCCGCAGCAAAGCCCCGACTCGGAGTCAGTTCAGTGATTTTGCGACCGATGGTGCCCATCACCTTAAATCCGTAGGTCGCCAGACCCACAACAATACCGGCCCCGCCCAATAGCAAAATCCAGCCGGGCATAGCACTTTTTGCAGCTATATCACCACCGGAGCTGACCACGTTAACCACGGCGGCCAGAGGACCAACCGCGTTGGCTACATCATTTGAGCCATGGGCAAAGGCCATACTACAGGCGGTAAAGATCATAAGTACCGCGAACACTCTTTCTACATTGGCAAAACGGTCATTTACCTCAAGGGATTCGTCACGTTTTACCTTTGACAGCAAATAGGTGCCGAGAAATGCCACTAGCAATCCGAAAATTGCTGCTAATACAGCAGTTTCACTAAAGTTCAGTTGCACGCCTATATCTTTAAAGACATGTTTTAAGCCTTTGAGCATGGTTACCATTGCCATTAGGAATCCCACGGCAAACATATAAAAGGGCACGTATTTCTTGGCTCTTTCAAACGGATTATCATGAATCAGAATTAGCCGTTGAACACTGCGGAAAAGGGCAAAGGAAATGGTCCCTGCTAGCACTGGCGATACTACCCAGCTGGCCACTATGGTGCTTACCTTGTCCCAATTAACCGCATCTACGGATACGCCCACAGCGGCGAAACCAACAATTGATCCGACAATAGAATGGGTGGTTGAAACTGGCCAGCCCATAATGCTTGCGATCATCAGCCAGGTACCGGCGGCCAAAAGAGCCGATAACATCCCGAACACTAGGTAGTCCGGTTGTTCAGCAAATATAGCGGTGTCTACAATGCCTTTGCGTATAGTAGAGGTCACTTCACCGCCAGCCAGATAGGCACCGGCAAACTCAAATACCATGGCGATTAGAATGGCCTGTTTGATAGTCAGTGCTTTGGAGCCCACTGAAGTGCCCATTGCGTTGGCTACGTCATTGGCGCCAACACCCCAGGCCATAAAAAAGCCGAACATTCCCGCAAGAATAATCAATAGGGTGCCGTACTCAGTAAATAATTCCATGCTGATCGGTTCCGAAAGTTATTTATTTGGCTATGAGGAGCTCTAAACGGTTGCCCACACGCTCTGCGGTGTCGGCGACCTCACCAATATTATCAATGACGTTATAGAGAAACATCACATGGATTGGCGGCAAATCATGCTCAATTTTAAATAGGCCCAGACGAAGCTTTCTTTCCTTCTTATCAACTCTGTGCTCCTGTGCATCCAGTTCGCGGATCAATTTTTGGACAAACTTTACTTCCTGTCCGACAAATCCTGTTTCAAGAAGTTCGTCCAGTTCGTTGATGGCCTTCAAGGCCTGCTCCGAGGTTTGAATAGCGCTTTTGATAAAGCCTAGAAAATCTGCTTGCAGTGACTTGGGAATATCCATTTTACGACCCAGCACTATGCCGCATATATCTTTGGATAGATTGGCAATACTGTCTTGGTGAGCCAATATGCCCAGTAGATCTGAGCGTGAAACTGGCATAAAAAGACTTTTCGGCATATTGAGACGAAATTGTTTTTTTAGTTCATCTGCATGGTCTTCGTCTTTTGAAATGCTGTCAAAGATATCTGAGGCCTGCTCCCATTGATTGGCAATAGCTGCATCGAAAAAAGGGGTCAGTTGGGAAGAACATTTAACAACAAGAGACATATGTTCTTGAAGCGGTTTTATAGGGGACTTGCCAAACAGGTCTGAAATCGGATTACTAAAAGCCATGGGTTATTCCCTCAGTTTTCTTGGCGCTGATTATAAGCGGTCGCGACAAAATTAAAATAGCAATTTTAAAAAAAATTCCACATAAGACCACTGCATTTATGCCTGCGCATATTGTTCACTTGAACCCAGCCAGCGATCGATCAGTGCTGAGACATTGTTGGGGTGATGGTTAAGAAGACTCTCGGCAGCTTGTTTTATTTGTGGTAGCAGCTGTGCATCGCGCTGTAAGTCGGCAATTTGTAGTTGCATATCGCCGGTTTGGCGCGTGCCCAGCAACTCCCCCGGCCCCCTTAATTCAAGATCTTTCTCTGCAATGGCGAAACCGTCGGTGGTTTCGCGCATAATCTTTAATCTCGCACTGCCATTGGCGGATATGGGATGACTGTAGAGCAGAACACAATGGCTTTGAATTGCACCTCGGCCCACTCTGCCTCTGAGTTGGTGTAATTGCGATAATCCCAAGCGCTCGGCATTTTCAATAATCATTAAACTGGCATTGGGCACATCCACACCCACCTCTATGACCGTGGTCGCCACCAGCAAATTTATCTCAGCAGATTTAAAGGCATCCATCACCGCTAATTTTTCGCGCGGTTTGAGGCGGCCATGCACTAAGCCTATGGACAGTTCGGGCAGCATAAGCTGCAATTCGTTGGCGGTGACCTCGGCGGCCTGAGCTTCAAGTACATCGGATTCTTCAATCAATGTGCACACCCAGTAGGCTTGGCGTCCGTCGGCACAGGATGCCCTGACTCGTTGAATAATATCATTGCGGCGCAGATTGCTTAATACGGCTGTTTTCACGGGCGTTCGCCCGGGCGGCAGTTGATCAATAACGGAGCAATCGAGGTCGGCATAGGCGCTCATTGCCAATGTTCGCGGAATCGGCGTTGCCGTCATAATAAGTTGATGAGGGGCAGTTGCATCTTTTTGGGAATCGTCACAACCAAAACCCTTATTGCGCAGAGCCAGACGCTGGTGGACCCCAAAGCGATGCTGTTCGTCAATAATGCTTAAACCCAGATCCTTAAACTGCACGCTTTCTTGAAACAGTGCATGGGTGCCGATCACCATTTGCGCACTGCCATTGGCAATAGTTTCCAGCTGCATTTCTCGAGCCTTGCCCTTAACTTTGCCGGTTAACCAGGCAATGCGAATGTCCATAGACTGAAACCACTGCTCAAAATTCATGCGGTGTTGTTCGGCGAGGATTTCCGTGGGAGCCATTAGCGCAGCCTGTTTGCCATTGGCGATGGCCTGCAATGCCGCCATAGCAGCGATCACAGTTTTGCCCGACCCCACATCGCCCTGAATCAAGCGCAGCATGGGAATATTTTTACTGATATCCGCTTGAATATCCGCCGCGACGCGCTGTTGAGCGGCGGTGAGCTCAAAGGGTAATTGCTCGAGAAGGCTATTTAGAGCCGCCTTATTTTCTACCAGTATTGGGGCTTGCTGGCGCTGAACTTTTTGCCGTAATTTTAAAAGACTCAGGTTGTGTGCAATCAGTTCTTCTGCCGCTAATCGTTGCTGTGCGGGGTGCTCACCTCTGGCCAAGCGATGCAGTTCGGTACCTGGCGGCGGTGAGTGGATAAGTTGTAGAGCATCGATAAGAGAATAGGAGAGCGCACCACCTATTTGCTGTTTAAGTTGTTCTGGCAATAGTTCCGAGATGCCATGGCGGTTAAGATGCTCTAATGCTTGAGTACAGAGATCCCTAATGCGTACCTGAGTGATTCCCTCAGTGGTGGGATAGATGGGGGTTAATGTTTTTTCCAAACTGACCGCATTGTTGCCGTCTATATGCTGGTACTCTGGGTGATAGAGTTCGAGACCAAATCTGCCGCGCCTTACCTCTCCAAAACAGCGCAGTCGAACACCGGGTTTTAGGCGTTCTTGTTGGGCGCGACTAAAATGAAAAAACCTCAATACAGCGGTGCCGCTGTTATCCTGAAGCTTGCACAGCAAACTTCGCCTGCGGCCAAAAACAACCTCGCTAGTTTTAATCTGTCCTTCGAGAACTACCTCTGTCAGTGGCTGGAGGCTGCTGATCGGGGTTATTTGGGTTCTGTCTACGTAGCGCAGTGGCAGATGAAACAATAGATCTTGCAGGTTGCGCAATCCCAGTTTTTGTAGCCGCTTGGCTAGCTGAGGACCGACACCCCGCAGTTGGTTAGTCGCTATTTTGTCTAGGCTGAGTGCAGGCATTAGCCAGTGACCAGCCCTGACCCCTTAAAATTGGGATCCAGAGTTGCGGATTGTGGAAAAATGACAACACCCAAGCCAGATGCGAGCCTATAATAGAGCGTTTCCAGTGAGCTGCCTGCGGTCATGGTGAGGATAGAAGCTGACTCTGATTGCAGGGTTCCGCGGCCTGACCAAAGTACTGTGAATGTCATCGGGCTTTTCTCGTTTTGAGGATTTTATGGCTCATAATAGCTAATTTTAATAAGAGTGAGAATTTTAATTGAAAATCCTTTTTCTTGGTTGTGGTGATATTGGACAGCGGGTCGCGGCATTATTGGCCGATAAGCATCAATGCTTTGGATGTAAGCGCAATCCAAAAAACCTGCGCGCAGGGATAATTGCTATTGCCGGCGATATCACTGACCCCGAGCAGTTACAATCGGCGGTGTCCCAAGGTTTTGATATCTGGGTGGCTACCCTGACCCCGGCAGAATTTACCGAGCAGGCCTATCGCGATTCATATCTAGCTGCCGCCGACTCCATATTAACCGCGGTTACGGCTACGCAAAGACCGCCAAAGTTGGTTATTTGGGTGTCCAGCACCAGTGTCTATGGTGATTGCGGAAGCGCTTGGGTGGATGAATGCTCCGCGGCTGAGCCGCAAACATTTTCTGGGCAGATACTGTTACAGGCCGAGCAGATTATTCAGCGCCTACCCTGTGCCAATACGCTGGTTAGATTTTCTGGTATCTATGGCGCCGACTCCGGACGCAGCAGAATGCTCAATCAAATAATTGCCGGAAAAGGCCGGCCAGCACAGCCAGAACAGTGGAGCAACCGCATTCACCGTGAGGATTGTGCAGGCGTATTGGCCCATTTAATAGGCCTTTTTGGCGGCGGAGAGAGGCTTCAAAATATTTATTTGGCGTCGGATTCAGAGCCGGTAACCCAACACCAGCTGCGCCGATGGTTAGCTGTTCAAATGTCGGTTGAGCTGACTGAAGAATCGGTCAAACTGAGTGCCACGCGACGCTGTAGTAACCGCCGGCTTTTAGAGGCTGGCTACCCATTTAAATATCCCTCCTATAAAGAGGGATATCTTGCGTTGTTAGCTGATTAGCTAGCAACCACAATAGCGTCCATTTCCACCTCTGCGCCCTTGGGTAGCGCCTTTACGCCAACTGCCGCTCGGGCGGGATAGGGCTCGTCGAATAGCTCTGCCATTACTTCGTTAACAGCCGCAAAATTGCCCAGATCGGTCAGGTAGATATTGAGCTTAACAATGCCTTTGAGGTCCGAACCAGATGCCTGACAGACGGCTCGGAGGTTTGCAAATACCTGACGAGCTTGCTGTTGTATATCGCCGCCCACCAACTCCATGGTTTCGGGATCTAGAGGGATTTGCCCCGATAGATAAACCGTTTGGTGAACCTTGACTGCCTGACTGTAAGGGCCGATTGCGGCGGGTGCCTTTTCAGTGTAAATATGGGCTTTATTGGACATAAGCTATTCCTATTTATTCCGTACTCTGTAGATACGCCGCACAGAGGTTAGACTTCGAGCTCGGCGCAGTATTTCCGCAAGATGAATCCTATCACGAACCGTTATCACCACATCTACAATACTGGTGAAAGCGTCTTTTTCAGTGACGTTAATGGTTTCAATTGTCGCATCTTCCTCGGTCATGCGCGAGGCGAGTGCAGCAATAAAGCCGCGTTCTGGAGTTATTTCAACTTTAAGCTCTACAGGAAATTCACCATGCACCACTCTGGACCAGGTAAGCGGCATACACTTTTCTGGATGGAAGCGAACTTCTTTGAGATTGCGACAGGATTCCAAGTGAATTACCAGGCCTTTCCCCGGTGTAACATGGCCCAGTATAGGGTCTCCCGGGATTGGATGGCAGCATCGGGCATACTGCAGTAGAAGGCCGTCAGATGCATCTATAACTACGGGTAGAGAGGAGTTGCGCTTACCCTCAGGTATATTGCGTTTTGATGGCGGAACAAGCAGATTAGCCACTGCAAAAGGCACCCGATTACCGAGCCCAATCTGTTGCAAAACGTACTCGAAGGTAGGGGCTGAAGTCTCTTTGAGAAGTCGCTTGATTTGTGATTTTCTAAGCTGATTGTATTTGGTGCCATAGTTGGCCAACGCCCGATCCAAAAGCCGCTTACCCAGATCGACAGACTCATCATGCTGCTGATTTTTAAGGAAGTGGCGAATGGCACTTCGCGCTTTCGCGGTTACCACAAAATTGAGCCAGTTGGGATTGGGTTGAGCACCCTCAGTGCTCACAATCTCGATCTTTTGGCCGCTTTCAAGTTGCTCCGACAGTGGGGTGAGCTCTCCATCGACGCGGCAGGCTATGCAGCTATTGCCCAGATCTGTATGAACCGAGTAGGCAAAATCTATAGGTGTTGCGTCTTTAGGTAATTTAATAAGTGAGCCTTTTGGTGTGAAACAAAAAACGTTTTCCTGAAACATTTGAAGTTTTGTATATTCAAAATAATGTTCAGGATTTTCATTTCTATCAATAATTTCTACTAAATCTTTTAACCAATCATATTCTTTCCAGGTTAAAGAATTAAATTTTTCTGAAGATTTATACTTCCAGTGTGATGCCACACCTCTTTCAGCAAATTCATGCATAGGCATTGTTCTTATTTGAATTTCTATGGGTCTTTTGTTTGGTCCAAATATAGAAGTATGTAGAGATTGATATTTGTTAATTTTTGGGGAAGAAATATAATCTTTAAATTTACCTGGTATACAATTCCATTTAGAATGGAAGATACCTAGGGCTTTATAGCAGTCTTCTATATTGTCTAAGATAATTCTAAATCCAATAATATCGCTAATTTGTTCAAGTGACACTCTCTTTTTCTGTACTTTTCTCCAAATTGAAAAAGGAGTTTTTTCTCTTCCAATAATTTGTGCATTCAATTCATTTTGATTTAATAAATTGCTAAACTCGTAAGATATGTTTTTAAAACTGCTTGTTCTATTTTCTTTTATTTCATCCAATCTTTTTTTTATTAATTCTCTTGCATCATTATTTAAAATTTGAAAAGAAAGATCTTCTAATTCATCTCTAATTCTATTCATACCCATTCTATCTGCTAAAGGAGCATAAATTTCCATTGTTTCTTTAGCTTTTCTTATTTGTTTGTTTTTATCTTTAACAAATTTAATAGTTCTCATATTATGAAGTCGATCAGCTATTTTAACTAATAAAACTCTAATATCTTTCGAGGTTGCTAAAATTAATTTTCTAAAATTTTCTGCTTTTGAATTTTGAACTGCTTGATTTTCGAATTCAGATATTTTTGTTACACCATCAACTAAATCAGCTACTTCTTGGCCGAATTCTTCTTTAATAGTATTATATGTAGCATAAGTATCTTCAATGGTATCATGGAGTAAGCCTGTTGTTATAGTGGCACTATCTAATTTTAGATCAGTCAATATATTTGCAACGGCGACTGGATGAATAATGTATGGAATCCCTTCGTCTCTTTTTTGAGTTTTGTGTGCTTTTAAAGCAAATTCATAAGCTTTATTAAGTGTCTCAGGATTTAAAAACTTATTATAAGATTTTACTTTCTTAATTAATTCTTCAGATTTAAGCATGAATCATTATAGCATTAAATTAAATTAATAG
>Ga0208881_1000325_pt1 | contig 16412 bp, 20 predicted proteins | sample Knorr_S23_td_AAI_FD_185610 | JGI IMG/M metagenome (GOLD analysis project Ga0208881, IMG submission 185610) | Marine microbial communities from Southern Atlantic Ocean transect - Knorr_S23_td_AAIW_ad_876m_LV_B (SPAdes) (version 2) | ecosystem: Environmental > Aquatic > Marine > Oceanic | place... | reverse complement strand
TGTTATTGCAGCCCATGGCAGCCCTGATAAGGTGCTATCGGAACAGTTAATTAATGAAGTATTTGATGTGCAGGCGGTGATTGCGCGGCATCCGGTGACTGATACACCACTGGTAATTACCTGATGTTAAGCCGATTTTTAGCCTGTTTGCTGTGGGTAATAGCGGAACAGAGTTACGCCGCCATTGAGGTAATCGACGACAATGGCGACCTGCTTAGGCTACAGCAACCGGCAAGTCGCATTATCAGTTTATCTCCCAATATTACCGAAGTGCTTTTCCATATAGGCGCTGGCAGTCAGATTGTCGGGGCTGACGAGTACAGCAACTATCCGCCACAGGCTTTGGAAATCCCCAGAGTCAATAATTATGCAGCGGCAAATTACGAGCTAATTCTATCGCTAAAAGCGGATCTGGTGATTGCCTGGCAGTCGGGCAATGGAGAAAAAATAATCGAGCCTATTAGAGCACTGGGGATTCCAGTATTTGTGGTGGAGACCCGCCAGCTCGATGATATTCCCTCGCTGTTTAAGCGCTTGGGACAGCTATCCGGCCAACTGGCACAGGCTCAGCAGCGAGCCACTGAATTTACTCGAGGTTTAGAGAGGCTGCGCGAGTCGAACCGAGCCAAGGCACCTGTAAGAACTTTCTATCAAATATGGTCCGATCCACTGATAACCCTTAATGGCCAACATATAGTAAGCAATGTTATTGAGCTCTGTGGGGGTATTAATATATTCGCCGATGCAATCCCGCTAGTGCCCTACGTTAATATTGAATCCGTATTGGTGGCTGATCCGCAGGTTATTATTGCCGGTGCTAGCCAAGAACAGCAGTTGATACAATCAAAGAATTGGCAAAAATGGGATAGTTTGTCAGCGGTAAAAAATCAGCATATTTACGCAATACCGGCAGATTTAATGCAGCGGCACTCCAACCGTATTCTCGATGGAGCTCAGCTGGTTTGTGATTATCTAGATCGCGCTAGATCTGTGCAAAGGTCTCAGTAAATAGGTTGCCAGAGCTGTGTAGACAAATGTAGCCTTATTTCTCAGTGCAAAATAAACCGGCCGCGGCGGCGTATTTATGCCCCGATTGGTTATTGCGATCCCTGTCGCATCTACTCTTTAAGGCGTTTATGCCTCATTCTCTTGGGTTGAGCGTCGGAGCCCTGCCGTTTGACGAAGTCTTGATGATATTCGCTGTAAGTGCCTTCAAAAAAGACGATGTCGCCATTATCTTCGTAGGCGAGGGTATGGGTTGAAACCCGATCGAGAAACCATCGATCATGGGAAATAACCAGTACAGAGCCGGGAAAAGAAAGAATCGCTTCCTCAAGTGCGCGCAGAGTTTCGATATCCAAATCGTTAGAGGGCTCATCCAAGAGTAGTACATTAGCGCCTTGCTTTAAGGTATTTGCCAGATGTAAACGGCCGCGCTCACCACCGGATAGCTCGCCGACAAGCTTCTGTTGATCAGTGCCCCTAAAGTTAAACCGTCCCACATAGGCGCGGGATGACACCTCATAATTGGCGCCTATTTTAAGGGTATCCTGTCCACCTGAAATGGCTTCCCATACGCTGTGGCTATCATTCAATGCATCGCGACTCTGCTCCACATAAGCAACTTTGACAGTTTCTCCCAAGCTGATTGAGCCGCTATCTGGATGCTCAGTGCCTGCTATCATTCTGAATAATGTTGATTTACCGGCGCCATTGCCTCCGATAATACCTACGATCGATCCCTTTGGAATGGATAGTGAGAGGTTGTCAATTAGCAGTTTGTCGTCGTAACCTTTGCACAGGTTCTCCATTTGGATTACTTTATCGCCCAATCGCGCGCCCGGCGCTATATAGATTTCATTGGTTTCATTGCGAGTTTGATAATCCTGAGAATTTAATTCTTCAAACCGCGCCAGACGCGCCTTATTTTTTGCCTGACGACCTTTGGGGTTTTGACGTACCCATTCTAATTCCTGTTTGATTGCACGCTGTCTGGAAACTTCTTGCTTGGCTTCAGTTTGCAGGCGGTTTCCCTTGGCTTCCAGCCAGGTGGAGTAGTTGCCTTCATAGGGAATACCATGGCCGCGATCCAGTTCTAGTATCCAGCCAGCTACGTTATCGAGAAAATATCTATCGTGAGTAACTGCAACCACAGTTCCGGAAAATCCTTCGAGGAACTTTTCCAGCCAGTACACAGATTCGGCATCCAAATGGTTGGTGGGTTCGTCGAGCAACAGCATATCGGGACGCGATAGCAAAAGGCGGCACAGTGCCACCCGGCGTTTTTCTCCCCCGGACAGAGAGGCAATATTGGCCTCCCAAGGGGGTAGCCGTAAGGCATCGGCCGCAATATCCAATGAATGCTCTAAATTATGTGCATCCCAGGCATCAATAACCGCTTCTAACTTAGCTTGTTTTTTTGCCAGTACGTCAAAATCTGCCTGTGGATCCGCATAGTCTAAATAGACCTGCTCTAAGCCTTTGAGTGCATCGACTGCTTCGCGCACCCCATCCTCGACATTGCCTCGAACATCTTTAGAGGGATCGAGCTGAGGTTCTTGAGGTAAATAGCCGACGTTAATTCCCGGCATCGGGCGAGCTTCACCCTGAATATCATGGTCGATGCCCGCCATAATTTTAAGTAGTGTGGATTTGCCCGAACCATTTAGACCCAGAACGCCAATTTTTGCGCCCGGAAAGAAAGAGAGAGAGACATCTTTAAGGATTTCTCGTTTGGGTGGCACGATCTTGCTCACCTGATTCATTGTGTAGACGTATTGAGCCATGGAATTAATTATCGATTTAGTTAAGGGTTGGGCATTTAGAGAGGTAATTTGCGCGCCCCACTGAAATTATGCGGGGGTCTTAAGCCTCTCCTTGAGGGGGGATTTTATAATAAAACGACCCATATTGGTTGTGTTGATAAAGGTTTTTTTTCCTTTTGTAACATGCTAGGGTTAGCGGATGCTAAAAAGCATACAAATTAGTACTAGTCCAGTACTAACAATTTTTTAATAAAAACATATGGGGTAACAACATGGGTGCATTAAAAATTGTACAATTATTATCAATTGCGGTAGCAGTAGTTGGAGCTTTTGTGGCTATTCCTGAGGCGGCGCTGGTTATGGTGGTTTTGGGTTTAGTTAGCGGCTATATGGCTGATGAGGCCAATAAAGGCAATAGAACTAATTTCCTTGTATATGCTGTAGCGTTGGGAGTGGTATCAGGAGCAGCTGGAGATCTACCGGCGATCGGTGGGTATATCAGCGATATCATGGCTAACATGAGTACTATCGTTAATGCGGCGGCTCTTGCTGTTATTCTGAATGCAATCAAAGATCAGGCTACTGAATAGTAGAACAGTCGATCTTTAAAAAACCCGCGCTGTTAGCGCGGGTTTTTTTTGGTTTAGTTTTTTGAATATCCAGATAAAAGGGGGTTTAAGTCAATCCTCCAATTCAAACGACATACCCGCAGAGTTTCTCAGACGTTCTATCAGCGCATCACCCATAGCAGTTGCCGGTGTCCAAAACCCCCCAGATAGATCGGATTTGGCTATGTCGAATGCCATACATAGACCAGCCTGAGTAAACATTTTAGCGGTGCAGCCGTAACCGGGGTCGCGGTCCCCCGACACTTTAATGCGGGCTTGATGTCGATTATTTTTACCCAGGATGCGAATATCGAAGTATCCATCTGCCTGCTGTTGCTGGCTCGGCCCTTCCCCCGGTTTGGGTAGCAAAAACCTTTGCATGAGTTTGCGCACTGGTTTAAGCATAATTCCCAAAGCAAAGGATGCCAGACCCAATGACAAGCCAAATGCTCGCAGATAGCCCTTTTTACCTTTTCCAGTGAGCATCCCCTCGCCATAAGAAAAATTATCACCATAGGCCATTTTGAGTAGCGCATTGGAACGCAGAACCACTCGCGCGTTGATAGCTTCCATAATAAATGGTGCTGACCAACAGTGAAAATCCTTGTCATAAATTGGTCCTTTGATACGCGTTTGCTTATTTTTATAACTGTGGTCTTCCGGGCACAGCATATAGGGATTTCCCATAGCTCGACGCAGTTCTGGATCTGCTTTTGCGGCAATAAACATCTCAATTACACTGGCAATAGTGCCGCCAGAGGCACCACCTTTCATGGCCTTTACTCTCAGGCTGACCCGATCGAAAAACTGGCCGAATTTCTTAGCACCTACTTGCTGTAGAAAATGCACGCCTAGATCTGAGGGAATTGAGTCAAACCCGCAACAGTTGACAATTCTGGCGCCAGACGCCTTGGCCGCGCTCTCGTACCTATCCATCATGCGTTTGATCCAATAGGCTTCCCCAGTGAGGTCGCAGTAATCGTTACCGTTTTCAACGCAGGCTTTGATCAATGGCTCGCCATACAGCGCATAGGGTCCGATAGTGGAGAGAATCACCCGAGATTGCCTACACATAGCATTGAGACTATCGCTGTCAGAGGAGTCGGCAACAATCACAGGCAAGTCTTTCGCAGCATCACCCAAAGTTGCTTTTAGCGCCCTTAACTTGGTCTCAGATCGGCCCGCGATAGCCCATTTAATATCTTGAGATAGACCAATTTCATCAAAAAGGCACTTGGTCACAATTTGCCCTACAAAGCTGGTGGCCCCGAATAATAGGATATCAAAAGTTTTTGTGTCCATTGGTAGTATCCTTTTCCCTGATGGTGATTTATATTTCCAAATTGTTGATCGAGCGTTCAAAGCGAGTTTTAATTTTATGTTGCCGATTCTTTACTCATTCCGGCGCTGCCCCTATGCAATTAGGGCGAGAATGACTCTTGCCTATGCCAGTATAACGGTTGACCTAAGGGAAGTCTTTTTAGCAGATAAACCAAGCGCTATGTTGGATATATCGCGCAAAGGAACAGTGCCAGTGCTGGAGCTTGAAGGCTCTATTATTGATGAAAGCATAGAGATCATCAACTGGGCTCTACAGCAATCTGATCCAGATGGCTGGATAAAGGCAGAACTGCATAATGATGCCACGCAGTTGATCGCAGAGAATGATAAAGACTTCAAGTATTGGCTCGATAAATACAAGTATTGGGATCGATTCCCCGATCGGTCGCAGCATTTTTATCGCAGTGGTGCAGAGCAATTTGTGGCGCGGCTTGAGAGCCTGCTGGCGGAAAATAACTGCCTTCTAGGCACACAGCTCAACGTCGCTGATATTGCAATATTCCCCTTTATTAGGCAGTTTGCTTTTGTCGATAAGCTCTGGTTTGACAGTGCGCCGTACCCCAATGTTCAGCGCTGGCTGGAATGCTTTCTGGCATCCTCATTATTTGCCCAATCCATGCATAAACAGCCGCCCTGGCGACCCGGGGATCCCTGCCGGAAATTTCCAGCCCCCAGGCTCGCAAGCTGATGTAGGGTCTTACCCTATCCTGTTGGAAAAAACAGAAAACTTTTCTGGAGCTATTGGCATCGACTTGATAGGATTCGGAGAGATGATTCAAAAAACTTGATGGATATTGAGATGCAAAACATCGTTAAATCGGCAACGCAGTCCCTAAGGTCAGCGCTGCAAACTATACAGCACAGGAATGATAAAGCAGCTGAGGCGACGGCGTCAGCTGTCGCCGCAACGAATAGAGGAGGCAGGTCTATGATAGGGTCCGGTGCAAAGATAGAGGGCAAGTTAATCAGTGATGAAGATCTAATGATTCAGGGTCAAGTGAAAGGCAGTGTCACGGCAAAAGCTAACGAAGTGATAGTGGGAGTCAAGGGCAAACTGACCGCTGATATTCAGGCCAAGGTGGTTAAAGTCGAAGGCACAGTCAGCGGAGATATAACCGGTAGTGAGAAGGTGATTATCGCTAAGACTGGCAATGTTGTGGGCAATATTCGGGCACCTAGAGTCAATTTAGAGGATGGAGCCAAGTTCAAAGGTAGTATTGAGATGGATCCGGAAGATATGGCTCTATCTGGATTACAGGCAAAATCAATGCCTGAACCCAAGACTCGACCTCTGGATATAGATGCCAAACAGGTCGGCTAAGACATTCCTCAAGGGGGTCGAACCCCCGCCAATCTTCCCGAATACTGATCAAATAGAGAGTCAGAGGCCAATGCTGAAATCGGTTAAGCGTGCATCCGGAAATAGCCCATTAGAGACAGTGTCCTCTTCCCTGTTGTCAACGGTGCTCGAGCCGCCAGTGGAGGAGGGGAGGCTGGTGGTTCTGGATATGGGTTTGGCAGCTCCCTCGACAGTAAGATTTTTCAACCAATCCAAATGCAGGCTGCATTTTACTGCGCTGATTGACTCTGAGTTAGATAAGTACAATCGAGAAGAATCCAGTTATGCTGAGAGAGTCGAGCAGTTTAGCGCGGCTTTAAATCTTCAGCCTGGCATCAAAATTGATATATTTCTGTTTTGGGACCTGTTTTGTTATTTGAATAAGTCTGCGATAGATGCGCTGATGGAAGTGCTATCGCCCTTTGTTCACGATGCTTCTCGAGCCCATAGTATTGGACTGTTAAATGCACGCCAGCAGATGCCATTCTATGAATATGGGGTAGCCTCGGTCGGCCAGCTATCACAGTATCCAAAAACCACCTTCCAACCACCTGTCTATGTGCATTCTCGGCGTGATTTCAATAAGCTGTTAGGCTGTTTGAGCGTTGATAAAAGCTGTTTGCTTGCCGATGGTCGTGTTGAAAATATTCTGCTGGTAAACCGCTAGCAGAGGCGGTTATTGATTGACCGACGGGTTTATCTGGGGGCGCTGTTGTCGGTGAGATAGAGCGCAACTAATCCACTGTAAAAATCAAAGAGAAGAGGCTATGAAGCAGGGGATAATAATAGGTGCTAGTTCAGGCATTGGTTGGGAGCTGGCGGTTCAGCTTGCCGCCAAGGGCTTTCAATTGGGTTTAATGGCGCGGCGTACTGATCGCCTTGAGCAGCTGCTAGATAGTCTGCCTGGAGAGCACTTTATACAGAGCACAGACGTCTGTGACCCGGAGCGGGCTCAGCAGGAACTTACCACCCTGATAGAACGCATGGGCAATGTTGGACTTATTGTTGTCAATTCTGGCGTTGGGCGACAGGAGAAAAAGCTAGATTGGGTAGTAGAGCGGGAGATGATAGATGTCAATGTGCGAGGTTTTGCGGCCATGTCGGTGATGGCGATGAACTATTTTGTAGAGCGCGGCAGCGGGCATCTAGTGGGTATATCTTCCGTTTTCTCTCATGTGACAAGTGGATTAATGCCTACTTATGCAGCTAGCAAAGCTTTTGTATCCAGCTATCTCAATGGCATAAGATCGAGGGCGCAATACTCCGGCTTGCCAATTACTATCACCACGGTAGAGCCGGGGTTTATTGACACTCCGATGGTGCAGGGTCGACCATTTTGGATGGCTACTGTAGAGAGGGCGGTTGCACAGATGGTTCGGGGGATACTCGCCAAGAGAAACCATGTCTATATTACCAAGCGCTGGCGGTTGGTTGCTTGGATGCTCAATATTACGCCCCAATGGCTGATGCGAAAATTATTTTAACCGCAACCTAGTGGGTCTATTTATTTGTGGCTTCTAGTCAGTCCTTATAAGACGGATCTATTTTTTCAATCAGGCGAGTTAGGGCGTCAAACTCCAGACCACCGGCGGGACCACCCATAGTCTGCAATGTCATAAGTTGTTCCGTCTTGGCGAGAATTTCGGCCCCCACCGGAATATTGGCCCTACCGGTAGAATCGGTTGCCACCTGAACTTCGCAAGCGCGCTGCAATCCCCACATGCTTTGGAACGCTTCCGGTATGCAGTGACCACAGGTCAGCAAGCCATGGTTGCGCAGGATTAAAATATTTTTGTCCCCCAAGTTGTTCACCAGCCTAGGTTTTTCATCATCCATAACTGTAATGCCCTCGAAGTCATGGTAGGCAATGCGATTATGTAGGAGCGCCGAGTAAAAATTATCATGGCGCAAGCCCTCCTGAGTGCAGGCTACAGCCATGCCGTCGGTGGTATGAGTATGGGCAATACACTGTACATCGGGACGGGCAGCATGAATTGCGGTATGAATGATGATACCGGCCGGATTTACAGCATAGGGGGTATCCTCGACTATCTTGCCCTCTATATCTACTTTGACTAGATTTGAGGCCTTAACCTCACTGTAGTGCAGACCATAGGGATTGATTAAAAAATGCTCGTTGTCGCCCGGGAGCTTGACGGTAATATGGTTGTATATCATTTCAGACCAGCCCATATAATCGAAGATCCTGTAACAGGCGGCCAGTTTTACTCTTAGCTGTTGTTCTGTTGGCGGCATTATTTAGTCCTCTTTACAAACTGCGTTAAAATTACAATTTGTTGTCCATTCACCCGCCCTTCAATATGTTCAGCATTATTGGCTACAAGCGAAATATTGCGCACCGCCGTTCCGCGCTTGGCAGTAAAACCTGCGCCTTTGACAGCCAGATCTTTTATTAATGTTACCGAGTCTCCTGGCGAGAGAACAGCTCCATTGCTGTCTTTATGGACCACATCGTCTTCAGCCTGTGAGCTGTCACTCTCAGCCCAGCCCAACGTATCATCATCCAAATAAAGCATATCAATCAGTTCTTGCGGCCACGCCTCATCGCGTAACCTTGTCAGCATCCGGTAGGCCATTACCTGCACTGCTGGAATCTCGCTCCACATACTTTGATTCAGACAGCGCCAGTGGTTGGCATCCATGTTTGCTGGATTATTGATCTGATCTTCACAGTTGTCACAAACTAATATTGACTGTTCAGCACTAGCATCAGTATTGGGTGGGATTGGGTAGATGACTAGGTTGCTACTGGAAGTGCATAGCTCACACGCTGAGCCACTTCGAGTATGGAGACTCTTTTCTATGTTCATAGGGGGGTTAACTTGATTGTTAATATCGGAGGCTCAGTATATAGCCAACCCGACCTGAAATATATTGAGACCTTTGCGCGGCTAGAGATTTTGCCGCCATGGGTTGTTAATATCGTACCCATTCGGTTATTTATGATCAATGCTCCAAATGCCGGCACCTCGAGTAGCGATAAACAAAAAGATAAAACAGTAAAGCGCAGCCAGTTCGCCGTGATTGACGATTGGAAAGAAAGAGTTTGATCCATGCACTAACCAATAGGCTACCGCCATGGCGCCACTGCAAAGAAATGCCGCAGGGCGGGTCAATAGGCCGAGCATAATCAGTGTTCCACCAACCAGTTCTATGACCCCTGCAGAGGCGGTTAATGTGCTGAGCGGCCCATAGGGATAATCCTGTGGAAAGTTAAAGAACTTTTGCGTGCCGTGCCATAAAAACATAAATCCAGCCATTATTCTTAATAGTGCGTAGGCCTGCTGTTGGTAGTTATCCAGAAATTTCATAGTAATGCCTCTTGTTTATCCTTAATTTACGCCACCTAGTGAGAAGTGGGTTTGTCATTGATAAAACACTGCCACAGGCCTGAAGGTTCCCAGATTTTCTTTAAATCTGCCTCCGCGTGCAGGCGATCCTCACCCAGAATGGCCGTTCTATATTGGAAAATAAAGCAGGACACACGCATATTGGCCGCGCAGTGGATCCAGAGTCGCTGTTCTCCACGGTTTTGTATCTGCGAGACAAATTGTTCAAAGTTTTGTTCTGTGGGGTTGTCGAAATCCACAGGGATATTGATATAGTGCATACCCAATGCAGTCACAATGCCGGCTTCATTCTTTAGGGCATTTTCGGAATTGGGTGGCGTCAGATTGATGATGGTTGTAAATCCGGCGCTCTGTATAGCTTGGAATTGGTTTTTAGTGGGTTGGCCAGAGGTGGCCAAATCAGGGTTGATTGGCAGATAATTAAAAATGGAGTCTAATTTATTTCCCCGCACACTGATACCAGTGAATTTTTCTGCCAGTGTCAGGCTGTAACCGAGAACCGTTTGCAAAGTTCTCAGATCGAAATTCATGCGCAGGCGCCTGCATGGATCAATGCCTGAACATAGCTGGTGGCCTGTTTATGTTTCTGAATCACCTGGACTATGGTCATACCGTTGGGATTTTTTGAATTGATATCGTACCCCGCTTGGTTAAAAAAATCGACAAAGCTAATAAAATTATCTATATTCATGCCCCGATAGGCCTTTTCCAATAGATGAAAATCTTTATTGACGCCCTCTGGGGGTTGGTAGTCGAGAAAGCTCTTTACCCGTTCCTCATCAAATACTTCGCCGAGTATTTTTTGTTTATCTTTTTTTAATGCCATAGTTGTTAACCATTCCTCTTAGAGCATTTCACTTAATTTCTGAGCCAGTATCTGACTGACCTGCTGTGGGTTGGCCTGGCCCTTTGATGCCTTCATTATTTGCCCCATAAAGCCACCGAGTTTTTTCTTGCGCTTGTCGGGATCGGTATTGATATAGTCCTCAACCATCGATTGATTGGCGGCCAACACCTCATCTACCATCGCCTCCAAGGCACCGCTATCAGATACCTGTTTTAGACCTCGCGCCTCGATAATCTGGTCGGCATCGCCTGCTCCTGCCCAGATTCCCTCGAATACCTCTTTTGCCATTTTGCCACTGATCGTATTATCGGCAATTCGCACTATCAGTGCGGCAAGTTGTTCAGCCGACACTGGACTGTTGTCGGGACTGAGATTGTCGGCGTTGAGTCTGGCGCTTAACTCACCAGTGACCCAGTTGGCAGTTAACTTGGCATTGCCAGATTTTGCAGTGGCCTGTTCGAAATAGCCAGCCATACTGGTATCGGCGCCGAGAATATTGGCATCGTATGGGGATAGTTGGTACTGCTCTATAAAGCGCGCTTGTCGGGCGTCTGGAAGCTCTGGTAGGTTGCTGCGAAGTGTCTCGATACGCTGATCGCTGAGTACCACTGGCAGCAGGTCGGGACAAGGGAAGTATCTGTAGTCATTGGCTTCTTCTTTGCTGCGCATGGAGCGCGCGGTTCTGGTTTCACCATTGTAAAGACGGGTTTCCTGAAGCACTGTGCCGCCGTCCTCTATAAGATCTATCTGCCGTTCTACCTCGAGATGGATTGCCTCTTCCATAAACTTAAAGGAATTTAAATTTTTGGTTTCGGTGCGCGTACCCAGTTCCGTGGTGCCCTGAGGGCGGACCGAGATATTGACATCAAAACGCATACTGCCCTGAGACATTTCGCCATCACAGATGCCCAGAGAGGTGACTATGCTGTGTAACTTTTTGGCGAAAGCCACGGCCTCCTGCGAGTTGCGCATATCCGGTTCAGACACTATTTCAATCAATGGTGTTCCAGCGCGATTCAAGTCGATACCAGACATGCCGTGACGGAAGTTTCCTTCATGCAACGATTTCCCCGCATCCTCTTCAAGATGTGCGTGGTGGATGCGAACTGATTGGCTGCTGCCATCGGCCAATTGAACTGCCACAGTGCCGCGACCCACAATAGGTTTTTCCAACTGTGTGGTCTGGTAGCCTTTGGGCAGGTCCGGATAAAAATAATTTTTACGCTCAAATACAGAGGTTTTGCTAATTTCAGCATCGATTGCCAAGCCAAACATAATCGCGTAATCAATCGCCTGTTGGTTAACCACTGGCAATGTGCCGGGCATGGCTAAATCAATGGCACAGGCCTGAGTATTTGGCGCGGCGCCAAAGGCAGTGCTAGCGCCTGAGAATATTTTGGTTTTAGTGGCCAGTTGTACATGTACTTCCAAGCCGATAACGGTTTCCCAATTCATCACTGGATCCCCTCTGGTGCCAGCTTGTGCCAGTCGGTAACTTGCTGATACTGGTGAGCGGCGTTGAGCATACGCGCTTCGTCAAAATAGTTACCTATAATCTGCAGTCCGACTGGCTTGCCCTCCACCACGCCGCAGGGCACAGACATTCCGGGCAGCCCCGCCAAGTTAGTGGATATGGTATAGATATCTTCTAAATACATAGCCACTGGATCATTGCCTTTGGAACCAAATTTAAAGGCGGGTGATGGACAGGTTGGACCCATAATAAGGTCAACCTTTTCAAAGGCGTTGACGAAGTCCTGTTTAATAAGTTGGCGAACTTGCTGAGCCTTGCCATAGTAAGCATCGTAATAACCTGCAGACAGGCAGTAGGTACCGATCAGAATACGGCGCTGCACTTCCTCGCCAAAGCCCTCTGCCCTAGTCCTGCAGTAAAGGTCCTGAAGGTCTTGCGGATTGTCACAGCGATAACCATATCTAACGCCGTCAAATCGCGATAGGTTTGCCGAGGCCTCAGCTGGGGCAATAACATAATAAGCGGGCACTGATAGTGCAGTATTGGGCAGGCTTATTTCGATAAGTTCTGCACCCTGATTTTCATAATGGGTCAGCGCAGCGCGAACTGCCTGTTCTGTATCTGGATCCAGGCCTTCTGAGAAATATTCTTTGGGCACTCCAATGCGCAGGCCTTTTAACGAGGCGTTTAAATGGGCACTGTAGTCAGGCGTGGGGCGATCTACTGAGGTGGAATCTTTGCTATCGTAACTGGCCATGCAATTGAGTAACAGTGCGCAGTCCTCTGCAGTACGGGCCATTGGCCCCCCCTGGTCGAGGCTTGATGCAAAAGCAATCATACCCCAGCGCGAGACGCGCCCGTAGGTAGGCTTTAAGCCGGTTACGCCACACAGCGCCGCCGGCTGACGAATTGAACCTCCGGTATCGGTGGCTGTGGCACCGGGAGCCAAACGTGCTGCAACCGCGGCAGCAGAGCCGCCAGAGGAGCCCCCCGGAACGCAATCTGTCGACCATGGATTTTTTACTGGCCCATAAAAACTGGTTTCATTTGAGGAGCCCATGGCAAACTCGTCCATATTGCTTTTGCCGAGCATGACCGCACCACTGTGCTGAAAATTTTCAATCACTGTGGCGTTGTAGGGTGGAATAAAGTTATCTAGCATCTTTGATCCACAGCTAGTGCGTACGCCATGAGTGCAGAAGATATCTTTATGCACTAAAGGCACCCCGCAGAGCGCTGGCGCATCGCCCTGAGCCAGGCGTTGGTCGGCGGCCTGTGCAGCTTTTAGGGCCTCGGCTTCAGTCACAGTGATTATGGCGTTGAATTCTGTATCTAGGCTCTTTATTCGCGTCAACAAATACTGAGTCACCTCAGTGCTGGAAAACGCTTTATTTTTAAGGCCTTCTACAAGCTCGGCAATGGTCAGATTGTGCATTTTATACTCGGGTAAATTTTACGATACTAAGTCAGTCATTCTTGAGGGTCGATTCATTAGTCAATTACTTTAGGAACAAGAAACAGGCCGCCTTCAGTGTCTGGCGCTATGGCTTGGAATGCCTCCCTCTGGTCAGTTTCGCTGACCTTATCCTCTCTCAAGCGCTGCGATTCCTGCGTTGGATTAGCCACATTGTCCAGCCCACTGGTGTCTGCAGCCTGTAATTGATCGACTAGGTCCAGCACGCTGCCCAACTGCTGTGAAATCTCTTTGATCCGATTATCATCAATGGCAATGCGCGCTAGGGTGGCCAGATTTTCAATTGCCTGCCTTTCTATACTCATTTCGAAATCTTCGTTTTCTAGGGTAAGCAGAATTTTACATCATCTAGTCTGTTTAGGTTAGGGGTTAAAGCTAATAACAAACTATAATTGCAGCCTCTGGAAGGTTAAGTTGTAATTTTTTGCTACTAGGTTGCTAAACTGAGATAGAATGACCCCATTAGCTGATAGCGACTGACAATTTTTGCACTTGCCTTCCGCTGAATGACCTGATAGTTTCTATCAGCTAATCTTGAACTGCTTGTCTGTTTTAACAGCTCACCGACGGAATAAAAAAATGGTGTTCAAAAAATTTCTAGGTCTTTTTTCCAGTGATCTTTCTATCGATCTCGGGACTGCAAATACGCTTATCTACATGCGCGAGAAGGGAATTGTGCTAAATGAGCCCTCTGTAGTGGCAATTCGCCAACAGTTTGGCGAAAAAAAGGTTGAGGCCGTGGGCACTGAGGCGAAACGTATGCTCGGTAGAACCCCTGGCAATATAACCGCCATACGCCCTCTTAAAGACGGCGTGATTGCAGATTTTCAGGTGACCGAGAAAATGCTTCAGCACTTTATTAGAAAAGTGCACTCGGAAAGCTTTGTGCCACCCAGCCCCCGCGTGCTGATTTGCGTGCCTTGCACGGCTACCGAAGTTGAGAAGCGCGCCATCAAGGAGTCTGCGTTCAGTGCCGGTGCCAGAGAAGTGTTTTTGATAGAGGAGCCTATGGCAGCGGCGATTGGTGCAGGTCTGCCCGTCGAGGATGCCGTGGGGTCAATGGTGGTGGACATAGGTGGTGGTACCACAGAAATAGCTATACTGTCTTTGAATGGTGTTGTTTTCTCAGATTCTGTGCGTATCGGTGGCGATCGATTTGATGAATCTATCTGTAACTATGTGCGCCGTAAATATGGCAGTGTGATAGGCGACAGTACCGCAGAGAGAATAAAGATGGAAATTGGCACTGCCTACCTTTCTGAAGAGGTTAGAGAAATCGAGGTTAGAGGTCGAAATCTCGCTGAGGGTGTGCCCAAAAGTTTTGTTCTGAGCAGCGATGAAATATTGCAATCACTTCAAGAGCCCCTGTCGGGAATTGTGCAAGCAGTGAAGCGTGTTTTAGAGCAATCACCGCCAGAATTGGCGTCCGATATTGCCGAGACCGGTATTGTTTTAACTGGTGGTGGTTCGTTACTAAAAGATTTAGACCGCCTGTTGGCAATTGAGACTGGGTTGCCGGTTATTTTGGCGGAAGAGCCCCTTACCTGCGTTGCTCGAGGCGGTGGTGAGGCGCTTGAGATGATGGGTAGCAAAGGTTCAAGTACATTGATGTATTAGTGAGCTTAATTTCTTAAGCTTCTTATGCTATCTGTAACTGTTTGGGGGCGGGCCCATTAAAAAAGTATTTGTCAATTCGTCCTCTGTGGTGCGAAAAGCCTTTTTTGCGGTTTTATTGGCGACCCTGCTTATAACCCTAGATATCTATACCCCTTGGTTTGAATCATTTCGAGGTCATTTATCCAAAGTGACTGTTCCCCTTCAATTAATATCGAATTTTCCCAATCGCATTGGGGCGTGGGTGGATTTAAACACCACGTCTAGAACTATGTTAGAACAAAAAAATGCCAGCCTCGAGAATGAGCGGCTGATACTGCTGGGGAAATTGCAACGCAAAGCGGAGTTGGCAGCTGAAAATTTGCGCTTGCGCCAACTCTTAAATGCCTCAGAATTGTTGATGGACAGCGTATTGGTGACTGAAGTAATAGGCATTTCCCCAAACCCTCTAAATCACCGAGTAACCATAGATCGAGGTGCAGATGATGCGGTTTATGTCGGGCAGCCGGTGTTGGATGCCGAGGGATTGATGGGTCAAATTACCCATGTCTATAAGAATTATAGTCAGGTGTTGTTGATTACTGATTTAAATCATGCACTGCCAGTGCAAGTCCTGCGCAATGGGTTGCGTTCGATTGTAGAGGGGACCTCAGATTACCATGAAATGAGATTGCGATTTGTATCGCCGACCGTCGATATAGCAGAGGGCGATCAGTTGGTAAGTTCTGGGCTGGGCGGTCGATTTCCAGTGGGTTATCCGGTTGGCACTGTGGCTGAAATAAGTCAACGGCCTGGAGAGAAATTTATGGATATCAAAGTCATACCTTTAGCCAAGCTTGATCGCAGTAAACACCTACTGTTAGTTTTCAGGCTACAAGATGGAGACCAGTCCAGGGGGGGTAAGTGAAAAAAAATAGCACGGCCCAACCGGTTTTAGCAATGTTACTAGGGGCTATCATTTTACAGTTAATACCGGTCTCTGGTGAATGGCTTGCTTGGAAGCCAAATTTTTTGCTGTTAGTGATGATTGCCTGGGTACTGTATTTTCCCGATCGATATGGGATTGAATTTTCAGTGGTAGTTGGCATCTGTGCAGACCTACTTTTTAGCTCAACGCTTGGCTATCATGTTTTAATCTTTACAATTTGTGGGCTGATCGTGATTTTCTTTCATCGCGTTATTGCCTACCTGCACATGGGACATCGGGTTGTGCTGGTATTTTTATTGGTAATAGTTGTCGAGCTCCTAAAGGCCATGATGAATTCGCTTGGCGATATTCCTGTGTTTTTGAAGCATATTCCCTATCTCGCTGTTATTTCTAGTCTGTTTTGGGTTCCATTGGATAAAGTGGTGAACAGGTTTTATTTGCGCCATAAGTGAGTGTTAGATGAAGGTGAAATAATTGTTAGATTACGACTTGATTCTTGCTTCGGCCTCTCCTAGGCGCGCCGAGATACTGACCCAGATTGGCGTCAATTTTGTGGTTGTTCCAGCCGCTATTGACGAAACTCGTTCTCCCGAGGAGTCCGCTCTTAAGTACGTGGAGCGAATGGCCCTAGAAAAGCTTCAAGCAGTTGTT
>Ga0208881_1000319_pt1 | contig 16578 bp, 11 predicted proteins | sample Knorr_S23_td_AAI_FD_185610 | JGI IMG/M metagenome (GOLD analysis project Ga0208881, IMG submission 185610) | Marine microbial communities from Southern Atlantic Ocean transect - Knorr_S23_td_AAIW_ad_876m_LV_B (SPAdes) (version 2) | ecosystem: Environmental > Aquatic > Marine > Oceanic | place... | reverse complement strand
TAGATCAGGGATTTGTTATTGGAAGTCGGCTTCATGTGGCAACCGCCTCCGCCCGCGTTTGGACGGCACCGATCGTCGAGTGGTCGGAAGAAACACTGATACGAGGTCTTGCCGAACTCGATCCACTTTGCCTTGATCATGCGCCTAGCACTGGCCTGTCGCGTATTGTCTGGCCACGGTCGCCGGCAGACCCCGCTTCGTTTGAACTTTGTGTGGCCATGCCGGTGGTCGCTAGCTTGGTGGGCTGGCTGCAACGCGTGCTCGAGCACGATGCCCCGAGTTTGCCGCCGGGCAGCATCACGAAACTGGTAGGGCTCGGGCCCGGACTGACGCCTTCGGGCGACGATTTTCTTGTGGGTATGCTGGTTGCCCTTTCACTCGCCGGTCGATTCGACCTCGTGGCGGCCGTGGATCAGGTGATTCGCCCGACCCTTGAGGAGGGCACAGGGCCGATCAGTCGCTTGCACCTGGCGGCGGCGCTCGATGGTGAAAGCAGTGAACGATTGCATGTGATGGTAAACGCAGTACTAGCCGGTGATCACGATGTACTGGCATCTCGGCTGGTCTTGATTTCGCAAGTCGGTCATTGTTCCGGTTGGGACACCCTGGCGGGTGCTGTGATGGTTCTGCGAGTGCTGGCCCGCACGCATCGCTCGGTGATGGCGGCAGGGCGCGATGCCGGTTGAGAATTTCGACTATGTAATCATCGGTGCGGGTTCGGCCGGTTGCGTATTGGCGAATCGTCTGAGCGCTAACGGTCGTTATCAGGTATTGCTGTTGGAAGCCGGGCCTCGTGACCGCTATCCGTGGATTCATATCCCGATCGGTTACGCAAAGACCATGTTCCATCCGCGTTACAACTGGCGCTACTACACTGAGCCAGATCCCGGCTTGCATCATCGGCAGATCTACTGGCCGCGCGGCAAGGTGCTTGGTGGTTCCAGTGCTATCAACGGGCTGATTTTCATACGCGGTCAGCCCCAGGACTACGATAACTGGGCAGCTATGGGTAATGCCGGTTGGAGTTGGAACGACGTCTTGCCCTATTTCGTTTCTCTGGAAAACAACGAACGGGGCGCCAGTGAGTGGCACGGCGACGCAGGCCCCCAGGCGGTATCGGATATCGGCCAGGTGAACCCCCTTGCCGAAGCGTTCATCGAGGCCTGCACCGAGGCCGGTTATTCCCGCAATCTCGACTTCAATGGCGCGAGTCAGGACGGAGCCGGCTTTTACCAGTTAATTACCCGTAGGGGGTTTCGTTGTAGCAGTGCGAACGCCTACCTGAAGCCTGTCCGGCACCGCTCAAATCTTGCCGTGGTCACCGAAGCACTCGCCGGGCGCATCGAGTTCACCAACGGCCGAGCGAACACTGTGGAATTTCGCCGGGGGCACAACACCCAAAAGGTGAGCGCCCGGCGTGAAATCATACTTGCTGCCGGCGCTGTTCAGTCACCGCAACTGCTTCAGTTGTCCGGTATTGGCGATGCCAAGGTGCTCACAGAATATGGGTTACCGGTGGTCACCAACTGTCCTGGGGTAGGGCGGAACCTCCAGGATCACTTGCAGGTGCGGGTCATTCATCATTGCACACAGCCGTTAACAACCAATGACGACCTCAAGAGTATCTGGCGGCAGGTCGGCATGGGATTACGTTATGCCTTATGGCGCAGCGGCCCCTTGGCAGTTGGCATCAATCAGGCCGGTGCCTTTTTGAAAACCGCAAAGACAGCGCCGACCCCCGACATCCAGTTTAGTTTTGCGGCCCTTTCATCCGATCTTCCGGGCTCATCGCTTCATGACTTTTCGGGATTTACGTCATCTGTTTGTCAGCTGCGGCCAGAGAGTCGGGGCCAGGTGGCTATCCGTTCGACTGATCCGAGCGATTCTCCAGCGATTCACCCGAACTATCTGATGGCGAACTTTGACCAGCGTATCGCTATCAAAGGGCTTAACATCGCGAGACAAATTGCAGCACAACCTGCGCTTGCCCGGTACATCATCAGCGAGTATCTCCCTGGCGAGGGCGTCCAAAGTGATGACGAGCTACTCGATTTTGCCCGCCGGCATGGCGTCACCATGTTTCATCCTGTAGGCACTTGCAAGATGGGTAATGACACAGAGTCTGTTGTGGATCGTTACCTGCGAGTCCATGGCGTGGAAGGACTGCGTGTGGTCGATTGTTCCATCATGCCAACCTTGGTATCGGGCAACACCCATGCCGCGGCAGTGATGATCGCAGAAAAGGGGTCAGATATGATTTTGGCTGATGCCGAAAGGTAATACTCTGAGAGCGTCTAGCGGGGCGACCCAAAAGACCGGGTATTGTGTACGGCCCGCGCCCAGCTGGATACCAACGCATGACGTTCGGTTGAAGACATTTGAGGATGGAACCTGCGTTCAAGTTGCCAGTGCTTAGCTACACCTTCCAATGAGTTAAGGGTACCGGCGCCGAGAGCCGCCAGTCGGGCTGCACCGAGTGCGGTGGTTTCAATCTCGGTAGGCCGTTCAACATCAACACCCGTTATGTTGGCGAGAAATTGAAGCATCCAGTCGTTCTTGGCCATGCCGCCATCGACCCGCAGCGTAGTAATCGTTGTCGCGCTGTCACCAGCCATGGCATCCAGCAGTTCCGCACTCTGGTAGCCGACGGCTTCGAGCGCAGCGCGGGCCAAATCTGCCGGCCCGCTGTCACGGGTCAGGCCGTAGATAGTGCCGCGCGCGTGGGGGTCCCAGTGTGGCGCTCCAAGACCCGTGAACGCGGGTACGAAAATGACATCGCCATGAGTCGCTGATGCCTCGGCGTGATCCGCAGATTCAGCAGCTGATTCGATCACGCCGAGGCTGTCACGTAACCACTGGACTGCGGTGCCCGCGTTGAAAATAGAACCCTCGAGTGCGTAATGAACCTTCCCCTCTATACGGTAGCCAATGGTGGTTAACAGTCGATGGCTTGAAGCGATGGCTTGTGTGCCCGTGTTTAGCAGTGCAAAGCAGCCTGTACCGTAGGTGCTTTTCATCATGCCCGCGTGGACGCATGCTTGACCGATGAGCGCGGCATGTTGATCCCCAGCAATCCCCAGGATTGGAATGGCCGATCCGAACACCTCGGCGCTGGTGCAGCCGTAATCGTCGGCCGAGTTTTTGACTTCGGGCAAGATTGCATCGGGAATGTCGAAAAGGGCCAGTAAATCGGGATCCCATTGCTGGCTGTGAATGTTGAACAGCAATGTCCTCGATGCATTGGTGGCATCGGTGGCGTGCATCTGGCCGCCGGTCAGGCGCCACAGCAAAAAGCTGTCGATCGTTCCCGCTGCCAGATCGCCCTGCTCGGCTCTCTGGCGGGCTCCATCCACGTGATCAAGCAGCCAGCCCAACTTGGTGGCTGTGAAATAAGGGTCGAGTAATAAACCCGTTCGTTCGTTGACCCACCCTTCAAGATTTCGGTCGCGCAGTTGGGTACACGTTTCGGCAGTTCGTCGGTCTTGCCAAACTATAGCGTTGTGTATCGGCACACCGGTTGCCCGATCCCAGACGACGATTGTCTCTCGCTGGTTGGTGATGCCGATTGCAGTTACGTTGCCGCCGCAGGCCGAGAGCGCCTGGCGGCATACTGCACACGTCGTTTCCCAGATTTTCTCCGGGTCATGTTCGACCAGTCCGTTAGCCGGATAGATTTGCGGAAGCTCGTTCTGCGCTTTCGCTACGGCATTGCCATTGTTGTCAAAGACAATGGCACGGGAACTGGTAGTGCCTTGGTCGATTGCGAGGATGTAAGAAGGTCGGTTCATACGGATAAAGAAGGGTTGCGGTCTCTGCTGCACAAAGGTTTTCAAATGACAGGCTGTATCCTACTGCTTTGAGCCTTTGTTATGCTTACGACCGTTTACCGGGGCGCGAGAAATTCATTGATACTTAAAATCGGGGGGGAGTGCCATGCAGTGGACATACCGGCAGGTGGAGCTCAAGAAGCAATATCCGCTGCGTATCAGTCGCGGAGTGAGTGCCGGGTCGACCAATCTATTTGTCACCGTTGAAGCAGACAGTAGTGTCGGCATCGGTGAAGCAGCACCTGGTGCGGGCGCCGCAACGGCGGCTGCCTGCGACCAACAGATCAGGGCATTTATTGAAACCCAGCAGGACAAGGACCTAAGTCCTTTTGGTGCTTGGCGGGATGCGCGATTGGCTGGGGTAGCACCTTGTGCTTGGGCGGCTGTGGACACAGCTTTATGGGATCTTCTGGCAAAGCGCAGCGGACAACCGCTTTACCAGCTGCTCGGTTTGCCGTGTCGCTCAGTCCCCACTTCGGTCACTATTGGTATCCTGGCGCCAGAGATTGTTCGCGAGCGAGTTCCAGAAATTCTCAGCCGTACAGGAGCGCGCTGCCTCAAGATCAAACTGGGGAATCCTGACGGGATTGATGCCGATCAGGCGATGTACATTGAAGTGCGAGAAAGTGCTCAGCGATTTGGTGTTGCCTTGCGAGTTGATGCGAACGGCGGTTGGACATTGTCCGGTGCGACCACCATGATGTCTTGGTTGCGGGATCGCGGCTGTGACTACGTGGAACAACCGTTGAATTCAGAAGCGGATGACCAATTACCGGCTTTGTTTGCGAATCGGGCGCTGCCTATTTTTATTGATGAGTCCTGCCGCTTCTCGACCGATGTCGCCCGACTTGCCAGCTGCATCGACGGCGTCAACCTTAAGTTGATGAAGTGTGGCGGGATAACCGAGGCACTGCGGATCGTTGCGACTGCTCGAGCACATGGACTTCAGACCATGATTGGTTGCATGGGGGAGTCATCGGTTGCAATTGCTGCTGGCGCCTCGCTGGGCGCGTTGTTCGATCACATCGATCTTGATTCGCATCTCAATCTGGCCCCGGATCCAGCGATGGGTCTGGAACTTGTTGAAGGGGTCGTGTGCGTATCCCAGATACCAGGGCACGGAGCACAGTTGATATGCTGAATGCCAATCACTCGCTGGTTGTTCATTTCGATGACCAGATAGCCCGACGCAACGGCAAGATGGGGCACGGAGTGCTGCGGTTCACTGCCAATCCTGTGGTGGGGTGCATCGATAGAAATCACCACGGCGCGAACAGTCGCGACGTGTTGGGCTTTGGGCCCGATTGCCCGGTGGTTGAAGATGTCGCACAGGCGCTGTCTCTGGGAGCTGAAGTACTGGTGCTTGGTATGGCCCCATCCGGCGGGCGCTTGCCGCCGCACATGTTTGAGGAAGTTGACCGTGCAGTTGACGGGGGCCTCTCCATAGCCAACGGCTTGCATGAGCAGTTGGCAGACCGTTACTTGAAGCTTCGTCCCGGACAGTGGATCTGGGACATCCGAAAAGAACCCGAGGGCCTAAGTATTGCCAGCGCTCAGGCGGCTTCGCTTGGCAATCGACGGTTGCTAATGGTTGGTACGGACATGGCAATCGGCAAAATGACGGCGGGCATTGAGATCTGGCGAGAGGCACAACGTCGGGGTCTTCATGCCGAATTTCTGGCCACCGGCCAGATTGGTATTTTGATCAGTGGACGAGGCATTGCGCTGGACGCGATTCGCGTCGATTACGCTTGTGGCGCGGTGGAACGTATGGTTATGGATGCGGCCGATGCCGATCTTCAAGTGATCGAAGGCCAAGGCTCGATTCTCCATCCCGGCAGCACATCTACTTTGCCTTTACTTCGAGGTAGTTGTCCAACCCACATGGTGCTTTGTCACCGGGCTGGGCATGACAGGCTCGAGGATCACGACGTGTCAGTGCCGCCACTTTCAGATCTGATTGCTTTGTACGAAGACATGGCTTCAGCGTGTGGTAGTTTTTCCCGGCCAAAGACGATCGGCGTGGCATTAAATACTTCAAGTCTTAACGATGGGGATGCACAACATGCCTTGGAGACGCTCTCAAAAGAGATCAAGTTGCCAGTAGTCGATCCTTTGCGTTTTGGTGTAACGTCCTTGGTCGATACGTTGTTAAATTGATGAGGCCACTACTTTAGTCAGGAAGCTCAATCGTACATCACCCATGAACGAGACCTATGACGTCAGGGAGTGGCACAATCTGTTGCAGTTTAGCTCTGGTTTTCATGGTCTTTAAGTTGGAGACGCAATTCTGTTTTTAGCACCTTGCCGTAGTTGTTTTTTGGCAGTTCCTCGACAAAATGGTACTCGCGCGGTCGTTTGAAGCGCGCCATGTGTTCGAGGCAAACGGAATCGAGTTCGGTAACTGTAGGTTCGTGGTCTCGGGCTACGACGAAAGCGACAACTCTCTCGCCCCATTCACGATCAGGCATGCCCACCACTGAAGCTTCGAGAATGCCCGGATGTTGGAGCAGGGCCTCCTCGACCTCTCGAGGATAGATGTTACTGCCGCCACTGATGATTAGGTCCCGGGCTCGGTCGGTTAGGGTCAGGAAACCGTCTTCGTCGAGACTGCCGAGATCACCTGTGTGCAGCCAGCCGTTGCGAAGAGTGTCTGCGGTATTTTTAGGGTCGCGCCAGTATCCTCGCATGACGGCTTTACCCTTGACCACAACCTCACCGACTTCTCCGGCTGACAAAGGGCAGTCGTCACTGTCTGTCACACACAGCTGAATTTCGCTCTGCGCGGTGCCCGCCGAGGCCAGTCGCTGGCGATGTCGTGGGTGAGTAGTATCCCGATGATGCCAGTTACTGAGCGCGGTAATAGTCATCGGGCTCTCTCCTTGACCATAGATCTGAACCAAGCGATGGCCGAAGACCTTGTGGGCTTGATCGAGATCCGCGAGATACATCGGGCCACCTCCATAGACGATCGTTTTTAGTCCCACATGATCTGAATGGGCGGCGGCAGGATCTTGGCTCAGCCGCCGTACCATGGTAGGCGCAGCAAACAACGTGATTCCGTGATGCTGAGCGAATAGCTCAATGGTCTCGGCGTTGTCAAAGCCGCCGCTTTCTGGAATTACATTCGCTGCACCAACCGACACATGTGGGATGACGTACAACCCGCTGCCATGTGACATGGGCGCTGCATGAAGAATGCAATCGCTGGATGCAATGTGGTCGACATCAGCGAAGTAGCAGCGGGTCATGCTCAGCAGGTTCTGGTGTGTCAGCATGGCTCCCTTTGGCTGACCTGTCGTGCCACTGGTATAGAACAACCAAGCAACATCGTCGTCGGCGGTTTCTTCCATTGGTACGGGTTCGCTGTGAATAGCTTGTTGGTACTGGCGTCCCGTTGATTCGATTACTTCCAGCAGACGCTGAAGTCCTACCGCTGCCTCGGCGACGTTAGATTCCAGCTCTGGATTCGTGAAGCATGCGCGGGCACCACTTTGCGTCAGAATGTAATGAATTTCGCGTGGATGAAGTTTGGCGTTAATGGGGACGGCGGTTAAGCCGGCATGCCAGCAGGCGAACAGCAGTTCCACATATTCAGGGCAGTTTCTAAGTATCAAGGCGACACGGTCGCCCCGATCAAGACTCAGCTCCCGCCGTAACCAGCCCGCCATTCTGGTAACTCGTTCGTGAAGCACTCGGTAGTCGCACCAAAGGTCGGTGCCGACCTGCAAAGCGGGACGCTCGCCGAACGTATTAGCGCTGCGTTGCAGCAGTCGAGCGAGATTCATGATGCGCGGCTTCCTTTCATTGCCCCGTCATCTTATCCCACTCTGGTAAGGCCCAATCGAGATTGCTCGGCAAGCAACCTTGGGCTCCTGCTATTTGAAAACAACTGGTTACGGGTACAATTCATGTTAACTCTTAACTTTGGTACGCAAATTGATCACCCAGAAAGGTCGCCGAGTCCAATTGATGGATACCACCTTGCGTGACGGGGAGCAAACGCAGGGCGTTTCGTTTTCACCAGACGAGAAGGTCAATATCGCCCGTGCTCTGCTTCAGAGCCTTAAAGTCGATCGCATTGAGATTGCTTCCGCTGGCGTGTCGCATGGCGAGAAAGCCGCAGTTACCCAGATCCATGGTTGGGCATCGGAACATGGGTTCCTGGAGCAAGTAGAGGTGCTTGGGTTTGTCGATGGGTCGCGCAGCGTTGACTGGTTGGTCGAGTCGGGTGGACGGGTGCTAAATCTTCTGACCAAAGCCAGCGAAAAGCACTGTCGGATACAGCTTCGAAAAACGCTGGAAGAGCATGTGGCGGATATCGACAGTACGGTCGCGTATGCCCGAGGCAAGAATCTCATCGTCAACGTGTATCTCGAAGACTGGTCGAACGGTTATCGTGACAGTCGTGACTACGTTTATCAGATGGTCGAAGCCCTTGATGCGATGGAGATCGCCCACGTGATGCTGCCGGACACGCTCGGTGTGTTAAGTCCCAAAGAAGTTTTCGACAGCGTCAGCGATATGTGTAATCGTTACCCAAGCCTGACGTTCGATTTTCACCCCCATAACGACTATGGACTCGCTACGGCCAATGCAATGGCGGCTGTAGAAGCGGGCGCAACGACCATTCATGCCACCGTGAATTGCTTAGGTGAGCGTGCTGGAAACGTCTCTCTGGCAGAGGTTGCAATTGTGTTGCGTGACAAGCTCGGAGCAGAAATCTTACTTGATGAATCTAAGATTCACGATCTCAGTCAAATGGTAGAGAATTTCTCGGGCAAACGGGTGTCTGCCAATGCGCCGATCATCGGCACCGATGTGTTTACCCAGACCAGCGGTATTCACGCAGATGGTGACAAGAAAGGGGGCCTATATCAGACCTCCCTTAATCCTGAGCGTTTTGGTCGCAAACACAGTTACGCGTTGGGCAAGATGAGTGGACGGGCCTCGCTCTTGAAAAATCTTGAGGAGCTCGGAATGGAATTGTCGGCTGAGGCTCAGGAGCGGGTCTTGCAGCGAATTATCGATATAGCCGATACCAAAGCCACTATTACCCGTGAGGACTTGCCCTTTATCATCGCCGATATTCTCGAGAGTCGAGACTATCAGCATATCGAGTTATTAACTTGTGCCATCAACAGTGGATTCGATATCGAATCCACTGCCAGTGTGCGTGTACGGGTGGGTGAAGAGACCCACAAGGCGTCCGGATCTGGCAACGGTGGATTCGATGCCTTTAATGACGCGATGAAGAAGATTCTGAAACCCGACAACATCCAGTTCCCGGAGCTTACCGATTTCGAGATTCGAATCCCAAAAGGTGGCAGCACCAACGCGCTGACCGAATGTTTTATTACCTGGAATGATGGGGGGCGGACTTTCAAAACCCGCGGTGTGCATGCAAATCAGGTATTTGCAGGTGTCAACGCGATGATGCGGATGCTCAATATGACAGTGCAGAGCAAGACCGCATGCGAATCCTATTCACAACCGCTGGAACGCCCCGAATAGTCGGAATCAATGTGTAATTCAGGATGGTGGCAATCGACCCAGCTCTTCTACAACTTTGTCACCAAACTCGGCAGTACTGATTTTCTTTTCGTTATCTCCCCGCCGGGCGAGGTCAGGCGTGGTAAAACCGGCTGAGAATACAGCTTGCATCGCCCGCCATAAGTTGCGGGCTTCTTGCTCCATATCAAAACTCATTTCCAGCATCATTGCGACAGAACCGAGCATGGAATAGGGATTGGCGATGCCTTGTCCCGCAATGTCCGGAGCCGACCCATGCGACGGTTCGTAGTAGGATTTCTCGGGGCCAACGCACGCTGATGGCATCAGGCCAAGGGAACCGAGGATGCCGCCACCTTGGTCGCTCAAAATGTCACCGAACATGTTCTCCATCACCATCACGTCGAAGCGAGTGGGTTCGAGGCATAAATAGGTGGCTGCAGCGTCTACCAGGATATGTTCAACCGTTATTTCCGGATAATCGCTTCGCACTTCTTCCAAAACTTCGTTCCACAGCACGCTCGACTTCAAAACATTGCTTTTGTGGACATTGTGTAACCGCTTCTTTCTTTTCTGGGCAAGTTGAAACGCGATTTCGAGTGCTCGTCGAATTTGATCTTCATTGTATTCGAGCATCTCGTGTACATAGCGGCGTCCGGCGTCGTCAACACCACTGTCCTTTCTGCCGAAATACAAGCCACCGACCAGTTCACGGATGATGATGAAGTCAATTCCATCTCCGATAATCTCCGGCCTCAATGGCGAAAAATGTGCAAGAGCGCGAGGCAGATAAACCGGACGGAAGTTGGCATACGTATCGTAACGTTTGCGCATTGGTAGTAACCCACCGCGCTCAGGCTGCTCATCAACGGGGATCTTTTGAGATTCCTCGTGGCTCAGCCCAATGGGGCCCTTGAGGATAGCGTCTGCTTTATCGCAAATTGATATCGTTTCTTCAGGGAAAGATTTACCGGTCTCGAAATAGGCTGCTGCACCAAATAGAGCGGGCTTTAGATCAAATTGAACGTTGTTTCGGGTCTCTACGAGCTGAAGAATCTTTACCGCCTCGGCTGAAATTTCTGGGCCGATACCGTCACCGGCGAGAAGAGCAATGGTATGTATGGGCATGTTGTTGTCCGTGGATTTGTAGGAATCGGTAAAGTCGTTACCGGATATTCAAGGGGTATGCCGCAGCGATGTTTGTTTCAGCGTAGCGCCCTGAACCGCATGCTTGAAAGCCGATTCTAACGTTGGGCTGGAAAATTTGGCTGTTAAGCCACCTGCTTTGGTTCTAGCTCAACTAGCTCGGGTGTTGTAGGTTGAAAATGTTTCACCATATCTTGTCGTGCTCTCAGCGCTTCGTCGGCGTCGTCTATTTCGACATCATCAAACGTCAGTATGTCACCCAGATCAACATCGTTACGCAGTCGAAGATCGGCGGCAAGGCCGAGTGGAAGGGCGTTTTTCGCCAGTGAGTCCGCCGCGGGCAATTGTTTGCCCCAGACGCAGAAGCCGCCTTCTCCATCCAGGGTTTCACCCTTTAATAACGGTCGCTTTGCGACAGCAGCCACATCCGAATAAAAGCCTTTGGGGCGACCCGTTGCCTCCCGGCGTAATGCCGTGGACGCGACTGAAACACCGAGTTCCATGCCGATCATGTGTGTCGGTCGATAGAGGGCGGCGTAGCGGCCCGATTGGTCGGGCAGCATGTGGTATTCCTGGAAACATTGACGGGCATAGTCACTGTCGGCATCAATCACGACGAAAGTACCCATAGCGAGGTGATGGGGCACTGATTCGCCATTTCGATTTAGCGAAGAAACCACTTCAGTCGTTCCGTAACGGCTCAAAGACCCTCCGTCCAGCACAGGCTTACAGGTGTCTGCTAATTCGAAGCGAGAGCATGGCGGAAAGCCCAGTCCACTCGACTGCGGAACAAGGCCGGTAGCATTACACACGGCTGTCATTTCAATACCCGACTTGCTGCCGTCGAGAAAGGAGTTAAACATCTTGAGGTTGATAGTCTCGGGATTAGCAATTTTGAGGTATTGCTGGAGTACATCCCAAACGGTGTCCGGAGTAAGGGCGTGATAATCGGGATGGTAGCGGGTGCCTTTGCCTGCTGCGACCACATCAAACCCGCAAGTCCGGGCCCAGTCAACATGTTCCGCCACCAGCGCCGGCTGATCGCCCCAGGCTAAACTGTAGACTACGCCCTCTTTTTCTGCTTCTTGGGCGAGCAGGGGTCCGGCAATTACATCGGCTTCGACCGTCACCATAATCACATGGTGGCCCGCAGCGATGGCGCCTCGGCAATGACGAATTCCGGCATTCGGGATACCGGTGGCCTCGACAATGACGTCAATCTCAGCACAGTTAATGACCTGTTCCGCATCGTCTGTGATGAATGTTGTGCCGTTGCTCAGTGCATCACTCATCGACTGTGCATCCCAGCGCTCCGGTTCCCAGCCTGCTGTCGCAAGACGGGCCTGCGCTCCACTTGGGTCTAGGTCTGCGAGGCCAGCCAGGTGCACTCCAGCTGTGGTGCGGACCTGCGCCAGGTACATGGTGCCGAATTTCCCAGCGCCGATTAGCCCAACCCGCACAGGCCGATTCTCTTCAGCCCGGGCGGCAAGCATGCGATAAAGGTTCATCGTAGAGTTTTTCTATGCAGTTTCTGAGCCTGAGGTTTTCCTGTGCTCACGAATTTGTTCCCAGGCGCTCTGAATTTCCGTGGTTTTGTCAGTGGCAAGCTTCATCATTTCTTCTGGTAACCCCTTAGCGACCAGTTTGTCCGGGTGATGTCGATTCATGAGACGTCGGTATGCTGTTTTGACCTCGGCGTCGCTTGCCGAGGATTCGACCCCGAGCACTTGGTAGGCATCTTCTAGCGATTGCTGTTGCATCGCAGGACTTCGCTGGGTGCCACGAATGAAGTCGATGAGACGGTCGACCTGATCCGAATCAAAACCCAGTACTTCAGCGGCGTGTACGAGGATCCGATTTTCCGCAGGGTCGACTCGGCCATCTGCTAACGCTGCCTGGACTTGGATCTCGAGAAACATGCGCACCAACGTCTCCCGTCGATGGCATTCGGTTCGAAATTGCTGCAACACATCGTCCAACGGAAACTCAGACTCCTTTCCCTTCTCGAAAAGATCGATCGCCGCTTCCCGTTGTGATGGGTTCAGTTGCATCTGGTCCATGAGGCGGGAAGCAGCTTGGATCTCGTGCTGTGAGACGTGGCCGTCGGCCTTGGCCAGATGGCCCATGACAGAGAAGGTGGCTGTGAAGAACGCTGCTTGAGTTCTTTCTTGTGCCCCAGGCAGGAAACCAGCCCCTCCGCCCCGCCCCCTTCGGGCATCGAACCGGTGTCCAAGTGAGCCGCCGAGCAGTGCGCCGAGTGGACCGCCGAGCATAAAGCCGACGGTACCGCCAATCATTTTCCCCCACCAAGCCATAGTTGTTATCCGTGATTTACGATGGATTTGAGGTCTTGATTGTATGCGAGAACAGCTTCTCTAAACGTCAGTCAAAGTATGGCAAGAGTCCAAAGCATCACGGCTTGGTCCCGCTTTGTTCGTTTGGCTTCCGGCCTCCACGCAGGGTTACGAGCTCTTCAGCTGCGGTTGGATGGATTGCCACGGTATTATCGAAGTCAGCCTTGCGTGCACCCATTTTCACTGCCACTGCAAAGCCCTGAATTAGCTCGTCTGCGGCCTCACCCACGGCGTGACAGCCGACAATGTTTTCTTCAGGACCAGTAACGATCAGTTTCACTACAGTTGGCGATTTCCTTTGCATCGGCGCGAAATAAATATTCGTAAAGCGATGCTCGTAAATCGTAATCTCTTCGGAACCAAATCGTGCCACTGCTTCGTCCTCGGTAAGCCCGACAGTACCAATTGGTGGGTGAGAAAAAATCACGCTTGGAATATTGTCGTAGTCGAGGCAGGCATTTGATTTGCCACCAAACAGTCGATCGGCGAGCCGTCTGCCGGCAGCAATGGCCACTGGTGTGAGGGCCCAACGGCCAGTGACATCCCCTACGGCATAAATTTTCTCAACATTGGTATTTTGGAAAGCATCGGTGATCACGTGACCGGCGGCATCCGTTTTGATTCCAGTGGCGTTCAAGTTGAGATCAGTGGTATCCGGGTGGCGGCCGATGGCCCAGATCACCGCATCGAAAGGGCCGTTAGCCGTACTGCCGTCACAATCAACGGTCAACTGACCTGCGCGGTCACTTGCCAGCGCTTTGACTTTTGTCCCGGTAATAATTTCGATCCCATTCCCGCGCATCTCGTCCATGACTGTCTCGCGCAGGACGACATCGAAACCTCGCAGCAGGGTATCTTTTCGAAGCAACAGGGTAACGTGACTCCCGAGTGCGTTTAAGACTCCGGCGAACTCTGTTGCGATATAGCCGGCGCCTACAATGAGCACTTTCTCGGGTTGTTGTGGCAACTCGAAGAAGCCATCACTGGTTATGCCGAGCTCAGCCCCTGGGATTGGAGGAACAGTGGGAAGGCCGCCAGTGGCGATCAAAATGTGGTTAGCGAGAATCGGACCGGCCTCCGTATGAATGGACCCGTCGCTGGTGAATGAAGCCCGGCTTTGAATCTCCTGAACACCAGATGAATTGAGGTTCTTCCGATAGATTTGATTGAGGCGCTCTATATAAGCGTCACGGCCAGTTTTCAGAGTGCCCCAATTGAAGCCGCGACGTTCAATTGCGAATCCGTATTCGGTCGCGTCGTCAAGCATCTCCCCAAGTCGTGACGCATTCCACATGATCTTCTTTGGCACGCATCCCACATTGACGCAGGTACCGCCGAGTCTTTCACTCTCAATCAGGGCAACGCGCGCGCCGTACTCAGCAGCGCGGCGTGCACTGGCAATGCCACCACTGCCGCCGCCGATGACAATCAGGTCAAATTTGTTTTGCATCGATGAAGATCGTTTGAATACTTAAAGCTGCCAATGTAGCAGTTAGAATGTTTTTGCATGATAGAGTAGATAAAGACAAAAACATAAAAACATAAGACTAGATCCGCGATGGAGTGGTTTTTGCAAATTGCCGATCCTTCATAAGTAAGGGATCTCCTCGATCTAGCACAGTTTCTCATATGATGGATAACCCCCTACTCAAATTAACAGGCTTACCGCGGTTCTCGGAGATCAAGCCGCATCACGTCGAACCTGCACTGGATGCGTTGTTGGCGGAAAATCGAGCGCAGATCAAAGCACTGGAGAGCGTGTCGAATCAGGCAAACTGGAATGATTTTGTAGCGCCACTGGACCATATTGAGGAAAGACTGGGTCGCCTGTGGGCGACAGTATCTCATTTAAACGCGGTTTGTGATTCCGAGGACCTGCGTCGGGCGTACGAAGCCGCTCTCGAGAAATGGACCACGTATCAGACGGAAGTGAGCCAGAATCGCGACCTGTTTGCCGGATTTAAACGGATAGAGGAAAGCAGAGAACTGGACAGTCTCGATCTCGCTAAACAAAAAACCGTAGGTAATGCGATTCGTGATTTTCGACTGGGTGGAGTCGAGTTGGAGGGCGCTGCACGCCAGCGTTTCGCAGACATCGCAACCGAGTTGGCCGCCCTTTCGAATCGATTTGAGCAGAACTTGCTTGACGCGACCGATGGTTGGCATCTTGATCTTACCGAGGAAGTGGACCTAGAGGGGTTACCTGAATCGTCGCGGGCGCTGGCTTTGCAGGCCGCCAAGTTGGCAGGGATCGAAGGGTGGCGCTTTACACTGCAGGCACCGTCGTTTATCCCGTTCATGATGTTTTCAAGTCGCCGTGAACTGCGACGCAAGATGTATCACGCTTACACCACGAGGGCGAGCGATTGCGGTCCGAACGCCGGCGAGTGGGACAACAGTGTTGTGATGGATCGGATTCTTGAATTGCGCAGCGAGCAGGCTGTACTTCTTGGGTATGACCAGTACGTGGATTATGCGTTGGTGACCCGCATGGCGACGACGTCTTCGACTGTTCAAAATTTCCTCGATGACTTGGTACAACGTACCCGCTCGTATGCTAGGAAAGATCTTGAGGAGTTGGCTAAATTTGCGGCCCAAGAGGAACCCAATACAAAGCTAGAAGTATGGGATCTGCCCTATTGGTCAGAGCGGTTGCGCCAATCTCGATATAAGTTTAGCCAGGAAGAAGTTCGCTCCTTTTTCCCATTGCCTCGTGTCTTAGAGGGAATGTTCGAAGTCGCAAGGAAACTCTTTGGGATTGTGGTACGGCCGGCTGCATCAGCTCCTCAGGTGTGGCACCCAGACGCGATGTTTTTTGAGATTTTGGATGACACCGAAAACGTGTGCGCGCAGTTCTACCTCGATGTTTATGCCCGGGCAAACAAACGAGGTGGCGCTTGGATGGCCGATTGTATCGGGCGATATAGAAAACTCGATGGCAGCCTTCAAACGCCGGTGGCGTTACTCACGTGCAATTTTGCGCCACCCGTCGATGACAAGCCCTCGTTGCTGACCCATGAGGATGTGCTGACGTTGTTTCACGAGTTTGGCCATGGACTTCATCACATGCTGACGAAAGTGGATGAGCCGGCGGTGGCCGGCATCAACGGCGTACCATGGGACGCGGTTGAACTACCCAGCCAGTTCCTGGAGAACTGGTGCTGGGAAAGTGCCGCGCTGGATCTGGTCTCGGGGCATTTCGAATCAACGGAAAGATTACCAGCCGAACTGCTGCAGAAACTCCGAGATGCGCGGAATTTTCAATCCGGCCTGCAGATGGTCCGCCAGCTGGAGTTTTCGGTATTTGATCTTCGGCTGCATTCCGGTTTCGGGAACAAAGGTAAACAATCAATCCAAGATGTGTTAGATGAAGTGCGCCGTGATGTAGCAGTGGTCCAACCCCCTTCGTTTAACCGGTTTCAGCATTCGTTTTCCCATATTTTTGCGGGCGGATATGCTGCGGGTTACTACAGTTATAAATGGGCGGAAGTGCTTTCAGCGGACGCGTTTGGACGATTTGAAGAGCAAGGTCTTTTTGATCGTGACTCGGGTAGGGCATTTCTAACCGAAATACTCGAACAAGGTGGAGTTCGAGATCCACTCGCGATGTTTGTGGCATTTCGAGGGCGGAAGCCATCGGTGGATACGCTGCTTCGTCATCTGGGTCTCGCCGGATGAAGGATCTTTGGGCAACGCGCTACCCGTCTCCGGCTTGAGTATTTGGGCGAAGAAGCCAGTAA
>Ga0208881_1000312_pt1 | contig 16720 bp, 10 predicted proteins | sample Knorr_S23_td_AAI_FD_185610 | JGI IMG/M metagenome (GOLD analysis project Ga0208881, IMG submission 185610) | Marine microbial communities from Southern Atlantic Ocean transect - Knorr_S23_td_AAIW_ad_876m_LV_B (SPAdes) (version 2) | ecosystem: Environmental > Aquatic > Marine > Oceanic | place... | reverse complement strand
AGGCGGATCTTCGTCGCATTGTCCCAATCCTCACAGCGAAACACTTGCTAGAGTACTGTCTCATGTTCGCATCACGCGCGATCTCGGGGGGATTCGATGCGCTAACTGTTCTTGGTGGAGATCAGTCTGTAGGAGCTAAGCGGTGTGTGCCGCACGGGAGAGACTTGCGGGAGCTCATAAGGATGCGTCTGCCTGAGCTTGTCCTTGGAGGGTGGGTGAATCCACATCGGGACGCTATAGAGCAGGTGAGTTTCGTCAACGCGCCTGATGCTCACTCTGATTTCGCCCTGACACAGATTGTCTCACATCACTCGCTAGCTGAGGTTGAGCGTTTTCTGAGTATCATAGACACAACTCTCGTGCCTATTGTCTTCGGTGTTTTCTTCTACCGCAGTGCAAATCCCTCAACCCTCGAGGAATTAAACAACTTCTTTCCTGTTCCAGTGGAAGAATTGACTCATGATTTTCAAGCCGGGGCTACGGCCGAGGAGATTTGTGCGGAATCGATCAGAGAACTTCGTCGTATTGGTGCAGAGAAGGTGTACGTGAGTAACCTGGGTAACAGAGGAGCAGCCCGGCGTTTGCGTCGGATTCTCGAACTAGTTTAGCAGTTGCACCTCACTATACTCGGAAGAGAGAAACGTTAGGTGTTTGTGCTAACCCCAGCTTCACGGAGGACTCTCAGCGCTACGTCAACCCGACGACTGGGTGCACTCAGATGAAATCCCTGCACTAGTGGGCGGACGGCATCAATCATCTCTGCTGCAATCTCTACACCCTCATTCAATGCCTCTTCATCACCAGAGATCTGAGCTTTCCGCATCCGATCCACAATTTTCTCAGGCACTGTAGCTCCAGGCACCTCATTTGCGAGAAATTCTGCATTTCTCAGATTCAGGAATGGCCAAATCCCTGCGACCACTGGGATCTTCCATTGGTGAATCTTATCAAGGAATTCTTCCAAGCTTTCAGGATTGAAGATGGGTTGGGTCACCACAAAGCTTGCACCGGCTTCCACTTTATAACGGAACCGAGTGACCTCACGTTCCAGATCTAAGGCACCAGGATTGGCCACCACTCCTTGGACGAACTTGGTCGGGTCTCCTATTGAGTTTCCAGCTGGGTCGAGCCCTTGGTTAAGCCCAGTTACCACGTTGGTAAGTCCAATTGAATCAATGTCGAATACTTCCGTCATATCTGGATATGGTCCATGAACCGACGGGTCACCGCTCACGACGAGTAGATTGCGGATTCCAGCGGCGGCGGCTCCCAGCAGGTCAGAGATCATCCCGAGCATGTTGCGGTCACGGCACGTGTAGTGCACGATCGCTTCGATCCCGACTTCCTGCTCGACGATTACTGCCGCAGAGAGTGCTCCCATCCGGCTTCGAGAGCGAGGACCATCAACGATAGCCAGGGAATCAACACCAGCGTCTTTGAGTTCATGGGCGGGTTCAACTATCGCGTTTCGATCCCAGCCGCGTGGCGGCAAGACTTCGACCGACACAACAGGTTCTCCTCGAGAGAGTTTCCGCCCCCATGCCGAGCACGCTTCTAACGGCACAGGATCTAAGGTCGCCGACCTCTCTTGGTCGACGTCCGTAACCCTGACCATGACGGGTCTAGGTTGATCTGACCTGACCAAGTCTCGTATCTGTTTTATATGGTCAGGTGTCGTGCCACAGCACCCGCCGACGAACCGAGCCCCGGCGTCGACCATACGACACGCATATTGTGCCATGTACTCAGGAGTTGCCATGTAGATCTTTCGGTCCCGCACGGTCCGTGGAAGGCCTGCGTTTGGTTGAGCCGAAAGAGGTACAGATGTTGTGTCAGCCATGTCCTCTATTGCGTCCAGCATTACCGCGGGTCCCACTGAGCAATTCAAGCCTATGACATCCGCACCAATACTCGTGAGTTCTTGAGCGATTTGCGAAGCTGTATGACCGTATACCGTTTTCCCATTTTGCCCTAGTGTCATTTGGGCAATAACTGGTAGGTCGCCCAACTTACGGATTGCTGTGAATGCACAGTCGATCTCATTCAGATCAGCGAAGGTTTCTAGGATGAAACCATCAACACCTCCAGCGAGTAGTCCGTTGACCTGACGTTCGAAAAAGGCTGTGGCCTCCGCACGTGCAGTTGGTCCCCATGGTTCAATACGAATTCCGAGAGGGCCAATCGCGCCGACGACTGCTACTCGTCCCGCACCTGCGTCACGAGCCAAGTGAGCTGCTTTTTCGTTGATTTCTTCGGTCCGATCTTCAAGGCTATGGGAGGAAAGTTTTACAGGGTTCGCCCCGAAAGTATTCGTCTCTAGGATCTCTGATCCAGCAGAGACGTACTCTTGATGAATGCGTCTAACGATCTCGGGATTGCTAAGATTGAGTTCGTCAAAGCAGATATTGACGAATACACCCCGAGTATAGAGAACCGATCCCATCGCACCATCGAAGATATGGACAAGTCCGTCCTCGATCATCGATTTCATCGCTGTTCATCCGGATCATAGCCTAGGTTGGGTGCCAGCCAACGTTCTGCTTCCTCGATTGACCAATCCTTCCGTCGAGCATAATCCTCTATTTGGTCTCGTCCGATTCTGCCAACACCGAAATACTTGGCTGACGGGTGTGCTAAATACCAACCGCTCACTGAAGCTGCAGGGGTCATCGCATAGCTTTCAGTGAGTTGGACGCCCAGTGTGCCCTCAGCGTCCAGGAGCTCAAAGATGGTCCCCTTCTCAGTGTGATCAGGGCAGGCCGGGTAACCTGGTGCAGGACGAATACCAAGGTATGCCTCGCGGATTAGCTCCTTGTTAGTGAATGTTTCGTTGCTAGCGTACCCCCAAATCTTCGTGCGCACCCGTTTGTGCATCAGTTCTGCGAGTGCCTCAGCTAGCCTATCAGCTACTGCCTTAGTAAGGATCGCTGTGTAATCATCATTAGCTTCCTCTAGCTCACGAACGACTTCGCTAACACCCAGCCCGGCGGTAACCACGAATGCCCCGATCCAGTCAGCCTGATTCGAGTCTACTGTCGCTACGTAGTCGGCTAGGCATTGACTAGGTCGTCCATCTTTGGCGAACTGCTGTCTCAAGCTGTGCATGACTGCACATACCTGGGTGCGTGAGTCATCCGTGTAAATCTCAACGTCATCCCCACGAGCATTGGCTGGGAAGATGCCCAATGTGGCCTTGGTGCGGATTCTACCCTCGGCTTCCATTCGGTCCAAAAGGTCTTCAGCATCAGACAGGAGACTCCTTGCCTGATCGCCCACAGTAGCATCATTCAGGATATCCGGGTGCTTGCCTGACAACTCCCATGCGTGAAAAAAGGGAGTCCAATCGATATAGTGGTGGAGTTCAGAGATTGGCACTTCCGTGACCTGAATTCCTGGTTCAGCTGGTTTGGTTATCCGATAAGCCTCAGACACCTTCCTGTCGGCTTTGTCGCGTGTTTCCGCGAGGGACAACAGACGTGCTCGCGGACGATGCTGGGAGCGTCGTTCGCGCTCCGCCTGATATTCAGTCTGAACCTCACTTAGGAAGCTCTCTCTACTCTCTTTATCCAAGAGTTTAGAAACAACTCCAACTGCTCGTGACGCATCAAGCACATGAACAGTCGGTCCATCGTAACGGCCGTCGATCTTGAGTGCTGTATGCGCTCTAGAGGTTGTCGCCCCTCCGATGAGCAGAGGGGTCTCAAAGCCAGTGCGCTCCATCTCGCTAGCAATGTGGACCATGTGTTCCAGAGACGGCGTAATCAGACCTGATAGCCCGATCACATCAACTGACTCCTTGCGGGCAGTTTCTAGGATTTGCTCAGCAGGCACCATGACGCCCAGGTCGATCACGTTGTATCCATTACACTCTAGAACAACTCCGACAATATTCTTTCCAATATCGTGAACGTCACCCTTGACCGTTGCGAGTAGGATCTTAGGCTGTTGGGTTTTTCCGGCTTTCTCTTCTTCAAGGAACGGGACTAGGTAGGCGACTGCTTTCTTCATCACGCGAGCGCTCTTCACGACTTGAGGAAGAAACATACGTCCGCTTCCAAAGAGATCGCCCACCACGTTCATGCCGTCCATTAACGGTCCCTCGATCACATTGAGGGCACTGGAAAATTTCTGTCTTGCCGCCTCTGCGTCTTCTTCGGCAAACTGATCCATACCCTGCACTAGCGCGTGCACAAGTCGCTCTTCAACATCGAGCTCTCGCCAGGACAGATCTTCTTGGTGGCTGCGCTCCGAGGTTCCAGTTAGTTCGCCAGCGATCTGAGTTAAGACGTCTGTGGCATCTGGCGTGCGTGCGAATAGCACATCCTCTACCGAGGTTAGGAGGCTCTCCTCGATCTCGTCGTAAATGGGAAGTGCACCCGCATTAACAATCCCCATATCGAGCCCTGCGTCGATCGCGTGATAAAGGAATGCTGTATGCATTGCCTCCCGCACTTGGGGGCTTCCACGGAATGAAAATGAAACGTTGCTGATGCCACCACTCGTGAGCGCGTGTGGACAGGTCTCCTTAATTTTCCTGATTGCTTCAATGAACCACATAGCGTAGCGCTCGTGCTCTTCAATACCTGTTGCGACCGCAAAAACATTACAGTCGAAGATGATGTCCTCGGGAGGGAACCCCTCTTCGTGTACGAGAATCTTGTATGCCCTCTGGCATACCTCGAGACGCCGTTCCGGGGTGTCAGCTTGCCCCTCTTCATCGAATGCCATAACAACAGCGGCTGCGCCTAGCTTACGTACTTTCTGTGCACGCTCTCTAAATGCATCCTCACCGTCTTTGAGGGAGATAGAGTTCACAACCCCCTTACCCTGAAGGGTCTTGAGACCTGCTTCGATCACGTCCCAATCAGAGGAATCCACCATAACCGGGATTCTTGCAATCTCGGGTTCGGATGCCATGAGATTGAGGAAGTGTGGCATCGCAGCCAATGAGTCCAGGAGTCCTTCGTCCATATTGACGTCAATTATCTGAGCGCCGCCTTGAACTTGATCCCGCGCAACTTCGAGGGCGGTTTCATAGTCATTTTCTTTGATGAGCTGAGCGAAGCGACGAGACCCTGTGACATTCGTCCTCTCTCCCACATTAACGAATAGTGCTGATGGTCCAATTGAGACTGGCTCTAGCCCTGAGAGATTAGTTCTGCGTTGTATCTCGGGAAGTTTTCGTGGCTTTCGGCTTTTAACCTTCTCGGCGATTGCTCGAATGTGATCAGGAGTCGTACCACAGCATCCACCGACGATATTCAAGAAGCCTGCGTCAACGAACTCAGCTGTTACGTTAGCCATGTGCTCTGGTGTTTCGTCATAACCACCAAATTCATTTGGAAGGCCTGCGTTGGGATAGCAGCTAATTGGGAGTGGAGCCACGGTAGCCAGCTCTTCTATATGGGGCCGCAGCTCGTCAATCCCTAGGGCGCAGTTAAAGCCGATACTGAACAGCCCGTTTGGACGACCACGTCCAGGCTGCACACCATGTGCGACCGAGTTATAGAACGCTTCGGGGGTCTGACCCGAGAGAGTCCGACCACTTCGATCAGTAATAGTTCCCGATACCATTACGGGGATATCTAGACCTGTCTCCACGAGTACGGTGGAGAGCGCGAACAATGCTGCCTTGGCGTTAAGAGTGTCAAAGGCAGTCTCAATCAGAAGTACGTCAGAACCGCCCTCTATCAATCCGTGTGCTTGTTCAAGGTACGCTTCTGATAATTCATCAAATGTGGTATTCCTCGCCCCTGGATCGCCAACGTCCGGGGATATGGAGGCGGTGCGATTAGTAGGACCCAGCGCTCCGATGACCCATTTAGGATGACCTGGATCATCTCGCTCAGCATCTATGACCGCGGCGCGAGCGAGACGTGCTGCTTCCCGGTTGAGCTCTCTTGCTTTCCCTTGGAGGTCGTAGTCGGCAAGCGAAATTCGATTTGCATTGAAGGTGTTAGTCTCAATCAAGTCTGCCCCAGCTGATAGGTATTCCTGGTGGATCTCCTTGATCAAGCTTGGTTGAGTTAGAGAGAGTACGTCGTTCGCCCCGATTAGGGGTGATGTATGTTCAGGGAAGAGGTCACCTCGAAAATCATCTTCGTTAAGAGAGTGACGCTGGATCATCGTTCCCATCGCCCCGTCCATCACTAGAATCCGTCTATCGAGGTGTTCCCGCAGGAGGTCAATCCGCTTTGCCCTCGTGCGTTGCTCTGATTCTGGTATCAATACCATGGTTGCCTCGACGAAAAAACCCCTTCGCTACTAGGTGCGATGGGGCGCGGGCTTTTTAGCTTGTTCGCCAACGAATCACACCTGATACGTTGTGCGGGCCGCAATACACCTTAAATCGCCCGTCAAATGTTTCCAGAAAGCTAGCATCTCTATATGAGGTGACAAGTTACGCTAGTATGGACCTAGGTCAGAGTGCCTGTGCATACCTCTGTGACAGGGCCACGTAATACCACCTCGAGTTCAGCGTTTACGTGAACCTCAAGAGAGCCCCCTATCGTATCAACCATGATAGCCCCTGGGTTGATTCTCCCACTCGAAACGGCGGCCACAGCAACTGCACAGGCACTTGTACCTGATGCCGACGTGGGACCCACACCTCGCTCCCATATAGCAGCTTCGAGCCTGTTTCCTGAAGGGGGACTCACCAGCTGCACATTCGCACCATTTGATAGGTCGGAGTGAGTCGCTAGAAAAGGGCCGATAGACTCCAGTAGTGTATTACTTACCTCGGAGACAAATACAACCAGGTGAGGATTTCCGACTGAGACGGGGATCACGTGAAGGCGAGATCCATCTGGTCCAAGAATTTGTCCGGAACCATCAAGGGAAGAACTATTAAGGCCTACTGAATCAGGACCGACTTTCGCCTGCCCCATTTCCACTGAAATATCGTAGATACCGTCCTGCACATCATGGACGGTCATGCGGACGAGATCTCCTCCTACGGTGACTTCGAATGGAGCATCACTCACTCGAGCTTCTCGATAGAGATAAGCAGCTAGAATCCGTAGTCCATTTCCACTGCGTTCAAATTCGCTGCCATCCGGATTGAACATGCGTAGTTGGGGCAAGCTTCTTTGAAGTTCCCCCAGCAGCACAACTATACCATCTGCGCCGACTCCATGGTTACGATTGCAGATCTCAAGGACTTTATCAGGAGTCGCGATCCATTCGGATCCTTCCTCGAAGATCAGGTAGTCATTTCCCAGGCTATGAGCCTTATAGAATGCCCTACTCAGCATGGGGCGGGGTCCCCATTGAGTCATTTCGGCCTCAGTTTCCCAGGGTGGCTATTGAGTTGGGTTAAGATTCAGGAGTTTTACTAGGGTTTCTGGTAAAAACTCCCACTAAGTTCTCACCCGGACTAATAGCACCATCGCAACCCCTAGGAATACTACATTTGGGAGCCAAGCCGCCACGATTGGGGATAGTGTGCCGATCTCGCCAAATGCTGCACTGACTTTGAGCATCAGGATATAGAAAAGTACAGTTCCGAGAGAGATCCCTATACCTAAGGCGGTTCCACCACGCTTACTGCTAGTAGCAAGTGGTGCTCCGAATAGGATTACTACTAGCGTTGCGAAGGGGATCGCGAGCTTCTGTTCACGCTTTACGAGTAACTCTTTAGCATTCCCTCCTGTTCTCTGGATGATCGTTGCCAGGTTATCGATCTCAGCATATGTCATCTCTTCCGGCTCCCGCGGAGCCTCTAGGAACTCTTCGGGTTTCTCAGTTAGCTCAGCCATACGCAGGCGATCAAACTCGATTGACTTCTCAGCTGAGTCTGGTGTCAGAGTCCGAAAAAATCCGTGGCGTAAAGTCCAACCATCGCGCGAGTTCCACATGGCTGCGTCAGCGATGACATGAAGCCCGGAGATACTAGGCGTCGGGGGCCGTTCGATAATGACATTTGACATGCTGCCATCGCCCGCAGTCAGCCTGTCCACTTGCCAGATTAACCCATTCTCCGATTGGTAGACGAAGTCGCTTCGCCAAGATCTCATAGGGTCTTCATCATTCAGAATCTGCGCTGCGATCCGATTTCCCTTGGGTACGATTTCGGTCAGACCCAGGGCTACCACAGTTAGGGCCACACCAACGACTAACAGTGGTAAGACCGTCCTGTGGAACGAGATACCTCCCGCTTTAGCCGCCACGATCTCTCGGTGCCTGGTCATGTTGTGCACAGTGAAGACCGCTGCAATTAGGCTAGCGATTGGAAAGGACCACTGGATGAACTGGGGGAGTTGATAGAAGTAGGCTACGCCGATATCTACAAGCGCAACTCCTCGATCAAGGTAGTCGTCGAGGTTCTCTGTAAGGTCGCCAAGGATCAGTAAAGGAGGAGCAGCGAAGATGAACAGCAAGAAGCTGCGCAGGAACGTCCATGCGACCAAGCGATCTAGGATCCGCATTATACGGATGCTCCCTTAGGCTGCTGAGGGCGGCTTCTAAAGATACGAGCGACCCTAAAAATCCCTTGGCCCCTAGCAGTGGAGGTGGTACTTCCCATCCGGCTGACTAGAATGAGCCCGACACCAAGGAATACAAGGTTGGCTAGCCACATCGTTATAGCTGGGTCCGCGAAGCGCCGATCAGCTAGGGTTTCACCTCCGATTAGGCCGAGCCAGTAGATAGCAAAGATCCCACTTGAAGTAGCTGCGACCATACCCACCCCTCCAGTGCGAAAACGCAAAGCCAGTGGAGGTCCAATGATTGTGAACACCAAACACGCGAAGGCGATCGCGAGTTTTTTATGGATTTCAACTTTGTAGCGATTTGCCGCAGCTCGAAGAGTTGCTCCTCTGGAGGCGCGGGTACGACTCGAGATGACGACTGACTGTGTGATAGGATCTCGCGAGAGCAGCGAGGTACCGTCTGTGAAGGCTCTGGTGCTGTTACGTGTCTGATATAATTGCATGGTCCCAACCATAGAAGTGTCCTCATCTATGGGGCGTCCTAATGCCAGACGCAGCGCTTGAAGAGCCTTTTCTCGACTATCGATTCTGACTGAGTCTAGCTCTGCTTCCCGTGCGGACACACTCTCGGTGAGGAGCTTGAAGCCCATCTCACGATCTGAACGGTCTGATCCGCCGAAGCGTCGCTCAAGCTCATTCCCAACATCACGGAGTGGGATGATTTGTTTGTCGAAGTATACACGCTGGAACCCACCGAGACGGTCAGTTTGGACTTCGTGCACTACTCCATCAAACAGAGTGAGGTATAAATCAGTTTTTTCCGTATTGAACGCCATCTCACCGCTAGCCGCGTATGTAGTGCGCTTTCGAGTCGAGCTGTTAGAGTCAAAAATTGTGACTTCTTCCAGTTTGTTGGCCACCTGATCGATTCGATCAGCAGTCATGAAGTAGACGTCTACGCCAGATTCAGTTTTGATTTCGTTGACGATCTGTTCGCGCAGTTCAAGGGTTGGGCTTTTGCGCCCTATGTCTACAAGGAGGTTCTTGAGCCGATGATTAGACTCGGGAAGGATCTGGTCGTTGAAGTAGAGCATTGCCACCGAAACCACGGCCCCCATCCCGAGCAGCGGCACGAGAACGCGGGTGGGCTTAATACCACCGGCAGACATTGCCGTGATCTCATTTGATGACGCCAACTCGGTGAACGAGTACAGAACTGCTACCAATACAGACATAGGGAGGGACAACGCGATCGTATGGGGTAAGGAGAGTACCAGAAACTCAACCACCACCGTCCACGGGAGTCCTTTGCCAATCAGACCTTCGATCCTCTGTGCAATAGCATTAAGGAAGATTAGTCCCGTGATCGTCGCCAAAGCGAAGATAAAGGGCCCGATATGGATCTTTATCAGATACCTAGTGAGGACTCCTAAACGCATCGCTACTCCATACACACCGAGTTCGGGTAAAGCGCCTCACCCGGAAGCTAGGTACTTCGTCCGGCTGTATTCAAGGCGCGTTCTTTATCGCTGGTCACCACTGCCTACACTCTGGACCCTCACTCTGTTCGCTTATAGAGATGGTACTACGGCATCATATTTTCTTTAGTAACCATTCCACTCAACTTCTGGATCCGCTTTGCCCACAGACCTAGTAATCACTGGCCTAATTCTATTTCTAGCTGGGTTGGCCGCGGGTACTGTCAATTCGATTGCGGGTGGGGGCTCTTTGTTCACTCTACCTCTGCTGATCTTTTTGGGTTTACCACCGACTGTAGCGAACGCCACGAACCGTATCGCAGTTCTGAGTGGTGGAATCGGTGCCAGCGAGACCTTTCGAAGAAGTGGGCTTGTCCCTGTCGCTTGGCTGAAACTCGCAGCTCCACCAGCTCTGATTGGTGCGGTATTTGGAACGGGCGCAGCCCTTATGGTCGGTGATCTGGCTTTCCAAAGAATCTTGTCGTTTGTCTTAGTCTTAGCGGCAGGCTGGGTATTCTGGAACCCGATTAGGCCTCCAGATGAAGGAGGCCATTTTCCACCAACTGGAGCAGCGAGGTGGATCTCACGTGCTGCGTTCTTCCTTGTTGGAGTGTATGGTGGTTTTATACAGGCCGGCGTCGGATTTATCGTACTTACGATTACCTCAGCTAATGGCCTTGATCTCATCCGAGGTAACGCGATCAAGGCTCCTCTTGTCTTCTTATTCACCCTGGTCACCGTGGTCCTCTTCACCTACTCAGGAATGATTAACTGGGGGATGGGACTGGCATTAGCTGCTGGCCAAGTTCTGGGTGCAACGTTAGGGGTACGTCTACAGATCCTCAAAGGTCAGGAATGGGTTCGCCACGTTCTGACTTTAATAATCCTGGCCTGTGCGGTCCGCCTAATGGTGATGGGTTGAGAAGAACCCGAGTAAGATCTGAGTTCGACGTCGCCAGTGGATTTTGGTCAGGAGATGAGTGAGCTAGGTCCTGTCAAAACTTGAGGTATAAGTGTCTGCAGCTTGGGGAGATGCCCACCACCTGTATCTCTCTAGTAGCGGTAGTAGTCAGGCTTATATGGTCCTTCCTTAGCCACGCTGATGTATTCTGATTGCTCTTCTGTGAGTTCCGTTAATTTTGCACCAAGCTTATCCAGATGGAGCCTGGCAACTTTCTCATCCAAGTGCTTTGGAAGCACGTAAACACGCCTCTCATACTTGCCGGTGTTTCGAGCAAGTTCGATTTGTGCGATGACTTGGTTCGTGAAGGATGCTGACATTACGAAGCTCGGGTGCCCTGTAGCGTTCCCTAGATTCATAAGCCGCCCTTCTGAGAGGATCAGCACAGAGTGGCCATCCGGGAAAGTCCATTCGTGATATTGTGGCTTGATTTCGCTCTTAATGATCCCTGGGACCTTCTCCAAGCCAGCCATGTCGATCTCATTATCGAAATGACCAATATTCGCCACGATAGCCTTGTCCTTCATAGAGGTCATATCAGCCGCCGTGATGATGTCACGGTTTCCGGTTGCAGTGACGAATACATCAGCCGTCTCCAAGACATCTTCGAGCCGCAACACAGAGTATCCTTCCATTAAGGCTTGAAGTGCGCATATGGGGTCGATTTCAGCTACGACCACTCGCGCACCTTGGCTCTTGAGTGCTTGCGCGCACCCTTTGCCTACATCGCCGTATCCGAGGATCACCGCAGTTTTGCCGGAGAGCATGACATCGGTTGCTCGATTCAATCCGTCGACTACTGAGTGCCGGCAACCATAAAGGTTGTCAAACTTCGACTTTGTGACTGAGTCATTAACGTTAATTGCAGGGAAGAGGAGAGTCCCGGCTTCTTCCATCTCGTAAAGTCTTTTGACGCCGGTTGTGGTCTCCTCGGACACTCCTCGGATAGATGATGCGATACGTGCCCACTTTCCTGGGTCTTCAGAGAGTGTTTGACGGATCAATTGCAAGATAACTCGCCATTCGTCCGGATCATTTTTCGGATCAAAATCGGGAATACCTTCCGGCACAGCGAACTCGACACCCTTGTGAATGAGCAGAGTCGCATCTCCGCCATCGTCAACGAGCAGGTCAGGCCCCGATCCGTCTGGCCATGTGATCATTTGATCGGTGCACCACCAGTATTCCTCTAATGTTTCTCCTTTCCATGCGAAGACAGATGTTCCGCTTGGATTTTCCGATGTTCCTTCTCTTCCAACAACGACTGCGGCAGCCGCATGGTCTTGCGTGGAGAAAATATTGCACGAAGCCCAGCGGACATCAGCCCCGAGATCCATCAGTGTTTCGATCAGGACGGCGGTTTGAACGGTCATATGGAGTGAGCCGGCTACTTTGAGCCCGGCAAGAGGCTGCTCCGGACCATACTCAGCACGAGCCGCCATTAGTCCCGGCATTTCGTGCTCGGCAAGACGTATCTCGTTCCTCCCCCACTCAGATAGGCCGAGGTCTTTCACTTTGTACTCTAGTCGACTCACAGTTGCTTCCTGTTTAGGCATTACAGCTATGTCGCTCATGTGTCTCTTTGACCGAAGATTTAATATCGAACACTAGGCTCAGCGTCTAATTTTCCCTTACGTCTAGCAGCCAGAATAAATAGATAATTTAAACACTCACGGCCGCAGGAAACTTCGTCAATCCTTGGCTACGTGCCTATCCTTCATTACGTTCGGCGGTTGTTGCGCACCCTTACCCACCTTTCGACCGGAGGAAGGGAGTGGCCAGCCACCACGCCCACGCGCCGCAAGACGATATCGTCTACCCGACCACGATCCCATTTGTTCTCGTCCATCTAGCTTGTTTTGGAGCGATATGGACTGGAGTGAGCCTGCAGGCTCTATGGGTTGCGGTGGCGCTCTACTTCATTCGTATGTGGGCGATCACGGCAGGATACCACAGGTACTTCAGTCACCGGTCCTACAAGACCAACCGAGTTATGCAATTCTTGATTGCATTCTTGGGTCAAACGTCTGCTCAACGAGGTGCAATTTGGTGGGCAGCAGTTCATCGGCATCATCACCTGCACTCAGACACCCCGGAAGATGTTCACTCTCCCGGTCTCTTCGGCTTCTGGTACTCGCACTTTGGCTGGATCTTCAACCCGAAGAATTGGGAGCCCAATGCTGAAACTGTCCGAGATCTCACGCAATACCGCGAGCTTGTAATCCTCAACAAAACGAATTATGCACCCGCGTTCCTGCTTGGCTTCGTCGTGTGGTTGTGGGGCGGATGGCCCATGCTTGTAGTCGGATTTTTCTGGAGTACTGTTGCTGTCTACCACGGTACGTTTGCTATCAACTCTCTGGCTCACGTGTGGGGTTCACAGCGTTATCTGACCGGGGACGACTCACGTAACAACTTCTTCCTGGCGCTTATTACGCTAGGTGAAGGCTGGCACAATAACCATCACCACTACCAGAGTTCGACTCGTCAGGGCTTTCGTTGGTGGGAGATCGATATCTCCTACTATATCCTGAAGGTTATGTCCTGGTTCGGTTTGGTTTGGGATCTCAGATCACCACCAGAAGAAGTTGTTCAAGGAGTGAACCCGATTGGACGGAAAGTGCTGGATAAGGTCGCCACTGAATTGGCCGGCTCGTTCAGCGTCGAGGTCATTGCAACTCGGGTCAGGGAGTCATGGACTGAGTCCCACACGCTGGAAGATCTTTCGGACCGGGCAAAGCGTACCCGAGACCAACTCGAAACACGGATCGCTGAGATGTCATTACCACATCTGCCGACCATCCCTGAATTGCGCGATAAGGCGGAGGAGATGTTCCAAGAGAGCCCATCAGTGGATGAGATCGTGAACCGAGCACACGAGTTGCTCGCTTACATGGTTGCTGTTCACGTCTGTGATATGGCTCTTGCGGCTGCGTAGCCAGGTGATCTGATATCTGTCTCCCCACGCAGGCCTCATAGGGAATAGACGCTCATGAATTGGTTAAATAGCCTACTGCAGCTCATCGTAGACTTCGCCAACGATTGGATCATCAACATCGGTCCGAGGATCGGCGGCGAGCAGGTCGCGGTTATGGTGATCCTTCTTCTTGGCACTGGCGTGTACCTCACAATCCGGACGGGCTTCGTCCAGATTACCCGCCTAGGACATGGCTTCGGAGTCACCAGTGGAAAATACGATGACCCCGATGATCCCGGAGACGTATCACATTTCCAGGCGCTGACTACAGCCCTCTCAGCTACAGTCGGGATCGGCAACATCGCTGGCGTGGCAATGGCGATTCACTGGGGTGGTCCCGGAGCGCTCTTCTGGATGTGGGTGACTGCCTTCTTGGGTATGGCAACGAAATACTCGGAGGTCACGTTAGCTCAGAAGTACCGGATTGAAGACGAGCGCGGGACAGTAGCGGGTGGACCGATGTACTACATCGAGAGGGGGCTGGGCCCTAAGTGGAAGCCGATGGCCGTTTTCTTTGCTCTTATGCTTGCTTTTACCGCGTTCTTTACAGGAAACGCGGTGCAGGCAAACACGGTTGCTGATCAGTTGGGTACTACATTCGGCGTACCCCTATGGATCACTGGAGTAATCACTGCAGGGGTTGTCGGTGCCGTGATTCTTGGTGGAATCGCGCGCATCGGGCGAGTGACTGCAGTCCTAGCGCCGATCATGGCGGCTATCTACGTGGCCGGTGCACTACTGATCATCCTGATGAACTTAGGTGCAGTGCCGGGTGCCTTTATAACGATCTTCACCGAAGCCTTTAACCCGCAAGCAGGTGTCGCTGGGGTGGGCGCGGGTGTTTTCATCATTACTCTGATGTGGGGCGTACGGCGAGGTCTTTTTTCGAACGAAGCTGGTCAGGGTTCAGCACCTATCGCGCATGCTGCAGCAAAAACCAATGAGCCGGTATCAGAGGGCGTAGTTGCTCTACTGGAGCCGTTCATCGATACCATCGTGATCTGCTCCTTCACAGGTCTTGTCATTATTCTGACAGGAACTTATTCGGAACGGTTCCCGACGGAGATCACACTTGGTGGAGGAGATCTTACTTATACCGCACAGACTGCGGAGAGCAGATACGAGGGGGTTGGGGCACCTGACGAGATCGTGATCATTGAGGGTGCACATATGCAGGCGGGAGTGGGTGATCCCCTCGTTTCGTGGCATGAGGCACCTGTAAACAGACTATACGTTGACGAAGCACAGACGCAGTTATTTACCGGAACAGTTTTTCCTCAACTAGGAACAGCTGTTAACGCCTCAGGTTTGGACACTCTTTCTTCGCTTTATGGAGACGCAGTAGAGAATGCAGCGCCCCTAACAGCTGCAGCATTTCGAGAAGGGTTGGCTCCCTTAGGAGACTGGGGCCATTTAATCGTCGTGTTTGGTGTGCTGCTTTTTGGAATCTCTACCGCAATTTCCTGGAGTTACTATGGAGATAGATGTGCCCATTATCTTTTCGGACAGAGAGCGCTTTTACCCTATAAAATGCTTTTCCTAGCAGCTCACTTTCTAGGGGCGGTGCTTCCACTAGCGGTCGTATGGGCGTTAGGTGACGTCGCGTTGGCGATTGTCATCTGGCCGAACCTGATTGCCCTTATTTTCCTTGCCCCAATCGTTGTTGAGGAGACTAGGAGCTACTTCGAGAGAAAACCGTGGGTCACGGCTACGGATAAGGTAGTTGGAGGAGGAGTTTAAAGGAGTTACACGGCACCGGAACCCTATTCATTTTGCTTTGATATCAGCAGAACTAAGGAGTCATACTATATGGCCTACCCATTCGAACTTCCGGACCTCGGGTACGATCACGACGCACTCGAGCCCTATATTGACGCCCGAACGATGGGGATCCATCACGGTAAGCATCACGCCGGGTATACCAACAATCTTAACGCCGCGTTAGCAGACCATTCCGATTTTCACAGTCATAGTGTGGAGGACTTGCTCTCTGACATCGACGCGCTTCCAGAATCGATCAGAGGAGCAGTCAGAAATAATGGAGGTGGCTATGCTAACCATGCTCTCTTCTGGTCGATCATGACACCGGGTGGAACAGACAGCCCTTCGGGAGATCTTTCACTAGCCATCGATAATGCTTTTGGATCAATAGATGACTTCAAATCTAAGTTCCAGGCAACCGCAGGAGGTCAGTTTGGATCGGGGTGGGGATGGTTATGCATTGATGGTGACGGGGGGGTTTGTTGCTGCTCAACCGCTAATCAGGATAGCCCATTAATGAGAGGGATGACTCCGATCCTCGGCGTGGATGTCTGGGAACATGCATATTATCTGAACTACCAGAACCGTCGTCCTGACTACCTTTCTGCTTGGTGGAATGTTGTCAATTGGGATGTTGTAGCTCAGCTATACTCTGCCACTGAGGGTTGAGTATAAAGGTCGTCGTAGAGCACCATGCAGTACCACGAACGAGATCCTTGTCTCAGTGCAAACATATGTTTACATATGGGGTGCCATGACAAGAACAGTTGTGACAGAGTGTGCCGCTAAAAGGGTCTTTATTAGCCCTCTCTGTCTGATTCTACTAGTGGCTTGGACCACTCCGGCTTCCGGACAGAGCTTGAGAGGTTCGAGCAAATCGCTAGATCTTCAGAATCGGGTCGCTGAAGAGCATGACTTCACCTACATAGATACGCCTGAACGGGTTGGGTACTTCGCTTCACAAGGATGGCTCGTCCGAGTAAGTCCGAACCGTGATTTTCAGATGCATGCAGTGTCATTTCCGTTCGCTCGGCCAGAAGTCGCACTCTTCATTGAACGTCTATCCCGTCAGTACATGGCGGCTTGCGGTGAACAGTTAGTTATTACGAGC
>Ga0208881_1000305_pt1 | contig 16919 bp, 21 predicted proteins | sample Knorr_S23_td_AAI_FD_185610 | JGI IMG/M metagenome (GOLD analysis project Ga0208881, IMG submission 185610) | Marine microbial communities from Southern Atlantic Ocean transect - Knorr_S23_td_AAIW_ad_876m_LV_B (SPAdes) (version 2) | ecosystem: Environmental > Aquatic > Marine > Oceanic | place... | reverse complement strand
GCTCCGCTGGTCGGAGCCTGCGAAGAAGCAATCAACGCATGGAGGGAGGCTCCAGGCGGGCAAGAAAGTCTGCAGGAAGGCTGATCCGGCTCCCTCCCCACAATCTGGTAGCAGTAATCTTCGGACGAGATGAAACCCTCCGACCAAATCTCCCAGGTCAAGTTACTCCTGGCCAGGCTTGACTCGGGAACCACCGTCGACGCAGGTGGTATCCGGCACAACCCCACCTCGGTGTACGCCGACCCCGATCTGGCGGGCCGGGAGTGGGAGGCGTTCTTCGCCCACCACCCACAGTTGGTTGGGCTCTCCGGCGACCTTCCCGAACCAGGGTCGTTCCTCACTCTCGACGAGCTCGGGAGCCCGATCCTGGCCACCCGGGACCCCCAGGGCGCTTTCCGGGCCTTCGTGAACTCCTGTCGGCATCGGGGAGCAGTGGTCGTAGAGCAACCGCGGGGTACGGCCAAGCGGTTCCTCTGCCCGTTTCACAACTGGTGCTACGACACCACCGGTTCCCTAGTCAACGTCCCTAAGCAGGAGCACTTCGGCGAGGTCGACCGTTCCTGCCACGGACTAATAGAACTTCCCGCGGTCGAGCGGGACGGACTGCTCTGGGTGCACCCCGACCCCAGCGGGACCATCGACTTGGACGGGCAACTTGGCGAGGAGCTCTCATCGGAACTGGCCCACTGGGACCTCGGCGGCCTCGATTACCTGGGGGAGGACTCCTACGACGTCGAATGCAACTGGAAACTGGCCATGGACACCTTCGGCGAGACGTACCACTTCCCGGTTCTCCATGCCAACACTCTGAGCCTGGTCTTCCACGGCAACGTCCAGTGCTACGACACCTATGGCAGCAACCACCGGATGATCCTGTGCCGGCGCGAGATCGACCAGATGCGCCACCTACCTGAGGACGAATGGAGCATCACCAGAGCGGCCCTCCCTGTCTACTGGCTGTTCCCGAACGTGCAGTTGCTGCCCTTCGAAGAGGGCCTTCAGTTGGTCCGGGCGTACCCGGAACCCGGGCATCCGGGGCGTCATACCAGCCGGATCAGCTTCTACCTTCGCCATGGAGCGGCAGCCGACGCTGCCCAGACTGAGGTCTTCCGGATGATGGCCCAGCGTTTCGGGGAGATCATCCGCGACGAGGACTACGTGATGAGCGCCAGCCAGCAGAGGACGGCCGACGGAGGAATCGTGCCCCACGTGGTGTTCGGCCGCAACGAACCAGCACTGCACCACTACCACCAGACCTACCGCTCCCGATTAGCTATGGACCCCCTCCCGCTGCTCGAGGCCTGACCGCACCGGGCGCCGACCTGTCAGGTCAAACCGACCGAGAGGCCTTGTACCAGCAGTGAGAGGGCTACTTCTCCTCGAACCCGCCTCCCTCGTAGTTGTAGTTGCATTCGTTCCACATAGTGGCTACCCAGTTGCCTCGTTCGACACCGTCCTCACCGCGTCCGTACTTGGGGTCGCCCTTAGCACTCCAGATCTCAGAAGCAGTACGAGCACGGGCGTAGCACGCCTCTTCGCCGTTGGCCTCTGCGTTGGCAAACATGGCGATGGCGTTGAGCAACAGCAGTAAAGCGATTACCAGGAACGCAATTACCGAGTACCAGCGCGGCCCAGATCGTTTCCGCTCTCCGGTGGCAGCGGTGGGGTCGAAGTCCATGCGGTGATCTTGTCATTGGAGTCGGAAGCACCGCTACCGGGTGCCGTCACCGGCGGGTGCGGGACATAAAAAAGAGGTGGTCTTCCTTGTCGCAGGGCAGACTTTCGCCATGTCGACTGGATCGGTTGCCGTCTTTGTCGGCCTTGCCATAATCGGCTTCCTCTTCGGCTTCTTGCGGTCGAAGCGGCGATGAGCCGGAACCGCGACTTCAAGATCCGTGGCTACACGGTCGGCCAGGCACCAAATCTGCCTCTGATTGCCGTGATCGTCGCTGCCGTAGTGGGACGGATAACTGAGCAGGGATCAGTCACCAATCGGATTGCCGACTCTGTGTTCTTTGTGAGCCTCAGCATCTGGAGCTATCTCGAAACCTTCGATGGCGTCAACGCATTTCGACGAGTCCTGGGAATAGCGGGGTTTGTCGTCGTCTTGGCGTGTCTCGTAGGAGGACTTCAGTAGATGACCGGCAGGGCGACCCCCGCACCCCGCTCGTAGGTGCGGTTCGGCCAAACCAGTTCAGGCCAGCGTGAGGCATCGAAAGACAACATCCGTTGACATACGGACTACTTACTCATCGTGCATCCACGGGCACCAGCACACGACCACCAACAGGCCTTCGGGTCCCAAGAGTCGAGCAATTATCTGACCCCACGGCTCCGTGCGAGTCTCGTGGATTAGGTCGTAGCCCAGGGACATGAGTTCTGTGGCTGCCGCCTCGACATCAACTACCTCGAATTCGATGGTGGCTTGGGGGACCGGAACATCATCGGGCCATTCGCTAGACCCGAAACATGACTGGGCGGCATCGGCCAGCGGCCAGATTCCAAGATGCTTTGACCCCTCGAACCCGTCTACCGCGATGTAGTCGCCTTCGACCTCCCTGAGGGGTAGGCCCAGGGCGTCTTTGTAGAAGGACCGATCAGCAGTTGGATCAGGAACGATGGGGCTGAAGCCGGCCACGAAGAGGATGTCCATGCACCGATGCTTGCACGGACTCGCACATATCCTCTAAACGACCCTCCTCCCCGATGCTCCCGAGGATCCGGCCCACCTCAAGCTCACGACAGTTCTTTTAGAGGTCGAAGGTTTCACCGACGCGCCGCCATCCAGTGCCGTCGTGGCGGCGCACCACTCGGCCGGGGACGCCGACCACCACTGAGTGGTCGGGTATTTCACCGCGGACCACCGAGTTGGCCCCGACGACGACGTGAGCACCGATTCGCGCCCCTGGGAGGATCACCGCGCCGGACCCGATCCAACTTCCCGGGCCAATAGTTACCGGCTTTTCCGAGGGCGCCTGCACCCCGATCGGGAGGTTTAGGTCTTCGTAGCCGTGGTTCTGGTCGGTGATGTAGACATTCATTCCGGTGAACACGTCATCGCCGATGTCGATGGCCAGGTGTCCGACGATCGCCGTGCCCCGTCCGATGAGACAACGGTCACCAATGCGAACCACCGGTTCGATACAGGTGTCCTCCCAGATAGCCATTCCGGCCGACAGCGTCACGTGCGGGGCGATCAGAGTGTCACTGCCGATCCAGATCCACCGCTCGCCGAACACCGGTCCGGTCGGCCATCCAAGGATGCTGCCATCGCCGAACCCGCCGAAGTTTCGGGCCGGCCGGTGGTTGGGACCCACTGCGGCGGCCCGGCTAGCAATGGCCGCCGTCCAGCGAACCGCTGCTCCCACCACTGACCAAGCAGTCGCCCTGAGTCCCGGCATGCCAGGAACCTAGATGCAACTTGGGCCGACCGGTTCCGGACCGGCTAGCCCTCTCTTCCCGGCGCCAATTACCGTCGTCCGGATGCGCACAGCCCTGACCAGAGGCGTCAGCCCGTCAATCGGACAGTGTGAGTTGACATACCTCGAGCGTCAACCAATAGATTTCGAAGTCGCCCTGAGCCAGCACAAACGGTACGAACAGGTACTGGAAGACCTCGGCTGTCGGATCGAACGAATTGGTGAGGAACCAGACTTTCCGGACTCTGTCTTCGTGGAGGACATCGCAATCGTCCTGGATGAGCTCGCAATTATCACCAGACCGGGGGCCATCTCCAGACGGGGTGAGCGAGAATCCGTCGAGAGGGCACTGGGCCCGCATCGGCGATTAGAACGCATCCAGGCGCCAGCGATCCTCGACGGCGGCGACGTGCTTGTCGTAGGGAAGGACATCTACGTCGGAATCTCCAGCCGCAGCGACTCAGAAGCCGTGGACCAGGTCCGAGCAATCGTCACCGACTACGGCTACGACGTTGGCGAGGTCAACGTCCGCGGTTGCCTTCACCTCAAGTCAGCAGTTACTGCCCTCACCGAGGACACCCTCATCATCAACCCCGACTGGGTTGTCGCCGATCACTTCCCCGGACGTACCTGCATTCAAGTAGACCCGTCAGAGCCAAACGCCGCCAACGTTCTACGAGTCGGCGACACGATCCTCTTCGCAGCCAGCTTCCCGCGAACAGGCAATCGCCTGGCGTCAGCAGGTTTCGAGGTAAGACCAGTGGATGTCTCGGAGTTGGCCAAGGCCGAGGGTGCCCTGACCTGCTGCAGCCTCCTCTTCGATTCTGCTGCGGTTTGACTACTCGCCGCGTCGCATGGTGAAGTCCACCATCCAGCGGGCCTACTCGTGGCACGCTCAAATGAACGGTGGAACTAGATGTCTCAGACAGTCCATGTCGTCTTCTCATGTCAAGCAGGCAAGGGCGCTGACTTTCTCGCCCTCATGGAAAGCGACCAGGGTTTAGCAGCGACCCGTGCCTTTGAGGGCTGCGAATCTGTAGAGGCGTACACCGACGTAGACAATCCTGACACCATCGTTCTCTGGGAGAAGTTCGCCACCCGGGCCGACCACGAGGCCTACCTCGGATGGCGTGTTGAGACCGGCATGATCGACATGCTCGGCTCGATCCTCGCCAGTGACCTACAGGTCACCTACCTGGACAACTGCCCCGGAGTCTGACCGGCCCCCGGGGTTGTCCCATCGGGGATATCGGACTCGAGGCCTGTCCGCAAGAGATCGCTGGGGTAGATGAGCGAATCACCCGCTCCCACCCAGCGGCGGTTGCCCCTCTACGGCGTCTCGGCTGGCGCACTGGTGGTCTCGTCTACAGCTCTGACGCTGGCCGTGCGCACCGACGGACCTCTTCCTGGAGAGGTGGCTACCGCACGCTGGGTGCATGAGAACACCCCCGCTGTCATCGACCAGTTCGCCGGCCTCATCGATCCGTGGTTCTCCGACATGGCCGCACCCGTCGTGTTCGTGACCATCACCCTGTTGGTGTGGTGGCGGTGGGGTCGATATCCGGCGGTGATGCTGGGCCTGGCCGGGGCGTGCACCGGCCTCACACGGTTGGGCGACCTCGTCGAGCGTCCACGACCAACACAGTCCGTGGAGTGGAGCGGGTACTCGTTCGGCAACGGTGGCTACCCGAGCGGCCACGTGGTGTTCAGCGTGCTCGTCCTGGGCACCGTCGCCGTGCTCGCACGTCGCCATGCGGCGCCGCGGACCTCAATGTGGATCGTGGGAGCGATGACCCTCCTGATCGCCGTGACTTCTTGGTCGCGGGTGAGTCACCTCGAGCACTGGCCCCTCGACGTCGTCGGTGGGGGCCTGATGGCGGCAGCTGGACTCATGGGCATCATCTGGCTCCACCCGCGCCTGGCCGCCCTGGTGGCGGGCCGACCCCTGCTCTGTCGCCTGCTGCGACCGCCGGCAGAACCCCCTGCCAACGACCATCCGGCCGCCTGACCGCGTCTAGGCCAGTATGGCCGCCATGCGTTCGCGGACCACCTCGATCGCCTTGTAGGGGCGGATCATCACCTTGAACTCGGTGATCAGGCCGTCGTCGTCGCAGGTGATGATGTCCACCCCGTTCACCTGGAGGCCACCCATCTCGGTCTCGAACTCCAGCACGGCGTAGTTGCCGTCCAGCACACGCTTCGTGTATTGGAAACTGCCTTTCGAGGTCTCCACCAAACTGGATTCGACCGGCAGCTCCCCAGGTCGGTCGCCCGGAAACACTTGGTATGCAGCCCTGAGGTACATCGCCGCAAGGTCCCGTCCGGATTGAGGGGCGAACAGTACCGGTGACCAGAAAACCACCTTGGGATGCAGGAGATCCTCTAGGCGGGTCGACCCCTCGCCCGCCAAATGAGTCAGCCATGCAGCAATCGTGTTCTGGATGGGGGACGGATTGGTCATCACCATTCCGGCAGTCTTCCCCCAGTTCGGATTCGGCTAGGCATCGGGCTCACCTCCGCCAGCGGTAGTTTGCGACTCCAGTACATCCGCCGATGGAGAACGGGACACCGCCATGGCCGCAATACCTCAACCCACGACCGTCCTTGCCGAGAACACCACCGTCCCGGACGTCTTCTGGGATGCAGGCCGTCCGATCGTGGACCCGTCCGACCTGGCAGCAATCCTGGGATGGGAACTCAAGCCCGAGGGCCTCTGCCGGGGGGACTCCTGTGTTCCCATCCTGGACTGGTCCTCGCTGGAACACCCTGCCGGCATAGATCTGACCGCCGTGGCGGACACTCTGGGGCGACCGGTGGTGGTCGACCCGGATGCCCGAATGGTCGCTGTAGGGATCCCGTCTTCAGAGCGACACAGGGCTCCGCTAAATCGACAGGCGCCCGACGTAAGACTTCTGGACCTCCAGGGTGCGCAGCGAGGGCTCTCTGAATGGTCTGGCACTAGACGCCTGCTGGTCGCCTTCTCCACCTGGTGAGGTTGTGCATTCGACCTGCCCGGGTGGCAGGCACTGCATGATGAGTTGGTAGCAGAAAACTTCACCGTCATTGCCGTGGCGCTGGACGAAAATATCGCCGCCGTGATCCCCTTCGCCGACGGCATCACCTATCCGGTCCTCGTTGACACCGAGCACCAGATGAGCGAGATCTACGCCATCAGCAACGTGCCCACAGTGGTCTGGATCGACGAGGACGACCGGATTGTCAGACCCAACGCCCGGGAGCCCGGTAGTGACATGTTCACCGAATTCACCGGCATCAAGTGCGAGGGCCACATGGAACAGGTCAGATCCTGGATCCGTGGGGGTGTGCTTCCAGTCGACGCCGCGTACGAAGTTGAGGTGTTGGATGAAGCCGAGGTCGCCGCCCACCTCCATTTCCGCCTAGCGGTGCATGCTCGTAGGAGCGGCATGGATAAAGCCACCAAACGACACTTCGCACTGGCCGCCGAGTCGGCCCCGAATGACTTCACCATCGTGCGGGGAGCCATGCCCTTGACAGAGGTTGACCCATTCGGTCCTGCCTTCTTCGAGTTGTACGGTCGCTTCAGCGAGGCCGGGTCGCCCTACCACGGCATACCTCGGACATCTGGCTAGGCCCGAAGGCCAATGACTAGAGGCGTGACCGTGCGGCCGGATAACAGCCATCACCACACCTCTTCCGGAAACGTGCTCCGACTGGCTCTAGCGGCCAACGCTGTCCTACTCGTCGTCCAGGTCATCGGAGCGCTGGCATTTTCATCCCTGGCCCTTCTCGCCGACGCCGGACACCAGGGCTCCGACGTCGTCGCCCTGCTCATCGCGGTGGTGGCCCAGGTCGTGGCCACCCGGGCCCCCAGCGACAACTACACGTTCGGCCTCCGACGGGCCGAGGTGATGGGAGCGCTACTCAATGCCGTGATGCTCCTAGCCGTCGCCGCCTGGGTGGTCGTCGAGGCCAGCCGACGGATCGGCGACCCGCCCGAGGTGTCGGGATGGGGCGTGCTGGTCCTGGGAGCGGCAGGCCTGCTGGTCAACGGTGGTTGCGCACTGCTGCTCCACCGCTCCGCCGATCGCAGCCTCAACGTCCGGGGCGCCGCACTCCATCTGATGGGCGATGCCGCCGGCTCGGTGGGTGTCGTCGTAGCCGGAGTGGCGGTCGTGCTCTGGAGCGCCGACTGGGTCGACTCGGCGGTCTCGTACCTGATTGCCGGCCTGCTGCTCTGGACCGGGGCTGGCCTGGTCCGCCGAACCACACGGGTCCTGTTGGAGGGCGCGCCGCCGGGAATCGACGTGCGCGAGCTGTCGACGCTCATCACCGCACACGAACGTGTCAACGGCGTCCACCACCTCCACGTGTGGTCCGTCGACTCGTTGACGGTGGCGCTCAGCGCACACGTGGAGGTGGCTGCCGACAGCCTCCACGACGCACAGATCGTGGCAACCGAACTCGAGCGACAGTTAGCCCTGCGTGGGGTGGACCACGCCACCCTGGCCCTCGAATGCCACCCCTGCGACACCGGCCACCCCGCCCACGATCACGACTGACCACCCTGGCACCACCACGATTACCCGGGGACCCGGAACCGGTACCCTCGCCGCCATGGGACGCATCTCGAACACCATCGCCCTGGCCAAGGTCTCCTGGCGGGTACTGCGCAAGGACAGGGAGCTGCTGGTCATCCCAGTGCTCTCGTTCCTCGCCTCGATCGCCGCCCTGGCCCTGATCTGGCTTCCTACCCTCAGCGCCGTCGACGCCTCCGGCCTCGCAGGCAAGAGCGAGGACCCGGGAGCCGTCCTGCTGGTGGTCGGCGTCATAACCGCCATGGCGCTGAGCATCGTCAGCGTGTTCTTCAACGGCGCGCTCGTGGCCGGTGCCTACGAGCGCCTCTCCGGTGGCGACCCGACGGTCCGCTCGGCGTTGAGGCGAGCCGTGTCCAGGCTTCCCGGACTCCTGCCCTGGGCGATCCTCACCGGAACCGTCGGCCTGGTCCTCCAGGCGGTCCGGGAACGCGCCGGGTGGCTCGGCCGGTTCGTGGTCAACATGGTCGGCATGGCGTGGGAGACCGCCACCTTCCTCGTGGTCCCCGCCGTCGTCATCGACGACCACGGCGCGGTCAGCGGCCTCAAGGCCTCGGCGTCGCTCCTGAAGCGGACGTGGGGCGAGAACATCGCCGCCCGTGTCGGCTTCGGCCTCCTCGGCTTCATCGCCATCATCCCGGCGGTGGTCGTCGTGGCTGCAGCGGGTGCCCTCGGAGGTGCCGCCCTGGTCCTGGGCATCCTCGTGGCCGTCCCGTACGTGGCCCTGCTCGTCGTCGTGCTGACCGCCCTCAACGCCGTGTTCCAGACGGCGCTCTACCTCTATGCCACGACCGGAGTCGTCCCGACCGGATTCGCCGACTCGAACCTGCAGGCGAGCTTCAGCACCCGCTGACGCCTACGCGAGACGACCCCCGCCGAAGCGGGGGCCGATCGCACGGTGGGAAACCGTGTCCAGCAGTGGCTCCTCAGCCGGCCGCCAGTGCCCACAGGCTAGGGACACGGCGATTACAACGGTCGTAGGCGTGGGGAAGGGCAGGGCCCTAGGATCCGCGATCCGTGACCGACGCCGCCACCGAAGGGGTGCTCTCCACCGACCAGCTGGACCGCTACCGCGGCGACGGCTTCCTCCTCGTCCAGGACGCGGTTCCGCCGGACGTCCTGAGGCGTCTACGCGAGGTGTTCGACCTCTGGACCGAGGAAAGCAGGAACCACGACGGGCCCTACGGCGAGACGATCGACGGTCGGCCCCGCTTCGACGTGGAGCCCGGCCACTGCGCCGAACATCCCGGCCTCCGCCGTGTGGCGTCGCCCACCGAGGTGTCCGACGACTATCTGGCCTTCATGCGCGACAACATCGCTCTGGACGCCACGACCCAGGTCTTCGGGCCGAACCTGCGGTTCCGGGAGTCGAAGGTCAACGCCAAGCTCCCCGGCACGGCCACCCACCTGAAGTACCACCAGGACATCCCCTTTGGACCGCTCACCAACCAGGACCTGATCACCGTCCTGTTCCTCCTCGACGATGTGACCGACGACAACGGCCCACTCGAGGTGGTGCCGGGCAGCCACCTCGGCCCCCTCTACGACCACTGGCACGAGGGCGTGTTCACCGGTGCCGTCAGCGACGAGGTCACCAAGTGGGCTGAGGCCCGGTCCGTCGGCTGCCTGGGCACGGCCGGATCGGCCTACCTGCTGGATGCCCGACTTCTCCACGGCTCGGCACCGAACCTCTCGGCGGGACCACGCACGCTGTTCATCGTCCAGTACCACGCCGAGGACGCCTATCCGCTGGCTCCCAACCACCTGCCGAGCGTCCACGACGGCGAGATCGTGCGGGGCAGGCACACCAACCGGGTCCGGTGTACCGACTGGGAGGTCGACCTACCCCTGAAGCCCACCATGGCCTCCTTCTTCGCCCAGCAGGCCGACCCCGTGCCGGAAGCCGGGTAGCGCCACCCGGGCTCAGCGGGGGCGCTCGCCGTAGTCACCCCATGGAGCGTCCCGCTCCCGTATCACCTCACGGAAGCCCTTGTCGGCGAACGACTCGGCCCACCTGTAGGCCTCCTCGGTGTGACGGGTCACCCCGTCGAAGAAGGTGCCCAGCATCTGGGAGGTGCGCAGGCCCATGTTCTCGTAGGCCTGGTTGATCAGCAGCTTGTTCAGTGCCAACTGGTTCGCCGGGATGTGGCGGAAGCGACGGGCCTCCTCTTCCACGAAGGCGGCCAGGTCGTCCGGCTCGCAGACGTGGCTGACCAACCCGATGCGGTGTGCGGTCTCGGCGTCGATTGCCCTACCGGTCAGCAGGAACTGCTTGGCGTGCTCCAGGCCCAGGCGGTACACCCAGAGCATGGTGGTGGGCGTGCCGAAGATGCGGCTCGGGGCATAGCCGATGTGGGCGTCGCCGGCCATGTAGAGGAGGTCGGCGCACAGGATCAGGTCGGTGGCACCACCGATGGCCCAGCCCTTGATCTCGCCCAGGACCGGCTTGGGGCACTCCCAGATCTTCATGAAGCGGCGCACGTTGTCGCCCATGAACTGGTAGTCCCTCACCGGATCCCATGCGCCCTCACGGGGCTCCGGTCCCCTGGCCCCGTACGGGGTGGACCAGCCGGGTTCGTCTCCACCGGCGGTTCCCACGCCTCCCCCAGCAGGGGAACCTGCAGTCAGGTCGTAGCCGGCCGTGAGGGTGTCGCCGGCGCCCCGCAGGACGACCGCAACCACGTCGGCCGACTTCGTGGCCGCGTCGATCCCGTCGGCGATCCCCTGAATCACCGCGTCGGTGAGCGTGTTCTTCTTCTCGGGGCGGTTGATCGTGATGATCGCGATGTCGTCGCGTTCCTCGTACAGCACGGGGTCGGTCATGGTCGCGAGCCTCGCACGGGTCTGGTCAGCCCACCACCACACCGGCCACGCCGACGAGGACGAAGCCGAGGCCGAGCGCCTGGACCGGGCGCACGCTGTCGCCGAAGACCAGCCGGCCAATGGCCACGCTGACCGCCGGGAACATTGCGCCCGTCACGGCCGCCGACAGGACATCGGCCTGGATTCCCAGCAGGTAGAGAACCGAGGCGACGCCACCGAACACCCCGGACCAGAGCGCCGTCCACCTCACCGCGCCCCGGGGCACGACCGGAGAATGCACGACCACGGCGACCACGGCGGTGAGCAGACAGGCGACCACCCGTTGGGCCACCGCTGGCCAAGAGCCGCTGGCCGACGAGGTGCCGATCAGGACCGCCAGGGCGACGCCATAGCCGAGGCCCGAGGCGGCCCCCCACAGGAGGCCCGCCCGTGTCCCGGATCCGGCGCGGCTGCCGGCGGTGATGAACAGCAGGCCCACGAGGGCCACGCCCACGCCGAGAAGGGCCAGTCCGGTCGTCTCCGCTCCCCCGGCGACAGCGACGCCGAACGGTAGGACGACGGTCATGGTCGCCACCATCGGAGCGATCATCGTCGCAGAGCTCCGCATGAGGCCACCGAGGTAGGCGACCATACCGATGCCGAACCCGACCCCTGAGATGGCTCCCCGACAGAGGTCCTCCCAGTCGAGTCGGCTGGGTAGCCACAGGAGCATCGTGAACGCGGTCATGGCGGCGACGCCCTGCGAGACGACGGAGACGGCGAGCACCCCGGTGGCCTTGGCGCCGCGGCGGCCGAACATCTCCGACATGCCTACCGACAGGGAGCTGAGGGCTCCGAACAACGCACCCATTAGGGGTACCGAATCGTCTTCGACATCGCCGGGACACTAGGTGCGCCGACCACTGGGGACCTAGGGTCCCGCGCCAACATCGTGACTGCGTGCCGGGTCGGTGGCAGCCAGAAACCGACAGGAGACCAGATGGGTACCACCACCCTGCTCGACGGTGGCATGGGACAGGAGTTGATCCGACGCGGGGCTCCCCGCTCCGCGGAACTCTGGTCGGCCTGGGCGATGCTGGAGGACCCCGGGCTGGTGGCCACCGTCCACGCCGACTACGCGTCGGCCGGTGCAGACGTCCTGACGACCAACAGCTACGCCACCTTCGTCGACCGGCTCCGTCCCCATGGTCTGGCCGATCGAGCCGAGGAACTCACCCGGCTCGCCGGGAGCCTCGCCCGGGACGCAGCAGACGCCGCCGGACGCGACATCCGGGTGGCGGGCTCGCTTCCTCCCCTCCGCCACAGCTACAACCCCTCGCCGGACGCCGCCTACGCCCAGCTGCACGACGAATACCTGCAGATGGTCGGATACCTCGCCGACCACGTAGACCTCTTCGTATGCGAGACCATGGGCGCCTGCTCCGAGGCTCGGGCTGCAGCCGACGCCGCTCGGTCGTCGGGAAAGCCGGTCTGGGTCTCGTTCACCCTGCAGGGAGGCGACGGCCAGGGCCTGCTGGACGGCACTCCGTTCAACGAGGCCTGCTCGGCGGCCGACGCCGACGCCTTCCTCCTGAACTGCAGTCCGCCCGAGCAGATATCCGAGGCGCTACCGCTGCTCCGACAGGCCACGAACCTCCCGATCGGCGCCTATGCCAACGCCTTCCATGGCATGCCGGTCGGCTGGCGTGGCCGGGACGGCAGCCCCCTCCCGGAGGCCCGGACCGACCTGGGAGCCGACCCCTACACCCGGGTAGTCATGCAGTGGCTCGACATGGGCGCCGACATCGTCGGCGGGTGCTGTGAGATCGGCCCCGAACACATCGCCCGCATCCGACAGGCCCTCGACGCCTGATACCGGCGCCGGCGCCGGCCACGATCCCTGCCGAACCGCCAGCGGGTCCGCCTCAACCCCTCCGGAGCGCGAACCGGACACCGCAGACCTCGAGGTCCGCGTTCCGACCGGCACGAAGTTCAACGCCCGACAGACCCTCACCGCGCCCGTCGAGGACCGGCACGAACCGGATCTCTCCCCCGTCCAGGACAACCACCGTTCCGTCGGCCGGGCGTCCCAGGACCTCACCCCAGCGCCCCGCCATGGCCGCCGGGTCGTCGGCCTGGATCACCACGGCCAGGATGCCGCTGACGAGGTCGGTCCGCCGGTGGTACTGCCAATCGGGCCCGGCCCAGGGCCAGGCATTCCAGTCGTCGGTCTCATCCACCGACAGAATGGTGCCGCCGACGTCACGCGGGTGGAGGTGCAACCCGACGATGCCGGGCATACGGGCCTCCAGCACGACGCGGACGTCCATCTCATCGATCCGGTTGCGGAAGCCCTCCATGTCGTCGGTCTGGAGGATGACCATGTAGCCGCCGTCACCGCCCCGCCTATCCAGGTGTCGACCCGCCGCCGTCGCGTCCTCCAACGGTGAGACGACCTCCAGCAGAGTGTCTCCGATGGGGAACAGGACGTTCCGGAGCCCGAACCTCTCCACCCCGAGGTCGTGGACGCACGCCTCGACAGCCAGCCCGTCCACTATCTCGGCCTCGACCCGGTCCAGGTCGCCGGCCACCAACACCACCTGTCGGAGCCTCGTCGCCATCCCGGCGACGCTAGGCGACGCTCGCACCGCGGCCGGGTCCCGCTGGCCTTGGTACGTTCCCGGTCGTGCAGACACGACGCCTCGGCCGCACTGGCCACTATTCCAGCCTCGCCATCCTGGGTGGCGCCGTGTTCGCCATGGACTCGCCGGACGAAGCCGGGGGATTCCTCCACGAGGCCCTTGATGCCGGTGTCAACCACCTCGACATCGCCCCCGGCTACGGGTTAGCGGAGCGGGCAGTGGGTCCGCACCTACCGTCGATCCGCCACCGCCTGTTCCTGGCCAGCAAGACGGCCGAGACCGAGAGGGAATGGGCCCTGCGCCGCCTGGATCGAACCCTGGAACGCCTCCAGGTGGACCACCTGGACCTCTACCAGGCCCACGGCGTGACGTCGCTCGAGGTCCTCGACCAACGGAACGAGGCGTTCGAGGTCATCCTGGAGGCACGCCAGCGGGGCCTGACGAGGTACGCCGGCGTGACCGGACACGACCTCGGGGCCCCGAGCGCCCACCTGGAGGCCGTCCGCCGCTACGACCTGGACACCGTCATGTTCCCCGTGTATCCGGCGGTCTGGTCCGACCCCACCTACCGGGCCGACGTGGAGGCGCTGCTCGCAGAATGTGCCGGGCGGGACGTCGGCGTGATGGCCATCAAGGCCGTCGCCTGGCGCCCCTGGGGCGACCGGACCCCGGATGCCCTGAGCTGGTACGAGCCCCACCGGACCGATGCCGGCATCGAACGGGGCGTCCGGTTCGCCCTGTCGACACCCGGAGTGCACGCCTTCTGCACCCCCAGCGACCCGGACACAGCCCGACGGGCCATCTCAGCCGCCGCCCGGTACGAACCGTTGAGCGACAGCGAGCGTCAGAGGGCCGTCGAGGATGCCGACGGCGGGGGAATCTTCCCCCTTGCCGAGAAGGCTGTCTCGCCCTGGCGCTGACCCGGTCGCCTGCGGCGCGAGCCTGTGTCACACTCTTGGCCCTACCGGGATGATCAGGAGGTCGTCGTGGCCTCGATGCAGCACAAGGGAAAGATCCTCGACCGGACGCTCCCAGCGATGGACGAGTTCGAGGCGAACGCGTTCCTGGACGACCTGGCCATCTCCGACGACGCCGACAAGGCCATCACGGCCGGCCTGTTCCGCCTCGAGGCCGGCGAGTCCATGACGTACACCTACACCTACCACGAGATGAAGCTCATCCTGGATGGCGAGGTGACCATCTCCGACGACACCGGCCAGTCGGTCGATGCCAGCCGTGGCGACCTCTTCTACTTCCCGGCTGACAGCACGATCACCTTCACCACTGCCGACTTCGTCCTGGCCTACTTCGTGGGACAACGGGGTGAGGGCGAGGCCTGAGTCACACAGGCCATCCTGCGACGAGGTGACCGGTAATCCACAGGTCCCCGTAGGCTCCCTGTACCGGGTCGAGGTGACCCGGTTCAATTCAAACGAAAGCGATTCCGAAACATGCCTACCGGCACCGTGAAATTCTTCAACAGCGAGAAGGGCTACGGGTTCATCTCCGTAGCCGGTGGCGAAGACGTCTTCGTCCACTATTCGAATATCGAGGGCGAGGGCTACCGCAGCCTCGACGAGGGTCAGGCCGTGGAGTTCGAGGTCGGCCCCGGCCGCAAGGGTCCAGAGGCCCTGGGCGTCCGCAAGGTCTGACACGGGTCGGGTGGGCCTCGGGATCTCCCGGGGCCCCAACCCAGCCCTCTGCGATGAGCCCGCCCCTAGGGGCGGGTTCTTCCGCGTTTTCAGCCCGTTTCCCTTCCCGCCCGTCCTTGTGTATCCGGGGATCACGCCGATCCGACCGACCTGCGGGTAGCCGTACACAGGTCTGCCCGTCCGGCTATCGGGTTGTGCCACAGGTCACGATCCGGTGGTATCGGTGGGTCGACCTGTAGCCTCATGGTTGCTCCGGTGGGATTCTCCGCCGGTGGGTTCGCAGACGGGCACTGGTTCTTCCGGTCGACGTGAACCGCCCAAGTCCGAATCCCGACCTCCGCGCATCCGCTGGGGCGACGCGAACCCCGATCTGCCCGCCGATGCGCGGGACTGGAGATCCGATGTCCACCACCTTCGCCCAACTGGGCGTACCCGAATCCATAACCCGCTCCCTGTCGGCCCGCGGCATCACCGAGCCCTTCGCAATCCAGGCCGCGACTATCACCGATGCACTGGACGGACGGGATATCTGCGGCCGGGCCCCGACCGGCTCCGGCAAGACCCTGGCCTTCGGCATTCCGCTGGTGGCCACCGTGGAACGGGCCGAGCCCCGTCGGCCGCGGGCCCTCGTCCTGGCTCCCACCCGGGAGTTGGCCGAGCAGATCTGCACCGAGCTCCGGACCTTCGCCGGAAAGGTCCGGATCGGCGTCGTGTACGGCGGCGTCGGCTACGGACCACAGCTCAAGGCGCTGCGCGAAGGGGTCGAGATCCTCGTCGCCTGTCCCGGACGCCTGGAGGACCTGCTCGACCAGGGAGCCCTGAAGCTCGACGCGGTCGACCAGGTGGTCCTGGACGAGGCCGATCGCATGGCCGACATGGGATTCATGCCGGCGGTACGCCGACTCCTGGACAGGACCTCCGGCCAGCGCCAGACGGTGCTGTTCTCAGCCACGTTGGACGGCGACGTCGCCAAGCTGACCCGGGACCACCAGAACGATCCGGTCCACCACGAGGTGGGCGATGATACGCCGGACATAACGGCGGCCACCCACATGTTCTGGACCGTCGACCGCCATGACCGGGTCGGCCTGACCGCTGAGGCCATCGACGCCGCCTGGCCTGCCATCATCTTCTGCCGCACCCGCCACGGAGCCGACCGCCTCGCCAAGCAACTGGCACGGACAGAGATCCGGGCTGCTGCCATCCACGGCGGGCGTAGCCAGAACCAGCGGACCCGCGCCCTGGCCGACTTCATGGACGGCAGGGTGCACGCCCTGGTGGCCACCGACGTCGCTGCCCGGGGCATCCACGTCGAGGGCGTCGCCTCGGTGGTGCACTACGACCCACCCGAGGACCACAAGGCCTACGTCCACCGCTCGGGTCGGACGGCCCGTGCCGGCAGGGACGGCGTAGTCATCTCGCTCGTGCAGCCCGAACAGAAGAAGGACGTCCGTCGGCTCCAGCGCGATATCGGAATCGATGAGCCTGTCATCGCTCCCGACCTCGACAGGGTCCGGGAGCTCTCGCCCCCGGCGGTCGCCGCTCCGGCACCGATGGCTCCGTCCTCGCCCCCCAGGACTGCCCCCGACGAAGAGCGCCGCCATGACGGTCGTGGACGTCCGGGAGGCAACCGCCGACGCAACGGCTCCGCCGGACGCGGACGCAACAACGGCTCCAACCGCAGGGGTGGTAGCGGGGCGGGCGCCGCTCGTACCGGCAACGGCCAGGGTCGACCCGGCGGCTCCAAGGCCAGGACCGGCCAGGGACGATCCGAGGGCTCCAAGGCCAGAAACGGGCAGGGCAAAGGCCAGGGCAACGGCCAGGGACGAC
>Ga0208881_1000304_pt1 | contig 16928 bp, 21 predicted proteins | sample Knorr_S23_td_AAI_FD_185610 | JGI IMG/M metagenome (GOLD analysis project Ga0208881, IMG submission 185610) | Marine microbial communities from Southern Atlantic Ocean transect - Knorr_S23_td_AAIW_ad_876m_LV_B (SPAdes) (version 2) | ecosystem: Environmental > Aquatic > Marine > Oceanic | place... | reverse complement strand
GACAGGGTCAGAGGAGGCCCCTGAGGAACTCACGGGTCCGGGTGAACTCGTCGGATGACCTGCCGAACTCGAGGGCGGAGAACTCCGTCGCACCCGCCTGTTCAAGCTCTCCCAACTGGACGGAGACTTCCTCCTCGTTCCCGATTACCGCTACCTCGCCCGGGTGTTGTACGCCCTCCCGGTCAAGCATCGCCCGGTAGGACGGCAGCTGGCCGTAGACGGCGAACACCTGGTTGGCGGCTTCTCGTACCCCGTGGGCGTCATCGGTGACGCAGATGGGGAGGCTGCACACGATCCGGGGACTGGCCCTGTTGGCGGAATCGGCTGAAGCAACAAGGCGCGGCCGGATGTGGTCTTCGATGGTGCGCGGCCCGACCATCCAGAGGATGGTGCCGTCGGTACGCCGACCCGAGACCTTTAGGGCCTGCTCTCCAAGTGCCGCGACCATCACCGAGGGGGTTCGGTGGCCTGGACGGACCGAGTCGAAATGTGTCGTGAAGGCCTCACCGTCGTAGTCGACGCGCCCATCGGTGAGCAGTGGCACGAGCACTTCGAGGTAGTCGATCAGATGGCGGATCGGCCGATCAAACGACATGCCCAGGTAGCCCTCCACCACCGGCTTGTGGGAAAGCCCGATGCCCAGCACGAGACTCCGGTCACCGAGCACCGCCTGGGTGGTTAGGGCCTGGGCGGCCAGCATTGTCGGGTGCCGCGGGAACGTCGGGATCACGGCCGTACCGAATTCGATACCCGGAGCGGTATCGGCAACTGCCGGGAAGACGGTCAAAGCGTCGACCAGGCCGGTCTGGGCGAGCCACCAACCGGTGAACCCGTCCTCCGCGGCGCTTGCCGCGTGCTCACGGAGGCGTCCGATGTCACCGTGGAGAAGTTCGGCCGAGGCGTTGATGGCTATACGCATCCGACCGCCGGAAGGTCCGGGTCCGCTCAACTGGTCACCCCCGGAATCTGTCTCTTGGCACGAGTCGATGCTAACCCCGTTGGGTTGAGAGGGACCCCGAATCAGGATTCGACTCGAACCGCTGGGAAGTAGCCAGAGTCCTAAGCCTTCCGGGTGGGGCGGGGAAACACGATAGACATTCCAGTTTGATTTCGGTTAGGGCGATCAGCCTTTCTTGCGGACGGTCCATGCCTCCTCGGCAGGCCATCGCTGAGCCCAATCCAGGTTCACGAACGGGAACCGGTTCTCCGCCGTCTCATCGGGTGGCTGAAGTTCGACGAGGTCCTCGATCTCGAACCCACACGACCGCAGCAACCGGATGCGTTCGCCGTGCGAGATATGGAACTCAATGCCCGGATCGTCGGGCCACTCGAAGCGGTGCATACCGAACTGGGGACGCAACAATCGATTGCCTGCCGGGGTCACATCGTCATCGGCAACGCAGAGCATCATGAGGACTGAGTTCCCGAGGAACACCAGACGGCCACCGGGCCGTAGTACCCGTGCTGCTTCGGGCAGCCAACGGTTGGGGTCGCACCAGATGGCGGCGCCGTATTCGGAGATCGCGAAGTCGAAACTCTCGTCGTCGAACGGCAACCGCTCGGCGTCGCCGTGGACCAATGGGAAGCGCAGGTCGAACTCGTCTTGGAATCCTGACGCGGTAGCCAACTGTGCCGCGGAGTTGTCGATCCCGACAGGACGCCCACCCCGACGGGCCAACCACGCCGATACGTAGGCCGTTCCACAGCCCAGTTCCACCGCATCGCCTCCACCAAACGAGCCGAGCAGCCCAACCTCTGACTCGGGAACGCCGTAGACACCCCAGGAGGGACGCTCATCGGCCCAACTCCGTCGTCCTGATTCGACCCAGTTAGACGCCTCGCCGTCCCACCAGGTCCGATTCGACTGCACATGATCGCGGGGCTCCGTACAACCCATCCCTTGAGTGAAGCACACAACCTCACTGACGGAGCCCAGTGGAGCACTAGGTCTCCTCCGATGCCGAGTACTCCCAAAGTGACGCCTCAGGCCGCGGCCACGATGACCACAACTGCCACCAGCACGATGACGACGACCAGGCCGACCATGAGGCGACGGCTTCCTCGATCGCGATTCTCAAGGAGTTGGGCCCTCAAGTCACGGTATTCCTCGTCGGTGATCTGGCCGTCATCTCGTTGTTCTTCCAGGCGGGCTAGATGCTCCCCAAAGTCATTCATGCCCTACATCCTGACCCAACTGTCGGTCGCCTGTTCACGGGTCGTCGTAAACGGTGGCCGGGGACTGTTCCTCGGCTCAACCCATGGTCGTGCAGTGTTCAGGTTCGACTACAGCGGTGACCCGCCTGTCGAGGGGTGCCGCGTGTTCGCGCGGGAATTCTTCCTCGCCGCGGTACTTCATCGCCATCCGGTCGAGGAACTCGAGGGCGCCGTCAGACTCCCAGGCCACGACCCGGCCTCGAACCTCCAAGTAGCGCTCGGGGTGGTTCGGATCGATCGTCGAAAGGGCGACTCGATCGTCGACGCTGAGGTTCCGCCACTTCTGCCGACTAGTGGTATGGGGGAATCGCACATGGCTGCCGTCGAAGTCCGCCCACACCGGTGAGACGTGCGGTTCACCGCCCGGTCCGATAGTGGCGACGTGCCAGATGGCCGGAAGGTCGAACAGGTCGAGGTGGCTGTCGGGGATCACGCTCACCGCGGGAGAACCTAACCGGGGTCTGTTAGGAACTGGGTTATGGAGATCCTCTTCGTGGCCGGATTTTCTCCGATCGTTCCAGACCCGATCGTCGGTCGTACCTTCTACCAGGAAGCGCTGGGGCTGCCCCTCAAGACGGTAGAGGGCGATTACATCGCCGTCGACGGGTTCGAAGGGTCAAAACATCTTGGTGTTTGGCCGCTGGCCGACGCCGCGCAGTCGTGTTTCGGGGTTAGCGAGTGGCCCGATGAGATACCGGTCCCCCAGGCCACCATCGAGTTCGAAGTTCCTGATGTCCAGGCGGCGGCTGCGGAACTCACGGCCCGCGGGTACGACCTGATCCACGAGGTCCGCACCGAGCCCTGGGGTCAGGTCATCGCCCGACTATTGGGGCCCGAAGGCCTGTTGGTGGGCGTGTGCTGGTGCCCGTGGATGCACGATGAGTGAACCGCAGTCCGACTCCTAGATGATCCCAGATGCGCCAGATCGCGGTTATCGGATGCTCCGGTTCAGGTAAGACATCTCTCGCTCGGCAACTGGCCGACCAACTCGGGCTCGAACACATCGAGTTGGACGCCCTGGCTCAACTACCGGGTTGGACGCTACGTCCCGCCGATGAACTACGCGCCGACCTGGAGACCCTCCTCCTTGCTGCCCAAGACGGCTGGGTGACCGACGGCAACTACGAAAACATGGTTGGCGACACGCATCTGAACCAGGCCGACACGATCGTCTGGCTCGACCTACCTCGCCGCATCGTGGTGACCAGAGTGATTTGGCGCACGATCCGACGGGTGCTCACCAGAGAAGAACTCTGGAACGGGAACAAGGAACCGTGGACGAACCTGTACCACTGGGACCCAGAGCTGAACATCATCCGGTGGACCTGGGTCACCCACCCCGAGCGCCGCGAGAAGTACGGGCGTGCTTCCTCCGACGGATCGTGGGCCCATGCCAAGGTTGTGCGCCTCAGGTCCCCGGAGGCCGTCGAGAACTTTCGCGGATCGACCGCCGCTTCCTGAAGATCGACGCCGGGTAGCGGGGTCGGGCTACTTGTCGGAGCCGTCAGCGGCCAACTCAACCTCGTAGGACCAGAGTTCCGCGGAGAGTGACAGCGGCTCGGGGCGTTCCCGAGCGGTCTCGAGGGCGGCCCGGTGGCCCTCGGCGAAGGCCGGCGACCTGGTCCAGGCCAGGAAGTGCTCTTCGGTGTCCCACCGGGTCACGACCAGCCAGGTGTCACGGTCGTCGGTCGGCCTCAGCAACTCGAAACCTCTGAACCCCTCCTGATCGTCAACGGCTCCCGCCCGCTCGGCGAAACGTCGTGCGACCTCATCTCCGAGGCCGTCGGGCACGGTGATGGCGTTGATCTTGATGATTGACATGGCGACAACGTATCCGGCAGAGACCGCGCCTCAGGTTCGACGCCGGGTAGCTCCGGCCCACCACGCCCGAGGCCGGAGCCGTTCGCCGTAGCCCAGTCGGTCGTTCAACCTGAGCATCACTCTTCGTAAACCAGTGGCCGCCAGACGGCGGCCCACCCGATGGCGCCATCGGCTGAAGTCCTTGTTGTACGGGCAGACCCGCATACAGATCATGCAATCGGTGACGATCTGGGTCCAGTAGGAGAAGCATTTCTCCCCATCCACCGACCACTTCCGCACTCCGCCGATCGCCGAACGGTTCAACTTCACCGGGGATGGCTCCCCGTCGGGGATTGCCTTCGGCGGGCAGGCGTCGGTGCAGCGGCGGCACACTTCACAGAATGCGCTAACCCCGAACTCGACCGGGGCGTCGTGGTCTAGTGGGGCGTCGGTGAAGATCTTCCCGAACCGCACACGGGGCCCGAACTCTGGAGTGATCACCAGCCCGTGCCGGCCGTACTCGCCGAGCCCGGCCTGGATGGCCAGCGGGATGGCCAGTGCAGTGTCGTTGAGGCTGGGCACCGCCTGGTAGCCGAGGTTGCGAAGCCACTGGGCGGTGGCCAACAGAACCAGTGCGTCCTTGGAGTAGCCCAGGCCCACCGCGGCGCTTGATAGTGCGGAAGGCACGGTGTCGACCAGGTCGTGGTCCATGGCCTGGCCGACCACCACCACGCTGGTAAGCCCGTCGGGCAGTCCAACCGGCCGGCCCTCACCGGCGTGCCGGGCGTAGCGCTGGGTGTACACCCAGCGTTGGTCATGGGCGCAGATTCCGACCAGATCAGCACCGAACAGGGTGGCCACCCTCTTCACGGTTGCCGCGGCCTCGGCCGGGGAGCCGAGGTCGAAGTGTTCGTCCGGTCCGTCGCGCAACTGACTGAGCGGGCTGAGGAAGCCATCGCGCAGGTCGTCGGCGTCGTTCATCTCGGCGAACACGTCGACCACGTGCCACGCGGCGTTGCGGATGGCGTAGTCGCGTTGGCCGAACCCGGAGGCGTTGCGCCACTGCCGGAGCGGCTCGCGGTGGGAACGGAAGAACTCCCGGGCGGCGTCGGTAGCGATCTCGGGATCCCAGAAGGCCCGATTGAACACGTCGTCGACCTGGTCGAACCGTTCGAAGTCCGGGAGGACAGCCCACGCCGGTCCGGTGGGCAGGTCGACGGCCACCTCGTCGGTTTGATCAACCATCAGTTTCGGCAGCTCCCCGGCCCGCCGGTCCTACCCACTGTCCGAAATCAGCGAGATCCGCACCCCGCAGATCTCGAAGTCACCGGACTGGGTCGCCACCAACTCGAGGCCACTGACACCCTCCCCCCGGCCGTCAGTGGCCTCCACGAACCGGATCTCCGCGTCGTCAAGGGCGATCGACATGCCTGCGTTCTGCCTACCCAGCACCTCCGACCAGCGCTCGGCCATGGCCAGGGGCGACTCGGCCTGGAGCTCGACGGCGGAGATCCGCTGTACCACGCCGGTGCGGATGTGGTCCCGCCAACCGGGTCCGGCCCATGGCCAGGCGTCCCAGTCGTCGGTCTGGTCTACCGACAGGATCGCCCCGCCGACGTCGCTCGGATGGAGGTGGAGTCCGGTGACCCCCTCGGCGGCTGCCTCGAAGACCACTCGGGTTCCGGTTTCCTGGAAGCGGTCACGAAACGGACCCAGGTCGTCGACCTGGAGGATGACCATGTAGCCGCCGTCGCCACCCCGCTTGGCAAGCAGGCGGCCGGCCGTCGTACCCGCCTCGACCGGCGACACCACCTCCAACAACTGTTCCCCCACCGGGTACAGAACGTTCCCGAGGCCGAACGCGGCCACCCCTGGGTCCCGGAAGCAGACCGAGAGGCCGAGGTTCGCCTCGATATCGGCCTCTGCTGCGGCGAGGTCCTCGGCCACCAGGGCCACCTGGCGCAGGCGCATCCGCATCATCGCGACGCTAGCGCCGCCTGCTCCTCGGGGACGCACCGTCCGGGAAGGCCACTCACCGGTCACCTGCCGGATCCCGGAATCCGGCAGGTGACTAGTCTCAGGGCCGGGAGGTGGACCATGGGGGTATTGAACGACCTGGGCTACGAGGTGAAAAACGCCAACGGGCTCCAGCGAATGATGCAGGCCGTGGGGTCGAGCCGTCCTGGCGCGTGGATGTTCTCCAAGACTCTCTACCAACCGGACAAGGTCTTGTTTAAAGCGACCGGCGGCCGCCTGACCGTCCCGTCCGTCCTGGCGGGACTGCCGGTGGTCATGGTCACCACCACCGGCGCTAAGACCGGCCAGAGCCGGACCATGCCCCTCCTGGGAATCCCCGTGGGCGACGACCTGGCCGTCATCGGATCCAACTACGGACAGAAGAACACCCCCGGCTGGGTGTACAACCTCGAAGTTGACCCGTCGGCGGTTGTTGGATACCGGGATCGCACGGTGGCTGTGGTGGCTCGCCGGGCTGATGAAATCGAAACTGACCGGGTCTTCGAACTGGCCGGCGCCGTGTACCCCGGCTACGCCAAGTACCGCATCCGGGCCCACCACCGGGTGATCAAGGTCTTCGTCCTCGAATCTGCCAGCTGACCAGTCCCCCGGTCGACATCCGACTGTTCAGGACGTGGCTGGACCGGATCCGTCCGTCTCCGTGCGCCGCCACTCGGTACCGTCGTGGCGGCGCACCACTCGGCCGGGGACGCCGACTACCACCGAATGGTCGGGAATCTCGCCGCGGACCACCGCGTTGGCCCCGACGACTACGTGGGCACCAATTCGCGCCCCTGGGAGGATCACCGCGCCGGAGCCGATCCAGCTTCCCGGGCCGATGGTCACCGACTCCTCAGAGGGGGTCTGTACCCCGATCGGGAGGTCGAGGTCCTCGTAGCCGTGGTTCTGGTCGGTGATGTAGACGTTCATTCCGGTGTACACGTCGTCGCCGATGTCGACGGCCAAGTGTCCCACGATCGCCGTGCCCCGTCCGATGAGACAGCGGTCACCAATGCGGACCACCGGTTCGGTGACCATCTCCTGCCCGGGGCCCATCCCGGCCGACAGGGTCACGTGCGGGGCAATCAGGGTGTCGCAGCCGATCCAGATCCACCGCTCACCGAACACCGAACCAGTCGGCCACCCGAGAAGGGTTCCGTCGCCGAACCGGCCGAAGTGTTGAGCCGGAGGGTCGTTGGGACCCACCGCGGCGACCCGGCTGGCAATAGCCGCTACCCGGCGAACCAGCGTCCCCGCCGTCGACCACGCTCTTGCCTTGAGTCCCGGCACGCACTCGAACTTAGTCACCCACCTCCCGGAGGTTCAGGTCCGAGAGTTCGCCTTTCATCTGGTGGCGGCACACCATTAGCACCTTCGAGTCGGGCAACTCGCCGGTCGTTTCATCGGTCGCTGCCCACCATCCGGGTTACGGCCTGGTCTAGGTCTGCCGGTAGCAGGGTCGAGAGGGACCCCCCGGTGAAAGCCTCGTCGTGGGTCACCTCAGGGCCAGCCCAGGCGGGTGGTGAAAAACCGGTCAGCCGGGTAGCCGACTTCAGGTCGACTTCGAGCATCACCAGCCCGAGGAGGTCACCCTCGAACACATCCACCGACCCGGCTTCTCCGTCGAGGTCCACGGCCCAGCGGACCTTGATGAGGTCCCGACCAGGGAGCGCGGCCAAGAGTTCGAACTCGCCACTATCGAGGTACAGGCTGGTGTGCATGACGGCCGTGGGGTCGTCATCTGCCACCCGACGCTTGTGTCCGAGTTTCCGCTCCAGCAGTTGGCCGTCGGGGCTTTCCGTCAACCGGAGGCGTAGGCGGGTCCCGGTGAGGTAGCGGTCGCGGATTCGCCGCGGATCGGCCGCGCCGGCTGGGATTTCCCGTAACAGGAAGCGCCGCTCGTACTCCCCGGCCGAATACTTCTCCCACACCTCGACCACAATCTCAGCCTGCCACCTGGGGCGACGTGGTGCGGGCCGACCTAGTCGAGGACGTCACAGTGGGTCGTGGGGAAGTTCTCTCGGCGGCAGCGGCGTGTTGGATCGATTCCAGACCGCGAGTTCCTCGGCATCACAGCCTGGGCACAGGTACTCGACGCTCAGCGACTGGATCGACAACTGGGTTCCGCGGGACTTGTCGACGATCGACCGCAGGGCCGACCGCACCTCAGTCGACCGGCACTTTGGGCATCGTGGTGTCAGATCCCGCACCCAAGACAGGCCGCAGGATTGGCAGGACACGGTGATCCGCTGGGCACCAGGGGGGCCGTCGCTTCGCCCTAGGAGGTCCTCCTCCTCGCCGCAACTCGGGCAGGCAACGTCGGTCACCTTCGGGACGGTACCGGTCGACAGGGCACCAAGGTCTCGTTGAGAATGCCCTGAACGCCGTTCCTTTCCCGACCCGGAACGAAAAGCGTCGACCCGGGACCAGCCAGAAGGAGGCGGAGCCGATGAAGAACAGTGCCGTCGAGATCACCAACCTCCTCTACCGCTACGCCGAGTTGATCGACGGCGGCGACTTCGAAGGCTGTGCCGCACTGTTCGCCGATGCGGCAATCATCCTGGATCGTTCGCCGGATGCCCCACCGGTCGACGCCCCGACGATGCTCGCCCTTTGGCGGTCCAGTGTGATCGTCTACGACGACGGCACACCCCGCACCCGCCATCTGGTCACCAATCCGATCCTGACCATCGACGAGGAGGGTGGCACCGCCACCTGTCGCAGCACCTACACCGTCTTACAGCAGGTCCCGGGGTCAGAGCTACGACCGGTGGCCTCCGGCCGGTACCACGACCGATTTGTACGGGTCGACGGCATCTGGAGGTTCAGCGAGCGTGATTTCACGATGCTCGATCTGGTCGGTGACCTCAGCCACCACCTCACAATCGATCCTCCCTGAACGTCCGTTCCGCGGACCCCTAGGAGGAGGTCGGGTCCTTCACCACGGCGATGACCCATCCTTGGATCCCGGCGCCTGGGAGGTGCTCGCCGTGTTCTCGCATCACTACCCGACCCTGGCCATCGGCTTCGATGGCATCGAGTTCAGCCGGAACAGCACCATCGGCCCAGTAGTGGTCGTTGAGGCCGACGACCAGCACACCCTCGGGACGTAGCACCCGAAGCATCTCGCGCAGTGCGTCGGTCCGGACATGGCCAAACGAGAGCACCCCGACTCCGGTGGCCGCGTCGTAGGCGCCATCGGGCACGTCGATCCCCTCATTGAGGTTCGCTTCGAAGAGCCGCCGGTAGGTGTCCGTCCGTTCGGCCTGCTTGAGCATGGCCGGCGAGAGATCACAGCCGTCAAGGGTGGAGAACCCGGCGGCGGCTAGGGCCAACCCGGAGAGGCCGGTCCCGCAGCCCACGTCAAGTACCTCCGCCCCGGCAGGATCGAGGCACTCGGCCAAAGCCGAAGCGCAGCGTCGTGGCTGGGCGTACCGGTGCTTGCCGTCTACCTCGTCGTCGTAGGTGGCGGCCCATGCTTCGTAGTGGGCCAGTGCCTCCTCGGTGTTCTGGAGTTCGTACGCGGCGTCAAGTAGTTCGTCGCCGGTCACACCCCAACGCTACTGAGGGTCCTCGCAGGCCAGAGCGAGGTTCTCCAGGGTGGTGACCATTCCGTCCCGGTTGTGAGTGGCCCGGTCGGAGACTCCCGTAACCAGGGTCCCTATCCGTGCGAGCAGCCAGGTCCGGCGGTCCACCCAGGTTTCGGTGACCAGGCACCCCTGGTCCACCGGTTCGATGTCGTAGATCCAGTCGGCACCACCGAGCCGGCCGATTCGCAATTCGAAGGCGAATCTTCGAGGTTGGTCACATTCACTGACCGTGACCACCGTTGGCCAGACACGCTTCCCTCGGCCGTTCCTGCCGCGAAAGCGTGCGCCGACCGCTGGCCCGGTCGCTCCGCCTATCCACGTGCCGCCCCGGTTCTCTGGAGACCACCGGCCCATGGCCGTCAGGTCGGTGACCAGGGCCCAGACCTCCTCGGCCGGCGCGGCAATCCCCCGGCTTACCGAAACTGTCTCGGTCATGAGACGAGTACTACCACCTCTACCTGCCGGTGCTCCACACTGGTGGCCGATAGGTACGCCCGTGCCAACAGCTAAAGGGGGTCAACTATGAGCTCCACCCGGGATCGGCGGATCATGTGGGTGGTCAAGTTCGCCCTTATCGCCTGTCTGGTGACCGGACTGGTCTTCCCGGGCATTCCCGGGGTGGAGGGTAAGGGATGGCCCGAACGCTGCTTCGGCTATCCCCTTTCGGCACTGATCGTCCCGCTCGTCTGGCACCTGGTCGGACGCCGATCGGCCTACCCCTATCTGGCCGACGGCCTGCTGGTCACACCGTTCGTACTGGATCTCCTGGGCAACCTGGTGAACCTGTTCGACACGGTGGCCTCCTTCGACGACGTCCTTCACTTCGTCAACTGGACGTTCCTGGTCGCCGCTCTAGTACTCCTGCTCGAGCGCCAGAGGTTGGCCCGCTGGAACCTGATACTTCTCGGTGCTGGGTTCGGAGCTCTGGCCATTATCGCCTGGGAGGGCGTCGAATGGGTGATCCAGGAGATGGGAACCACCGGCCTGCAACTCACCTACGACGACACCGTCGGAGACCTGGTACTCAGCACCGCCGGGGGTGTCATGGGCGCGTGGGTGGCCTCCACAAGACTGGTTCGACAGGCGTAAACATCGTCAACCTGAAGGCAGATTCCAGACCTGTCCATCTTGGTGGTCGAAGTGGGCAGTTCCGGTCGTAGGATTGTGGAACCGTGTCAGTCAAGGCTCGGTTCTTAAGTCAAGCAACGAAAGTGAACTCATGCCTACAGGCACCGTGAAGTTTTTCAATAACGAGAAGGGGTACGGATTCCTCTCCGTCGAGGGAGACGAGGACGTGTTCGTCCACTACTCCAACATCGAGGGCGATGGCTACCGCAGCCTCGACGAGGGTCAAACCGTCGAGTTCGAGGTCGGCCCCGGCCGCAAGGGCCCGGAAGCCCTCAACGTCCGCAAGGTCTGAGCCCTTCTCAGTTCCACTCCCCGAGCCAACCCAATAGCGCGTCAGCGACCGCTTGGGGCTGTTCGGGGAGCAGTGCGTGGCCCGCTTCGGGCACTAGCACCAGAGTCGTCCGCTCGTCGAAGTCCTCGACGATCCGACGAGCATTCTCGGCAACGGCCACCAGGTCGTCGACCGGTTGGACGACCAGAATGTCCCGCCCGCCTGCGGCCCACCAGTGGTCGCTTGGCGTCCCCGCGTTAGCCAACCCCTGAGCGGCGGCGACCGTCCCGTGCCAGCCCTCAACCCAAACGACCGGATCGTTGCCCGGAGCGAAGAACGCCTTTCGGACGGCTTCGAGGTGTTCCGCTTCTGAACGGTCGGGGTCGAAAACGGCAACCAGAGCCTGATGGACTTCGGGAGCGGGGGGCACCATCCCCCCGCAGCAGAGCAAGGCCACACGTTCCACCAACTCCGGATGTTCGGTGGCCGTCATGCGGGCCACCCGGTTGCCGAAGGCATGTCCCACGAGGGTGGCGGCCCCTTCGGTCCTCTCTCGGATGACGGCGGCCACGTCGTCGGCCAGGTCTGCCATGGTGAGGTCGCCCAACTCGCCCGTCGAGCCGCCGATTCCTCTCGGCTCCGGGCACAGCGCCCGATAGCCGGCAGCGGCCAATCGACTGGCCAGATCGTCAAAGTCGGCGCCGCCCCGGCCCAGCGACGGGAGCATCACCACCGGGCGTCCGCTTCCCTGTTCCCGGACTTCGATCGGACCGACCGACCCGAACACCGTCGTGGCACTTGCCGGCGCGGCGTTACTCATTCGGAGTCCTCGTCGGCGTCCTCCATGATGATGTCCCACCGGTCCCAGCAGTCGATGCACCGGTAGGCCACGTCATCGCCGGGTTCGAACTCCTCGTCCGGGTGGGCGAGCGGCCGACATGTCCCGCCGCAGTCCACGCAGACGATCGACTCGGGTGCTCGCACGATCCTGACGCTACCGGTCGGGGTGACCGGGCTCGATGGCTACCGCGCCGGCGTGGAGGCCATGTGACCATCGGAGACGAGTGGGGCCTTCCTGGAACGCAGCCCGGACGGTCAGCCAGACCACGGCGGATAGAGCCACCCCGCCTCCGACCAGGGTGCTGGCCGACGGAACCTCACCGGGCCAGGCCCACAACCAGAGCGGGGCCAGCACGATTTCACTAATCAGGAGTAGCGAGGTATCCGCGGGGGGCACGAACCGATGGGCGTAGTTAAACACCGGTGCGCCCAGGCCGATCAATAGCCCCCCGCCGATACACCCCATAGCCACGTCCCGGATCGGTAGGTCCAGACCCGGTCCAGCTAGCGACACCAGGCCGGCCACCACGGCAACCGCAAAGCCCCCGATCAGGACCGGCACCCCCGGGTCCCGGGCCGGGGAACTGCGGATCAGGACCGTGTATCCGCCCAGGAAGACCGGAAGCAGGAGAGACAACAGGATCCCGAGGCGGTCACCGCCATCAAGCCCTCCTCCCACCATGATCGCCACACCAACCGATGCCACGAGCATGGCCGCCACCGTGTCCCGTCGGACCCGCTCCCGGAGGAACACCCGACCAAGGATCGCCGCGACGAACGGGCTGGTGCACTGCAACAACAGGACGAACGCAGCGGTGGCCCGGCTGAGCGACAGAATGAACAACACAAAACAGCTCCCTAGAGCCAGGCCGGCCACCGCTTGCCGGAGGCCTGCTTCAACGACCGACCGGATCGGATTCCGACCGAAAACCATGATGGTCAGAGTGGCGACCACAGCGGCCGAAAGACTCCGGTAGAACAGATACTGCCAGTCGTCGGCCTCCAGCAGGGCCCGGAAGGTCAGGGGCCCGAGACTAAAGACGGCACCCGCAATAAGGATCAGCATCGACCCCTGGAAGCGGGTGAGCGCTCTGTCCACAGCGTTGCCCTCCCCTCCTTCGCGGTAGCCGAGGCGAGCAGCATGCTTACCGCACAGCCGGTGAGCAAGCCGGCTCGTTGACTACCGTGACCCCATGGGCACCGGCCTGACTATCGGCCTGCTCCACCCGGGCCAGATGGGGTCGGCGGTGGGCGCCGCGGCTTCGACTGGCCACCGGGTCCTCTGGGTCTCTGAAGGACGTTCGGCGACCACGTCAGCCCGGGCCTCGGCGGACGGCCTGGAAGACGTCGTTTCCCTGGCGCTCCTCGTCGAGGCAGAGGTGATCCTGTCAGTGTGTCCGCCACAGGTAGCGGGTGAGGTGGCCCGGGCGGTGGCCGCCACCGGGTTCGACGGCCTCTACGTGGACGCCAACGCCGTGTCGCCCGACGCCGCCAGATCCATTGGGGTAACCGTAGAAGCGGCCGGAGCCTCGTTCGTCGACGGTGGCATCATCGGATTCCCTCCTCGCACCGCGGGATCCACCCGGCTGTACCTGTCCGGAGAACGGGCCGACGAGGTGGCCGGGATATTCACCGACAGTCCCCTTGAGGCGAGGGTGGTCGACGGACCCCCCGGCACGGCGTCGGCTCTCAAGATGGCCTACGCGGCGTGGACCAAGGGCTCCAGCGCCCTCATCCTCGCCGTGCGGGCCCTGGCCCGGGCCGAGAAGGTCGAAGAAGACCTGTTGGGTGAATGGGCGCTGTCTCAACCCGACGCCGAGGGTCGAACCGACTTCGCGGCCACCGTCAACGCACCCAAAGCGTGGCGGTTCGCACCGGAGATGCGCGAGATCGCCGCCACCTTCGAGGCGGCCGGGGTCCCTGACGGGTTCTGGCGGGCCGCCGCCGAGGTGTACGAACAAATCTCCGGATTCAGGGACCGGCCGGTAGGTGAGGTGGACGCCGACGAGGTGCTCGACCGACTGGCCGGCCGCGCCGGGCCCTAACCGGAACGACCGACGGCGGCCGGCAACCAGGGCAGCGGGTTCACCCCGGTGCCGTAGAGGGCAACATCGTCCGATGGGTCGCCGTCGGGGATGCGCTCCTCGCCGGTCATCCGGTCGACCACCATGTTGTGGAACCGGTGAACTGGCTCCTCGAAGCGGGGTGAGAGGCGGCCCGGGGTGTACCCCCCGGCGGTAAGGCCCCTCTGGTTGCGCTCCACGATGTCGACGTCCTCGTCGTTGACCTCCAACCAGAAGGTACGGGTCACCGAGAACACCTCGTCAGACACGTCGTAGTTGGCCGGGGGCACCAGCCAGGTGCAATGTTCGCGGGTCAACCCCGGTCCAAGCGGCTCGAGCCGGATGACGAACAGGTGGTTGGGCAGCAGGCTAAACGTCACGTTGGGGAACAGGGCCAGGAACCGGCCGCTGACCGCATCGGACTCGTCAAGCCCCTCGGCCGGCTGCATGACTGTCCAGTCGTCCCGGTCGCCACTTGTCACCGGAGTGGTGGTCTGGCCGCAGTACATGCCGGGCCCCTGGTAGCGGTAGTGGTCGGCAACACGTGACACCTTGGCCAGGGTCGGATGCACCCCGGGCAGGTGGTAGTACTCCTGGAAGTTCTCGGAAATCAGCTTCCAGTTGGCCCTGATATCGATGACCGTCGAGTCGAGGGTGCGCCAGTCCTCGAGTTGGTAGCCGGCCAGCCGGTGGCTCAGGTCGCCGAACCACTCACCAACCGGTGGCGCATCGTCGTCGAGGGTGGCGAACAGCAAGCAGCCGAACTGTTCAATCCGGACAGCATGGAGGCCGTAGTCAACCGGGTCGAAACCATCGACGGGCACCTCGTTGAAGCGGGGGGTGGCCACAAGTTGGCCGTCCCGGTCGTAGGTCCACCGGTGGTACGGGCAGCGGATGGTCGATCCGAGGTCGCAGTCCGTTTCGAGGAGTTCGGTGCCGCGGTGTCGGCAGGCGTTGGCAAAGCACCGCAGGTCTCCGGTCTCGTTGCGAACCACGACCACCGAGCGGGCCCCGACCGACCGGACCAGAGCCCGGCCATCGGGCCCCACTTCATCGGCGGTGCCTATACACACCCAAGACGTGTGGAACACCCGTTCCTGTTCGAGCCGGTAGAAGCCGTCATCGGCGTAGGCCTCCCTGGGCAACGCTGACGCTTCGGCGACCGGCCGACGGGTCTGCGCCCAAACGGCCTCGTCCGTCCAGTCCGGGGCCTCGGCCATCACGGGAGACTACGCCCGGGAAATGGATGAGATACCCGGACCCTGCCTTCGCCCTGGCGCGGCCCCAGCCAAATACCCATGGGTCGGCTAGGCCTCGAGGACGGTAACCAGCCCAGTCTCTCCGTTCACTTCGACCAGCGCCCCGTCCGGGATCGCCTTGGTGGCCCCGGTAGCGGACACCACACACGGAATGCCCAACTCCCGGCTGACGATGATGGCGTGACTCAGCGGCGCGCCGACGTCAACGATCACCCCGGAGGCCGGTACAAACAGGGGGGTCCACGATGGGTCGGTCAGCGGAGCCACGAGGACATCTCCGGGTTCGAGGGCGGTCGGATCGTGGCTGTCGAGCACTACCCGGGCTCGACCTCGTGCCACGCCCGGACAGCCCGGCATGCCCTGGATGGACTCCCCCACTCCGACCGGGTCGACCTGGACTGCGTCCCGCCGGGGCCAGTCGGTCAACGGCGGAGCTTGGCCGACGATCACGAACGGTTCCTGGAGTTGCTGCACCTCGTCGAAAATGGCCTGGCGTTCCTCGATCACCTCCCGCCAACCAGAGGGGTCCTCCACTATCTGACGGGCTTCGCCGAAGGTGACCATGCCGAAGCTGGTCACCTCAGGAAAGACCCCGCGGTCGAGCATGCGGCGGCCGAACTCCAGGTAGGCCATCCGGACCTCGTGGATGAGCTTGATGCAGTTGGTCTTGGTGCGCTCCCGGCCGGGCATGAAGATCCCGGCCGACCGGAGCGCAGCCCCGAACTGGCCCTGGGTCTCGGGGTCGGCGGCCAGCATCTCGACCATCTCGGCGCCGATGCGTTCCCGTTCGGCGGCCATGGTGGCCTGATGACCGGCCGGGTCGGCTCCGTCGGGCGAAAGCCGCATCCGGTCGACGGCCGCCAGGGCCAGGTCCGGTTCGGTTTCCCAGGTCGGGCACCGGGTCTCCCACTCGTTGGGGCCGCGGCAACCGTAGGTGTAGAGGAACTCGTCGAAAACGGCCACGAAGTCCCGGGCATCGTCACCGTCGAGTTCCCGTAGTCGCCCGTCAAGCCCGTCGAGGCCCTCGTCGAAGGCTGCCCCCAGGGCGGCGCTGGCCGCCACGCGCCGACCGAGGTCCCACATCGCCATCGAGGGTGCTGCCGACTCGACATCGCCCAGCCCGGAGAGCAGTTTCAGTGCGTCCTGGGGTCGGCCCAGGGCCTCACACACGTCGGTGATGATCCCAGCGGGAAGGGTGGCCAGCGAGGTGACGAACAGGTGCTGGCAGAACAGGTGGCGGAAGTGACTGTCGAGGCGTTCCTCCCCCCAGGCCATGAGTTCACCGTCATCCATGGAGGCGAAGTCGGGGCGCTGGGCCCGCAGAGTGTCAACCGCCTCCTGGTCGGCCATCACCTCGGGGAGCCCGTCGGTGGTCAACACCCAGCCGAACGTGGCGCCGATGCGCGCCTCGGCCTCCGGGTCCGAGTCGTCTGGGTGGGGTTCGTAGGCGGGAATCCCCGGTTGGGCACCAAAGAACTGGGCGTCGATTGCCTCAGCAGACAGACCGGGTGCCCGTTCGCCGAAGATGCGCATCACAGAAGCGTTCAGGTAGGCGTAACCGCCGAACACACCGAGGATCACCGGGTTGTCCGGGTCGAATTCGTCCTCGGTAAATGCTCCTATCCGGGCGTAGGCGTCGCGCCAGCCAAGTTCAGAATGGCGGATTCCGTCGGCGTTGTGGAAGGCGAAGTCGAACGACGACATAGCCACTGGGTCGGGGAACACCTCGCCCACGTTGGCCCGGGTC
>Ga0208881_1000297_pt1 | contig 17250 bp, 16 predicted proteins | sample Knorr_S23_td_AAI_FD_185610 | JGI IMG/M metagenome (GOLD analysis project Ga0208881, IMG submission 185610) | Marine microbial communities from Southern Atlantic Ocean transect - Knorr_S23_td_AAIW_ad_876m_LV_B (SPAdes) (version 2) | ecosystem: Environmental > Aquatic > Marine > Oceanic | place... | reverse complement strand
TTTATGAGAATATCTCGAAACTACGTCAACTTGGGTAGCGTCAGATATTGTAATCATTTTTGTTTTTTCACTAAGCCTGTGGTTGTTTTCTTTTTCGTAGATATCTACCTCTATTTTTAGTATGGTTTTATAATCCACAATAAAATAAACATAGGGCTCAAGGTCGAAATTTTGTTTGTGTACAGAGACTAAATCGTAAACTAAAAATGAAGTTGAGTCCTTATAAACTTCTTTAACAATAGTTTGTTCAGACCTAATAAATGGTGATCTAAATTCCTGAGCATTGTAGTAGTTAAACTGACTTTTGTATCTGTCGGATTTATTTACCAGATCTATTTCATGAACAGTTTGATTAAATACACTACAGCTTTGAATTAGAATGATTGATAATAAATAGAATAGTGCCTTTTTCATAATATAGAATTTTATAGTTATTGATTTAATAAGTCAATAATTATTCCAAAAGGCAATAATAAAGGTTAAAGCTAGGTTAATGCTTTTTTAAGTTTTGAATAAAACTTAAGACTTCTTTGTTAAAAATTTCGGGTTGTTCTACGTTCACAACATGACCACAATCAGGAATAACGAAAAGCTCTGAAGAAAGGTGATTGTTTACGAGCTTACTGATGGAAGGTAAAAACATATGATCTTCTTCTCCCATAACGTAAAACGTTGGAATACCGGAGTCTTTAATTCTAAATAAGGATAATAGAGGGTTCACTTCTGCAATGAGCGTAAACCAGCGTTTAAACTCTTTTTGGTAGAGCTTTTTTGCTTCGTTAATGAACAGATTACGAGATTCTCTGTGTTTTTTTCGTGGCATGATGATAATCGCAAAAAACTTATAGAGCAACAAATAGGGAATAACAGATTTTAAAAGCACACCTAAACGCATTAAAATTTGCCCTCTAAAGTTTAATTTCATCACAGCTCCACCCATAATCATACTTGCGCTTCTCTCGGGGTAACGTTCAGCAATTTCTCTTATGATGATCGTTCCTAAAGAAATTCCCACAAAATGACTTTTTTGAATTTTAAGATAATCCAGAACTTCTATTATTTCATCACTTATAACATCAAAAGTATAAGATTTCAATTTGTCATAAATGGGACTTTTAGATTTTCCATGTCCCCTCAAGTCTATGAGTAATACGTTATAGTTCTTTTTGAAATCTCTTAGCTGTTTATACCAAATAGAACTGCTGCCGCCGGCACCATGAATAAAGGTTACCCATTCTGCTTTTTCATCAAGCATAAATGTACTATAGTGAAGCATCTGTTTGTTTTGTAGTTTTAGCCAAATTCATTAGGTCTTACCTAATAATTTAGCAAAACTAATCTTTTTTAGGAAGTGCTCATTCCAATAGTACCAATTATCTAATCATAAGGGTCTTATTTGATTTGAAATGATTACTGTTTCATCCACCGTATTGTGGTAGATTGTGTGTTGGTTGAAACTTTCAGTAAATAAAGTCCGGTTGAAAGAAGTTTAATATTAAATTCAACAACATCATTAGATTGAATATTTCTTAATTCACGTTCTGATAGGACAGCCCCCATAATGTTCATCAACTGAACATTTAATAGATCACATGAATTGTCCGCAACTAAATAAAGTTTCTCTTTAGCAGGGTTTGGATAAAGTTTGATTCCCAGGCCTTCTAACTCAACTATGCCAATTTCATCGGCATCACAAATACCATCATCATCGGCATCATTATCTACAATCGTTCCTATGCCATCTGTAGCTCCTGAACAACTCGCACAAGCGTCTAAATCTGTTGAATAAGTACAAGTTGCTGTATCTGTTGCATTTTCATTATAGTTACATGCAGTTTCATCTGTACAACCTACAACCTCAATCTCATTACAAACACCATCGTCATCAGTATCATTAACACATGCTCCAGAACAATCTAAGTAGGCTTGTGTCGGGTAGGTACAAAGACTATTATTTGTGTCAGTAGTTGATGTGGCATCATAGTTACAAGCTGTAGCATCTTTACAAGCCTCTACTTCATCTGAATTACATACACCATCCTCATCGGCATCATTATCTACAATCGTTCCTGTGCCATCTGTAGCTCCTGAACAGCTCGCACAAGCATCTAAATCTGTTGAATAAGTACAAGTTCCTGCATCGGTTGCATTTTCATTGTAGTTACATGCAGTTTCATCTGTACAACCTTGTACTACCCCTTTAACCATAACACCATAATCATCAGCTCTTTGAGCGTAACCTTGACCACATACTGCCGGAGCCTGATAGGAATCTGATATTACCCTCATTCTTAATAAGGTGTTGAGTGTAGCTGTAGTGGGAAGTGTTACAGTGGCTGAAGGTGTTCCTATAGAACCTGTAACAATATCGTCTGTTAAAACCTGTTCACTAACCCCATTAGAATTAGATGTTTCAAACGTCCCACTGTTATCCCAATCAATCCAAATTTCTAAAAACTGAGGATCAAAATTATCGGCATTATAAGTCGCGCTAAGATTATAATCTGTCCCAATAGTTACAATTGTATTTTTAGAGCAGATAAAATCTTGCACAGAACTCTCAGGAATAAAAGTACTCGTTGAATGATCTAATGTATTGAAAGATATATTTGTGACTCCACAACCAAAATCCGCATTTTTATTCTGACTGGATGTCGTACATCCGGCTGTTACACTTTCGCTTATTATAATCAATCCTGATTTGGTTAAACTGCTTGTTCCGTGTGAATTTGTAACTTCTAAGGTTACATCATAAGTTCCCGGATCATCAAAAGTGATTTTAGGGTTTTGATCCGTTGAATTGTAAGGTGTATTTAGGCCGTCATCAAATGTCCAATTGAATGTTATTCCACTTAAGGGTTCATTTGTAAATGTGTTTGGTGTACAAGTTGATTGGTCAGTAAACGTAACTGTACTGCCATTACACGCTAAAGATGCAGAAGCTAAAAAATCAACCGTAGCAGTCGTAGGAGGTACTAGTGCTGTATTTCCATTCTCCGGAAGATATGATGCTCTTTCATTCGTCAAAGCAGCCTTTGATACTGTTCTTTGTCCATAAGTAAATTCACTTTCACAATTGCTGTAATCCATGTAATTATGCATATGATCCTGGTGTGTTCCATTTCCTGTATGCGTAAGTGACATCTGAACATTAAAACTAGGGTCACATGAGTTTACATTTGCATTATCACAATCTCCATATAAATCATCGATAAACATGGTTCTAATATGTTCTGGTGTGTCATCTATTCCATCATCCCCACATGTGTAAGTTCCATCATTCGAATTATCATCACCATCAAATGTGTGTGGCAAATTAAGTGCATGCCCCATTTCATGAGCCCAGGTACTACTTGACTCATCTAAATAGGAACAAATAAGAACAACGGAACCATCCCAATCCTGGCCATGCTCCGCTGCCATATATGCATACCCTGCAGTATAAGAATCATCACTACAGTTACTATCATCAATTTCGTCAACTAGCCAGACATTGTAATATTTTGTAGGATCCCAAATACTGTATTCTTTTAAAGAATTTACTGCTTCGTCAGGCTCATGATCAGGGATTCCCGAATCTCCGACACCATAATTAACATAGGTAGTAACGGCACTCATATCTTTACGTACAATACCGTTTGTACAATTTCCATTTTCATCCTGAACAGCCAAAGCAAATTCAATTTCCATATCTACACCATTCCCGTCACCATAAGTTCCTGAAACTTTTCTCCAAAAATTATTCAAATATTGAATACCTGCCCGTACTTCTACATCAGAGATATTCGTACCCTGCCCAACAGTTTCTCCTTTATGCATGACATGAACAACAACAGGTACCTGATAAATTTCTTCAGCAGACCTTGCTTGTAATTTTTGAGCTTGTTTGATGTTTTCAATGGTTTGCAGATGACGCAATCTGTAACTCGCATCATTTTTCATTTTTTCTTTATGAAAATGGTCGGTACCACAAAAATCAGCATTAACAGGTTTTGGCTCTTGTTTAAGACGATTTGAAACTGCATCTGATTTAATCTGCTGAGCAAAAATGTTAAAACTTGTAAATAGTAAAACAATTAAAGTGTAGGGTATTATTCTCATAATCAACATAAATTAATACGGTTGTATTTAAATCATAAATACAACAGATTGAATTCTTAAATTGGGAGGGGAATTAATAAAAATTTTCCGCTCAGATCATCCTACTTAAAATAAATAGATGTCTTTAAACTTTATCTAAAATAAAAAACAATCTAAACAAAGACAAAAACAATGCCATTTCGAGTAATGGCATTATTATGATTCGGTTTAATTAAACTATTTTTATACAGAGCCAATGGTCTGCTTTCAGTGTAAATTACCTACAGATTAATAATTTACATCAAATTTATTTTTAATTTCTTTCAAACATAAGTTACCAATGCTCCCTTCATGCGTATGATCCACCTTTTTATCGGGATGAAAATCTCCTGCAAAAATTTCTGTCCCGAGTTTTTTGTAAGCATCTCGAAAAGTCATTCCACTCATAACAAGTTTATTTACTTCTTCAACACTATACATGTAGTCATAAATGGCATTATCAACACAATTTTCCTTTACAATAACGTGTTGTAACATGAAATTACAGACCTCCAGATTATCTTTTAAAGTGTCTATGGCTTCCATGTGATTTTCTTTCAGCAATTGGAAATCTCTGTGGTATCCACTGGTAAGATTATTGGTGATCATTGTAATCTCAGCGGGTAAGTTTTGAATTTTATTACTCTTTGCACGCAATAGCTCAAAAACATCGGGATTTTGCTTGTGAGGCATAATGCTTGAGCCGGTAGTAAGTTCTTTGGGGAAACCTAAAAAATTAAAATTCTGACTCATGTACAAACATACATCTGATGCTAATTTTGAAAGGGTTCCGGCAACAGATGCCATGGCAAAAGCAGTTGTTTTTTCCAACCTACCTCTACTCATTTGTGCAGCTACAACATTGTACTTCATGGTCTCAAAGTCCATTAATTTAGTTGTCATCGTTCTGTTAATCGGAAAAGACGAACCGTAACCGGCTGCGGATCCCAAAGGGTTTTGATCGCTAATTTTGTAGGCAGCATTTAACAATACAAGATCGTCAATTAAGCTTTCAGCGTAAGCAGCAAACCACAATCCAAAAGAAGAAGGCATGGCCACCTGAAGGTGGGTGTAGCCAGGAATTAATACGGATTGATGTTCTTCACTTAAACCCATTAAGGTTTCAAAAAGCTTTTTGACACCTTTTTTAATTTCTACTATTTCTTCTTTGGTGTACAAGTGCAAATCCACCAACACCTGGTCGTTTCTGGATCTTGCCGTATGAATTTTCTTTCCTGCTTCGCCTATTTTTTTTACCAGTTCAAATTCTATTTTGCTATGTACATCTTCAAAGGTCTCCTCAATGGTAAATGTTCCATCGTCAATGGTTTTTTGTATTTCCGACAAGCCTTTTAAAACAGCGGCTAATTCCTCTTCAGACAGGATATCTATGCTATGAAGCATTTTGGCATGAGCCACACTACCGGTAACATCGTGTTTGGCCAATTTTAGATCCAATATGCGATCTTTACCCGTCGTAAATTTATCAACGATATTGTTTGTGGTGTATCCTTTATCCCAAAGTTTCATAGCCTGTATTTTTACAAAATTTTACTCAATATCTGTTTGTACAATTTAATGCCTTCCTCAATTTCACTTAGGCAGATGTATTCATTGGAGCTGTGAGAACGACTCGACACCCCAGGGCCTAATTTTAATGAGGTACAACTTAACACCGATTGATCCGAAAGTGTTGGAGAACCGTATGTCTTTCTTCCCAGAGAAATACCGGCCTGAACAACAGGATGGTCGATATGAATTGATGATGAATTTAGATTGAAAGATCGTGCCTTAAGTTCAGATTTCGTGTTTGCAGAAATAATGTCAAAAACTTCCTTATTACTGTAGGCTTCGTTTACTCTTACGTCAATAACAAAATGACAACGGGCAGGCACTAAATTGTGCTGCTGACCTGCATTGACCTGGGTAACACTCATTTTTACTTTTCCAAGTTGATCCGAAACTTTCGGAAATGAATAGGTGTTTATCCAATTGATGTCCTCAATGGCATTGTAAATGGCATTTTCGGTGTTTTCGTGAGCAGCGTGTCCAGCAATTCCATGGGCATGCGCATCCAACACCAACAAACCTTTTTCGGCAATGGCCAAATGCATTTCTGTAGGTTCTCCCACAATGGCAAGTTCAATTTCGGGAATGATTTCAAGAATGCTGTTTAAGCCGTTTGGCCCGGAACTTTCTTCCTCGGCAGTAGCTGCCAATACCAGATTGTATTTCAAGTCTTTCTGCGCATAAAAATGTGCAAATACTGTTATTAAACAAACCAGACACCCTCCGGCATCATTACTACCCAATCCATACAACTTATCCCCTTCAATAAAAGCTTCAAAAGGATCGTTTGTGTAACCTTTATTAGGCTTTACGGTGTCGTGATGAGAATTTAAAAGTATGGTCGGTTTTTTTGCGTCAAAATATTTATTTACAGCCCACACATTATTTTTACTTCTGTTCGTAGAAATATTATGGTCTGTTTTTAACCAGTTTTCGATGAGGGCAGCTGTTTCATGCTCCTCTTCAGAAAATGATGACGTTTCAATAAGATCCTGAAGCAATTTAACGGCTTTGTGATGTTCTTCTTTCATGATTAAAGTGTTAAAAGCGTATGAGCTTCATCTCGGTTATTGATAGAGCTTGTATTACCAATCATAACTTTGGATACCTTGTTATTTAAAGCATAAAAAGAATTTTCCATTTTAGGCAACATACCGTCATGAATAATCTTTTTTGACTTTAAGGATTGATAATCCTCTGTATTGATCTTTTCAATCACAGAATTCTCATCATTTACATCCATTAAAACGCCTTTCTTTTCAAAACAGTAAAACAAGTCCGTATCGTATTGTTTACTCATTGAAATGGCGATCTCAGAAGCAATGGTATCTGCATTTGTATTTAACAATTGCCCATTGGTATCGTGACAGATGGCAGAGAAAATAGGAATCATGTTGTTGTTAACAAACAAATCAATAACCTTAGAATTAATAGTTTCAATATCACCTACAAAACCATAATCTATTGGATTTGCAGGTCTTTTTGTTGCTGAAATACAATTGGCATCTGCTCCGGATAAACCGACAGCATTACATCCTTTTGCTTGAAGTGTGGCCGTTATTTTTTTGTTGATCAGTCCTGCATACACCATAGTTACCACATCCAAATTTTCCTTAGATGTAATTCTTCGCCCCTCGTGCATACGAGTTTTTATTCCCAGTTTTTTACTCAGCTCAGTAGCAATTTTTCCACCACCATGAACCAGTATCTTGGGTTGATCTAAACGGATGAAATCTTCAAGAAACGCATCGAGCTTATCCGAATTGTTAATGATCTCACCCCCTATTTTAACGACTGTTAATTTAGTCTTCATTTAGCAACATTTTTAATAAAACTGCCTCTGCAGCATAAGTACGATTGTTGGCTTGTTCTAAGATCAATGAAGAAGGAGCGTCCAATACTTCATCTGTGGCAACCACATTTCTTCTGACAGGCAAACAATGCATAAATTTTGCGTTGTTGGTTAATTTCATTTTTTCACGGTTAACCACCCAGTGATCTAAGTTTTTAAGAGTATTCCCGTAATCACGATAACAAGACCAATTTTTAGCATAAATAAAATCGGCATTTTCAAAGGCCTTTTCCTGATCGTAAGAAATTTCAACGTCTTTTGTAAACTCTTCATTTAGCTCATACCCCTTGGGATGAGTAATCACAAGATCGACATTTGTTTCTTTAACCCATTCAACAAATGAATTGGATACAGACTGAGGTAATGCCCGGGGATGTGGAGCCCATGTAAGCACAACTTTCGGTTTCTCTATTATTTTGTTTTCTGTAATGGTAATGATATCAGCAAATGATTGTAGTGGATGAAGTGTCGCACTTTCAAGAGAAATAACAGGAACACTTGCATGAGCAATAAATTTTGTCAATACAGAGTCCTGATAGTCTTCCTCCCTGTTCGTTAATGAAGCAAAAGTACGGATGCCTATGACATCACAATATTGAGAAATAACTCCAGCAGCCTCTTTGATATGTTCCTGCGTACCCTGATTCATCACGGTACCATCTCCAAATTCTATGGTCCAGCCGTCATTATTTAAATTCATAACAACCACATTCATTCCTAAATTCATGGCTGCCTTCTGACTGCTTAAACGAGTTCGTAAACTCGGATTAAAAAATAACAAGCCAAGAGTTTTGTTTTTACCTAAACTGTCGTATTTAAAGGGACTTTCCTTTAGTTCCTGAGCAAGAGATAATAAACTTTTGATGTTATGAACATCTTTTATGGAAGTAAACTTTTTCACTTTAATAGGTTTTTTAATGCCTGAGCAAATGGCATAATTTCTTCTGTTGTAACATTTAAAGGAGGCAATATTCTCAGCAAATTAGGGTTCGCAGAAGCTCCTGTGAAGATCTGATAATCATTTAGCAATTTCAACCGTAATTCTTTTATCGGAAAGTCAAACTCTACACCCAGCATTAAACCTTTACCTTTAATATTCTTAATGCAAGATATTGTTTTCAATTCACTTATTAAGGTGTTGCTAACCTGCATCACATTTTCTGATAAAGACTCTTTTTTCAGTGTATTTAAAACAGCAATCCCCGCAGCACATGCTAAATGATTACCGCCAAATGTTGTCCCTAACAATCCGTTTCTGGCTTCGATCTTAGGGTCAATCAAGACGCCTCCAACAGGAAATCCATTACCCATCCCCTTGGCCATGGTAATAATATCCGCTTGAACATTGGCATACTGATGCGCGAAAAAATGTCCGGTTCTACCATAACCACTTTGTATTTCGTCCAATATGAGTAAAGCTTCCTGTTCTTTACAACTTTGAGCTAAAAAATTAAAAAACTCTTCACTTGGAGCATCCAAACCACCAACACCCTGTATGCCTTCAACAATTACGGCACAGACATCTTTGTTTTTTAAAGCTTCTGTCAATGCTTTCTTATCATTAAGTTCAATAAATTCAACTTCAAAGTTGTCTTTATTGATTGGTGCAGACAGCTTGGTGTTATCCGTTACGTTTAAAGCAGCAGCAGTACGTCCATGAAAACTACCTTTAAAGGAAACAACTTTCTTTTTGCCTGTATGGAATGATGCCAGTTTAAGGGCATTCTCATTTGCTTCTGCTCCACTATTACATAGGAATAATTGATGTTCGGGATAGCCACTTTGTTCTGCTAATTTCTGAGCCAATTCATCCTGAATAGGCATGTTAACAGAATTCGAATAAAAGCCAATTTTTTGCAATTGACGATTTATTTGATCGACATACTCCGGGTGACTGTGTCCAATGGAGATAACTCCATGACCACCATACAGATCGAGGTATTCTTTTCCGTTTTCATCGAAAACAGATACACCTTTTGCTTTTACCGGCGTGATATCAAATCTTGGATAGACGTTGAACAGGCCAGTTTCTTTTTTATTTACACCCTTTAATGTTGTCATTTTTAAGCTGAAAAGTTGTTGTTTTTATAAGTAATTGGCTTTAAAATGAAGCCCGGTACTTTCCTCCCATCCAAACATGATGTTCATGTTTTGTATGGCTTGTCCGGCAGCCCCTTTTAATAAGTTATCGATTACTGAAGTAACCAATACTTTATCGTCAATTTTTTGCACCTGAATAAAACAATTATTGGTATTCACCACTTGTTTTAAATGAACCGAATTTTCACTGACAAATATAAAAGAGTTGGCCTCATAAAAGCTTTGAAACAAACTTACCAATTCCTCCTGAGATAAATCACTTTTCGTGTAGATGCTGGCAAAAATTCCTCGAGTGAAATTACCTCTTACGGGTAAAAAGTTTAAATCAGCTACATCAGACTGCAAGCTGATTAAACTTTCGTTAATCTCATCTAAATGCTGATGCTTAAAAGCTTTGTAAATAGAAATATTATTATTTCTCCAACTAAAATGAGAGGTATCACTCAAAGTTTTACCGGCGCCTGTTGATCCCGTAATGGCATGAACATGAATGGAATCTTTTAAAACTCCTTTCTGTGCCAATGGAAGTAATCCCAATTGAATGGCTGTTGCAAAACAACCCGGGTTAGCTATGTATTGAGAATTTTTAATGTCTTTTTTGTTTAACTCTACCAATCCGTAAGTAAAGTCTTTACCTTGGAAATTTGAATCCTCCTTTAAACGAAAATCATTACTCAAATCAATGACCTTTGTGTTTTTAGAAAAGGTATTCTTTTCTAAAAATACGGAAGAATTACCGTGACCTAAACAAAGAAAAAGAACATCGACATCCGGATTAATCTGATCGCTAAAAACCAACGAGCTATGCCCTAGCAAATCCTGATGCATTTCCGAGACCTTCATTCCGGCATTGGAATGACTGTACATAAAATCAATATTTACCTCAGGGTGATGTACCAAACAACGAATAAGTTCGCCCGCTACATAGCCACTACTACCTACAACTCCTACTTGTATCATTGTTGTTTATTTACGTGGTTAAAAATTTGCATGGAATTAGCTAGTATTTTAGTAAATCCTTTCACATCATCACCGGTCCAGTTTTTATTGATCTCACCATATTCACCAAAGTCAGAGGTCATCAGATCGTTTGGAGATTCTATTCCTTTTACAGTAAATCGATACGGGTCAAGCTGAACAAATACTTTTCCACTAACATACGTTTGTGTGTCTTCTAAGAAGGTTTCAATATTTCGCATTACAGGTTCAAAATATTGTGCTTCGTGAATAAACATCCCGTACCAATTCGCCAATTGTTCTTTCCAGTGCAATTGCCATTTAGAAAGGGTGTGTTTTTCAAGAGTATGATGAGCTTTAATGATGATACTCGAAGCTGCTGCTTCAAAACCAACACGTCCTTTTATTCCGATGATGGTATCACCCACATGCACATCTCGTCCAATTGCGTATTTATTGGCAATATCTTCAATGTATTGTATGGCTTCAACCGGTTTCATTGCGGTTCCATTTACCCCACAAATTTCACCTTTATCAAATTCAATAGTCAGCTCCTGCGTATCCTTTTTCTTCAATTGACTGGGATAAGCTTCGCCGGGTAAAGACTGGTGTGATGTAAGCGTTTCAGCGCCACCAACACTTGTCCCCCAAAGCCCTTTATTAATAGAGTATTGTGCTTTCTTCCAGTCAACCTCTACACCGTATTTCGCTAAATACTCAATTTCCTCTTTTCGAGATAATTGCTGATCGCGTATCGGAGTAATAATAGTAATCTCAGGAGCAATGAGTTGAAAAATCAGGTCAAAACGAATTTGATCGTTCCCGGCTCCAGTACTTCCATGAGCAATATATTTTGCACCAATCGATTTCGCATACTCTGCAAGAGAAATAGCCTGATAAATACGCTCTGCACTTACAGACAAAGGGTAGGTATTGTTTTTAAGTACGTTCCCAAAAATCAAATACTTAATGATTTTGTCGTAATAAGCTTGAGTTTGCTCCAGTGTATGATGTTCTTTAACACCCAGAGAAAATGCTTTTTCTTCAATTTCAATCAATTCACTTTTTGAGAAACCTCCTGTGTTTACAATAGCCGAATAAACATCAAATTGTTTTTCGTGTTTCAAGTATTTCACGCAATAAGAAGTGTCCAAACCACCACTAAATGCAAGTACTATTTTATTATTTTCCATAATTGATGCGTTTTAAAAGTTTTGGAAATAATTTGGCTTTTTCCTGAATTCGGTTTTTTCTGTCTTTCAAAAATTGAATAAATTTCTCCCATGACTTTTTATCTTCTGTAACTTGATTCGTCTTAGATTCTTTAAAATCACAGACCATTCCGGTACAAAGACACATGGTTTTGTTCGTTCGTTGTAAAACATCGTAGTTGGTACAATTCTGACAACCTTTCCAAAAGTCTTCATCTGTTGTTAATTCTGAAAAAGCAACAGGTTTGTATCCTAAATCAGAATTAATTTTCATCACGGCCATACTGGTCGTTATCCCAAATAATTTGGCATCAGGAAATTTATTTTTTGAAAGTTCAAAGATCTCTTTTTTAATGGCTTTTGCCAATCCTTGTTTTCGATAATCAGGATGAATGATTAGTCCGGAATTGGAAACATACTTTTTCCCTCCCCAACTTTCTATGTAACAAAACCCTACTGCAATGTCTTTGTCTAAAGCAATAACGGCACGACCTTGTGCCATTTTTTGCTTGATGTATTCGGGTTTTCTTTTAGCAATGCCGGTACCTCTAACTTTTGCAGCTTTTTCCATTAGCTCACAAATGAAATCTGCATATTTTTCATGACTTTTATTGGTCACTGTAATGTTAAAATGCATAACAGAAAGAATTGATGTTTGGTAAAAAATGTGTTGAATGAAAAGTAATCGTGCGAATTGGCATAAGCAGGGTGTCCCGCATTAAACTATTACCTATTGGGTTCCCTTCCGAATCTCCTTGGAGCGGGAATCAATCCAATACCAATGACAAGAACAGGCTGTTCTAGTGGTGAGTATTTATCTACTAGTTTCATTATGGATGCAAATATATGGAAAAACAATGTATAAAGTACGCTTAAAGCCCTAAATTTAAAGTTTGTTCAAACTCAAGTCATTAGATACAAGAATTTAAAACCTGAAACCATTAGAATAAATAAAGAGTCAAAATCTTTCAGTAGTCAGTATAAAAAAAAAGCCTCTCGAAATAAAACGAGAGGCTTTTTTTGAAATAAAGTATACTTTTTAGTGTTTAGCAAGATAATCAGCTGTCCCTTCGTGAGAAGGTTTCATAGCATCTTTGCCTTTTGCCCAGTTAGCAGGACAAACTTCACCATTTTCTTCAACAAAAGTTAAAGCATCAACCATACGAATGGCCTCATCTACATTTCTTCCTAATGGAAGATTATTAACTACCTGGTGTTGTACGACACCATTTTTGTCTATTAAAAATAAACCACGGTAAGCAATTAACTCAGTATCTGCTTCTAATTGATCCTCTTCATTAATGAAGTAATCACCGGTAAGAACATCAAAATTCTTAGATATCGTTTTATTTGTATCTGCAACAAGTGGATAGGTAATACCTTTAATCCCACCTTGAGATTTTTCCATTTGCAACCAACCCCAGTGAGACATTTCGGTATCAGTAGAAACGGCAACAACAACTGTGTTACGAGTTTCAAACTCAACCAATTTCTCTTGGAAAGCATGTAGCTCTGTTGGACAGACAAACGTAAAATCCTTTGGGTAAAAGAACAATACCACATTTTTTTCACCTAAGTACTGCTCTAAAGAGAAGTTCGCTTCAACAGTGCTTCCATTCACAACTGCCTTTGCAGAAAATTGAGGTGCTTTTCTACCGACTAATACCGCCATCTTTTTATGTTTTTTTGTTTTACAATCACTTTTATCATGGCAAAATTACGAAACATTCACACAAAAAAAGCCCATTGTAAAGGAAATAGTTATAACAGCTAACATTATTTATTTCACAATAACTTACGTTGGTATAAATAAAAATATATTCAAACAATCACAAGCTTAAAAATGACATTTAGGGAAAGTAAGAACAAACTGCGTCCATTGACCATACTCCGATTGACAAGTCACATCTCCACCAAATGCTATCATAACGCGTTTACAAAATGCTAATCCCAAACCTGTTCCTTCTTTTTTTCCATAGGTCATGAAATTATCAAAAATACTTGAAAGTTTATCTTTAGGAATACCCAAACCATTATCCTTAAAATATAATGTATTCATATCTTTTCCATTTTCTAACCTGATCTGAATTTTACCATCTGGTTTATTTACAAGATAAAAAAGTGAATTCTTGAACAGAATTGTGTTTGAAAGGAATAAATTTAGACTGAGCAACTTTACAGCCTTGTATAATACTAGCATGACTGTCTCTATCTATAATGATAAGAGTTTCCTTGCCTCTGCACAAGGCAGGTATAGTCCCCGAATTAACCGTAAAGCCCGTAGAAAACAAAAGACATTCTTCCTTACCGAAAATTCTTCCAAACCTTTTTTGCAAATCTTTATGCAACCGAGAATGTCCTCCTGACATGGCAGAAGTACCACAACCGGTACCATATATATCTATCGCTTCTTTCGCCTTTTTGATAACGTAAGGATGTCTGTTTAATCCCAAATAATGATTTACAGACCAAACGCTACAGTCATTACTAGAGCCATCTGAAGGATTAACAACCTTAGACCTTGAATTACTAGACATCTCCAGATAACAATCGGCTCGCCATTGTTTTAATTTCTCCAGAGATACTTGCTGTTCATACCATTCTCTGGCAATTTTCTTTAAATCATAAATTCCTTCACTATTAAGAACATGATACATCATACCAATTTGTGGAATATCTTCTCTCATAATTTCTAAAATTTAGCACCTTGTTATATTCCATTCATTTACAAAATAACACACACAATCGTGCAAAACAAAAACGCTAAAATGCACCATCCCGGGTCTTAAAAACATTTTAAACAGCTAAGAGGAAATCAGGCGGTGCAGGTGTTATCGCTACCTAAGGTTCAATCTAAATTATTATGAATAAACTCATTTTCAACAATAACAACTACAACTCCTAATTTACTTATAATAACATATATACATTAAAGAGTTTATGCTAAATTAACACTTTGCTGTCACAATGCAAAATATTTCTTCGATCTAACTATTTTTTTATTACACCCGTGTGCTCAAGATAAAGCTTTACCCCTCCGTCACTTCGTGACACCCCTGCCTTTGCCGGCAGGAAGGTCCCCATAAAATAGGGAGGATCCCTTCGATAATCCTGCCTGCGGGAGGCGGACTCAGGGTGACAGCTAACTGCTAAAAACTTTTATTACTTATTAAAAAGTTTGTGCAACTATTTATTACTTCAGCTAAGTGCTGCGGAATTTTAGAATCCTTAGCAGGATGTACAGCACCAAAAGTATGTCCTGCACCTTCAATTTTTACGAGGGTTGAATTTTTCACAAAGCCATGAATCTGCTCCGCTTCTTCTATTCCCACCGCAGGATCTTCTGTTCCGTGGACGATTAATAAGTCCTGCCGGATGGCAGCACAATGCTTAGGAATATCTAATTCGTCTTTATGCTCTTGAAAAGTCTCATAAAATTGGTAATACAAAGGCATCATTTGCATGGTACGTCCGTTTAACACATACTGTACTCCTGCTTCTTTCCATTCAGAAATATCTGAAGGAAAGCGTTTCTCAAAATCACACACCGAAGCCCAGGTAATGGCTTTTTGTATTCGGGTATCCTGTGCCGTTCGAAGCAATGTAACTCCCCCACCTCTGCTATGACCAATAACTGCCAATTTGGAAAATTGAATATTTAGTTCTGATCTCTCAAGCCAATCGATCACCAAACCTAACTCTTGAAGTTCTATCCGGTAATTATTATTCCCAAAGGCTTCTAAATCGACAAAGTCTATCGGATTTTCGGCTGTAACCCCATTGTGGGAGAAATTGAATTTTAAATAGAAAAAACCTTTTTCGGCAAAAGCATCAGCCACAGCATTGGAAGACCCCCAATCTTTAAAACCTTTGTAGCCATGCACATAAACAATGGGTATTAAAGCTTCTGAGGCCTCTTTATACCTATAATCAATGGATATCTTTCGACCCTTACATCCTTCAATTTCAAAGTGCTTTTCTATCATAGTTCTATCTCATCGATCAGACGGGTTAATCTGTAATCTTTTTCAGTAATGCTATTCCCTGCATCATGTGTGCAGAAAGATAGTTTCACATTGGCATACACATTGTATATTTCCGGATGATGATTTTCTTTCTCGCAGATCTCCGCAATTCGGTTAATAAACAACATGGCTTGTTCAAAATCTTTGAACTCGTATTGCTTTACTAGTTTTCCTTGTTCTTCTATCCACATAACAAAAAAGTACTTTATCCTTCGACAGGCCTGCCTGCGGTAGGCAGGCTCAGATTAACAATCAATTAACGCTCCAAGGCTTCTTGATAAGCTTCTTCATAAAGAGGTAGCACTTTACGAATATCATATTCTTTAGCTGCTTCGTATGCATTCTCTGCGAACTTACGATAGACCTCATCATCACTTAACAAAGCAATGGCATCATTTGCCATTTTCTCTACATCGCCTACGGGAGATGTATACCCTGTTTCTCCGTCGATGTTTACATGAGCCAAACCGCCTGTATTACTGGACACTACAGGTATCCCTGCTGCCATAGCTTCAAGAGCTACCAATCCAAAACTTTCTTTTTCGGAGGGCAAGAGGAATAAATCAGAAATCGCCAACAAACGAGATACATCTTTGGTCTTACCTAAAAACTTCACATCGTCACAATAACCTAGATCGCGACATAAATATTCTGCAACTTCTCTTTCAGGCCCATCACCTACCATTAATAATTTTACGGGCATTTGCGCTCTTACTTTCGCAAAAATGCGAATAACATCTGTTACTCTTTTTACAGGTCTGAAGTTGGAAATATGAATGATGATCTTTTCCTTTTCAGAAGCATAATGCGAATGTAGATCTTTGTCAAAAGTATAATCGTGTAGATCGAAATCAATAAAATTAGGAATGACCTTAATCTCCTTACGAATGGAAAAACAGTCTAGCGTTTCATCTTTTAAACTCTGTGAAACAGCGGTTACCACATTGGAATGATTAATGGAAAAGCTGACCGCAGGCGTTAAAGCAGGACTTTTTCCTACCAAAGTAATATCAGTACCATGCAAAGTGGTTACCACCGGAATTTGTATTCCCTCTTCAGCCAACATCTGCTTGGTCAGGTAAGCAACATAAGCATGGGGAATGGCATAGTGAACATGAAGAAGGTCCAATTTCTCATACTTCACTACATCCAATAATTTACAAGCTAAACTAAGTTCGTAAGGAGGGTATTCAAATAAGGGGTAATCTGCTACACGTACCTCATGGAAAACAACATTATTTACCTGATCATTCAACCGAACCGGCTGCCGATAAGCTACAAAATGAACTTCATGCCCTTTATCGGCAAGTGCTTTACCAAGCTCTGTAGCTACAATTCCACTACCTCCAAAAGTCGGATAACAAACAATTCCTATTTTCATATGTTATTCTATTGCCTTGTAGATTACTTCCTGAAT
>Ga0208881_1000296_pt1 | contig 17279 bp, 16 predicted proteins | sample Knorr_S23_td_AAI_FD_185610 | JGI IMG/M metagenome (GOLD analysis project Ga0208881, IMG submission 185610) | Marine microbial communities from Southern Atlantic Ocean transect - Knorr_S23_td_AAIW_ad_876m_LV_B (SPAdes) (version 2) | ecosystem: Environmental > Aquatic > Marine > Oceanic | place... | reverse complement strand
CGTGAACTCACCTCGTTCTCGAACCCATTTGCCCAGAAAGTGTAGTCCAAATCCGGCATCACACATAAATACCAGATGGGCGCCCGCGTCACTGAGTGACACGACGCCTGATTCGTGCTGCAGTAACTCGGCGACACCGTCATCGCCAACATTCAGGAACTGGCCGATAAAGGTCGTCTTGAGGTCCTCTTCGAGGCTCAAGTCCATGATCAAATCCAGGGGGTCAATACCCTGATTGCGGGCAATCGACTCAATGGTCTGATTCGCAAGGTGGGCATTCTTCTCTAAGGCTGGTACCGCAACTGTGACCCGATTCCAGTTGCCCTGGAATATCATCCCCGGTCGAGGATTTTGCAGACTGCTGCGGAAACGGTCACGAAAATCGTTATCAGAAAAAATCTTCTTCAATTCATCTGGAGGGCAGGCTTTTATTGCCCCGAAGGCATCGTGACTGTAAAACGGATAGGCGTTGGCCATCGTGAAATCGAACGACAACGGCTGGCAGGGAATCTGGACGTAAACCTGTTGCCCTCTTGAATTGGCAGCTTTACAGGCTTCGAAGATCTCAATCGCTCGATCGGGCTCCTGTTCGTTGAACATAGCCATTCCTGTGGACTGGAACACAGCTCTATTATGATTGACGGACAGTTCCTCCAGTTCATCCACAGTCCGTATGCCAGAAGCCAGTTGAACAATGCCGTGGTCATGCTGAGACATCGTACCAACCAGCGTATCGAATTCAGACCACGGTGTAATGGTTGAGGGCATAGGAACGCCAGCATAGCCGGAATGGTTCAGAGAATAGGAACTCGCGAAACCCACGGCCCCTTGGTCCATAGCCTCTCTAACCATCGAACACATGGTCGAAAGTTCTTCTGTTGTCGCCTCATTTCGACTAGAGGCATCTTCGCCCATAACCGCTGTGCGAATCACAGAATGTCCAGCCAGTACAGCGACGTTGATGTAAGGCGAGATCGAGCGCAGGGCATCCATGTAGCTGCCGAAGCTCTCAAATGCCCAGTTGACGCCGCTACGAAGAGAATCCAGATCCATACCTTCCACAACGGAGAGGTTTCTCAGAATAAGGTCGCGCACCGCCGGTGGGGAAGGCACGATCCCGAACCCGCAGTTACCGATGACCGCACTGGTTACGCCCAGTGACGGTGACGGGGATAGAGTTGCGTCCCAGGTGATCTGAGCATCGTAATGGGTGTGCAGGTCTACAATACCCGGCGCCAGTGTGAGCCCTGCCGCATCGACTGTCCGTGCTGCTTCACCCACGATCTGTCCAATCGCTGTGAACCGGCCATTGCTGACCGCAACATCAGCAGGAACAGGATCATTACCGAGTCCATCCACGACATTCGTGTTTCGAATCACCAGGTCATGCATGTGCAGGGTTCTCCTTCATGATCTTTTTTAAACTGAGTGCCTACAACGGTGGGATCATCCGTGCTTCTGCCATTTCAGTCAGTATTCGCGAAAACATGTGTTCGCTGTCCTCAAATGATTCAAATCCATGCTGCCGGGCCTTGGTGGTGCTGGCCATGATATCCCAGTCACAATTAAATATGTAATCGCCAAAGGACCAGTTGACGGCCTTTTAAATATCTGGTGTCACCAGACTGTCATCGTTCATGTCATCGGGTTTCAGTATTTCAGCTAAACCATCCTATACTGCCTTGATCACACTGGCACAGTATAGCCCCAGCCGATTTGTGTAACGATCGGGGTCTACCGTGTTATCACCCGCCACTGGATGGGGCCGGGATAGAAATGACAGAACCAGTTTGTTTAACCAGCACGCTTGAACTCGATGCATCCCAGATCGAGATTCTGAACAGCGTACGGGCGGTCGTTGGTCAGTTTGACGACGACTACTGGTTGCGCCTGGATCGTGTTGGTGAGTTTCCCCACGCGTTTTACGACGAGATGGCCAAAGGGGGTTGGCTCGGCATCGCCATGCCTGAACAAGTGGGTGGCGCAGACCTTGGTATTTTTGAAGCAGCGTTGATGATGTATACGGTTGCCAATTCACCCGGTGGAATGTCGGCAGCATCTGCAATTCACATCAACATATTTGGGCCGCATCCCATTGTGCTTCATGGTACCGAGGAGCAGAAACATGCATGGTTACCGGATCTTATTCAAGGTCGGAGCAAATGCTGTTTTGGTGTCACTGAACCTGATTCCGGGTTAGAGACCGGTAATATCCAGACTTTTGCCCGGCCCGACGGCGATGGCTACATCATTACTGGTCAGAAAATATGGACATCTACGGCGCAGCATGCCGATAAGATCATGCTGCTGGTACGGACGACGCCGAAAGAACTGTGTCAGCGTGCGACAGAGGGCCTGTCTCTTTTTTTTACAGACCTCGATAAACGTTTTGTGGAGGTCAGGGAAATTCCGAAGATGGGACGCTCAGCGGTGGATTCCAACCTGGTGTTTATCGACGAATTACCTGTGCCGAGGAAAGATTTGATCGGAGAAGAAGGCCGGGGTTTTGAGTACATTCTTAATGGCCTTAATCCAGAGCGTATCCTGGTCGGAGCAGAAGCTTTGGGTATCGGGGTGCAGACATTGAATCGGGCTGTGGACTATGCTCGTAATCGAATCGTTTTTGGTCGACCCATTGGGCAGAACCAGGCGATCCAGCATCCATTGGCTGAGAATTGGATGGATCTGCAGTCCGCGTTTCTGGTCTGTATGGAGGCAGCGCGTCTGTATGACGCGGGAAAGCCTGCAGGTGCGCTTGCAAATGCTGCCAAATATCTGGGTGCGGAAGCAGGGTACCGTGCCGCAACGCAATCGGTTATGACCCATGGCGGTATGGGCTATGCCAAGGAATATCATGTTGAACGGCTACTCCGAGAGGCTATGATTCCGAGACTGGCACCGGTCAGTACACAGTTGATCTTGTGCTATATCGCTGAGCGTGTACTGGACCTGCCCCGGTCATACTGACGGTACCTGAGTACTGCGCATAACGCACAACCATTCGGTTTCATGGTAGGTAATCTGATGCTGCCACTGACAGATCTACGTGTTCTTGATTTGACTACGGTTATTTTTGGACCGTACACGACGCAGATGCTGGGTGATTTTGGTGCTGATGTCATCAAGATCGAACCCCCCGAGGGTGATCTGACCCGACATCTGGGGCCAAGCCGAAGTCCGGGCATGTCTTCACTTTACCTGGGCTGCAACCGGAATAAGCGCAGTGTGGTTTTGGACCTCAAGCGTGAACCGGCAAAGCGTGCATTGTGGCGACTGATCGAGAGCGCAGATGCAATCGTTCATAATGTCAGGCCACAGAAAATGGCTGCTTTGGGGTTTGCGCCAGATCCCGTCATGGCCCGAAATCCAAAGATTGTCTATGGCGGCTTGCACGGTTACTGGGAAGATGGACCTTATGGGGGACGGCCTGCTTTTGATGATGTGATACAGGGCGAATCTGGCGTTGCGGGTACTTTCATGGCTCGAGGTGGTGAACCAGAACTGATGCCGACCATCGTTGCGGACAAAACTGCAGCACTACTTGCCAGTACCGGGTTGATCGCAGCGTTGCTTCAACGGTTTCGCACGGATAAGGGGGTTTATCTGGAAACTTCGATGTTTGAGGGTATGGTGGCCTATACACTGCTCGAGCATCAGCATGGCACGATCTTCGACCCAAAGGTAACGGATACAGGTTACCCACGGGCCTTGTCACCCTCCCGGCGGCCTCATACCACGTCAGATGGTTATATCTGTATGCTCGCCTATACCGATGACCAGTGGCAACGCTTCTGGTCTCTTGTCGACAAGGCCGAATTGGTGACAGATCCCCGATTCGATTCTCTGTCAAGCCGTTCAAACAACATCGACGCTCTTTACAGCCTGGCCGGAGAGGTACTCAGTACTCGTAGTACGCAGGAATGGCTGGATGTGCTGGGAGACGCCGACATCCCGGCTGGACCGGTTAACCGACTGGATGACTTGAGAGATGATCCTCATCTTAAAGCCACTGAATTCTTTAGATCCTATGAACACCCCAGCGAAGGACGACTGGAGGTGCTCGACACGGCTTTTCGATTGAACCGACAAGCGCTACCGGTTCGACAGCATCATCCGAGACTGGGTGAACACAGCCGACAAGTTCTGGCTGAGGCGGGTTTTTCTGATTCAGAGATGGACGAGATCCTCGCCCGCTAATCTACCGATCTAGCCCTAGGAGTTTAACCAGTCGGGTTCGCGTTTCTCGATGAAGGCATCAATGCCTTCGCCCGCATCTTCAAACATCATGTTGCAGGCCATGATCTCACCCGCATCGCGATAGGCCTGCTCGAGGGAATGTTCTAGCTGCCGGTAGAACAAAGACTTTCCCAGCCGAAGCGTTTCCGCCGGTTTTCGTGCGATGTTTAGCGCAAGCGCTATCACGGTTTTGTCCAGGATCTCAGGGGCTACAACGCGATTGACCAGCCCATATTCAAGCGCGGTCGGCGCATCGATGAATTCTCCGGTCATCAGCATTTCATAGGCCCGTTTCCTGGACAAGTTACGGCTCAGCGCAACACCGGGTGTTGAACAGAACAGCCCAAGATTAACTCCTGAGACGGCGAATTGTGCAGCGCTCGAGGCAACGGCGAGGTCACTGTTTGCAACCAACTGGCAGCCGGCGGCGGTCGCAGTACCATGGACTCGGGTGATGACCGTTTGCGGCATTCGGACCATAGTCATCATCATGTGGCTGCAGCGTCTGAAAAGGTCCTGGTAGTAGTCCTTGTTCGGTGTCGCGCGCATTTCTTTAAGGTCATGACCGCTACAGAACGCGTCCCCTGTACTTGCAATAATAACTACCTTGATGTCATGCCTTTCGCTTAGCTGATCGAGTAACAACTGCATGTCGGCCAACACCTGTTCTGACAGGGCGTTATACTGGTTTGGACGATTGAGCGTAACTGTAGTGATGCCATCACCATTCTCAGTCAACAATACGACATCGGTCTGTTTAGAAATATCAGGTGATTGTTTCATCTGGCTTACGCGCTTTTGTTGCGGCAATATACGTTACTCTCAAAAAGGTTTGAAGTAAACCGAAATGGCCGATATCACCGTTCAAGAAATAGAATTGCTGACGCTGGAATCGCTACCATTCGCTGTTGATTATGGCTTCAGAGTCGATTCATTGGGATCGGGCACTTCGACCGTACGCGCTCCCTATCAAGAATCATTCCTTAGACCTGGCGGAACGATTTCTGGACCAGTGATTATGGGTCTGGCTGATTATGCATTGTTCGTCGCTATTCTGACTAAGATTGGTCTTGTCGAACTCGCAGTCACTACTAACTTTAATATTAATTTTCTACAACGCCCTGAACCGGGTGATCTCCTCGCGGTAGCCAGTGTGATCAAGATTGGAAAACGGCTTGCGGTCGGGGAAATTGAGGTCTACTTGGATGGGGAAGAGAATATGATTGCTCATGCTACTTCAACTTATTCGATACCTCCGAATACATAAACTGATAACTTCTGCATGGCAACAATTCAATTGGAACACTATCATTTTTTGACCGCACACCTTAAGTGTCACTGAGGTAGCGGTAACTCTGTCGTGTCTTTGATCTGTTCCATTACAAATCCGGCCGTAACATTCGATAACGGTAGACGATCGATGAGTCGTATATAGAAGTCGTTATAGGATGTAATGTCGGGAACCATAACTTTCATCATATAGTCCACGTCCCCTGCCAGTCGGTAGAATCCCAGGACTTCCGGCATCGCGTCCACGGTAGCCACAAACTGATTGAACCATTCTTGGGTGTGTTCATTGGTTTTAATGGACACAAAAACCATAATTCCGCCGCCAATCTTTTCGTAATCCAGTAGCGCAACCTTTTTTTTGATAACCCCTTCATCCTCTAAGCGGCGTATTCGTTTCCAGCAGGGTGTGGATGACAGGTTCACCTGACTGGCAATCTCATTGATAGAGAGACTGGCGTCGTGCTGAAGTAGGGAGAGAATTTTTCGATCGATATTATCCATAGAATATTATTCTATTCTAAACCTTCTTAGAAGATTATTTAGTATTAAGTTTTACAGTGTAGCATATATTTAGCATTATTTATCTGTTTGATCTTGTGCTCACGGAGTCAAGAAGTTAGTCTTCCTGCCTCTAAGTATGTCCTGTTTTCCACTATTTACAGGTCGAATTGATGGGAAAAAGCAACTCCCAAGTATGCGTAGCACCCCGGGTAACCTCAGAGCCGATTTCTATCGGTGCGAGACAGGCCTGGTCCCTGATGCAGGCTGAAACATCAGCCAAACTGATCGATACCCGGTCAACCATGGAATTTGTCATGATTGGCCACCCGCAAGGGGCTGTTCACATACCTTGGCAGGATGATCCTGATTGGGCGTGCAATCCCAGTTTTACGGAAGACATCAAATCTTTGATTGTAGATGACGAAGACAAGACAGATGGCGGGCACTCGCCGCCGATCCTCTTGATCTGTCGCTGTGGGGAACGCTCTCTCGAAGCAGGCAAGCGTTTGATGGCAGATGGGCTTGAGAACGTTTACAACGTTGAGTTCGGGTTTGAAGGGCCACTTGATGATAAGCGGCGAAGAAGCTCTGTTTCCGGCTGGCGGTTCGATGGTCTTCCCTGGCAACAGTTCTGATGGGCACTACGTTCGGTTTAACTTGCGGGTGGGAGCGCTTTTGTTTCTAAGCGTTATCCCAGATGCTCGATACAAAGGTCAAGTTTCAGCGCCTCCCCGTAGTCTCCTTCAAACAGATGTACTGGACGGGTACCCAGTGAAAGATGTTGTAGCCATTGTCCGGGGTCCGGTCAGCGGATAGCTACCATTTCAGTATCGATGGCGTGCTTGTAGGTGTGCCGTTAGGGTGCGGCTGCTTCATCGAGTTTTCGTTTTTTTTCACGTGTGCGGATCATACTCTGGTGTCTGGCTGTGCACACACTGCAGGCGGCATCCTCTTCTAGCCGGGCGGGGCGCCATATGTCAGGAGGAATAAAGCCACCCCGCCACAGGCCGAGGTTGTTCCGTTGGGCTAGACGCTCGTTCGCGTGATAGATACTCTCGGTATCGTCGACGGTCAAGGCCCAACCGGTTTCAACCAGCCAGCGATTCAGATTTTGTTCACCGATCCAGCATTCCGCAATCAGTGTAGTACCCCCTGAGGAGCCCAGCAGCGGCAGATAGATACAGTCGAGCTTGCTGTTTAAGAGGTGTTGGTCAAGGGCCTGCCAGGCGATAGCCCCACAGGGCCACGGGGCTTCACCGTCCCCACACATCTGACTTGGTTTGGGAAGGCTAACGCCATATAACGAGATCAGCTGATCACCAATGCGGAGCAGGCCGTTGTCGGGAAGTGTATGGGCGGGCTCAGCCGCTTGGCCTGTTCCAGTCATCAGTGCGGCGAGAACAATTGCTGCCAATCTTGTCCATTGGAACGCAGGCAATCGAGACATCAGTACTTTTGCCATTTAACAAACTGAACTGTGATATCTCGGGGCGATGCGGTCGAGACCACATTCTCCCAGGTGGATATCACTAGGTAGTTCAATTTCGGGGCAGCACCACCACAGCATCGGGAGACCAGGTCAGCCAGACCGATTGATTTGGACGAGAAATACCGCCAAGTGAACGTTCCAGATTTTGCAGTGCTACAAGAACCGGCTCGTCTCGATGATCGATATGGACATAAAAATGACTGCGGTCACCGAGGTAAGCCGACGGTCCCATTCGACCCTCAAGATAGCCGGCCTGATTTTCAGGGCTTTCAAATTGGGGCTGAAGTTTCTCTGGTCGGATAGCAATCCAAACTGGCGTGCCGCTAGAAAATTCTTGTTCGACCTCTGAGGCGACAATCGTACCAAGAAGCTCACTTGCGATGGTGGTATTCCTAGCTTTAGAGTCAACCACCTCTCCCTCAAAGAAATTCATACTGCCGATAAAGTCAGCGACGAACCGGGAACTCGGTGACTCGTACAACTCTGCCGGTGTCGCAATTTCGATGACCTCGCCATCAGACATAACAGCGATACGGTCCGACAGTGTCAGAGCCTCTTCCTGATCATGAGTGACAAAAAGAAAGGTAATGCCGAGTTGCTGCTGCAGCTGCCGCAATTCGATCTGCATTTGTTCCCGTAGTTTCTTATCGAGTGCGCCGAGCGGCTCATCAAGTAGCAGAACTTTGGGTTGCTTAATCAGCGCCCGAGCCAGAGCAACACGTTGTCTTTGACCGCCGGATAGCTCATCAGAGCCACGTGACCCGTACCCCGGCAACTTGATCAATTCCAGCACTTCGTCAATCCGTTTGTTTAGGTCTGTTTTGGACAGTCCTGACTTGCGCATGCCGAACGCAATGTTCCCGCGGACATCGAGATGAGGGAAGATTGCATAATTCTGGAACACCATATTAACCGGCCGTTTGTTAGGTGGTGTTGCCGACATTGGTTGGCCATCTATCAGGATTTCGCCTTCAGTTGGCGTTTCAAAACCGGCAACTATTCTGAGTAGTGTGGTCTTGCCGCAGCCCGAAGGACCCAATAAAGAAAAAAACTCGCCCTGGGAGATATCGAAGCTGGCTTGATCTACAGCAGTGACGGTACCAAAACGCTTACTGACCTTGCTGAATGAAATTATGGATTTGTCCATATCAGATTCCTGATGTGCTTTCCAGTTTTACTCCACGACGTCGTAACCATTCAGCAAAGGAGACGACGAAAAATGATATGACAAATATACTTGACCCTAGTGCTAACACCGCTGGTATCTTGGTGGGGAAGCGTAGTGAACTCCATATATAGATTGGAAGAGTGGCGTCGGTGCTCGATAGAAAAAATGCGAGGACAAATTCGTCAAATGAAATCGTGAAGGTCAGCAAAAGGCTAGCAACGATACCTGGCAGAACGATCGGGAAGGTTACGCGCCAGAACGTCATCCAACCGTTTTCTCCAAGATCCAAAGCCGCTTCTTCAAGACTATTGTCAAATCCCTCCATTCGTGAAATCAGGACGAGCATCGCGAATGGTGTGCATAGCAGCGAGTGTGAGAAACCAACTGTCCACAGTGACAAGGGAATGTCGAGTTGACTGATGAGAATCAGCAGTGAAATTGCCAGAATAATCTCGGGGATTACGAGAGGTATCATGATGAAACTGATGACGGGTCCGCGCCCCGGCAATCGGTAGCGGGTGAGCGCTTTAGCTGCCAGTAAGCCGAGAATGGTGCTGACGATAGCAACAATCAGGCCCACCTTTACACTATTGAGTAGAGCTTCCAGCATACTGGGGCTGTTCACCATCTGGTGATACCATTTCAGGGTAAAGCTTTTCAGTGGAAAAGCGATGTACTTTGAACTGTTGAAGGAGAATAACGGCAGGAACAATACTGGGAGGTAGATAAATGTCAGGTAGATAATGGCGTAAAGTAAAAAGCCGTCTGGACGCCACCAGGGCCGTTGGTCATTCATGCGACTTTCCTTCGGAAATTTTGTGTTCCCCAGAGAAATAGACTAATCATTAGGGCGACTGTCAGCATCGATATGACTGATATAGCCGCCCCTAAAGGCCAGTTCAGGGCTTTACCAAACATCGACTGGATAATGTTGCCGATCATGATGCCGCTTGGTCCACCGACAAGAGAAGGTGTTACATAGTCACCGACAGTTGGTATGAATACGAGCAGACTTGCCGCAATTACACCGGGTAGAGATAGGGGCAACGTAACACGAACAAAAGTTATGAACGCGTTCTCGCCCAAATCCCGGGCAGCCTCAAGAAGAGAGCGATCTATTTTCTCCAGTGATACATAGATTGGCAGGATGGCGAAAGCGGCCCAGGCATGAGCCAATGTAATCATAACAGCCGCGGGGTTATACAGTAGAAACTCAAGAGGCTCAGAAATAAATCCTAGGGTCTTCAGTCCCGAGTTGATCACGCCGTTGTAGCCCAGCATCAGTTTCCATGCGAATACCCGGAGAAGATAACTGGTCCAAAATGGTACTGTGATCAGAATTAGCCAGATCAGTTTGTTGTGCTGAATTCTAAAGGCAATAAAGTAGGCCATCGGGTAGGCCAGTAGCACAGTAGCTAATGTGACTAGTCCCGACATGCGAATGGACTTAATCAGGATCTTTCCGTAGATGGGTTTCTGGAAGAAGTCTATATAGTTCTTCAGTGAAAAAGTTCGAATGAAATCCAGATAGTCCTGGATCCAGAAACTCAGTGTAAACAATACTGCCAGTGGCATCGCCAGTCCCAGCAACAACGCAAGTAGTGTGGGCGACAACAGGGTGTAACCACGAACTGCCTCGCTGGTTTGAAAAAGCCGAGCTAGGCTGATTCCGGAATTGTGATGGGGCGCAGTAGTGCTCGAGGTCTTCATACTCTAGTCGAGGTGCGGTCGCTATCACACACGGAATAGACGCCGCCTTTCTAGATCGATGGATGCCGCATTGAATTGCAAAAATACGGACAGGGACAATAGGTTGTCCCTGTCCGTCACTATGGTTACTTAGAGGCCTGCTTTGACCTCTTCGAACATGGCCTGTAGAGCAGGTTCGTTACCCATTGGGGCTTGGAAGATTCCCGCATCTAGGGTCTCGTTTACATTAGTGGAGTAGCCTAGTTCCTTGAGCAGGCCAGGTTGATCTTTCTCGACTTGCGCGAATGCCTTCATGTTGCCGTGGCCATAGCCGTATTCGGTGAGTGCAAATACACCTGATTCCACGCTAGCGTAGGCATCGACGTACTCATAAATTTTGTCCAATTTGGCCGGATCATGGTCAGTCATCAGGCAGAAGCCACAGACCCAAGTCATTGCGCCTTCCTTTGGACTGGTATAGCGCACGTCTAAACCCTCTTTTTTGAGCGCCGCGTAAGATGAATTCCACGCAGATGCTGCGACCAATTCTCCGGAGGCTAATGCCTGTTCGATGTCGGCAGGACTGGTCCAGTAATAACGCATCAATGGCAGCTGTTCTTTGAGTGAAGCACGGGTTTTTTCCATTTCAGCATCGGTCATGTTGAAAGGGTCTTTCGCACCGATATAGATTGCAGCGACCATGACACCATCAATCAGACTGTCCGCCATTGACAGGCGGCCCTTGTACTTGGGATCCCAAAGCATACCCCACGTCTCATTACCGACATATTCTGGTGCAAGGTCAGCTCTATATAGGACTGACGTAAGCCCCCAGTCTGTTGGAATAAAGTATTGTTTGTCGCCGTCGAAGGTGCCGGGGATTGTTTTCAGAGCTGGGATAATGTCGGACCAATTCGAAAGACGGCTGGGATCCATGGGCTGAAGAATGCCTGCATCTTTCCAGATTGGAACCTTGTACGAGCATGGCTGCGTAAGGTCAACCTTAAATCCGGCCCGCATCTTGGCGAAGGCCTCTTCTTCGTCACCGAAGATGGCAAAGTTGGGAGATTGACCGTGTTTTTCGATATACGGTTGATGCAACTCAGGCACTTCCCAGCCTTCCCAAGTAAACACAGTCGGGTGATCGTCGCTGCCGGCGTTAGCCATTTTCGAGCCCAAGGGTATGGTTACCATCGTGGCGCCGAGTGCAATAAGTTTTTGGTTGAACTGCCGTCGGCTCATTCTGCCAGTCGCAAGTTCTTCGATAATCTGATCTTTTTGCATTCTGTGTTCCTCCATCTAAGAAAGCTTTGGTTAAAAAATTGTGATTTAGTTGGTTATTGCGTTATAGGTCTCATCGAGTCCTTGAACTACCTTCGATATCATTTCGTCGATTTCCGACTCTGACATGATCAGTGGTGGTGAGATGATCATGGTATCACCGACGGCCCGCAACACTAATCCAAGCCGCAGGCAGGCTTCACGACAGCGTGTTCCAGCTTCAACCACAGGATCATAGCGCGCGCGGGTAGTTTTGTCCTGTACGAGTTCGAGTGCGCCAAGAAAACCAAGGCCTCTGCTTTCCCCAACCAGTGGGTGATCAGCCAGTGTTTTCCATTTTTCCTGCAGGTAGGGACCTGTTACTGTGTCCACACGGTCAATAATTTTCTCGTCGCGAAGAATTCGCACGTTCGCGCAGGCAACTGCACAAGCAGCTGGGTGACCGGAATAGGTCATGCCGTGGAAGAATTCACCACCTTCTTCAATCAGAACCCGGGACACATGGTCGGCCACCATCACGGCTGCAATGGGCAGATACCCGGAAGACAGCCCCTTGGCAATGGGCATTAGGTCCGGCTGGATGTTGTAGTAGTCGCTGCCAAACCATTTTCCGGTTCTGCCAAATCCGCAGATGACTTCATCAGCCACCAGTAGAATCTGATAGCGACGGCAGATATCACTGATTTCCGGCCAGTAGGTATCCGGTGGTATGACGACACCGCCGGCGCCCTGAATGGGTTCGGCTATAAAAGCAGCGACACGGTGCTCCCCAAGTTCATTGATTTTTAGTTCCAGCTCTTGGGCCATTTTAAGGCCGTGTCCTTCTGGAGAATCAGCACCGCCATCTTGGTACCAGTAAGGTTGACCGATATGCGTGATATCCGGGATCGGCAGGCCGCCTTGGGCATGCATCGCCGACATGCCGCCCAGACTTGCACCGGCCATCGTGCTGCCATGATAAGCATTCTTTCGGCTGATGATGACCTGTTTATCGGGTTGTCCCAGTGAGGCCCAGTAATGTCGGGCCATACGGACCACAGTATCGTTTGCTTCGGAGCCTGAATTGGTGAAGAAAGCATGGTTGAGATTCGCCGGTGTAACTTCAGACAGGAGTTGAGACAGCTCGATTACTGGTGGCGTGGCTGTTTGAAAAAAAGTGTTGTAGTACGGTAGGGTCTCCATTTGTTGCCTGGCCGCGTCGACCAGTTCCTGACGGCCATAACCCACATTGACACACCACAATCCGGCCATCGCATCGAGAATCTTGTTGCCATCTGAATCCCAGAGATAGACGCCATCGGCCTTTTCAATGATCCGGGCGCCCTTGGCGTGCATCTGTTTGTGATTTGTAAATGGATGTAGAAAGTGGGCACTGTCGAGAGCCTGCCAGTCGGCAGTTGATTGCTGGGTTTGGGTCACTTTAGAGCTCCTATCGATAGTTAGTCTTTGGTTATAAGTAGAAATTGCTACAGTGGCAAGTTAGTTGTTGAAGCGATGTCGAACAACTCACAGTGTGGGCCGTCAGAGCTAAGCTCGCTTCACCGAAACACAGTCAGACGTTCAGCAGCAGGTGTTCTCTTTCCCAGGAGCTGATCACCTGAAGGAATGTGCCGTGTTCGTTTTCTTTTACTGCATTAAAGGCTCTGACGAAACGTTCTCCGAGAATCTCCCGCAGTGGTGTGCAATCCCGCAGCGCTCGTAGTGCCTGCTCCAGAGTTCGTGGTAGGTCATACGGCATATTGTAAGCATTGCCGGTGACAGGTTCCGATGGCTCGAGCTGGTCCATCATTCCGAGCAGACCACAGGCAAGGCTGGCGGCAACGACCAGATAGGGATTAGCGTCTGCTCCGGGTACGCGGTTTTCGACGCGCCGTGACTCGGGTGTTGAATCGGGTACTCTCAGACCAACAGTACGGTTGTCGTAGCCCCAATGTGCGTTGATTGGTGCAGCATGGTCGCGAATCAAACGGCGGTAAGAGTTGACATTCGGTGCAAGCAGAGACATTGCAGCCGGAAGGTAGCGCTGGAGTCCTGCAATATGGGCAAAAAATAGTGGACTGGCCTGCCCGCTATCGTCGCTGAATATGTTTTTACCTGTATGGTTGTCGACAATGCTTTGATGAATGTGCATGGCACTGCCAGGTTCTTTTTCCATCGGCTTCGCCATGAACGTGGCATACATGTTGTGCCGCAATGCGGTTTCGCGTGTGGCTCGTTTGAAAAGAAATGCCTGGTCCGAGATCTTGACCGGATCACCATGCACCAGGTTGATCTCCATCTGGGCCGCACCTGCTTCGTGATTGAGTGTCTCAAGCGCGATATCGAGGACTTCGCAGTGGTCGTATAGATCCTCAAACATGGGGTCGAATTCGTTTACCGCATCAATACTGAACGACTGACGACCGGGTTCTGCACGGCCAGACCGCCCGACCGGTGGTTCCAGAGGGTAGTCCGCATCATGATTCGGTTTAACCAGGTAGAACTCGAGTTCAGGGGCCACGATGGGTGTCCAGCCAAATTCATGATAAGCCTGCACGACTTTCTGCAAAACATAGCGCGGTGACATCTCCACTGGACTGCCATCGGCGTAAAAACAATCGTGAATAATGAGCGCAGTCGGATCGTGGGCCCAGGGCACCAGTCTGAAACTTTCAATGTCCGGCTTTAGGAAAATGTCACCGTCCGAAGGATCAACTGCACTTTGATCTTCGGGATAGTCACCTGTTACGGTCTGAAGGAAGATACCCTCAGGCATACGCAGGCCAACCTCTTCACTGTATTTCTTTGCCGGAATCAGTTTGCCGCGGGCAATCCCGGTCATATCGGGGATAACGGCTTCTATCTCATCGATATCGTGATCCCGGATCCACTGCCGGATTGAACGGAGCGGGCTTTCGTTCGGAGTTGGGACGATTCTTGGTTTTGAGGTCATTTGCGCGACGCTATTGGTAACACTGGGCAGTGTAATCGATGGTCGTTATTGGAAACAGGCTCACTTACGCGATGATCAGATGAGTCGATATAAGTACTGCAGCGATATTGTAGAAATCGGGTTAGGTTTCACACCGGTAGCGGAAGGTACAGCAGGAGGCACCGCCCATAATGGTCTGGTCTCTTTGTAATGTGATGCGGTCATCGAATCCCTGACAGAAAGTGCCGTCGCGATGGCAGGAGAGGAGGTGGCCGATGTGCCCCAGATCCATGTCCTGGTACATCTCTGCATAACGGCAACGAGTCACATTGAAATCGAACTGGTCGTCGGATTCATGCAAAACATCGACCTCCAGTGCGCCACCTGCCTTCCACTGTTCGAATAGATCGATAAAGTTGCGAAGGGGTGACTGGTCCGGTGAACTGTGAGTGGCTGCAAAGTGCTCGCCCTCGGCAATCGCTGCGTTCTGGATAGCAACACGCAGAATATCTTCGGCTTTCTGTTGCCCCAGTTGTGCTGACATTTCGTCGAATACCGGGCCCATGACCTCTGCCTGTAGTCGGCGTTTGAAGATAATCGGTATATTGTCCATTGTAAGTCTCCAGGTGGAATCTAAGATTAAGAGCCTTCCAGGGCCACACCTTCTAGCGTGACTCGGTGCATCAACCTTCGCTCGCCGTGGTAGTCATTCAGGGCGTGGTGCCAGGTGGCCCGGTTATCCCACATTGCAATCGAGTTCTGGCTCCAGCGAAAGCGGCAGGTGAATTCGGGTCGACTGCCGTGTTGGTAAAGATAGTCAAGAAGGGGCCTGGATTCTTCTTTTGTCCAGCCGTCGAAACGCAGGGTGAATTGCGGATTGACATAAAGCGCCGGACGGCCTGACAGTGGGTGTCGAATAACAACAGGGTGATTCGCGTCTTGACTGGCCGCAGCCGCGTTCCCGAGCCGATCACCAATATCCGATTCGTCACGCCAGCCCTGATAGGCTTGGGGACCAAATACATGGCGGCTGGAATGAATCGCACGAAGGGAGCTCAGCATCTGCTTGAGACCCTCTGAGAGACCTTCGTAGGCCGCATACATACTGGCGAACACCGTATCCCCGCCTGTGTCGGGTACTTCCCGAGCGTAGAGGATTGAACCTGTTGCCGGAATTTGATCGTAAGAATGGTCGGAGTGCCATCGGCCACCGATGTTCGAGGTTTGTTCGGGCTCCTTGCGCACTTCGGCGATCAACGGATAGGAAGGCACGGGCTTGAAAAATCGGTTCACATTAATCTTTCCCCAGCGCTGGGCAAAGTCAATGTGTTGCTCGGGGGTAAGATCTTGATTACGGAAAAAGATCACACCGAAATCAGAAAAAGCGTGCTGAACCTCTTCGAATTCGGCAGTGGAAAGCCCGTTGGCGATATCCACACCTTGGATTTCGGCGCCGATTGCACCGCTCAACGGATGGATCTCTATGTGTCTATAGCCCGAGTCGGGAGTGGCCAGGTTAGTCATCAGTCAATTGTTTTTAGCGTTGTGTCCAGACTAATCGCCAGTCGATCGACGATGTCAGAGAGCTGATTTTCGGACACAGTATAAGGCGGTGCAAGCAGCACATGGCTGCCCTGCCTGCCGTCCACAGTGCCTCCCATGGGATAGCAGATCAGGCCGTTGTCCATTGCCGCAGATTTGAGTCGACGGTGCACCTCAAGCGTTGGTTCGAATGGAGATTTGGTACTTTTATCTGCGACAAATTCAAGACCTACGAAAAGACCCCGCCCGCGAATGTCTCCCACATGGGGATGCTCTCCAAATTGTGCGACCAGCGACTCCATCAGTAATGTGCCCATCGTCTGTACACGTTCCAGCAGGTTCTCTTGTTCAATAACGTGCTGTACTGCCAGTGCCGCGGCACATGCAACCGCATGGCCCAGATAAGTATGGCCATGCTGGAAGAAGCCGGTGCCTTGATGAATCGTCTGATAGATCTGTTCATTGACCATGACGGCGCCCACTGGCTGATAACCGCCACCCAGCCCTTTGGCAATGGCGATTAGGTCGCCGCAGATACCGTCCTGTTCACAGGCAAACAGTGTGCCGGTCCGGCCCATTCCACACATCACTTCGTCGAGTATCAAAAGAATTCCGTGTCGATCACAGATTTCCCGAATGCGCCGAAAATAACCGGGTTCCGGTGGTACTGCGCCCAGCGTGGCACCAACGACGGGTTCAGCGACAAATCCAATGACGTTTTCTGCGCCGAGTTCTAGGATTTTTTCTTCAAGTTCATCGGCAGCCCGCAGTGCATAGGTCTTTGCGGTCTCGTCAGTACGTTGTTCTCGGTAGGCATAGCAGGGGGCAATGTGATGAGCCTGCATGAGTAGCGGATCATAAGGTTGGCGCCGCCACAGATTCCCGCCGGTGGCCAGGGCGCCTAGAGTGTTGCCGTGGTAGCTCTGACGACGGGCGATGTACAGTCGCTTCGATGGTTCATCACGTTCTAGAAAATACTGTCGTCCCATCTTCAGGGCGGCTTCCATGGCTTCAGAGCCTCCGCTGACCACATACACTTTATCGAGCGGGTCGGGCGCCCGGGTAGCGAGATGAGTCGCTAGTTGTTCCAGCGGTTCGTTGGTGAAAAATGCCGTGTGGGCAAAGGGAATGGCATCCAGTTGATCTTTTATAGCGCGAATGACATCCGGGTG